>Ga0182741_1000057_pt1 | contig 185332 bp, 158 predicted proteins | sample eDN5th37CBELigOP_FD_128874 | JGI IMG/M metagenome (GOLD analysis project Ga0182741, IMG submission 128874) | Enriched Organic Plus compost microbial communities from Emeryville, California, USA - eDNA 5th pass 37_C BE-Lig OP (version 2) (version 2) ...
CCAGCTTCGAGCTGCCCTGGAGGAGCAGCATCGGCCCCTCCCCCTGCTTGAGCTCGCGGACCCGTTCGGCGACATCGCCAACCAGGATCTGTGAGTTCTCCCAGTGGAGCGAGGTCAGACTGCGGGTGGCCACATATTTCACAGCTCCATTGATCGCCCGCGCGAGCGCAATCTCTCCGGGATCCATGCCCATTTCCTGGCCCCGCGCGCCGACGGTCGGCCAGTGCGCCGCGAAGATCTCATAGGTCTTGCGGCCGAGCAGCAGATCGAAGGGCTGGCCGTAGAGTTCGCTGATCGCCCCGCCCAGCTCTTCGTCGAACAACGGCACCGTCCAGCCGCCGAAGGGGAAGCCACCGTCCCTGTCCTCATCCGGTCCCCCAGGAGCCTACATGACGCCGTCAAGACTGAGGAATGCGCACGCTACGACCTTTCTCATCCATGCCTCCCGGTAGTTGTTGGCGCCAGTCTCCATGGCACCCTATCCGCCAGCATTGCCGCGCAACGCGCAACGAGCCTCGAAATACAGAGCCCGACCATTGATCCAGATGGCAACGGATCCGCAAGGTCACAGGGATCTGCCAGCCCCCTCAGTTGGCAACAGGCCCCTCATGTTGCGGGAGAAGGCTCTTCCGCACAAGAGTGGCTGATCGAGGAGAAGCGGCAGGGTGGGCAGCGGTTCCCGTACGGCGCAACCACCTGCCGACAGACGGCGATCATGGATGAGCGGCGCGAAGGAAGTTAAGGGCGAATGACCATCGAGACACCGCAGACATGGTTCAAGGCGCAATGCCTTAACGTCCAGTCAGCTGAATCCGGCATGTGCGGCGAACACGCGCCAACTGCCATCCGCGTGGCGCTGCATGCCCTCGTCCCTCATCCCGATCTTGGTGGCAACCCGGACTGAAGCCTGGTTCTCGGGCTTGATGCAGGCAATGACCCGATGAAGACTGAGGACGCCAAGCCCATAGTTCAGCACCGTTTGGGCAGCCTCGGTGGCATAGCCTCTTCCCCACGCGTTCCGGACGAAGCGCCACCCGATTTCGATCTGCCCGCCGGCGCTTTCGGATGGCGTTAGAAGGATCCATCCGAGAAATCGGTCAGGCGCCTGATGGGCAGCAACAGACCAGTAGCCGAGCCCAGGGCCGTAATCGGCTTCGATCGAACGCCTGACGAAAGCCTCATGATCATCGGGGTCAAACCACGGCCCGGGTATGAACCTGGTCACTTCCGGATCACGGTTCATGTTCAGGCATGCCTCGAGATCATCCATTGTGCGGGGTCTCAGCACGAGGCGATTTGTCCTGAATGTGGGCAGGTCAGGCGTCTCCGTGTCCATCATGGGGTGGCACGCATGATGTGACGGTCCAAGTATCTGCTGATACGATCAGGAAGGATAGCCGGCAGCTGCCGCCCATGCGGCAGGATGAGACCCGCGTAACGTCCCCCGGCTGTGGCTGGCAGAGCGTGGAGATGATGAGGCATGTCTTGCGGAAAGTCGCTGGCGGACCCTACGGGAGTCGAACCCGTCTTTTCAGATTGAAAATCTGACGTCCTAACCGATAGACGAAGGGTCCGTGCGACGGGGCTGTTGATATAACCCTTCGCCGGCAACTGCAACCCCCCGCCTGTCGCTTCCCGTGGAAAAATCGCAAAAAATCCGCCGGGAGCTCCTTGCCGTGATCGATCGGAGTGGCCTCTCTCGCCGCGGCCGGTCAGAAGACCAGGACACCCGCATGGGCCGATCCGATGACGATCAGCGCCAGGGTAACAACGAGAGCAGTACCTACAGATAGCTTACGGGTGATGGTCATGAGACTTGCTCCATCCGTTAGCTGTTCACCGCACCGATGCCTCCTTTAGCAAAGAACAAAGGCAATTTTCTGTCCATTTAATTTTTGGTCATCTACCAGCTGCCGGTATTCGGCATGGATGCCCATGGTTCCTGCGCAGGCAGAGGCTCGCCTTTCTGCAGCAGCTCGATCGAAATATTGTCGGGCGAGCGAACGAAGGCCATGCGCCCGTCCCGCGGCGGCCGGTTAATGGTCACGCCGCCCTTCTGCAGTCGCTCGCATGCCTCGTAAATGTTGTCGACCTCGAACGCGAGATGACCGAAGTTCCGGCCGCCGCCATAGACTTCCGGATCCCAGTTATAGGTGAGCTCGATCTCGGCGCCGGAGGAATCGCCCGGCGCCCTGAGGAAGATCAACGTGTAGCGCCCCGCCTCGACCACATGGCGGCGCACTTCCTCGAGTCCCAGCTTGTTGCAGTAGAAGTCGAGCGACTGGTCGATGTCGCTGATCCGGACCATGGTGTGAAGAAATCGCACGGATATTTCCTCCTTGGTTCGCAGGTCTGAGGGGGATGGACTGCGTGCCCGTCGGATAAGCGGAGCCGCGGGCCGCTGCATGAATGAATGGGAAATTCACGCGTAGAGGACCGGCAAGTCAATCACCCTTCCCGCTTCCGGCCAAAGCTTTATCGCCACAGTCGCTGCCTGGTTCCGCTTCCGGGCGCTGCCGGTTGACCGTTTTTGGCTGTAGCTTGCAGGTCTCGCCACGCCAAGCGGGTTCGTTCCGCCCCGCCGGCGTTGCATAAAAACGGAACCCCTTTCTTTTTCGCGCCCTACAACCTTCGAGGACTATACAAGACCGCTCTGCTTGCTCCAAACTAGCCTTGATGATCAGGGGAGGCACGGTGATCGTCCCCAGTAATAACAATAAGTGGGTCAGGTCATGTGGTTGGGTATTGGAGGGCCTCATGTTGGAAAAGCAGCATGATGCTCCGTCTCCAAGCGACGCATATCTGAATAACTCTCCCAGCATATTAGCGAAGGCTTCGGGCTTAGGGGGGCCTTGCCACGTGGAACGAGTGCAGAAAGCTATTAACGCGACCGAGGACCATCAGTACGAGGTGATCCCCATTTCGGGTTTCGTCAAATGGTTCGACATGGTTCGCGGCTACGGGTTTGTGATCCCGGACAATGGCATGCCGGATGTCCTGCTGCATCTGAGCTGCCTGAAGCGAGACGGATATGGCGCTGTTCTTGAGGGCACCCGCGTCATCTGCGAGGCGGTGCAGCGTCAAAAGGGATTTCAGGCTCTGCGTGTTCTGGCTGTCGATACGACTACCGCAATCCAGCCGGCACCGCGGACGCCGCGGACCCATGTGACGGTGACGCCGACCAGTGACTGGCTGCCCGCCAAGGTGAAATGGTTCAACAGGGTGCGCGGCTTCGGCTTTTTAACTTTCAGTGATGGTTCTCCGGATATATTCGTGCACATGGAGACCTTGCGAAAGCACGAGATCAGCGAGCTGCATCCCGATCAGGAGGTACTGGTGCGCTTTGGTACCGGCCCCAAGGGGCTGATGGCAGCAGAGATCTCGTTGCCGAAGAAGAGCGAGGACTCGTCGGCATCATCCTGAGGCACACCATGCTTCCGCGTTCTCTGCTTTTCCTGCGGGCGGCCGCACTTGCTCTGGCCGTACTGGCAGTCTGCGTCACGTTGAGCGTCGCTCCTTCGACACAGGCCAATCAGGCAAAGCAGCAGACGCTCACCCTGGCGACTGATCACGGATTCACCTCGCTGACCGTCGAGGTGGCCGACACGCCCGAGACGCGGGAGCGCGGTCTCATGTACCGCACAGAACTTCCGGATAACAGGGGAATGCTATTCCTGTGGGAGAGGCCCACGGCCGTCACCATGTGGATGCGGAACACACCCCTGTCCCTGGACATGATCTTCATCCGCCCCTCGGGTGTAATCCACCGGATCGCCTCGAACACGGTTCCCTTCTCGGAAGCGCTGATTCCATCGCGCGGCGAAATACTCGGCGTGCTGGAAATCCGCGCCGGGCTCGCGCGACAGCTGGGCCTGCGCCCCGGCCACAAGATCTATCATCCCGCCTTCAAGGGGGAGGAATGACGCGCGCGCACCATCCCGCCTGACCAGGCGACGGCGCGATCTCCTCATTACTGGAACCAGCCGACCCCGGCGGCCTGGCGCCTCCCGGGGGCGTATCTCGTGGGCATATTCGCGTTGGCCCGCCCCTGCGAAAGCCGAGCGCCCCTCTGTCAGGCCCCAGCAGAAGTCGCAGCGATTGGCGCCGCCGGCATCCGCCGCCCGAGGCCATCAAACAGGTCGAGGCATCGCTCGAACCACTGGGCCACCGGATCCTCCGGTGAAAGCAGCGGCGTCCGGCAGATCACCCGCGGCCACTGCAGAGTTCCGGCCACGATGTAATCGGCATAGTCGGGCGAACTGCCGCCCAGCCATTGCTGCCTGACGAGCGTATCCCGAACCGGAGCAAGCAGCTTCCGCACCGCATCAACTCGCGTTGCGGGATCGGCTCCCGCCGCCTGTTCGAGCGCCATGCCGAGCCGCTTCTCCCGCGACTCCCGGAAATAGGCCCGGTCGGCGGGTCGAATGCGACTATGAATGTCGAGCACTGCCAGGGGCACGATCGCAGGCACCAGCACCTGATTGGCCCACACATCCAGCGCCCGATAGAGCCCCAATGCTTGCTGGCCGAAATTCCAGAGGCTTGCGCCCGGATATTTATCTTCAAGATAAAGCGCGATCGCCCAACTGTCGGACACGACGTGGCCATCGTCGTCAAGAATCGGCACCGTGCGATGCGGCGCCCCGACGGCCTGCGGGATCTCGAGAAAGCCCAGCCCCCGCATCTCCGCATCGAGTCGCTTGTGGGCGAGCGCGAAGCGGGTCCGCCAGCAATAGGGACTGAACCGGGCATCGTCCTCGGCGGCGAGCTCATAGAGTATACGCGCCATGGTCAGTCTCCCGCCGACGGTGTGTGGGGCAGGATCACCGCCTGGGCGCAGATGACCCGGCTGCCGTCGAAAGTAACCGACGGATTGCCATAGAGCAGATAGCCATCTTCCAGCGCTTTCGAGACCTTCTCGCAGAAGCTGCGGTCATCGGGGCCGGTAAGCAGGCGATAGCGCAGTTTTTCGCTCATGTGATTCTCCCGGAGACTAGGCGGTGATCGGAAAACGGAATCAGGGCTGCTGGGGAACGGCGACGCTCACGCCTTCCGCTCCCAGCGCCCGGCATTGTTCTGCTGCCAGTAGGTGACGTCATGGCCGGCGCTGCGCGCCCTCTTCCAGTCGTCCCGCGCCCGGGCAAGGGCAATCTCGTCCCGGCCATCGAAGATGTGGACCGCGCGCAGATAGGCGCTCACGTCGCCCATCACGGCGCCATCCACCAGAAAGCGGATCTGGCTGCCATTGGGGTTGTCCTCCCCCTCGGTGAGCCAGATCGGCTGCAATTCCGCATAGCCGTCCTCGCGGCTGCCATGGGGAAGAAAGGAGTCTTCATCGAAGCTCCACAGGTGCCGATTGAGCGCCTCGAGCCGTTCGGGCGAGCCGACCTGCACGACGGCTCGCCATCCCCGTTCAAGCGTTTTCATTAGCAGGACAGGCAGGACGTCTTCGAGACTGCGTCTTTCCAGATGGTAGAACAGGACTTCGGTCATCGTCCCCCGTCCCCGTCGCTCACTCGGCCGCGGCGCCCTCGTAGTGATCGGCGATCAGCTTGTTGAGCAGCCGCACACCCCAACCGGAGCCGAAATGCTGGCTGATCGGCGACTTGTTCGACGCCATGCCGGTGCCGGCAATGTCTAGATGCGCCCAGGGCACATTGTTGACGAAGCGCTGCAGAAACTGCGCCGCCGTGATGGCGCCGGCATCGCGTCCGCCGATATTGCGCATGTCAGCGAAATCGCTGTCGAGCAGCTTGTCATATTCGGCGGCCAGCGGCATCCGCCAGACCTTCTCGCCAGTCTCGTTGCCGGCGAGCGCGAGGCGGTTGGCAAGATCATCATTGTTCGAGAACAGCCCGGCATGGTCCTTGCCAAGCGCGATGAGGATCGCGCCCGTCAGGGTTGCCAGATCGATCATGAATTTCGGCTTGAAGCGGTCCTGTGTGTACCAGAGGGCATCCGCCAGCACGAGTCGGCCCTCGGCGTCGGTATTCTGGATCTCGATGGTCTGGCCCGACATGGAGGTGAGGATATCGCCCGGACGATAGGCGCTGCCGTCAGGCATGTTCTCGACCAAGCCGATGACGCCGACTACGTTGACCTTGGCCTTGCGCGCCGCCAGCGCGTGCATCAGGCCGACCACGCAGGCGGAACCTGCCATGTCGCCTTTCATCTCATGCATGCCGGCGCCCGGCTTGATCGAGATGCCGCCGGTATCGAAGATGACGCCCTTGCCGACGATGGCGACCGGGGCATCGCCCTTCCTGCCGCCATTCCACTGCATGACGACCAGCTGGCTCTCGCGCGTTGACCCCTGCCCCACTGCTAGCAGGGCGCCCATGCCGAGGGCGTTCATGGCCTTCTCATCGAGGATCTCAACCTTGACGCCGAGCTCAGTCAGTTCCTCGACCCGCTTGGCATAGGCAGCCGGATAGAGCACGTTCGGCGGCTCGTTCACCAGATCCCGCGCCAGCATCACGCCCTCGGCAACGGCCTTCCAGGCGTTGAACGCTTCCTTGGCGCCACTGGCCGCGGACGTGACCAGGGTGAGCGACTTGACCGGCGGCTTTGCGTCCTTCTGATCCTTCTTGGTCTTGTACTTGTCGAAGCTGTAGTTGCGCAGCATGAAGCCCGAGGCGATCGCTGCAGCGGCATCAGCCTCGCTCACCCCATATTTGCCCTCGACAATGACGGTCACGTCCTTGGCCTTGCCATTGCCAAGCGCGCCGCGCACCACGCCCCCCACCCGTTCGAGCTCCCGCGCACTGATGTCGCCCTTGCCGAGGCCGGCGATGAGCACTCGGTCGACGTCAAGCCCGCCCGGAGCGAGGATGTCGCAGAGCGTCTCGCGCTTTCCCTCGAACTGGCTGGCCTTGATGGCCCGAGACAGCGCGTTTCCCGAGTCTGCATCCAACGACCCACCGATATCGCCGAGCCCTGCCCCCTCGTTCACAGTCAGGACGATGACATTGCCCGAGACCTTCCCGGGCTTGCTGAACTTTATCTTCATGTCGGCCAAATCCTGTGCATGTGGATCGTTTCGTCTTAAGGTCTAGCCACTTGTCCGGGGAAGTTCAACGCGCAGCGCTAGAGGACTTTCCCCGGATTGAGAATAGCCTTCGGATCGAGCGCCGCCTTGATCGCCCTCATGGCGGCAATTTCCTGCGGGCTTCGGGAATGGGACAACCAGGCGCGTTTGCTTAGGCCGATTCCGTGCTCCGCCGAGATCGATCCGCCCATATCCTTCACCAGCCCATAGACCAGCTCGTTTGCGGCAGGCTTGAGCGCCGCATCGGGCAAGCCCACCACCACATGGAGATTGCCGTCCGCCACGTGCCCGAAAATGTGCCATCCGAGAAAGTCCGGCAGCCGTTCTGGCAGCACCAGGCCGAGCGCCTCGCCGAAGGCCGCCATCTGGTTGATGGCGACTGAAATGTCGAAGCCGGCCATGGCAGGGAAGGCCTTGCTCTCCGCTTCGAAATCCTCGCGGATCCGCCAGAAGTCGGCCCGCTCGCGCCCGGACTGGGCCACGGCCGCATCAGCTGCGGCAAGCTCCTCCGGCAGCTCGAGCGCATCAGCAATGATTCCCTCGAAGAGCTCGCGGTCGCGCACCTCATCGAAGCCCTCTGCCTCACAGAGAACGTAATAGGGCAGCCCGCGCCTGACCGGTGGGCGGCAATACCCCTCCGCCGTGTTCATGTCATAGAAGGCCCGCCACATGACCTCGAAGGAGGATAGTGTACCGGCAAGATCCCGCGACAGTCGGTCGAGCAGATGGGTGACTCCGCTGAAGCTGTGGAACCCCAGGATCGCCGTCTCGACGGTCTTTGGCAGTGGCACCAGCCGCAGCCGCGCCCGGGTGATTATGCCGAGCGTTCCCTCCGACCCGATGAACAGCTGCTTGAGGTCATAGCCGGTATTATCCTTCGTATACGCCGTGAGGTGCTCGAGTACCGTGCCATCGGCCAGCACCACCTCGAGCCCGAGCACTTGCGCCCTGGCAGCGCCATAACGCAGGACTTGGATGCCCCCGGCATTCATGGCGAGTGCCCCGCCGATCTGCGCGCTGCCCCGGGCGCCGAAGTCGAGCCCGAAGCGGAGCCCTGCGGCAGCGGCCGCCTCCTGCACGCGCTGCACGATGGCCCCCGCCTCGACCACCACCGACCGGCTTGCCCGGTCGATCTCGCCGATCCGGTTCATCCGCTCGAGCGACAACAGGATGTCGGCGGGGCTCGCCTCGGTGCCGCGCACAAGATTCGTCCGACCGCCTTCGGGAACGACCGTCTGGCCCTGGGCATGGCACAGCGCCATGATCGCGCTTACTTCCGCCGTCGACTGTGGTCGCACCACAGCCATTGCGACTGTGGTATCCGTGTTCCACACGTCAGTGAGTCGCGAGACGAGCGCGTCGCCCGTGAGCACATTGGCCTCGCCGACGATGTCCCTCAGTGCGGCAACCAGTTTCTGTCTGTCCATGATGTTGTTCGCGGGCGTTTCAGTTCGCAACGCCCGCCTGCTCGAGCATGGCATGGAGCAGCACGTTCGCGCCTGCTTCGCAGGCCTCGGGTGACGAATATTCTGCCTCGTTGTGGCTGATGCCGTCCTTGGAGGTAACGAAGATCATCGTGGTCGGGCAGACGCGCGAGACATAGACGCTGTCATGCCCGGCGCCGGAGACCAGCCTCCGGGTCTTGAATCCGCAGGTCTCGGCCGCATTGGCGACCGAGGCGATGAGTTCTTCGGGGAAAGCTACCGGCGGCGAGTTCCAGATCCGGTCGACCACGATGTCCACATTGTGGACGCGGGCTGCGTCCTCTGCGGCTGCCCGATAGGCATTTTCCAGCCGGTCGAGGGCTGCATCTTCCGGATGGCGCAGGTCGATGGTGAAACGGACCGAGCCTGGTACCGTATTCCGCGAGCCGGGCAGCGCGTTGATCTCCCCGACGGTGAAGCGCGCCCACTCGCCTTCGGCTGCAGTGGCCTCGTAACAAAGGGCCAGCATCTGATGCAGGCCCCGCACCGGATCGCGCCGCTTGTCCATCGGCGTCGGACCAGCATGGACCTCGTCCCCGGTGATGGTCACCGTGAACCAGCGAATGCCCTGCACGCCAGTCACCACGCCCACCGGCAGATTCTCTGCTTCGAGGATCGGGCCCTGCTCGATATGCAGCTCGAAGCTCGCCTTCCAGTCACGCCCGCCCACGGGGAGATCGCCCTTGTAGCCGATACGCTCGAGCTCGTCGCCGAACCGGCATCCCTTGTGGTCGGTCGTGGCGTAGATGTCCTCCGTCTTGAACACGCCGGCATAGACGCCGGAGGACATCATGGCCGGGGCAAACCGGGCGCCCTCTTCATTCGTCCAATTGACGATCTCGATGGGATACTCGGTCTCGATGCCGGCGTCGTTGAGGGTGTCGACCACTTCCAGCGCTGCCAGTACGCCGAGCGCCCCGTCAAACTTGCCGCCGGTGGGCTGGCTGTCGAGATGCGAGCCGCTCATCACGGCGGGGCCGGATTTCCTGCCGGGTCTCCGGGCGAACATGTTGCCCATCGCGTCCACCTCGACGGTCATCCCTGCCTCGCGGCACCAGCGGGCGAACAGCTCACGGCCCAGTCGATCCTCATCCGAAAGGGTAAGCCGGCAGACGCCGCCCTTGGGCGTTGCGCCGATCTGTGCCAGTTCCATTAGACGGCTCCACAGCCGCTCCCCGTTCACCCTGAGATTCTTTCGGTCCATCCTACCAATTCCCGTAACTGCCTATGCGCGACCGGCTTCATGCGTTGACGCCAGGAATGTTCATGGGATGCCGCCTGCGCCGCCCCCTGTCCAGAGGCAAGGCTAGCCGATGGATCAGCGCTTGCGACAAAAATCTCGTGCCTTCCCACCATATTCCTGCGCAGGTCACCCACCATGCTGCGGCAGGCCACCATGCTGCGGCAGGCCATCATGCTGCGGCAGGCCCATCATGCCCCTTTGCCAGCAACGCCGCCCGGCGCCCCCTGCACCAGATGCTGCCCCAGAAGCGGCAGAAACTAACGGATTATTTTCCTTAATATGCCATGTTGGGCTTGACAGTGACTTGTCCCCAGCCTGCCGATTGATTTCTCTGGTCTTTCAGGTCTGCGGCGCGCTAAAAGGAACTGTGCTCCGATGGGAAGGAGCGCGCTGCGTTAGGGGAGTTCTATCAACGGCATTCCGGATTTCCCCGGAGCCCGGCGGGCACGGAGGGCGATGTCCCGGAATGATGTGAACGGACAGCTCTGGTGTGAAGCGAGGGGATGGCTAGCAGAGGGGAAAAGCGCTGATGGCTCGCGCCGATCGGAAAGATCGTGCCAAAGCCTGGGCCCGGTCGACATATCCGGTTGCCCATGCGTGCTCTTTTGCGCTCGCGGCTGCGATTCTCGCCTCGACTGCCCTGCTCTCTGCCGGCCGTGCGCAGGTACTCGATCAGGGGCCCGTCCTGCCCGCCGACGTAACCGACGTCCGCAACATTTTCGGCAAGGACGATCAGATCACCCTGCAGGGCATGACCCGCAAGATCGGCAAGCCTGTCCGCCCCGAGCTCAAGGACCTGCCGGCTGGCACCCCTGTCGACGTGATTTCCGACCGCATCGTCTATGATCGCAATACGGGCATTGCCACCGCGATCGGCGATGTCCAGCTGACCTACGGCCCCTATGTCCTCAACGCCACCAAGGTCGTCTACGACCCCAAACGTGACCGCCTGCAGGCCAATGGCAGCGTTGTGGTTCGCGAGCCAAGCGGAAACGTGTTGGTGGCCGAAACCGTCGAGCTTGAGAAGCGGCTGCGCGACGGTTTCGCCCGTTACCTGAAGCTCCTGCTCACCAACAAGTCGACCATCACGGCCGAATATGCCGAGCGCCGCGACGGCAACATCACCGTTTACGAGCGCACGGCCTACACGGCCTGTCAGGACTGCACCATGGCCAATGGCCAGCCGGTCTGGCAGATCAAGGCCGAGCAGTCGATCCACAACGAGAACACCCACATCATCACCCACAAGGGTGCGGAATTCGAGCTCTTCGGCCTGTCGATCGGCCCCCTGCCCTTTGACATCTCCATGGCCGATCCGCTGCTCGAACGGAAGTCGGGCTTCCTTACGCCACGGGTAATCTCCTCGCGCGACATTGGGGTCGGCGTCGAGATCCCCTACTACTGGGCGCTCGCACCCGACTATGACCTGACGCTCCTGCCGGCGCTCACCACGAAGCAGGGCCTCCTTGCCCGCGCCCAGTGGCGCCAGCGCCTGGCCAACGGCGAATATTACGTCGACGGCGCCGGCATCTATCAGCTGGACAAGGACATTCCCGCGCCGGGTGACCGTCGCTTCCGCGGCTTCATTCGTTCTGAAGGCCGTTTCGAGCTGAACCAGAACTGGCACTGGGGCTGGGACGTCACCGCCACCAGCGACCAGACCTTCATGCGCCGCTATGACATTGACAAGCGCACCGATCTGGTCAGCCAGCTCTATATGGAAGGCATCGACGACCGGAACTATTTCCGTTCGACGCTCTACAATTTCCAGGGCCTGCTGAAGACGGACAAGAAGCGCTTCACGCCCTATCTCGTTCCGCAGATCCTGCACGAATATACCTATGACGAGCCCGTCCTCGGCGGGCAGGTCAGCATCGACACCAACTTCTACAGCCTGCACCGGAAGGATCCGACAATCCCCTTCCCGACGGTGTACGAGGCCCAGGATGCGACCCGCGTCGTTTCCGAGCTCGAATGGCGCCGGCGTCTGGTGACCCATGGTGGCCTGGTGGCGACACCCTTCGCCGTGATGCGGGCCGATGCCACCACCGTGCGCAATCTGCCCAGTCCGAATGTGCCATCCGGTCTCTACAAGGATGAGACAACGGGGCGTCTGCTGCCGACCGCCGGCCTCGACCTGCGCATGCCCTTTATCCGCACCGACAGCTTCGCGCAGCATGTCGTGACGCCCGTGGTGCAGATCATCACCTCGTCCAACGAGACCAAGGCAAACCGTTTCTCCAACGAGGATGCGGTCACGGTCAATCTGGACCACACCAACATCTTCCTGAGCGACCGCTTCACCGGCAAAGATCGCTTCGAGGGTGGCACCCGCGCCAATATCGGCGCGACTTACAGCATGCTGCTGCCGGAAGGCGGCTGGCTGAAGACTACCCTCGGCCAGAGCTTCCATCTGGCTGGCCGCAACAGCTTTGCCCCCGGTTCCGGCCTCAATGGCGACTCCTCGGACGTGATCGCCGCGATCCAGATGCAGCCCAATGAGCACATCGCGGCGACCTATGTGGCGCGCTTCGACGACAAGTCGATGGAGATGAATGCGCAGGAACTCGGCATCGCAGCCAGTTACGAGCGCCTCACTGCCGCCTTAAACTATTCTGATGTTCTGGCTGCACCGCGCTATGGCCGCCCTGCTGACGTCGAGCAGATCTGGGCGTCCGGCTCGGTCAATGTCTGGGAGAACTGGCGCGTATTCGGCGGCTTCCGTTACGACATCACCAATGATCGCCAGGTGCGCAACGTCATCGGCATCGGCTGGGATTGCGACTGCATGTCGGTCAGCCTCGCCTATGCCGAGGATTTTACCCGCGATCGTGATGTAGATCAGGAACGTTCGGTTATATTGTCTGTATCCTTCCGGACTCTCGGGGCGGTAAAGGCGAGCATCGGCATCGACTGACCGGCATTGTGAACTGGCGATCGATACGGCCCGCCCTTCTGGTCGTTATAGACAATTGGATGCGTTATCTGTGATTACGGCTTCTCGAACTCGAAACGGAATGCGCTCCGGCAAGAAGGCTGGCTGGGCCGCTCGCTTCCTCGCAACGGCGGCTCTTGGTGCCTGTCTCAGCCTCACCCTGCTGCCCTCCATCTCTGTGGAGGCCTTTGCCCAGCAGGGGGTGGTGGTCACGGTGAATGATCGTCCGATCACCAATTACGACATCGACCAGCGCATCCGCATGAATCAGATCATCGGCTTCGGCTCCCGCGCCCAGGGCCAGGCCCTGCGCAAGGAGACGCTCAACGAGCTGATCGACGAGGTGCTCAAGGTTCAGGAGGCCAAGCGCATCAAGGTCAATGTCAGCGCGGCTGACGTCGATGAGACACTCAAGAACATGGCGAGCCGCAGCGGCGAAACAGTCGCCGCCTGGGAAGCGAAGCTCAAGAAGGCTGGCATCTCCATGCAGTCCCTGAGACAGCGGATCGAGGCCAATCTGGCTTGGAACCGCATCATCGCGGCCAAGTACAACATCAACACCAATATCGAGTCGGCGCTTGTCGATCAGCGGCTGAAGGCGATCAAGTCCGATCCCTCACGCCAGCCGCGCACGCTCTATCTGCTTCAGGAAATCCGTCTGCCGGTTGAAAATCCGGGCGACGATCAGCTGCTCTATGCCCGTTTCGTCGAGGCCCAGCAGATCCTGCAGCGCTACAAGGGCTGCAACAGCGCCAAGGAAGCAACCCGCGGTGTGTTCAACGTTCAGGTTCGCCCGCCGGTCCCGGTGCAGCCCGAGGCCCTGCCGCCGCAGCTCAAGTCTGCGCTCGATAAACTTGGCCCCAACAAGCTGCTCGGCCCCAGCCGCGCTCAGGAGGGCATTCAGCTGATCGGCTTCTGCGGCAAGCAGCAGATCGCTCCGCCGGAAGTCACCCGCGATCAGGTCGAAAACATGCTGCTTAACGAGCGCATTGGGCTCTATACTGAGCGTTACGTGCGCGAGCTGCGCCGCAGTTCATTCATCGACTACAAGGACAAGTCCTACAGCCAGTGACAGACGGCAGCCAGGACATGGGGCAGGATGCGGAGAAAGCTCCCTCGCAGGTCATCGCTCTGACGATCGGTGAACCTGCAGGTATTGGCCCCGACATAGCCCTCGCCGCCTGGCAGCGGCGCCGTCCCGATCGTCATCTGCCCTTTGTGCTCCTGGGCCAGGTCGTACTCCTCGAAGATCGCGCCCGGGCCCTGGGCCTCTCCATTCCCATGGCGGAGATTTCCAGGATCGAGGAAGGTGCCGAGGTCTTCGAGCATCAGCTCCCGGTCCTGCCCGTAGGTGAACCCCAGCCGGTGATTGCCGGCCAGCCGTCGCCTGCAACCGCGCCGCTGGTGATCGAGGCGATAACCCGCGCAGTCGATCTCACCCTTGCAGGTGCCGCCGCCGCGGTGGTCACCAATCCAATCGCCAAGCACGTGCTGTACGAGGCAGGCTTCACCCATCCGGGCCACACCGAGTTTCTCGAAATGCTGGCCCGCAAGCGGGGGCTTCCTGCCCATGCCGTGATGATGCTGACGGCGCCCGGCCTGCGCACGGTCCCGCTCACCATCCACATTCCGCTCAAGGCCGTGCCGCAGAAGCTGACCCATGATCTGATCGTCGAGCAGGCACGGGTCGTGGCCGACGATCTCAAGCGCTATTTCGGGCTTGCCTCACCCCGGCTGGCCTTCTGTGGTCTCAACCCCCATGCCGGCGAGAATGGCACCATCGGCCTTGAGGAGCGGGAAATCATCGTCCCGGCGATCGAGACGCTGCGCGCCGAGGGTTATGTGGCAGTCGGGCCGCTGCCGGCCGATACCATGTTCCATGACGAAGCGCGCGCCAGCTATGACGTGGCCTTCGGCATGTATCACGACCAGGCCCTGATCCCGGTGAAGATGCTTGGCTTCCATGACGGCGTGAACTGCACCCTGGGCCTGCCCTTCATCCGCACCTCGCCCGACCACGGCACGGCCTTCAGCCTGGCGGGCACCGGCCGCGCCAATCCGTCGAGCCTGATCGCAGCGCTCAACCTTGCATCCCAGATGGCGGCACAAAGATCGTGACAGCCCTCGACGCCCTGCCCCCCTTGCGTGACGTGATTGCACGCCATGGCCTTGCCGCGCGCAAGAGCCTGGGCCAGAATTTCCTCCTCGACCTCAATCTCACCCGGCGCATTGCCCGATCGGCCGGATCCCTCGCCGATCACACCATTGTCGAAGTGGGCCCCGGACCGGGAGGACTCACCCGCGCCCTGCTCATGGAAGGCGCCCGTCGGGTGGTGGCCATAGAGCGCGATGAACGCTGCCTGCCAGCCTTGGCCGAGATCGAGGCCGCAGCGCCCGGGCGCCTTACCGTGATCCATGGCGACGCCCTTGAGGTCAACATGGCCGCCCTGGTCGACGGGCCTGCGCGCGTTGTCGCCAACCTGCCCTACAATGTCGCGACGCCCCTGCTGGTGAACTGGCTCGAGACCGATCCATGGCCGCCCTGGTTTTCATCCCTTACCCTCATGTTTCAGCGGGAAGTGGCCGAACGCATCGTCGCCGAGCCGGGCAGCAAGGACTATGGCCGACTGGGTGTGCTCGCCCAATGGCGCACCGAGCCCGACATCCTGTTCGATATCGGCCCCAAGGCCTTCACGCCGCCGCCCAAGGTGACATCCAGCGTTGTCCATCTGATCCCGCGCGTGCAGCCCATCGCCTGTGAGCTTAGGCTCCTGGAACGCCTGACCGCCGCAGCCTTCGGCCAGCGCCGGAAGATGCTGCGGTCGAGCCTGCAATCCCTCGGCGTTCCGGCAGCCGAGCTTCTCGCCGCAGCCGGAATCGAGCCGACCGAACGCGCCGAGCGGCTGACGGTTGACCAGTTTTGCGCGCTCGCCCGCATGCTGGCGGAGATGCAGGTGCCGACTTAAGGAGACGGCGTATCATTGAGGCCAGGAAGCGTCTTGAGGTGCGGATGAACCTTGCATGTGATTGACACCCGGCGCCCCGCGTGCCGGGTTTTCTTTTGCTTCTGCCCCTTTCTGCTTCCGGTGCCGGTTCTGGAAAAGCATCCGCCACTCCATTCCGTCCGCGGAACGGGAGCGCGACTGGCGGCAGGCCACGGAGAAAGCTCAAAGTTTGCCGGCTGACGGCGCCAGGACGAGTCGGATCAGCCGCCATCTGATGCCCAGCCGCCATGATCGATTCCAGCATCTCCTGTATTGGCGCTGGCGCAATTGCGGCAGAACGGCCGGCAAATTCCTTTCGTGAAGAGACGAAATCAGAATCCCATTGACATGAGGCGGCACACATTCTCTACTGTTTCTAATAATAAAATACTGTTTCAATATTTGAAACAACTTGGGAAACACTGGGAATGGACGCTGTCACGACCGCCCCCGCACACTCCGTTACTGCCGCCGCGCCTCCCGCCTCCCGCGCCACATCGGGCACGGGCACGCTGGATCTCGCGCTGCGCATCATCGAATTTCTGAGCCATCAGGCGCAACCCATTGCCCTGACGGCCATTGCGCGCCATTTCGACGCCAACAAGGCGACCGTCTACCGGCACCTGCAGACCCTCATCCAGCACGGTTTCGCCCGCCAGGACCCGAGTACCGGCCGCTATGAGGTCGGCATCAAGCTGGTCATGCTCGGTGAGACAGCGCGCAACCGTTTCGACGTGGTGCGCGCCGCTCGCGACGAGCTGATAAGGCTGCGCGACATCTCCGGCCAGGCGGTGACCATCTGCTCGCTGATCGACAACGAAGTCGTCGTTCTTGAATTGCTTCAGGGCCATGCGGTGATCGAGTTCGGCATGCGTCCCGGCACCCGGATGCAGAGCCATGCCAGCGCCCATGGCAAGATCTGGCTGGCCTTCGGTCCGGAGGAATTCTATCGGCGGAGCCTCGAGCGGGATCGCGAAGCGCTCACCCCCCAGACACTCATCGACCGTGAACTCCTTGCCGACGAGATCCGCGCCGTGCGCAGTCGCCATTGGTCGACAGCACCGGATCAGGTCGTTACCGGCGTCAACGCCCTGGCCGCGCCCATCTTCGATCATCGGGGCGAGTTGGCCGGGTCGCTCGCCATTGTGGGTTTCACCCAGTTCATCCCTGCAGAGCCCGACGAGCGTCAGGTCGACGCCGTGGTCGAAACGGCCCGGCGGATCTCGCGCGCCCTCGGTTGGAGGCCAGAATGACCTACTCACTGGCCGTCGACATCGGCGGCACCTTTACCGATATCACCCTTCGCAACGACGACGGCCGTCTGGTCGTCGACAAGACCCTGACCACTCACAATGACCTGCTCGAAGGCTTTTTCCGTGGCGTGAACCAGGTGCTCGCCAAGGCCGAGCTGACGCCGGAAGAGGTCGACGGCGTCGTCGTCCATGCCACCACCGTGGTCACCAATGCCCTTATCGAGCGCAAGGGCCAGCCAACTGCCCTTGTGACCACGGAAGGGTTCCGCGATGTGCTGCTGATCCGCAATGAACATCGCTATGAGATGTACGATCCGCAGATCGAGTTTCCCGAGCCGCTGGTGCCCCGGCACCTGACCTTCGGCCTCCGGGAGCGGGTGACGGCCGATGGCACTGTTCTGGTCAAACCTACCCCTGAGGACATCGACGCCCTGTGCCAGTCCATCGCGAAGTCCGGCGCCAGGGCGGTTGCCATCTGCTTCCTGAACAGTTTCGCCAATCCGGCCAATGAACGCCTGGTGGCGCAGGAGCTTACCCGTCGCTACCCGGATCTCTTCGTCTGCATATCGTCAGACGTGGCGCCACAGATCCGCGAGTATCACCGCGCCTCGACCGCCAGCGTCAATGCCTATGCCATGCCGATCTCGAAGCCCTATCTCGAACGGCTGACCGAGCGGCTGGGCCGCGAGGGCTTCACCAACACCCCCCTGATCATGCTGTCCTCCGGCGGCGTGGTCAGCGCCGAGACAGCCGGCCGCCATCCGGTCCGCATGATCGAAAGCGGCCCTGCGGCGGGCGCCCTCGCTGCCTGCCATTATGCCGAGGTTCTGGGGCTTGATCGCCTGATGTCCTTCGACATGGGGGGCACCACTGCCAAGGCCTGCCTGATCGAGGAGCGCACCCCCCTGGTCACCGGCCTGTTCGAGGTCGACCGCCGCTATCGCTTCAAGGAAGGCTCGGGCCTGCCGGTGATCGTGCCGTCGATCGACATGATCGAGATCGGGGCTGGGGGCGGATCAATTGCCCATGTAGACAGTCTCGGCCTTCTCAAGGTCGGCCCCCACAGCGCCGGCTCCGACCCCGGCCCTGCCTGCTACGGGCGCGGCGGGCGCAACGCCACTGTCACCGATGCCGATCTCATTCTCGGCCTCTTGGACGCCGACAATTTCCTCGGCGGTGACATGAAGCTTGACCTTGCCGCCGCCGCAAGCGCCATGGATGCCTTGGCCGCCGAACTCAAGCTCAGCCGGACGGAAACCGCTCGCGGCATCTTCCGCGTCGTGACCGAAGCCATGGCCGCGGCCACCCGCACCCACGCGACCGATCGCGGCGTGGATTACCGTGGCCTTCCCCTCTTTGCCTTCGGCGGCGCAGGACCGGTGCATGCCTGCGCGGTAGCCTCACTCCTGCAGAGTGACTGCGTGATCATTCCCCCGCAATCGAGCGTACTGTCGGCCTTCGGGACACTGGTGACCCCGGTGAGGCTGGATCTGGTCCGCAGCGATCTCACGCCGCTCGCAGACATCAACTGGGCGCGGGTAGACCAGGTTCTCGGCCAGATGGTCGAGGAGGCCGTCGCCGCCCTGGAGCAGGCAGGCTGCCGGCGGGAAGAGGTCACTACCGTCTTCGGCGCCGATCTGCGCTATGTCGGCCAGCAGAACGAGGTGACCATCACCTTCGAGGCCGATCCGCGAGAGGCCCGCGATCCAGATGCCATCTCCCGCCAGTTCGCCGCGGCCTATCACGCCCTCTACGGCGTCAATCCCAGCCATGTGCCCGTGGAACTGGTGACCTGGCGGCTTACCGCCCGCGGCCCTGCCATACCTTTTCATGCCACCAGCAACCTGCCCGCGGTGCCGGCGCAGCCCAAGGGGCACCGCCGCGTCGATGCCTGGCAGGATGGCGGCACCTGTCCGGTTTATGACCGGTCGGCGCTCGCGGTCCAGCAGCAGATCATCGGTCCCGCCATCATCGAAGAGCGCGAGACCACCACGGTCATCCCGCCAGACTGGACCGCGACGATCGATGTCCATGGCTGCATCATTGCCAGAGGAAACTGAATATGGACGGTGTGGAACTCGAAATCCTGTGGTCCAACCTGATCGGCATCGTGACCGAGCGGGCCAAGGCCCTGCAGCGCATCGCCTTCAGTCCGATCGTGCGCGAGGCGGGCGACCTCGCATGCGCGCTGTTCGACCGCCGCGGCCGCATGGTCGCCCAGGCCAATACCGGCACGCCCGGCCACATCAATTCCCTCGCCTTCGCCGGCAAGCATCTTGCGCGCATCTTCGCCAACAACGTGGCACCTGGTGACGTGCTCATCACCAATGATCCCTGGCTCTCGGCAGGACATTTCTTCGACATCACCACCCTGACGCCGATCTTCGATGGGGATAACCTCATCGCCTATGTCGGCTCGACCATCCACCATACCGATATCGGTGGCTACGGCATCGGCGCCGGCGCCCGCGACGTTCATGAGGAAGGCCTGTGGATTCCGCCGCTCAAGCTCTATGAGCGCGGTGAACCCAATCCCGTGCTGCACGCGATGATCCGCAGCAATGTGCGTGCGCCGGATGCCGTCTTCGGCGATCTTGCGGCCCAGGTCTCGTCAGGCAGATCGGCGGCGGAGCATCTCATCGCCATGTGCCGCCGCTATGGCCTTGCCGATATCGAGACCTTGTCGGACGAGATCATCTCCCGCTCGGAACAGGCAACCCGCGATGCCATCCGCAAGCTCAAGGGCGGCACCTATCACGGCGAAAGCCGCTTCGACGTGCCAGGCGGCGAGATCATCACGCTCAAGACGGCGGTGACCGTCGATGCCGACAAGGGCGAGATCACCGTCGACTTTACCGGCTCATCCGACCAGACGACCACCGGCATCAACGTTGTACTCAACTACACCCATGCCTACTCGACCTTCGCGGTCAGGAGCTGCCTCAACCCGGAACTGCCGAACAATACCGGCTCGCTGGCCCCCATCAATGTGGTGGCGCCGGAAGGCTCGATCGTGAATTGCCGCTACCCGGCGCCGGTCAATGCCCGTCACGTGGTCGGCATGTATGTACCCATGCCGATCCTCAAGGCGCTCTACCATGTCATGCCCGACCGAGTACTGGCAGAAGGATCAGGCGCTGTCTGGACCATCCAGATCCAGGGCAAACGGGCAGACGGCCGCGAATTCACATCCTCGATGTTCAATTATTCCGGCGGCATGGGCGCCCGCGCCGGCAAGCCCGGTCCCAGCGCCACCTGCTATCCGACGGGTGTCGCCGCCGTGCCGATCGAGATCCTCGAAGCGGCAATGCCCATCCTGTTCGAGCGCAAGGAATTGCGCGATGGTTCGGGGGGCGCGGGGTTGCAGCCTGGCGGTGATGGCCAGATCATCGCCTTTCGCATGATGACGAAGGACGAGTGGCTGCTGAATGCGGTGCCGAGCCGGATGCATGACGGCCCGGAGGGTATTGGCGGCGGGATGCCGGGGGCGCCTGGCGCATTCCGGATCAACGGCCGCGATGTAAGCGTAGCGCGTAAGCTCACCATGCAACCAGACGACACCGTCGTGCTCGAGACACCGGGCGGCGGTGGTTACGGCACCCCGGCCACCATGGTCGCGGCAGCCGAATAACAAGACAGAACGGGAGGAAGAGGCATGAGCACGAAAAGCGCGATCGGAAAATCCCTATTGGCCGGTCTCGCCGTCCTGTCGATGACGGTGGCGGCCCGCGCCGAGGACAATTTCAAGATTGGCATCTCCGCAGGCCTCACCGGCTATGCCGCAACCGTCGACCGCGCCTGGTCCGACGGTGTGAAGACGGCGGCCGAGGTGATCAACGAGAAGGGCGGCATCAAGGGCCGCAAGCTCGAGGTCATTGTCGAGGATAACCGCTCCGAACCCCAGGAGGCGGTGACCGTCTACCGCAAGATGATCTCATCCGACAAGGTCAACATCTTCCTGTCGGGCTGTGTCTCGGCCGGCAACATGGCGGCAGCCCCCCAGGCGGTCCGCGCGGAGATCCCGCTGGTCCTGTGCTCGATCCTGCCCAAGACCGAGTCGGACGTGAAATGGTCCTTCTCTACCCTGCCCCCGGCGCGTTTCGAGGTTGAAACCCGCCTGCAATATCTGAAGGACAAGACCGATATCCGCAAGGTGGGTGTCCTGCATGACCCCTCTCCTTACGCCAATCTGCAGAAGGACGTGGCGGTCAAGATCGCCAAGGATTATGGCATCGAGCTGGTTGGGATCGAGCAGTACAAGACCAATGACGCCGATCTCAGCGTGATGATCTCGAAGATGGCCTCCGCCGGCGCCGGCGCAATCCTCAAGATTGGTCTCGGCGGCACCACCCTCACGGCGGCCAAGAACATCAAGCAGCTCGGGCTCGACATGCTGTTGCTGACGAGCCTGGAGGATCTTGAGGTCTTCCGTCCGGTGGCGGAAGTGCTGGGCGACAAGTTCTTCTTCGTGGCATCGCCCTCGCAGGTCTATGAAGCACTTCCTGACAGCCCGCTCAAGCAGGCGATCGGCGAGTTCCTAACGCCCTGGAAGAAGGCCCATGGCGACCGTGATCCGAACTGGGCCAGCCGTGGCTGGGACGCGGTGATGCTGACAGTGGCCGCAATCGAGAAGGGCGACTCCTTCGAGGGCAAGTCGATCCGCGACAATCTCGAGCAGATCTCGGGCTATCAGGGGACCACGGGCATCTACAACTTCTCGCCCGAGAACCACCAGGGCATCACTCAGAACCCGTTTGTCCTTGGCCAGATCATCGACGGCAAGGTCAGGGTTGTCGATTGATGCCTGGGACCGCGCATTCCGGCGGGGTCATGGAGACGCGCGGCCTCTCTGCCCGTTACGGGCATGTGGAGGCCCTGCGCCCCTGTGACCTTCACGTGGGCGAGGGCGAGCTTGTTGCCGTCCTCGGCCCCAACGGCGCCGGCAAGTCGACGCTTATGCGGGCCATTCTCGGGCTTGTTCCGAACCAGGGCGAAGTCCTGTTCCGGGGCGAGCCCCTGCCCCGCACGGATCCGGTTGCGGTCGCGAGCCGCGGCGTCGTGCTGGTGCCTGAGGGGCGCGGCATCTTCGGCCCCATGACGGTTGCGGAAAATCTCGAGCTTGGCGCATACCGCCTGGGCGACCGCCAGGAATTCGAGCGCCGGCAGACCCGGGTACTGGAGCTCTTTCCCCGGCTGAAGGAGCGTTTCTCCCAGGTTGCCGGGTCACTGTCGGGCGGCGAGCAGCAGATGCTCGCCCTCGGCCGCGCCCTCATGTCGGACCCTAAGATCCTCCTGTTGGACGAGCCATCCCTGGGGCTTGCCCCGCGGGTCATTGCCGAAATCCTCGAAACCCTCGGGCATCTCAACCGCTCGGGTCTTCCGGTGCTGCTGGTCGAGCAGAAGGCACCCCTCGCCCTTGAGCTCGCCAACCGCGCCTATCTTCTGTCCACGGGCCGCGTCGTGGCCGAAATCGACCCTCGGGAGATCACATCCCATGACGACCTTGCCCGCTACTACTTCCAGTGACAGCCGGCACTATGCCGGACTCCTCGTTCCCTGGGCGGTCGCCGCGGCTGCCCTGATCTATGCCTACAATGCCGGTGGCTACATCATTTCAGTCGCCAATTTTGCGCTGATCTACGCCATCTTCGTGACCGGTCTCAACATCTTCATGGGTTTCGCCGGACAGGTTTCCTTCGGCCAGAACGCCTTTGCCGGCATCAGCGGCTACATGTCGGCGGTCCTCACGACCACCTATGGCTGGCCGCCGCTCGCCGGCGTGGCGGCAGGCGTCGTGGGAGCGATGCTCGCCGCTGCAATTCTCGGCTATCCGACCCTGCGGCTTAAGGGCCATTACCTTGCCATGGCAACCCTGGCCCTGGGGCTGATCGTCTATGAGGTGGCGGTCGAATGGGACAGCGTGACCGCGGGCTATATGGGCATTTCCGGGATTCCGCCCCTGGGTGTCGGCGGCTTCGAGGTCTACAGCGATCAGGCCATGTTGATCATGCTGGCGACACTCGCCGCCCTCGGCGCGCTCGCCGCCGCCGGCATCCGCAATTCCCGCATCGGCCGGGCCTTCGTGGCAATCGCCGGCAGCGAGGAGGCGGCCCGGGCGCTCGGCATCAATGTCTCCCGTTACAAGCTTGCCGCCTTCGTGATCTCGGCCGTATACGCCGCCATTGCCGGATCCCTGTTCGTCCATGTGGTGGGCTTCGTGAGCCCCGAGGTCTTCGGCCTGCACATGGTGGTGCTCGCCTTCACCATGCTTTATGTGGGCGGCATCGGCACGGTCCTGGGCCCCGTCATCGGTGCGATCATCATCACCGCCCTGCCCGAGGTCATCCGCGACTTCAAGGACTATCAGGATCTCGCCTATGGCGCGGTCCTCATCCTCATCCTGATCTACATGCCGCGCGGGCTCGCAAGCCTGCCTGAGCTCTGGCGCCAGTGGCGGGATGACAGCAGGCGGAGGGCGTCCTGATGAGTCTCCTGCGCCTTGAACACCTGACCCGGCGCTTCGGCGGCCTCACCGCCGTCGACAATGTCAGCCTGACCGTCGAGCCGGGCGGGGTTACCGCCATCATCGGCCCGAATGGCGCTGGCAAGACCACCTTGTTCAACCTGATTTCCGGTGCCATCGCCCCGACCGAAGGCCGGGTCTTCCTGGATGACAGGGAGATTACCGGCAAGCCGCCGGAGCAGATCGCCGCCCTCGGTCTCGTGCGCACCTTTCAGCTCGTGCAGCTCTTCCGAGACCTGACCGTGCTCGAGAACGTGAAGGTCGGAACCCACCTCCACACGCGCGGCGGGCTCATCTCCGCCCTGTTCCGCACGGCGGGCGCGCGCCGCGAAGAGCAGAAGGTCGAGGAGCGCGCCCTTGAACTCCTCGAATTCGTGGGCCTTGCCTCCCATGCCGAGACCCGAGCCGCCGTCCTGCCCTATGGCCAGCAGCGTCTGCTGGAGATCGCCCGGGCGCTGGCTGCCCGGCCCAGGCTCCTCGCCCTGGATGAGCCGGCCGCCGGTCTCAACACCGAAGAAAGCCGCGGCCTCAGCGCCATGATCCGTCGCGTCGCCGACCAGGGCATCAAGGTCCTGCTGATCGAGCATGACATGAACCTCGTGATGAACACCGCCGACCAGATCGCGGTGCTCGACTTCGGCCGCCATATCGCCACCGGCACGCCGGACGAGATCCGAAAGGATCCGGCCGTGCTCAGGGCCTATCTCGGCGAGAAGGAAGCTTCCCATGCCTGATTTCGCCTTCCTCGCCCAGGCCATTGTCAGCGGGATCAGCACCGGCTGCATCTACGGCCTCATCGGCATCGGCTTCTGCGTGATCTACAATGCGAGCGGCATCGTGAACTTCGCGCAAGGGGCTTTCGTGATGCTCGGTGGCATGGTCACCTACACGCTGTTCACCGCCTGGGGCCTGCCGCTCCTGCTGGCGGCGATCCTGACCATCATCGTCGTGGCCCTGGCGGGCGTGGTCCTCGAACGGGTGGTGGTGCGCCCTCTGTGGAACCGGAACGCGACGATCTTCGTCATGATCCTCGCAACCCTGGCCGCCCAGATCGTGGTCGAGCGCGCAACCCTCATCGCCGTCGGCGACCAGCCCAAGACCCTGCCGGTGTTCACCGACCTGCCGCCGATCCGTCTCGGCAGCATCGCCATCGGCTACCAGATCATCTGGATCATCGGCGCCTCGCTCGCGATCATTGCCGGGCTTGGCCTGTTCTTCAGATCGACCAAGGTCGGCAAGGCCATGCGCGCCTGCGCCATCAACCGCGAGGCCGCCATGTTGCTCGGCATCCCGGTCTCGCGCATGCTTGCCCTGTCCTTCGCACTGAGCGCCGCCCTCGGCGCGATCGCCGGGATCCTGATCACGCCGACCCAGTACACGGCCTTCAATGTCGGGGTTCCTTTCGCCATATCGGGCTTCATCGCCGCCATTGTCGGCGGCTTCGGCAAGCCCTTCGGCGCCTTTCTCGGCGGCATCATGCTGGGTCTCGCCCAGGCGATTGCGGTGGTCTTCCTCGACGCCGGTCTCAAGAATGTCGCGGCGCTCACCGTGCTGCTGCTGTTCCTGTTCATCCGTCCCGGCGGGCTGCTGGGCGCCGTCAAGTGAGGTACTGCCATGGAACTTCATGCCATCAACTGGAACGACATCCCCTGGACACCGGTGCGCCCCGGAGTCGATCGCAAGACCTTCCACGGCGAGGGCGCAACCGTCACCCTGCACCGCCTTATGCCGGGCCACGAGCCCAAGCCGCATTCCCATCCCAATGAGCAGATTGCCTATATCCTTGCCGGCACCATCAAGTTCTTCGTTGGTGACAAGGAACATGTGTTGAAGCCCGGCGGCCTTCTCGTGGTTCCGCCCAATGTGGTCCATTGGGGCGAGGTGATCGGCGACGAGCCCGTGCTCAATTTCGACGTATTCACGCCGAAACGGCCGGAATATACATGAGACAACATTAGGGATATCGACGCGCAGGGAGCAGGCTTTTCCATGAATATTGCGCTGTGGCTTGAACGGCTCGGAAAGTCTTCCCCCGAGCTTCTGGCGGTTGCCCACGGAACCCGCGCCCTTTGGACCTATGGCGAGCTTGCGACCCACGTGTCGCAGATCGCCCGTGGCCTCATCGAGCAGCATCGCCTCGCCCCGGGCGATCGGGTTGCCATCATCGCCAAGAACTGCCCGGAGATCATCGAGATTCTCTACGGCATCTGGGCGGCCGGCCTCGTGGCTGTGCCCTGCAATGCCAAGCTGCACGGCGCCGAGTTCGGCTACATCCTCGAGCAGTCCGGCAGCAGGCTCGCCTTCGTCTCCGCCGATCTGCTTGGCACGGTCGCTCCCTTCGCCCCGGGCAATGTCGAGTCGCTGGTGACCATCGGCAGCGCCGACTATGTGCGCCTTCTCGAAGCGGATCCCCTGCCCTGCATGCCGCGCCGGCCCGACGACCTCGCCTGGCTGTTCTATACCTCCGGCACCACCGGCAAGCCCAAGGGCGCCATGCTCACCCACCGCAACCTGTCGGTCATGGCCCATGCCTATGCCGCCGAGGTAGAGCCCATCGTGCCGGGGGATGCAATCCTCCATGCCGCGCCGATGACCCATGGCTCCGGGCTGTACATCATTCCCCACATCATGCGCGGGGCGACCAATGTGGTGCCTGAGAGCGGCGCCTTCGAGGCCGAAGAGATCTTCCAGCTTTCGGAATACTGGCGACGCATGTCGATGTTTGCCGCGCCCACCATGGTCAAGCGCATGACCGCCTGTCCGCGTGACTTCGACGTGACAAGCTTGCGCACCATCACCTATGGGGGCGGCCCCATGTATGTGGAGGATGCCCGCACAGCCTTCGATCGTTTCGGGCCGCGCCTTGCCCAGATCTTCGGCCAGGGCGAGAGCCCCATGACCATCACCTGTTTGCCGAAGCATGTCATCGCCGACAGCGCGCATCCCCGCTGGCTTGACCGCCTGGCCTCCGTGGGAATGCCCTTCGCCTGCATCGACCTCCGGATCGTCGATGCCGAGGGCCGGCCTTGCCCCGTGGGCGAGACCGGCGAGATCGTCTGCCGCGGACCGGTGGTCATGGCAGGCTATTGGAACAATGCGGAAGCCTCTGCGCGGACGCTGAACAATGGCTGGCTGCAGACCGGCGACATGGGCGCGCTCGACGACCAGGGTTACCTCACCCTTAAGGACCGCTCGAAGGACATGATCATTTCCGGCGGCACCAATATCTACCCACGCGAGATCGAGGAGGTGCTGCAGGCCCATCCGGCAGTCGTGGAGGTCTCGGTCATCGGCCGCAAGGATCCCGAATGGGGCGAGATCGTCGTTGCCTATGTGGTGGGCGACGTGCAGCCCGCCGAACTTGACCGACTGTGCCTTGAGCGCATCGCCCGCTTCAAGCGGCCGAAGGACTATGTCTTCGTGCCGTCGCTGCCGAAGAACAATTACGGCAAGATCCTCAAGACCGAGCTGCGCGAGCTCGACCGGCAAAGGGTGCAGCAGCTGGCCAATGCCTCATCCTGAGATGAGAGACGGGCGCGGCTTACGACCGGGCAGGTGCTGCCCCCAGCGCCTGGCCGATCGCCGCTGTCAGCTGATCGCCATTGAACGGCTTCTCGAGTAGGTTGACCCCCTCCGGCAGGGTTTCGAAGGGGGCGTGTCCGGTGATGATCAGCACCGGCAGGTCGGGGCGCTGCTCCCTTGCCCGGTTGGCAAGCTCGATCCCGGTTATGCCCGGCATGGCGAAATCGGCGATGATCAGACCGATGTCACCGCCCTTTTCGAGAATCCCCAGCGCCTCCATGGCCGATGCCGCCTGGGACAGCCTGTGACCGAGCCCGGTGACAAGTTCCGCGGTCACCTCACGAACGTGATCATCGTCATCAACGAGCAGCACATGCAGCGGCTGCGCCGTTGACGAGGGCGCGACCGAAGCCGCGGTCTCGTCCTCCGATTGCCCAGAGACCTGCGCCCGCGGCAGATGCAGATCGATGCTGGTGCCTGCCCCTTCCTCGCTCTCGATGCTCATGGTACCGCCGAGCTGCTGGGTCATGCCATAGACCATCGACAGGCCGAGCCCCGTGCCATTGGCAGCCTTGGTGCTGAAGAACAGCTCAAGCGCGCGCTTCTGTACCGCTGGGCTCATGCCGTGGCCGGTATCGGTCACCACGAGCCGGACGAATTCGCGGAGCCTGCCGTTGTCCTCCTGGGTGACATTGCGGGTGGTGATGGTGATGCTCCCGCCTTCCGGCATGGCATCGCGGGCATTGATGCACAGATTGAGGATGCCGAGCTCGAGCTGCTCCGGATCGCCATGGGTGAGCCACAGGCCCTCCTCCAGATCGGCTGCAAAGGTGATCATCCCGCCCAGTGTCCGCTCGAGCAGGTTGCTCATGCCGCGGACGACGTCATTGAGATTGATTGGCGCGGTCTTCATGTCCTTGCGGCGACTGAAGGTCAAAAGGCGGCTGGTGAGAGCCGCCCCGCGCTTGGCGGCGCTGCCGGCATTGGCAAGATTGTTAAGCGTCCGCTCGAGCTCCGGCCGGCCGGCGAGCTTGCGCATGGCGAGGTCGATATTGCCCTGGATGACCATCAGCAGATTGTTGAAGTCATGCGCCACGCCGCCCGCCAGCGTCCCGAGCGCCTCCATCTTGTCCGCCTGCCGCAGCCGCTCCTCCATCAGCCGCTGCTCGGTGATGTCGCGATGGATGGTGCCGATATGGGTGCAGTGTCCGGCCTCGTCGAGCACCGGGAAGCGCGAGACGGCAAACCAGCGGGTGCCTGTCTGCCCGGTTGGATCAATCTGTTCCTCGATGACTTCCACGGCGCGCCTGCGAGCCACCACATGCGCTTCCATGCGCTCGAGATTGGCGGCCCGCTCGGCATCCAGGAACTCCGTTTCCCGCCGGCCGAGGCAGTCTTCGACTGATGCGCCGACAAGCTCAGCCTTCAGCTTGTTGAGCCGCACGAAACGACCCTTGGCATCCTTGAAGCTGACCGCGTTGCCGGAATTGTCCATGAGGCCATGGAGCAGCGAGCGCTCGAGGTCCAGCGCCGTCTGCAGCAGAAAGCGCTGCCGGGCATTGGCCACCATGCTGCGCAACACCTCCGGATCCCAGGGCTTGTGGGTATAGCCTGCAACCCAGCCGGTATTGATCGCCGCAATGACCGTGTTGATATCGGCATAGCCAGTGAGCAGGATCGCCGGCGCCCGGCTGATGCGGCGGGCCCGGGCCAGGAACTGGTCGCCCGGCAGTTCGGGCATGCGCTGGTCGGAGATGATGACGGAAATGTCTGGTGTCTCCTCCAGCAGGCGCAGGGCTTCGGCCGGGGAGGTGGTGGATACGACGTCGTATTCGTCCTCGAACAGGTCCTCTAGGGCGGTCAGGATCTCGGCTTCGTCGTCGACAACGAGGATTTTGCGCATCTCGCTCATGGGGTCAGCGGCCATGTCTCAGTGGGAATGATTGATCTTGAGGGGGATCTTCAGGGCGAAGTGAGCGCCCTGCCCCTCTTCCGAAATGACTTCGATCTCGCCCTGATGGGCCTGAACGACCCGGTAGGCGATGGACAGGCCGAGGCCCGTGCCCGCACCGGCGGATTTCGTGGTGAAGAACGGCTCGAAGATCCGGTCGGCCAGCGCCGGATCGATTCCGGGACCGGTATCGATGATATCGAAACGGTAGAGCTCATCGTCCGCTGAGGTCCGGATGGTGATCCTGCCGCCCTCATCAAGGGCGTCGGCTGCGTTGCTGACGATGTTCATCACCGCCTGGTTGAACAGCGCGGGCGAACAGATCAGCGTCTCCGGTCCCTTGAGGTCCATCTCGATCTGGATGCGGCGTCCGAGTTTTGGGCCAAGCAGGGTTCTGATGACCGAAAGTGCCTCGGGGACATTGATCGGCTCGAAGGCCCCGCCCTCCAGGCGCGAGAAGCTGCGCAGGTTGCGCACCAGATCCTGGATGCGACTCAGGCCCTCACGCATGGCCGAGAGCCGCTCGGCGATCTTGGCAGCCTTGCTCGCGATCTGTTCCGGCGGCACTTGGCCGATGCCCTGTTCGATCTCCCGTGACAGGCGTTCGACGGTGCCCTGATGGGCGAGGATGAAGGCGAGCGGATTGTTGATCTCGTGGGCAATACCGGCGACCAACTCGCCGAGGGAAGCCATCTTGGCCGCATGGACGAGCTGCGCCTGGGTATCCTTGAGCTCACGATTGGCGGCGGCAAGTTCCTGATTGGCGGACGCCAGCGCCTCCGCCATGGCGGCCTTGGCCTCGGCGGCAAGCGCATCGGCCCGGGCGCGCTCGATTGCCAGTTCCCGTTCACGCTCTTCGCGCATCATCCGGCGGTTGTCCGCTTCCACCAGGGCGCGGTTCACCAGGCTGCGGATGCGCAGGCGCAGAAGCTCGGTGTCGATTGACTGGGAAATGGCGTCATCGGCGCCGGCGGCAAAGCTTTCGACCACGAAGGCCCGCCAGGTCGGGGCAGACGCGTCGCCCACGACGATCCGCAGGAAGTCGTGCTCGCTGTCGGTTCCCTCCGCTTCGTCGGAGCGGAGCGTTTCCAGGCGGCGGCAGAGATCGAGCACCCGGTCAACGTCGCTCATCTGGATGATGACCGCGGTCCAGGAGGACGACCGGGCCATGTCGAAGGCAAGATCCACATCGCCGTCCTCGATGATGCACAGCTCCGCGCCCTCAATCCTGATCAGCTGATCGAGCCCCAGCGGTCGTGCTTGCTCATCGCGCAACAGCAGCAGACGAGCGCGCAGGGACGCGCTGGCCCGCGACCGATCGGCCCGCAGGTCGCCGACGCTCGATGTCTGCCGCAGCAGGGCCTTGATGCGCAGAACAATGAGTTCTGGCCCGGACGATTTCGGCACATAGGCGTCGGCGCCGCTCTCGAGCCCCTGCCGCTCAAGTTCGCTTCCTCGGGCTTCCGTCAGCATCAGCACAGGCAGGTTGCGGGTCGCCACATTGAGCCTGATCTGCCGCACGAGCTCATCGCCATTCATGCCCGGCAGATGGAAATCGGCGATGACCAGATCCGGCAGCTCGTCCATGATCGCCGAGAGACCATCCTCGGCGGAGGCGACCCGGTGGACCTGGTAGCCTTCAGCTTCCAGGGTGAGCTGCATGTGCAGCGCCTGGGTGTCTGAATCTTCCACGAGCAGGATGGTCCGGCGCTCCCCCCTGGGACCTGTCATTTCTGCGGACTCCCTAAAATCGCCAGCTTCCCGGCGATGGCATCGAGCGGGCCGCTGTAGCACACCGCGCCCAGCCGCATGGCCACCTGCGGCATACCATAGACCACGGCACTGCTTTCATCTTCCGCCATCGTGAAGGCACCTGCGTCGCGCAGGGCGAGGAGGCCTTCCGCGCCGTCATCTCCCATGCCGGTCAGCAGCACCCCGACCGCCGTCGGCCCATAGGTTTCCGCAACCGACTGGAAAAGCCGGTTGGCCGAAGGTCGCTGGCCGCGATAGGGCGCATCTTCCGTAACCGAAAGCCGTCGCGCCAGGCTCACCCTGAGATGGCAGCCCCCTGGCGCCACATGGATCACCCCCGATTCAGGCATCTCTCCATCTGCGGCAATTCTCACCGGCAGTGGCACGACACTGTCGAGCCAGCTTGCGAAGCTGTCCATGAAACGCGCGCCCATATGCTGCACGAGCACGATCGGCAGCGGGAAATCGGCGGGGAACTGGCTGAACAGCCGGGCAAATGCGGGCGGGCCGCCGGTTGACGCCGCAATGGCGATGATCTCGGGTCCGCCCTGTCCGCTGGTCTCAAGGCATGCCCGCGGCACGGGCGTTGTCACCGGCGGCCGCCGGCGCAGTCGCACCTCTCGCACATAGGCTTCCCGGCGACGGATCACCGGCACCTGACTCATGATGTAGAGCTGGGTGCGGATGGTTTCGGCGATGTCCCGGAACGCTTCGCTTCCAGGGCCAACCGGTTTCTCGACCAGCGCAAGGGCGCCCGCGCGCAAGGCCTGCATGGACAGGGACGCTGCGTCATCTTCCCCCACGCCCGCGATCATGACGATGGGCGTTGGATGCTCGTTCATGATCCGGCGCGTCGCCTCGATGCCATCCATTCCCGGCAGACGCACATCCATGGAGATGACGTCGGGTGAGAGTTTCGGCAGCACCATCAGCGCCTCTTCCGCCGTCGAGACCGCACCCACGACTTGGAGCCGGCGGTCGCCGGATATGATGTGGCTCAGGATGTAGCGGACCGTATCCGAGTCTTCGATGATGAGAACCCTGACCGGTTCCGCGCGTGTCTGGGTCATAGCAGCTGATTGATGGTTGCGAGCAGCTCGCGCTGGTCGAATTTTTGCTTCGTGAGATAGGCATCGGCGCCGAGATCGAGACCGCGCTTGATATCGGCATCGTCATCGCGCGAGGTCATCAGGATGATGGGGATCTGCTCGAGCGCGGCATCGTTCTTCATGGCCGCAAGCAGGCCGAAACCGTCGAGCCTCGGCATCTCCACATCCGCCACCACGAGGTCGATGGAGTGGTCCTGCCGCAGCAGCTCGAGGGCATCGATCCCGTCGACGCTGAGCTTGACCCGGAATCCCTGGCTCTCAAGCACATTGCGTTCCAGGGTGCGGGTGGTGAGGCTGTCATCCACAACCAGGATCGTCCGCTGCGACACTCGTCCCCTCTGTGGCAGCGAAATCGCCGGGAGCCGGCCGGCAACACCCCGGCGCTTTGCGAGCAGCCAGGACGGATTTATGACGAGAGCGGGCCGGCCGTCTTCCCTGACCATCACGCCGGCGCAGAGGCCAGGCTCCACCCCGAGGAGCTCCGGGCTCTCGATGACATGGGGCGCCACATCCTCGACCGTCTCGACAGCCAACGCGCAGCAATCATTCTGCATGGCAAGCACGACGGCGCGAACCAGATCGTTTTCCGAGGGCAGGTCATGGCTGCCGCCTTCTAGCAGCGAGGCCAGAGGCACCACATCCACCGCACGCTTGCGGCCATTCAGTTCAAGCTCCACCACCGGCCGCCCGCTGGACTGGACAATCTGATCCACCCGCATATGGATCACGCGTTCGATCGTGCTGGTTGGCAGGCCATAGACATTTCCCCCCACTGTCACCACAAGCACATTCTGCCGCGACTGCGACAGGGGCACCTGGAGCAACGCCCGGCACCCGTGGGGGTTCCGCGGCAGAAGCGCGACCGTCCCCTGGAGCCGACCGACCGCCTGCTCGACAATCGCCAGTCCCAGGCCCCGGCCGGCAATGCGGTCGACCTTGTCGCTGGTGGAAAAGCCGGGCTGAAACAGGAGGCTGGCGAGGTCTTCTTCTCCTAGCCTCTCGTCGCCATGCTGGATGAGCCCGCGTTCGACCGCCAGGGCTCTGATGCGCTGGAAGTCGATGCCGCGCCCGTCATCCTCGACCTCGATAACGAGATTGCTGCCGCTGGTTGAAACCCTGAGCACGACCTGCAGAGAGTCCGGCTTGCCGGCCCGTCTGCGAGCATCGGGATCATCGCCACCATGGCGCACGGCATTGCGCAGGACATGCATGACCGGATCCTTCAGCGCCTGCAGGAGCAACAGATCCGCCTCCTGATCGAGCCCTTCCATGGTAAAGGCGATCTGCCGCCCCTCCTCCCGGCCGATCTCGCGCATCATGGAAGCGAAGCCGGAAAACACGGTGCGCGCCGGCACCATGCCCAGTTCTTCAACCGTCGCGGACAGCTGGTGGCTGACGTGGTCGATCTCCCAATTGACGCCCTTCAGCTCCCGTTCGCAGCGCGAAAGCTGGCGGCCGAGCCGTTCAAGCTGGAGCTGCAGATTGCGCCGCAATTGTCCAAGATCGCTGGAGCTTCGGTTGCGCAAGGCGACGTCGAGGTCCGACCATTGCGCTTCGAGGCGCTCGAATTCCCGCTGGACCTCGGCCTGCAGCTCGTCGACCCGCCGGTGCAGGCGGATCGCCCGGCTCATGTCCGTGGCTGCGCGAGCAACGGCCTCCACCCGGTCCATCGACATGGTGATCATCGACAGCCGGTCCGGCACGGTCTGACGGGGATCGCCATTCTCGCTTGGCCGCGCTGTCGTCCCCGCGGCAGGCTGCGGCACCGGTGGCGATGGCCCCGTAGCCGTCGATAGGGACGGAACCGAGGACTTTGTCTCACCCGACTGTCCGGGCACCGCCCCGCCCCGATCTCCATCAACCAGCCGTGCCAGAAGGGCGAGCGTTGCCGACGTATCCGGCAGGCTGCGCTGGCCCATCACCGCCGCCACGATATCCTCGATCGCATCGAGCCCCTGCCCGATCGCCTCGCGCACCTGCGCGCTGAGAGCTTCGCCCTCCTTCACTGCCCGCGACAGCAGCGTCTCGATCCGGTGAGCCAAGTTCTCGACTGTAGGCAGATCGACTGCCCGGGCGGCCCCCTTCAGGCTGTGCGCGCGGCGGAACACTTCCATCAGGTCGGCCGGCTGGCCCGCCGCGTGGTCGTGGAGCAGCGCGCGGATCACAGCGAGATGATCCCGCTGCTCGATCTCGAATATGGCCAGCAATTGTTGCCTGATGTCGGTCACCGAAGCCTACCCGTTCACCATGCCAGCCCGCGTTACACCCGGTACCGTTCGGTCAGCCGCACCAGCTGTTCGGCCAGTGCGCTCAGATTGGCAGCCGCCTGGTCGAGCTGCCTTGTACCCATGGCCGTCTGCTGGCTCGCGTCGCGAATGTTCTGGAGGGCGCCCATCACCTGCTCGATGCCGAGCTGCTGCTGGTTGGTGGAGGCGACGATCTGCTGGAAGGTCTGGACGCTGATCTGGATGCTCTCGGCCATCTCCTCGATGGTCTGCTGGGCAAGGTCGGTCTGACGCTTGCCGGCGGCGACGCGCTTGACCGACTCCTCCGTCAGCATGACCGAGGAATTGATCCCGCGCTGGATCTCGCCAAGGATCGAGCGCACCTGCCCGGTGGCGGTCTTGGCCTGATCCGCCAGCATCTTCATTTCCGCGGCGACCACGCCAAAGCTGCGGCCGGCCTCGCCGGCGGCAGCCGCCTCGATGGCGGCATTAAGGGCGAGCAGGTGCGAGCGCTCGGAAATGTCATTGACGGTGGCGACGATATCGCTGATCGCCCGCGTCTTTTCGCTGAGCGACACGATATGGGCGGCCGCCGTTTCCGACTGGTCGCGGATTGCGTCCATGGCCCTGGCGGCGTCACCCACGGCCCGCAGACCCGACTGGCTGTTCTGCGCGGCCGCCTGTGCCCCGGCCATCACTTCCTGCGCCCGCTTGCTGATCTGGACGCCGGCATGCGTGATCTGATCGACGGTTGCGGCCGTCTCCTGTACCGCGGCGAGCTGTTCCGCAACACTTGACGCTTGCTGCTGGGTTGAGGCGCGGATTTCACCCGCGGCGGCGTTGAGGTTGGTGGTCACCTCGCGGCTCTGCTGGGTGAGCGCCCGGAGGCTTCCGGTCATGCCATTGAGCGCAGCTGCCAGTCGCCCGAGCTCGTCCTTGCTCTCCTGAAGCAGACCGGACAGGTCGCCGCTGCCTACACGCTCGGCGAAGTTGCCGAACTCACTCAGGCGCCGCACGATCGACTGCCGCAGGAGGTAGCTCAACAACAGCGCCAGCAGCACGGTCACCGCAAGCGCTACGAGGATCGAATTGCGGCTCGAGAGATAGATCTCCTCGGCGCGATGTTGCCCGGCCTCGACCAGCATGTTGAGGGCGCTGCGCGCCTCATCGAGCAGCTTCAGGAACTCCACCCGCTCGGTGCGGACGGCCTGCTGCCGTTCCAGCACCCGCTCGACATTGCCGGCATTAATCGCCTGGAAGGTTTCTTCGGTGGCCGCCTTGACGCGGTTGAGGTACTCGCCGGCCAGACGCAGCTGTTCCTGCAGCTTGTCCCAGGTCTCGAGACGCTGTTGCGAGGCGGCATTGTCCCGGAAGCCGGCGACGACGCGGATCGCGTCGGCGATGGCGGTCTCGGTCGCGGCGGCCTGATTGCGCCACTGCAGCGTGAGGTCTCCCGATGCGAAACTGTTGCCAAGGCGTGCCGCGAGGAAGTTTGACAGCACCGTCTCCTGTTCGGCGCCGAGCTGGCGCTCCTCCTTCAGGATTCGGTCGAACATCCGCATCACGGTGAAGTCCCGCTGGACGATGACCTCGCCTGTATCCTTGACGTCGCTGAGCTGTTCGAGCGTGTACAGGACCAGCCCGATCAGCACCGCGATCACGACGGCAAACCCGAGCAATATTCTGTTGCCAATGGATAGATTGGTCACGGTGCGCCAGCTCCGATCTTCAGGTTTTGTTGAATGAGTGCGCCTATGAGGCGGCCGAGATCGATGACGGCCGCCTGGCTGCCCTCCCCGGTGGCGACATAGCCCTCGATGCCGCGTCGGCCCTCGGTTTCAGGATCAGCGGCCGAAATTGCCGAAACTTCGGCCGTCATCACGTCCAGCACGTCTTCCACCCGTACGGCAATTGCCGGTGATACTGACTGGATCAGCAGGAAGAATCCCTGTTCATGCTGTGTCCTCGCGGAAGGGGCACTGCCAAGCAGACGGGCGAGGTCGACCACATTGTAGATCGTCCCCTTGATGACGGTGATGCCGAGAACCGCATCCAGCCGGGTCGGAATCGGCACCACATCGGACGCCCCGCGCACGCCTGCGATCATCTCGAAGGGCAGAGCCAGATCATGGCTGCCGACGCGACAGATCATGAGCTCGCGGCGCTCGGCCTGACTATCGGGCAGACGACGGCGGCGCGCAGCCAGCGTGGCCGTCCGCTCATCAAGGAGCCTCTCGCGCCAGGCGGCAATATCCCGTCCCGCCGGTTCAGCGGCGGCACCCGGGGCCGATTGTCCCTCGGTCACTATACTCATCAGGCAACCGTCCGCTTGTTCTGATCAACGAGATCGAGATAGTGCTGGGCATTGGCCAGCAGCCATTCGGCGGTTAGCCCCGCACCTTCCGGCAGCAGCCTGTCCCCCGGTAGAGCTCGCGCCAGGGTCATGGCATTGACGATATGACGCCGCCCGGCGGCCGACTGCCCGCGGCGCATGAGCAGCAGCCCCAGGTGATAGTGTCCCATGACGAAGTTGCGATCGATATAAAGCGCCCGCTTGAGCGAGGCTTCGGCGCGTTTTTCGTCGTGCTGGGCATCGGCGATCAGCGCGTCGAAATAGTGTCCGGCAGCGTTCATGGGCTCTTCCGCGAGCCACCGGGCACAGATTTCCTGTGCCCTGTCCAGTTCGCCGATCCCGCACAGATTGCGGATGGTCTCGGCCACAGTCGTGGTTTCGGCAGGGGCCGCATCCTCGGGTGGTGCTGCGCTGACCGACTTGCGGCGACTGGCGCGCACGTCTTCCGGCGCCCGGGTAGCGGCAGCCGCTTCCCCCTTGCGTTTCGGCAGCGGTGGAAGTTCCGGCGGCACATAGACCTGGCTATCGGTCCTGCGCCCCGACCGCCCGTTCCCGGCCTCGCCGGGCGTCGTGCAGCGCTGATAGGCGGACGTCCCCTCGAGCGGCCGTTGCGCGAGGTCATCGGCGACCGGCACCGGCTCCGCCGCGCCGACCAGCAGCCACCCGCCCGGCGTGAGCCGGTTGCTCAACGCCTTCAGGATGTTGCCGGCTTCCTCTGTCTCGAAATAGATCAGGACATTGCGGCAGAGGATGATGTCGAAGGCATCCATCTGCAGCGGCGACTGGGCCTCGTTCAGCAGGTCGAGGAGATTGTGCCGCTGGAAGATGACCCGGCCGCGATAGTCGGGCTTGAGCACATATTGGCCACGCGCATTGGGCGGCAGGAAATAGGCGGCTCGCTCCTGTGCATCGAGTGATCGCAGCGCCCAGGCGTTGAAGGAGCCGCTGCGGGCGATCTCGAGAAAGGCATCGTTGATGTCGGTGCCGATGATGGCAACCGACCAGTCATCAAACTCCGCCCCCAGGACCTCGCGCACGACGATCGCCACCGAATAGGCTTCGGCGCCCGTCGCACAGCCAGCACTCCAGATGCGGATCCTTTTGGCCTCACGCTTTCGCTCGACCACATCCGGCAGGATGACCTGGCGCAGCGCCGAAAACTGTTCCGGATATCGGAAGAAGAAGGTCTCGCCGATTGTGATCTCGGCTTCGAGCAGGCGCCATTCGCTCTCGCCATCGGCGCCCTCGAGCCGGGCGAGATAGGCAGCGCAGGAGCGGTCGCCCAGGGTTTCCATGCGCCGCGAGACGCGCTCCCACAGGGCGCTGTCCTTGTCCTGGAAATAGGCATGGCCCGTGCGCTCGATGACCAGCGCCTTGAGCCTGACAAAGTCGGGATCGCCATACGGAACATGCGGGCGGTGGAGCTTGCGCGCGATCATGGCGGCACCGTTCCCTGCCAGGCAAGCTCGCGCGCCTCGGCCTCTTCGGTCAGGACATCGAGGATGCCCCTCTCCTTCTCGCTGAAGATCCGCGCAGGATCGAGCAGGGGCACCATGTTGTCGCCCACCCGGATTTCGCCCACCACACAGCCGTTGAGGCTCAGGCCTTCCTCAACTGGTAGCAGCTCGGCATTCATCACGGCCACCGCATCGGTGACCCGGTCGACGATGAGGGCGAATTCCCGTTCTTCCTGATCGCCGAGCAGCACCAGATGCCGGTAGAGAGCGCCATTCTCGTCGGCTCGCTGGCTATCGCGCCCCAGCCCGAACAGCATTGCGCCGTCGACCGCGGCCACGGCACGTCCGCCGAGATTGAAGAAGCCCTCGATCAACACCGGCAATCCTGGCCAGCGCGCCAGTCTCGGCATAGGCAGGATTTCCCGCACCTCATCAAGACGTAAGGCGCATGTGGCCTGACCGACCCTGATCAGAAATATGGTCGTTACGGCCGGCAACGATTTGTGCCCCCCGGCTTATTGTCCGTACCGATCCTAGTCGAACAGGCAAATATTACAATTCAGTTGTATCAACAGTGGCCTTGACCTTGGCCATCCCGCGGGGGAATGTCCTGTGCAATACCTGCCTAGGACGAATGTTTCCATGCCGAAAAGACTGTTCATCGCCGGTTTCGACACCGAAACGAACACCTTTGTGCCGATCCCCACTGGCCGCAAGGGCTTCGAGGAAGGCTTCATTGCCCATGGCAACGCGACCAGCCTGCCGGAGAACTACTGTTCCGCCCAGCTGCATATCTGGCGGCGCCGGGCCGAGGAGCATGGCATTGAGGTCATCGAGTCGCTCTGCACCTATGCCGAGCCCGGCGGCCTCATGGTGCGTAATGTCTATGAGGAGTTCCGCGACGAGATCCTGGCCGATCTGGAGCGCGCGGCTCCGGTCGACATGGTCATTCTCGCCCTGCATGGCGCCATGGCGGCGGACGGCTATCCCGATTGCGAGGGCGACCTGCTCCGGCGCATCCGCGCCATCGTCGGGACGAGGGCGATCATCGGCGCCGAATTCGACCTCCATGCCCATCTGACCGATGCCATGGTCGAACATGCCGACATTCTCGTCGGCTACAAGGAATATCCTCATATCGACATTCCCGACCGGGCCGAGGAGCTCTTCACTCTCGTCCATGACGCCGCCTGTGGCCGCACCCGGCCGGTAATGGCCCTGGCCGACTGCCGCATGATCGGCACCTTCCGCCCGACCCAGCAGCCACTGCGCGGTTTCGTCGACCGCATGAAGGAGATGGAGGGCCGCGATGGCATTCTGAGCGTCTCCCTGAGCCACTCCTTCCCCTGGGCCGACAATCCCGATGTGGGGGCCAAGGTGCTCGTCGTTGCCGACGGCGACCGGGCGCTGGCCCAGGCGAGGGCCGATGCCCTGCGGGATGAATTCTTTGCCATGCGCCACGAGATCGCCCCGCGCTTCCTTGAGCTTGATGCCGCGCTGGATGAGGCGCTGGCGGCGGAAGGCGGCCCGGTGGTGATTGCAGATGTTGCCGACAATGCCGGCGGCGGCGCACCCAGCGATTCAACTTTCTGCCTCAACCGGCTGATCGAGCGGAATATTTCCAACGTCGCCATCGGCTATTACTGGGATCCGATCGCGGTCAAGTTCTGCTTCGAGGCCGGGCTCGGCGCCCGCTTCGAGCTACGCATTGGCGGCAAATGCGGCAGGACTTCCGGGCAGCCGCTCGACCTCGAGGTGACGGTGAAGGGGCTCGCCACCGATGTCACCCAGCGCTTCGGCCGGGCGGCGAGCAAGATGGGGGATGTCGCCTGGGTCGAGGCCAATGGCATCGACATTATCCTCACCACCCTGCGCTGCCAGGTCTTCCACCCGGAAGGCTTCACCAAGCTCGGCCTTGACCTTGCCAGCCGCAAGATTGTGATCGTGAAGTCTATCCAGCACTTCCATGCCGGTTTTGCCCCCATGGCCGAGCGGATACTCTATGTGGCGGCGCCAGGCGCCTTGAGTCCGGATTTTGCCAATCTGCCCTATACGCAGCTACAGCGCCCCTACTGGCCGCGCGTCGAGGATCCCTTCGCCACCGAATCCTGAAGCCTTCGGCCCATGTCCGCAGCACTCGACCTCTGGATCCTGCTCGTTGCCCTGCTTGCGGAAGCCGCCTTCGGCTATCCCCGACGGCTGCTCGACGAGTTCGGCCATCCGGTCATGTGGTTCGGCCGCCTCATCGATCTTCTGGAAGGTCGCCTCAACCGCCCTGCTGACAGTTTCGAGAGCCGGCGCATCGCCGGCGTCATGGCGCTGGGCCTGCTGCTTGGCGCAACGGTCGGTCCGGCGCTGATCGTGCAGCTGCTGGTGGTATCATCCCTCCCTGGCACTGGAAGCGTGATGGTGCTGGGCCTCCTGGCCTCGAGCCTCCTCGCCCAGCGCAGCCTCCATGCTCATGTGGCCGATGTCGCCCGGGCCCTTGACCATGATGGCGTTACCGCTGGCCGCGTCGCCGTATCCCAGATCGTCGGCCGCGACACCTCGGTGCTGGACGGGGCCGGCATCTCCCGTGCGGCCCTGGAAAGCCTGGCCGAAAATTTCTCCGATGGCGTCACCGCTCCCGCCATCTGGTGCGCGCTCGGCGGCCTGCCTGGTGCCGTCCTCTACAAGGCAGTCAATACCGCCGACAGCATGATCGGCCATCGTACCGCAAGGCACGAAGCCTTCGGCTGGGCCGCGGCCCGGCTCGATGATCTCCTGAATCTGCCGGCGTCCCGCCTGTCGGCCCTGTGGATCATGCTTGCCGCCGCCACCATGAAGGATGCCGACCCGGCTGCAGCCTGGCGGGCGATCTGGCGCGACGCCCCCCGCCACAAGTCGCCCAATGCCGGCTGGCCCGAGGCGGCCATGGCCGGCGCCCTCGGGCTTAGGCTCAATGGCCCCAAGCTCTATGGCGGCAAGCTCAGGGAAGATGCCTGGATGGGCTCGGGCCGCGAACAGGCAAGCGCTGCCGATATCCGCCGCGGCCTCGATCTTTACCGGCGCGCCTGCGCGATCCAGATCCTGGTGGCAGGCGGTCTGGCCCTTGCTATTTTACGGTGATCGGCAGGCCCGCCACCATGAAGAGCACCGCCCGGGCCCGCCGCGCCATGACCTGGTTGAGCCGCCCCTGCTCGTCCCGGAACCTTCGCGCCAGCGCATTCTCCGGCACGATGCCGAGCCCCACCTCGTTGGAGACCAGCACCACCGGCGCGCCGTGACGGGCGATTGCCTCCTCCAGCGCGACTGTTGCCGCCTCGATGTCTTCTCCGGCGAGGATGAGGTTGGACAGCCACAGGGTAAGGCAGTCGACCAGCACCGGCATGCCGGATCTGAGCCCGCCGATTGCACCGGCGAGATCGATCGGCTCCTCGATGGTGATCCATCCCTCTCCACGCCGTGCCTGATGGTGGCGGATGCGCTCGGCCATTTCCTCGTCACATGCCTGGCCGGTGGCCACATAGGCCCAGGGAGCCGGCTCGGCGCGGAGCAGCGCTTCCGCCTGCCGACTCTTGCCCGAGCGAGCCCCGCCGAGGATCAGCGTGAGATTTGTCAGTTGCCCGCTCAGCGGATCATCCCCGCGCTGCGGAACCATTCGATGGCATCGGCCAGGGCCTGTTGCGCCGGCCGCGCCTTGTAGCCGAGCTCCCGGCTCGCTTTCTCGTGACTGAAGAACATCTTCTTGCGCGCCATTCTGACGCCATCGACGGTGGCGAAAGGCTCCCAGCCCCTGGCTATGCGGGCCGCAAGCTCCGCCCCGAAGGCGATCGGCAGCACTGCCGTCGTCGGCAGCTTGATCCGCGGCGGCCTTCCGCCAGTAAGCTCGGCGATCTTCGCCAGAATCTGCTGGAGCGTGAGATTCTCACCGCCCAGTATGTAACGCTCCCCTACCCGGCCATGGGCATGCGCCAGCAGGTGCCCCTCCGCCACATCGTCCACATGGGCGACATTCAGCCCGGTATCGACATAGGCCGGCATCTGCCGGTTGGCGGCCTGGACCACGATCCGGCCGGTAGGCGTGGGCTTCACGTCCCGCGGGCCGATAGGCGTCGACGGATTGACGATCACCACAGGCAGCCCCTCCTCTGCCGTGGCCTTGCGGACCGCCTCCTCGGCCAGGAACTTCGACCGCTTGTAATGGCCGATCATGTCCGAGACGGTCACCGGCGCATCCTCGTTGGACACGGTACCGTCGCCCTTGAGGCCCAGCACTGCGACGCTGCTCGTATAAACGATGCGCGAGGCGCCGGCTGCGGCAGCCGCCCGAATCAGCGCCACCGAACCGTCGACATTGCTTCGGTACATCTCGGAAGGGTCGGGCACCCACAGCCGGTAATCGGCCGCAACGTGAAAGACGTCATCGATCCCCTTGAGCGCGTGGGCGTAACTCTGCGGATCGCGCAGGTCACCGTGCACGACCTCGGCATCGATTTCCTCAAGATTGCGCCGGATTGAGCTCGGCCGCGCGAGGAGCTTCACGGTCCAGCCGCGCTCGACCAGCTTGCGCGCGACCGCTGAGCCGACAAAGCCTGACGCTCCTGTCACCAGTGCTGTCCGTGCCATCCTGCACCACCTGTTTGTCGCGCCTTAACGACCATTTCACCATCTTGCATCGAACTAGCACTTCGCGTAGCTCACGCCAATGCGCCCGGTCATCATCACCGCCGACGATTTCGGCTATAGCGAGGAAATCAACGAGGCCGTCGAACGCGGCCACCGTGAGGGCGTGCTCTCTGCCGCGAGCCTCATGGTCACCGGTGCCGCCGCAGAGGATGCAATCCGCCGTGCAAGGCGCATGCCCGATCTGCGCGTGGGCCTCCATCTCGTGCTGGTTCAGGGCATCCCGGTTTCCGATCCGGCCGACATTCCGGTTCTCGTCGATGGTCGTGGCCGTTTCCATGACGACCTCGCCAAGGCCGGCGTGCTGTGGTTCTTCCATCCCCAGGCGCGTCGCCAGCTGCGCCGGGAGATCAGTGCCCAGCTCGAGGCCTATCGTTCGACTGGTCTGCCCCTCGACCATGTGAACGGCCACAATCACATGCAGGTGCACCCGACCATCTTCCGCGAACTGATCCGTCAGCTTCGCGATCATCCCGGTACGGGGCTGCGGCTACCACGGGAGCCCTGGTCAACAACAATTAATGATTCATCTCCTATACTGCGGATTAATAACGCGCTGCGCTGGCTAGTAATGGCCCCGTGCCTCAAATTGATGCAGGGTTCTTTGTTGCGTAATGGCATCACCCACAATCATTGGCTACTGGGGATCAAGGACAGCGGCCATTTGACCGAGGAGCGGCTTCTGTCGCTGCTTGACATGTTGCCGGACGGAGTGTCAGAGATCCACTGTCATCCAGCGAGCCGCAGGACGCCTGCGATTGCTGATGCGATGCCTGGCTATGACAACGTGGCGGAATTCGAGGCCTTGCTCAGCCAGAAGGTGCGTACTCGGCTGGTTTCGATGGGATTGAGCGGAAGGGGATTTTCTGATCTGTAATCACCGGCGCGGGACCGTGCCGGTAGATGGCTACCAGAGCGACGTCTCCCCTGGGAGATCGGCGCGGCAAAAGTCTTGCGACAGAGGTCTCCCGACGCTTGTCGAATTTACATTGCAAAACACGGATCGCGCAGCAGAACCATGATTACCACTCAGCTCTCTTCCAACGGCATCCCCCTTCCCGCCACGGATCGCTATATGGGCTATCTGGCAGAAACGATGGCCCGCTCGGCGGCGGAGGGTGAGGCGCAGACGAAGTTTGCCCAGGATGGCTATCTCCTGATGCGCGACATCCTCGATCGCGAGCAGGTTCTCGACATCCGCGAGGCCTATCTGCGCATGTTCGGCGAGAGCCTGGTGAAGGACGGTGATTTCCGCCGCGGCGAGTTCTCCGGCAAGATGCCGGAAGGCCTGCCGCCCCACGGCTTCCCCGGCCATCCTGCCCATGCCTTCGTCCGCAGCAAGCTGTTCCTCGATTTCGTCGACCAGCCGGCTCTGCACAAGCTGGCCGAGGAGCTGCTGGGTGGCCCGGTCGTGCGCGTGCGCCGCACACCGCTGCGCCACTTCATGAAGGGCCAGAAGGTTGCCTCCCGCGCCCATATCGACAACACCTACATCGCCAGCGCCAAGGATGACTTCGTCACCCTCTGGGTTCCGCTCGGGGACTGCCCGGTCGAAGCAGGTGGCCTGGTCTATCTCGAGAATTCCCATACCGACGACTCGATGGCCTCCATCAAGCGGGAGACCGTGCCGACCGACCGCCCGAACGACCCGCGCCCCATCACCCACGACCTCAAGTGGATGTCCGACGTGACCGGCAAGCGCTGGCTTGCCACCAACTATCGCGCGGGCGACGTAATCGCGCACTCTCCCGTGATCGTGCATGCTTCGCTTGACTCCGCCTCCGATCTGATGCGGATCTCTACGGATGTACGTTTCATTCGCGCCGGTGCCCCCTGCGATCCACGTTGGCAGCAGGATTGGTCAGCTGACGACGGATACTGAACCCCGGTAGGCAGTTGGCTGGTAAGCTTTCCTCGACAGGATCATCATGGCTGGTCCGTGTAGTACGGACCTGCATGAATCACCCATGGGCCGTGATCGCCGCAGCGCTTGTCGTCTGCCTGGCGCTCACGGCCTATGCCGTTCGGACATTGCAGATCAATGTCGACACGAACGACCTCTTTGACCGCAATGCGCCCTTTCTCCAGGCGGAAGACCGCTTCAACGAGCTCTTCCCAGGCGAGACCGACCAGATCCTGGTCGTGGTGGATGCAGCGACCAAGGTCAAGGCGGATCAGGCAGCCGACCGGCTCGTGGCGGCCCTCGAACCCCACAAGGATCTGCTGCTGTCGATCCAGCAGCCCGGTGGCGGCGAGTTCTTCCGCCGCAACGGCCTGCTCTATCTGACGCCCGAACAGCTCACCGCCCTGTCGGAACAGCTCACCAAGGCTCAGCCCATTCTCGGTACGCTCAGCGCCAGCCCGAGCATTGTCGGTCTGCTTGATGTGGTTTCCCTCATCTATCAGGGTGCCAGCATGGGCGAGAAAGGCGTCGGCGACAGCCATGCCTTCCTCAGTCAGCTTGCCGATGCCATCGACCGGGGTGCTGCCGGCAAACCCGCCGGCCTCGACTGGACCTCCCTGCTCGGCGGTTCCATGGGCCCGCAGGTGGCGCCGCGCGCCTTTATCCTGATATACCCGAAGCTTGACCACCAGCAGCTCACTCCCGGCAAACCGGCAACCGACCTGATCCGGCAGACGGCCCGCGAGCTCAAGCTGACGCCGGAAAACGGGATCACCATCCGCCTCACCGGCTCGGTGCCGCTGTCGGATGAGGAATTTGCAACGGTTGAGAAGGGCTCGTCCCTGGCGGTGATCCTCTCGGTCACGCTCGTCGCCTGCATCCTCATGCTTGCCCTGGGCTCGTGGAAACTCATCCTGTCCTCCATGCTCGTCCTCGGGGCGGGCTTCATGGGCACCCTTGGCTGGGCGGCGATTGCGGTCGGCGAGCTCAACCTGATCTCGATCGGCTTCACGGTGATGTTCACCGGCATCGCTATCGATTTCGGCATCCAGTTCTGCATGCGCCTGCGCGAGGAGCGGTATCACGTCGATGATTTCCGCACCTCCATGGAGGCGACCGGCAATCTTTTGGCGCGCCCCCTCCTTTTGGCAGCGGTGGCAACCTCGGCCGGCTTCTTCTCCTTCCTGCCGACCTCCTATCGCGGCGTGGCCGAGCTCGGTGTCATTGCCGGCGGCGGTATTCTCATCGCTTTCATCCTCACCGTCACGCTCCTGCCGGCGCTGCTCACCATTCTCAAACCCGGCCCCGAAAAGGCGCCCGTCGGCTTCGAAAGTCTTCGCCCCGTGAACGAGGGCCTGATCCGCATCCGCAAGGCAATCCTGCTGGCCTCCGCCGCCCTTTGCCTCGTGGCCCTCGCCGGTCTCACCATGCTCCGTTTCGACTTCGATCCCCTCCATCTCAAGGATCCGAAGTCGGAGAGCATGTCCACCCTGATGGCCCTGGCTGAAGATCCCTGGACGACGCCCTATACGCTCAATGCCCTGGCGCCCAACGGCGAGGCGGCGCGCGCCGAAGCCGAGAAGCTGCGCGCCCTGCCCGAGGTGCGCGAGGTCATGACGGTGTTCAGTTTCGTGCCCGAGGATCAGGAGAAGAAGTTCGAGATTCTCGAACAGCTTAATCTGCTGCTCGGCCCGGCGCTCGATGTCCCGGATGATCAGCCGCCGCCGAGCCCTGAGGATATCGAGGGCGCGATCGACGCCACCGCCGCCGAGATCGGCTATTTCCTCGAATCCGACCAGGCCAAGGATCAGGCGCAGACTGCCGAGGACGGCCGCAGGATGCTGGAGGCCCTCAAGCGGCTGGCTGAGGTTAAGGATCCGGCGCAGCTCGAGCGGATTTCCAGCGAGATCGTCGCCGGCTTCAAGGAAGCCCGTGGCATGCTCGCCGCCATTCTCGATCCCCAGCCGGTGACCGTGAATGATCTGCCCGAGAGCATCCGTTCCAGCTGGATCGCCCGGGACGGCCAATATCGCGTCCAGGCCTATCCGGCGATCGACCCGCAGGATCCGGCCCAACTGCTGAAGTTCGTGGATGCGGTGCGTTCGGTGGCGCCCAACGTGACCGGCATGCCGATCCTGGTACATGAATCAAGCGAGTTGGTGATCAACGCCTTCATCACCGCGGCAATCCTCGCCGCCATCTCCATCAGCATCCTGCTGTGGCTGACGCTGCGCCGGGTGGGTGACGTTGTCCGCACCCTGCTGCCTCTGCTGCTTGCAGGTCTGTGGACCCTTGGTCTCACCGGTCTTGTCGGTATGCAGCTCAACTTCGCCAATATCATCGGCCTGCCGCTGCTGCTCGGACTGGGCGTTACCTTCCCGATTTACCTCGTGCATTCGTGGCGCCATGGCGAGACCAACCTGCTGGCGGCGCCCGTCTCCCGCGCCGTTTTGTTCAGCGCCCTCACGGTGCTCGCCTCCTTCGGCAGCCTGGCGATCTCGTCCCATCCGGGAACGTCCCAGCTTGGCATCCTGCTCACCATTGCCCTGCTGCTCACCCTGGTATCGACCTTCATTTTCCTGCCTGCCTTCCTTGGGCGGCCCCCGGCGGACAGAGGCGAAGGCAAGCCGCTGCACTGAGCGTTGCCAGATGGACGTGCGCGGCCGGCTCCGCCTCATGGGACGGCGTCTCGCCCAACAAAAAAGCCCGGCAATTGCCGGGCTTTTTTTCCGATTGACCGTGATTTAGCGGGCGAGCTGTTTCTCATTGGCGCGGATCTTCTGCACCAGTCCCTTTACGCCCTGCTGCTTGAGCACGCTCGAGAACTCGGCGCGCCATTGGGCCATCTGGCTGATTGAGCCATTGAGGTAGATGTCGATCACCTTGCCGTTCATGATGCGGTAGCCGAGCTTCACGCCCTGCGGCCGGATCTCGGTATTGACCACCACGGTATTGCGGCCGCCATCCTTGACGCCGGTGATCACAAAGCTTTCGCCGTCATAACCGTCGAAGCGGCTGGCGTAATTGGCAACGATCCAGCCTTCCAGCGCCTTTACGACCGCCGTACGGTCGGCGGCGCTCATGTTGGCCCATTCCGCCCCGCAGATCAGCTGCGCCATGGTCTGGATGCCGAAGGTGCGCTTCACGATTCCCTCGAGCCGCTTCGCCCGGCCGGCATAGCCAAGGCTTGCAGCCTGCTTCATGTTCGAGAGGAGGGTGTTGTGGAACTGCTCGATCATCGTTTCGGCGGGACTGGCCGACCATGCCGGTGTCGCCGTAATGCCGGAAATGCTGGCAGCAGCGGGAAGGGCGAGGGCGATGGCGAGTGCCGCGCCGGCACGAAGAAGGAAGCTGTGGCTGGACACGTATCTGCTCCTGACGGTCATTGGGCCGGGGCCCATGAATGACTCCATGGGCTTTATGTTTCAATGCACGTTATCGTTGCGATTGTGGTTTTTCTTGTGCCTGTCCCCTATCCTCTCGCCGGGCGCCTTGGTCACATCGCCGGTGTTGATAAGTTTTCACTCTCAGGACTTTCGATCCGTCGAGGGACGGGTTAAGCGTCTGGGCTCCGGCGTCACCTTGCGTGACGCGATCATTTTTCCACGTCCACGGATAGAAGCGTGCTCGAGATCCTCCAGGCCATCACTCTCATCCCCGTGATCGGTGGCGCCGTCTTTTCGGCCCTCTGCGTACTCGCGACCTGGCGAATCAAGGCCTCATGGAAGCCAGCGGACACAGGGTTCACGCCGCCCGTCTCGATCCTGAAGCCCGTCTATGGCCTCGACCGCGAGCTGGATCTCAATCTCGAGAGTTTCTGCCGGCAGGACTACCCCGACTACCAGCTGGTCATCAGCCTGCAGCGCAGCGATGACCCGGCGCTGCCGGTCGTCAGCCGCGTCGCCCAAACCTATCCCGATCGGGTCACCGTGGTGGTGCGCGACTGCGAGCCGACCTTCAACGGCAAGATCCAGAACATCGCCAATGGCCTCACCGCCGCCCGCCACGACTATCTTGTGATCAGCGATGCGGATGTGCGCGTAAGGCCCGACTATCTGCGCACCATCATGGCGCCGCTCCAGGACGAGAAGTTCGGCTATTCCTGTACCCTCTACCGAACCGCCGGGGCGCGCAACGTGCCGGAGCAGCTTGAGGTGCTCAGCATGAACGCCGATTTCGTGCCGAGCCTGCTCTTTACCGCCTGGACCAACTCGGCCGTCTTCTGCCTTGGCGCGACGGTTGCGGCCCGCCGCGCCGACATCGAGGCAACCGGCGGCATCGCCTCGCTCGCCGAATATCTCGTCGAGGACCAGGAAATGGGCCGCCGTCTGACCGAGTACGGAAAGGGCATGGCCCTGATCCCGACCTCGGTCGATATCATACCTGATTACCCGAGCTTCGGCGGCTGGTGGACCCACCAGGTCTACTGGGACCAGAACACCAAGGCCGCAAACCCGACCGGCTTTGCCCTTACCATCCTCATCCGTGCCATTCCCTGCGCCCTCGTCTTTGCTGCCCTCTGTGGCTTCTCGGCAACCGGCCTGGCAGTGCTGGCGGCAACCATCCTCTTCCGCCTCGGCTGTAGCGCCGCCATTGCCGCCATGCTCGATGACCGCGAGACGTTGCGCGCCCTCTGGCTCCTGCCCTTCCGCGACTGTCTCGGCATCGTCTCCTGGGCTGCGGCGCTCTCCAAGCGCACCTTCGTCTGGCGCGGCCATCGCTTCACCCTAGACAAGCGTGGCCGCATTGCCCGCATTCCGGACGGCAAGAGTGACGATGAGCGGGTGACTGCCGCATGAAGCTCTTCACCGCCCTCGCCTTGCTGCTCGGACTGGCCCTCCTCGGCTGGCTTCTCTACGAAACCGACCTTGAGGCGGCGCTCGACCTGCTGACGCGCATCGGCATCTGGGGAGCGCTCGCCATCATGGCGGTTTTTGCCGCAAGTTTCGGGGCGGAGATCATCGCCTGGGCCCTCACCTTCACCCGGCCCGTAACCCTGCCTTGGCTCGGCGGCCTGTGGAACGTCAACATGGTCGGCGAGGCCCTGAGCGTGGTCATGCCCTTCGGCGCGCTGGGCGGCGAGCCCTTCAAGGCCCTGTTGCTCAACCGCCACTATGGTGTGCCCTATGGCGAATCCACCGCCTCCCTGCTGATCGTCCAGACCATGTTCGCGGCCGCCCAGGCCCCCTTCGTGCTGGTGGGTCTGGTGCTTGTTCTTGCCTCCGGTCTTCTGAGCGAAGGGGTTGAGCTGGCCATGACCTTCGCTGCCATAGGGCTTACCCTGTTCATGGTGCTGGTGCTGGTGGCGATCCGCCTGCGCTGGCTGGCGGCCCTTGCGCGCCGCCTTGCGCGCTCCGGCCGCGGCGCCCGCCTGGTCGATGTCATTGCCATGCTGAATGACGTCGAATACCGGCTCTTCAGCTTCATCCGCAATGATCCCAAGCGCTTCGCGCTCGCCTTCCTGTTCTTCTTCCTCAACTGGGTGATCGGCGCCGTGGAGATCTGGGTGATCCTGCATCTGATGGGATCATCGGTGAGCTTCTGGGATTGCTGGATCATCGAGGCGGCCGTGGTGCTAATCCGCTCGGCCACTTTCTTCGTGCCCGCTCATATCGGATCGCTGGAGGCGGCGACCGTCTATGTGACCGCGGCGCTTACCGGCTCGACCGACCTCGGCCTGGCGCTCGCCCTGGCGCGTCGGGCGCGGGAGCTCGGCTGGTCCGCCATTGGCCTTGCCATTGGCGGCATCTACGCCCTGAAGAAGCCGCAGCGGAAGGCTGACGCCTGAGACTCATACGGTTGGTCCGGCACAGCCGCCTATTGGCTTGGAGCCTCGGAAAGCGCAGACGTCAGCGCGGATGGGCGGGAAAGGGCAACAGCCCCTTCCCTCACCGCCGGATCAGCGGCCGATGCCCTTCTCTTCCGCCAGCCGCAGGGCATCGATCACCCGCTCGGCCTCGCCATCGGTCATGCTGGCGAAGATCGGCAGGCAGATATGACGCCCACACAGCCTCTCCGAGAGCGGAAGATCGCCGCTGTCAAGATGCCTGAACACGGGATGTCCGTGCAGCGGCGCCTCATAGACCTCGCCGCCGCAGATGACTCCGGCCTCTTCCTTGAGCCAGGACTTGAGGACCATGCGGTCGATCCCATCGGGCAGCATCACCGGATACTTGTAATAGTTGGCCCGGCAGTTGGCCGGCGGCTCGATGGGCGCGAAGCTCGAGCCTTCGCCCGCGAGAGCGGCATCATAGAGCGCCGCAATCCGGCGCCGATTGTTGATCATCTCATCAAGATGGCTGAGATGTCTCAGACCGATGATGGCGTGTGGCTCCGACATGCGCCAGTTGTTGCCCATCTTCACATGCAGGTTCTGATGGAAGCTGGCCTTGCCCTGGTCGCGCAGGATCCGGGCTTCCGACGCCAGCGCATCGTCATCGGTGACGATCATCCCGCCCTCGGCGCTGGTCATCACCTTGGTCGGATAGAAGCTGAACGAGCCGGCCCGACCGAAGGTACCCGCCTGCTTGCCGTTGAGAGTCGAGCCATGGGCATGGGCGGCATCTTCCATAACCCACAGCCCCCGTCGCTCGGCAACCGAAAGGATCTCGTCCATCCGGTCGGTGACGATGCCGGCAATGTGCACGATGACGATGCCCGCCGTATTGGGGGTGATGCGCTTCTCGATCTCTTCCGGCGTGGTGGACATGGTGCGCGGATCGCTGTCCATCAGTACCGGATTGCCGCCCGCCGCCAACACCGCGGCCGCCGTGGCAAAGAACGTGTCGGCCGGCACCAGCACATCCTTGCCGGCAGCTCCGAGGCAGCGCAGGATGATTTCCAGCGAACTCGTGCCGTTGCTCACTGCAATAGCATGCTTCGCGCCCGTATAGGCGGCAAAGGCCGCCTCGAACTGTTCGTTGTATGGGCCAAGCGTGAGTCGACCGGTCTTGAGCACCTCGACAATGCGCTCGGCGATCCAGGCGCTGTCCTCATCATTGAAGTCGATTCTGGTGGGCGGCACCTGGGGCGAATTCTTCAGCGTCAATTTACGATCCTGTCGGCTAATTTTGGAATGATGTGCTTTTTTGGACACTCATGCCCGTATGCTGAGTGTTACCGCGCCTCAGACAGAGTGATTTCATCATCACACTAGATTACACGAGGTTCCTGAACGCAAGGGACAGCGATGCTGCAGCTTGGATTGCGTCAAAATTTCAGCTAGGGTGCAAACAGTTGTAGACGGGGTTAATCCTATATGAAGTCCGCTCATGAGCGCTTGCCGGCACGGTCGGGCCTCGCATCGCGCATAGTACAGATTTGTGCTGTTCTGGCCATTGGGGTTGTGGCCACGGGCTGTTCTGCCACGCATCCGGTTGTCGTGAGCGGCGACGTCACCCAGGCCCCTGATCCCTTCGAGCCTGTCAACCGTGCCTCGATGCAGGTCAACACGGTTGTGCACAAGGCTGTCCTTCGCCCCGTCAACACCGTTTACCGCGCCGTTCTGCCTGAGCCTGTCCGCATTGGCTTTTCGAACGTCTACGCGAACTCCCGGGCACCGATCATCTTCCTGAACGACGTGCTGCAGGGCGAACCGCGCCGCGCCGGACAGACGCTCGTGCGCTTCCTGCTCAACTCCACCATCGGCGTCGGCGGCCTGCTTGATGTTGCGGCAGCCAATGGCATCCAGCGTCACTCGGAAGATTTCGGTCAGACCCTTGGCGTCTGGGGCGTGAAGAACGGCCCCTATCTGGTGTTGCCACTGCTCGGCCCGACCACTTTCCGTGATGGCATTGGCATGGCGGTCGACATCGTGTCCGATCCGCTCTTCTGGCTGTTTGGCGGCTTCGACAAGACCACCACTGCTGGCTGGGCCTATACCGGTGGCGCCATGATGATCAGCTATGACAATGGTCGCGACGATCTCGAGGAACTCGAGAAGAGCTCGATCGATGTCTATGCCGCCCTGCGCAGTGCCTATCTGCAGCATCGCCAGTCGGAAGTGCTGAATGGCGCCGCCGGCGACGCCCAGGCTCTGCCTGACATTCTCGACAACCTGCCGCCGATCGAGTAGGGCCGCCAACCGCTAGCGAAGCGCCACGCTCTCATCGCCGTGGCGCTTCCCTTTACTCTCAAGGTGCTCGAGCGTCCAGGTTGCTGCATCCCGCTATAGCTGCGTGCAGGTGATGCAGCGGGTTGTGGTGAGGCATTGTTTCGGGCTACGGGCTTTTCGTCGCCTCCCCTATTCTCCTGTGTCTTGCACTCCTGACGGCAGGTGGCCCAAGAGCTCATTGCCTTGATGCGCGGTCAATCGCCCCGAACCTGACTGCCGGCCGCTACGCCGCTCATCATATCTCGGCACCCGCCTCGTGCCGGACTGGCCTTCTCCCTCTTACCCGGTCTATGCTTGCCCAGTCGGTCCGGTCTCATCCGAAGCCGGCCCTAGGAGGAGCGCACCATGCTTGACCGTGCAAAGACCACGACGGGCGCTGCCCGCACCGTATTTGTGAACGAGTTCACCAACGGCGTTCTCGACCCGAACCTCCCTATGCTCGGCCCTGTCGCCGATGGCGGCACGATCATCGCCAATACCGCCCCCGGCTGTTGGGGGCCGATGATCACGCCCGAAATCCGTGGCGGTCATGAAGTGACCCGACCGGTGGCCGTGGCCGGCGCGAAAGTGGGTGATGCCATCGCCATCCGCATCCGCTCGATCAGCGTCACGTCAGCGGCGACCGCTTCCGGCAATGACACGGTGCAGGCCGGCCGTTTCAACGGCGATCCCTTCTGCGCCGCGGTATGCCCTGAATGCAAGACGCCATGGCCGAAGACCGAACTGCGGGGCATCGGCCCGACCGCGGTGCGCTGCGTGAATTGCGGAGCCGATGCCACCCCCTTCACCTTTTCCAACGGCTATACCATCGTCTTCGATGAACAGCGCCAGATGGGCCTGACCGTCGATCGCAGGACAGCCGAGGCGCTTGCCCAGGATCCGGCGCGGCACATGGCCCTGCCTGATGCCTCGATCCAGAACCCGATCCTGGCCTTCGCTCCCTCCGACCTTGTCGGCGTGGCCGCTCGTATGCGGCCCTTCCTCGGCCAGCTTGGCACGACTCCGTCCATGCCCATGCCCGACAGCCACAATGCCGGGGATTTCGGCTCATTCCTGGTAGGCGCGCCCCATCCCTATGCCCTCACCGCCGAACAACTCGCCCAGCACAAGACCGACGGCCATCTGGATGTCAATGCGGTGCGCGAAGGCGCCATTCTCATCTGCCCGGTCAAGGTCGATGGCGGCGGCATCTATCTCGGCGACATGCATGCCCTGCAGGGCGACGGCGAGATTGCCGGCCACACCTGCGACGTGGCAGGCACGGTGGTGCTGGAGGTGCATGTGCTGAAGGGGCTCGATATTGATGGCCCGATCCTGTTCCCGCTGGTCGAGGATCTGCCCTGGCTTGCCCGCCCGCTGACCGCCGACGAAAAGGCCGTGGCCGATCGCCTGGGCCGCGAGAAGGGCATAACCGTCGAGCAATCCCTGCCCATCTCGGTCATCGGTTCCGGCAGCAATCTCAACCTCGCAACCGAGAACGGCCTTGCCCGCGCCGCTAAGCTCACGAGCATGACCGTGCCGGAAGTGATGAACCGGGCAACCATTACCGGGGGTATCGAGATCGGCCGCCATCCGGGCGTCGTGCGGGTTACCTTCCGCTGCCCCGTGTCCATCCTGGAGCAACGCGGCCTCGCCGATTTTGCAGCCGAGCTCTATGGCAATCCGCTCTGAAACGGAGCTGTATCCGGGTCAGCGCCTCTGGCCCGGATTATAGCCATGCGCGTGGAACAGCCGCCCTCGCTCCGCGATCAGCGCCGACAGGATCGCCACCAGCCCGAAGATCACATAGGCGGCTGTCAGCGGCACGACAGTTCCGTTGTATGCCTGACCCACCACATAGCCCACGAAGCCCGCGCCACAGGTCTGCACGCAGCCCACGAAGGATGAGGCCGTGCCGGCGATGCGCCCCACCTTTTCCATGGCCATGGCGTTGTAGTTCGACATGATGAAGCCGAAGGCTAGGAAATTGAGGCCAAGCAGGATGCAGAACAGATAGACGTTCTCGTAACCCGACAGCGCCACAAGCAGGTGCACGGCCGCGATCGCGGTGAAGGCGAAGGCCGCGCTGTGGCCAAGGATGCGCATGCCGATGCGCTCCACGATCCGCGCATTCACGAAGGAGGCGACAGCCAGCACGCAGGCAATGGCGCCGAACACCAGCGGAAACGAGGTGGTGATGTCGAAAATGTCGGCGAAGATCTGCTGGGCGCTGTTGATGTAGCCGAGCATGGCGCTGAAAGCGGCCATGGTGCCCAGCGTATAGAAGGTCGTTTGGCGGGTGGTGAGCACCGCCCAGAAATCGCGGGCCAGCGACTTGACCGAGATCGGATGACGTAGTTCCGGCGCCCGGGTCTCGGGCAGGCGCAAGGCGATCCACAGGATCAGCAGGACGCCCACCAGGAACAGGAGCCAGAAGATCCATTCCCAGTGGCCGAGATAGAGCATGCCGCCACCGATGCTGGGCGCCACTACCGGCACGATGATGAAGACGGTGATGGCATAGGACATGATCCGGGCCATTTCCCGACCGGCAAAGCGGTCACGCACAATGGCGACGGCGACAACACGCGGAGCGGCCGAGCCTATGCCTTGGACGAAGCGGGCGATCAGCATCACCTCGAAGCTCGGGGCAAAGACGATGAATGCCGAAGCCACGGTATAGATGGCGAGGAAGGCGATCAGCGGCCATTTGCGACCGAAGCGATCCGACAGCGGTCCGGGGATCAGCTGGGCGAGCCCGAAGCCGATCACATAGGCCGAGACCACCATCTGCCGGTCATTGGGATTGAGCACATTGAAGGCATCGCCGATTGCCGGGAGGGCAGGCAACATGATGTCGATCGACAGCGCGGTGATTGCCATCAGCGAGGCAATCAGGATCACGAATTCCGTCATGGAAATCTTGCGAGCCGCGGCGCGCGTCGTATCGGTCATGGCACTGCTCATGGAGAGAACTCACTCCGCTCTTTGGCGGAAGGCCGGGACCATACCCCTATCCGCCCGCACCGCCAACCCCGAGGGAAGCCAGGCCGGCGATCGGAAACCATTCCGGCGCCGGGTGACACGTCCGACCGACCTCAGAATATTTGCAGCATCAACGACTAACGAGATGCGGCTCGCGTTTCACATTGGCATCACAGCCTGGCTGAATGCGATCGGGGCATCGCCCGAAGACGATGCCCCGCTTGTAAGCCCGAACCGGCAGAATCAGGCGGTCACGCTCGCCTCATCAGATGCATGACGAGCGAGACGATCAGCGCGATGAGGAAGATGAAGAAGAGTACCTTGGCAATGCCTGCCGCCGTACCGGCAATGCCGCCAAACCCCAGTGCAGCCGCAATAAGCGCGATGACCAGGAATGTTACTGCCCAACCCAACATGCCGTATCTCCTGAATGAATCTGCGATCGGACAATGCGGGGGCACCGCTATGGTTGCATTTATGGGCGCAGCTTTTGGCCATCGCGCTGCCATTCGGCGATGCCGACGCCGATCATCAGGAAGAACATGCCTATGAGATAGCCGACCATCACGTCGGACAGGTAGTGGACGCCAAGCACCAGTCGGGAGAGGCCGAGAAGGCCGATGAACATGATGAGCCAGAACGCGCATTCGAACCTGAGGCGTAGGCTGGGCGCCTCTCTCCAGCAAAGATAGGCGAGGAACCCATAGGTCGCCATGGCGGCAGTGGCATGGCCGCTCGGGAAGGAAGGCGACGTTTCGATCACCCCGGTCACGAACTCTGGTCGGGGTCGCGCCACCAGATATTTCGCCCCCCATGTGGCCGCCGTGGAGCCACCGATGGTGAACCACAGCGGGACGAGATAGCCGAGCCGGTCGAAAATGATCAGCAGCAGCGAGACCAGCATGGCAGCGCCGATCATGAAGGGTACGGTGCCGTAGAATGTCAGGAAGCTGAAGAAGGATACTGTGACCTTCCCGCGCAAGGCAGCAAGGCCATGATGTACGGCCTCATCGATTTCGATGATGTCCCCGGCATGGAGGATTCCCTGGATCACGTCGCCCGCCAGGATCGCAATCGCAGCAAGCCCCACCACCAGCAGCGACAGCGGCAGGCCGCTGAACCGGTCGAGCGCCACGCGCCGCCGGATGATGTCACGGACTGCCGGGAAGCGTTCCCCGACGCGGGACAAGCTGCCGTTGAGCCAGCCCCCGCCCGGAAGGGAAGCAAATCGTGCGATGATCTCGCGACGTTGCCCGAGCGCCAGCGCCGCCAGGGCAAGCTGCCTAAGCGCAATAACGGCAATCGCCAGTCCGAAGATGAACCAGAGCGGGGTTGAATTGGTCATGGTGCGGGATGATGCCTGTGGGCAAGCGCCCGCTCAAGCGCATTCCGCTAGTGCAGCGGCGTGACCTTGAGGATCGCACCATCATCCTCATCGGTAAGCAGGTAGATCGCGTCGTCCGGCCCCTGACGCACGTCGCGTATCCGCAGGCTAAGCTCCTCCAGATATTTGTCCTGCCTCAGCACGGCATCGCCATCGAGCGTCAGCCGCACCAGCAGGTGATCCTTGAGCGCCCCCACGAACAGGTTGCCCCGCCACTGCGGGAAAGCGTTCCCCGTATAGAACATCGCCCCTGAGGGTGCGATCGAAGGATCCCAGTAGAATATCGGCTGTTCCATACCCGCCTTGTGTGTCCCCTCGCCGATCTTGAGCCCGCTATAATGACGGCCATAGGCAATGACCGGCCAGCCGTAATTGCGACCCGGCCTGACGATGTTGATCTCGTCGCCGCCCCGCGCGCCATGTTCGATGACCCAGAGCGAGCCATCCTCCGGTCGCAGGGCGGCCCCTTGGGGATTGCGGTGACCATAGGACCAGATCTCGGGCCGGACACCTTCCCTGCCAACAAAGGGATTGTCCTCGGGTACCCCTCCGTCGCGCTTGATCCGCACCACCTTGCCAAGATGGCCCGTGAGGTTCTGCGCCTCATCCGCAAAGGACGATCGCTCGCCCAGGGTGATGAACAGATGTCCCTCGCGATCGAAGACGAGCCGGGAGCCGAAATGCTTGCTGCTATTTTTCTTCGGCAGCTGCCGGAAGATGACGTCGACGTCCTCGAGCCGCTCGCCGTTGAGCCGTCCGCGCGCCACCGCCGTGCCATTTCCGCCCGATCCCGCCTCGGCATAGGAGAGATAGATCAGGCCGTTCTGGGCAAAATCCGGGTCCAGCGCCACGTCCAGCAGCCCACCCTGCCCGCGGGCATCCACTTGGGGCACACCGGCAATGGGTTCGGAGAGCTCGCCATTCGGGGAAACATAGCGCATCCGCCCCGGCCGCTCCGTCACCAGCGCCCGGCCATCCGGCAGGAAGGCGAGTGACCATGGATGCTCAAGCCCCTCGGCATGGACGGAGACCTCCGCGACATCACCGATGGTTGCGAGAACCTCGCCGGGCGCGGCGTCAGCCTGGCCCGCCAGAGCGGACATGATCGCCAAGGCGCCCAGCACCTGCCGGACAGCGCGCATCCGATCCCCTCCGTTATTCGTCACAGCCGCCATTATGGCAGATCAACGCTCGAATGAGGCAACCGTTTCCACATGTGCCGACCACTTGAACTGGTCGACCGGCACCACTCGGCGCAACCGGTACCCGCCATTGATAAGGATTGCCGCATCCCGCGCGAGCGTTGCCGGGTCACAGGATATGGCCACCACCACCGGCACCCGCGACTGGGCGAGCATCCCGGCCTGCATCTCGGCGCCGGCACGGGGCGGATCGAACAGCACCGCGTCGAACTGGCTGAGCTCCTGGGCAATGAGTGGCCGCTTGAACAGGTCACGGGTCTCGCTGGTGAGCGGCTTGAGCCCCGGCACGTGGCGTGCCGCCGCCATCATGGCGGCAACCGCCCGGCCATCGCCGTCAACCGCGTGGACGGCGGCCCGTTCGGCTAGCCTCAGGGCAAAGGGGCCGACTCCGCAGAACAGGTCCGCGATGCGGGCGGCCTCTCCCAGCATTTCCAGGGCGAGACTTGCGAGCACCTGCTCGCCTTCTTGTGTCGCCTGCAGGAAGGAGGCCTCGGGCAATGGCACGATGGCCCGCCCCATGGTGATCACCGGGGTGCGGTGCTCGACCACGAGCTCGCGGTTGAAGGTTACCCGGGCAAGCTCGAGCCTTGCGGCGATCTCGGCAAGATCCATGCGCTGGTCGAGGGTGAACGAACGTGGCCCCTTGATATGGCAGTCGAGCCCCTGTTCGCTGGCGGTAATCTGCACGTCCAGCGTCTTCGTAGCCCTTATAAAGACCTGCCCCAGTTCCCGGGCAATGTCAGGCGCCCGTTGCAGGGCGGGCTCGAGAATGGGGCAGAGATCAAGATCAAGCAGACGGTGGCTGCGCGCTTCCATGAAGCCGGCGCGCGCCCTGCCGCCCTCATAGCGCACATGCAGCACGACCCGCCGCCGGCCCCGGCCATGGGCGTCGACCAGCGGATCGATGGTCGCCTCGATATCCCGGTTCCGGAATGCCGTCTCGACCAGCCCGCGCTTCCAGGCCCGGTAGGGTTCCTCCTGCCAGTGCTGCAGCTGGCAGCCGCCGCAGCGTCCGAAATGCGGGCAGAAGGGCGCGGTCCGTTCTGCGCTCTCCCGCAGCAGGCGGACGACATTGCCACGCTCGCCCTCAACCGCGATCAGCGCTTCCTCGCCCGGCAGCACGTGAGGCACGAAGACAGTATCTTCGCCTATGCGCACGATGCCCTCGCCGCGCCTGCCGATGGCTTTGATATTGACGGTGATTTCGGTCATGATCCGCTTCTGCTCGACAGGATGCGCCTGTCGATCGCTATAAGCGACGGGGGAGATAATGGCCAGCCGTGATGGACGTTCGAATGTCGCATGACAGCACCATAGGCTTCATCGGGGTAGGTGTCTTTGCCGGCTACATGGTGCGGGCGTTGCGCCGTGCGGGAAATATCCAGGACATCATACTGGCGCCGCGCTCGCGCACTGTTGCCGAGGAACTGGCGGCGGGCGCCGGCTGCCTGATCGGTCGCGACAATCAGGATGTGGTCGACCGTGCCGATCTGGTCTTCCTGTCGGTGAAGCCCGCCCAGGCCAAGGATGCATTGACCGCCCTCACCTTCCGACCCGACCAGATCCTCCTGTCGGCCGTTGCCGGTCTCTCGATTGCCCAGCTCCGCGAACTTGCCCCCAGCGCCAGGGAGATTGTGCGGATCATGCCGGCCGCCTTTGTCGAATCCGGTCTCGGCCTCTTCCCCATCTGTCCACCCCATCCCGAGGTTGAAGCCCTGTTCCGCCCGGCGGGAGAGGTCGTGGCTTTTGACGATGAAGAGCGCTTTGGTGCCGCCCTCTTGGCCGGCTGCCTCTCCGGCTGGACCTATCGTTTCTGCCACGAGCTTGTCCAGATGTTCATGGCGGCCGACATATCCGAGGAACAGGCTCGGCTTCTGGTTCTTGGCACCCTGCGTGGCACGATCAATTACGCCATGGAAAGCCGCGACCGCACGCTCATGGACTTTTCCGACCTGATCGCCACCGAGGGCAGCTATACGAAGCTCGGCCTCGATGCCCTCTTCGCCCAGCATCCCATGACCGGCTGGCAGGCGGCGATCAACGCGGTAAACGAGCGACGGCGCGAACGCGAGGCGCAGTCGCTCAGTGATGCGGAGGCATAAGCGTCGCGGGGGCAAAGGCCCCGCGACGGTACGCAGCGGTCAAGTGCAGCCGGCGACGAGCGGCGTGAGCGCCTAGCCCCCGATCTCCTCGCGCAGGATCTCGAGCTCCAGCCACTGTTCCTCGGCTTCCGCAAGCTTCGCCTGCGCTTCCTCGAGGGCACGCGCCATCTTGGCAAAGCCCGCCGGATCCTTGGCATAGAGTTCGGGCTTTTCCATAGCCTGCTGCAGGCTTTCCACTTCCCTGGTGAGCTTGTCGATGACGCCCGGCAGGGTTTTGAGCGCGTGCTGCTCCTTGGGGGACAGGCGCCGCTTCGCCGTAGGCTTCTGACTTGGAGAGGACGCTGCCACTGCCATAGCCGGGGCAGCTTCCGCCTTTTCCTTCGGCCGCTCAGTCCGCGCCCGCGCTCGTCCAGCAAGGTCCGAGCCCCGTTGGGCAATCATGTCCGAATAGCCGCCGGCATATTCGATCCACTCGCCCCGGCCATTGGGACCGGCAGCATCTGCCGGCGTAAGTACGGAGGTCACGCAACGGTCGAGGAAGTCGCGGTCGTGACTGACCAGCAGCACCGTGCCCTCGTAATCCGCGAGCAGCTCCTGCAGGAGGTCGAGAGTTTCGAGATCGAGGTCGTTGGTTGGCTCGTCCAGCACCAGCAGGTTCGAGGGCGTAGCCAGCGCCCGGGCGAGCATCAGCCGGCCCCGCTCGCCGCCCGACAGCACCTTCACCGGTGTCCGCGCCTGTTCGGGTGAAAACAGGAAGTCCTTCATGTAGCTGATCACATGGCGCGGTTGACCGCCCACGAACACCGTATCCCCCCGCCCGCCGGTCAGGGCTTCGGTAAGATTCCAGTTGGGATCGAGCGCCATGCGCTTCTGGTCGAGTGTCACCATGTCCAGATTGGCGCCAAGCCGCACCGTGCCGCTGTCTGGCTCGAGTGCGCCGGTCAGCAGTGACAGGAGAGTGGTCTTGCCAGCGCCATTGGGTCCGACAATGCCGATCCGGTCGCCACGCGCCACCCTGAGCGACAGGTTCTTCACGATCTGCTGGTCGCCAAAGGCCTTGGAGACATTGATCGCCTCGATGACCAGCTTGCCCGATTGCTCGCTCTCGGAAGCGGCCATACGCGCCGTGCCCTGCACGCGGCGCTGCTCGCGCCGCTGCTGCCTCAGCGCCTCCAGCCCGCGCATGCGGCCCATATTGCGCTTGCGCCGGGCGGTCACCCCATAGCGCACCCATTCGAGCTCCATGGCGATCTTCTTGTCGAGCCGCTCGCGGTCGCGCTCCTCCTCTTCGAGGATCTGGTCGCGCCAGGCCTCGAAATGCTCGAAGCCCCGGTCGATCCGCCGGGTCGCCCCCCGGTCGAGCCAGATGGTCGCCCTGGACAGATTGGTAAGGAACCGCCTGTCATGGCTGATCAGCACCAGCGCCGAGCGCATGGCGGCAAGCTCATGCTCGAGCCATTCGATCGCCGGCAGGTCGAGATGATTGGTCGGCTCATCAAGCAAAAGCACATCGGGCTCCGGCGCCAGCACCCGGGCGATGGCTGCCCGTCGCGCCTCACCGCCTGAAAGGTTCCGCGGATCTTCTTCCCCGGTAAGCCCCAGCTCGTTGAGGAGATAGAGCGCCCGATAGGGATCATCCGCCGGGCCCAGTCCTGCCTCCACATAGGCGAGCGTGGTGGAGAAGCCCTCGAAATCCGGCTCCTGCGGGAGATAGCGGACCGTCACCCCCGACTGCAGCACCCGCTCGCCGTGATCGGCCTCGATTAGTCCTGCCGCAACCTTCAGCAGCGTCGACTTGCCCGAGCCATTCCGGCCGACAAGGCAGATCCGTTCCCCCTCGCCCACCGTCAGGCTGGCATCGGTAAGCAGTGGCGTCCCGCCGAAGGTGAGACGGATGTTCTGGAGAGTGAGAAGCGGAGCGGTCATGAAATCTGAAGCGTCTTCCTGAGCAGGCGTCGGTTGCCATAAACCACGAGACGGTTGGCTGAAACAGTCTCAAAGCGCAAGGGGAGAGAAGCTAGCGGAAACGGGCCCGTGTGAAGCAGCCGGGCCCATGATGCTCTGCACCTCTATTCCTGGCCGATGCCGGTAACCCCGAGCAGGGCCTTGTCGATCATGTGTCCTGCCCGCTCGCGTTTGGCGGAGAGATAGCCGCGATTGTGGGAATTGAGGCGCCCATTGAGCCTCTGCGAGCCGACGACCGTAAGCCCGGCCTGCTGCAGGGCGGCGATCTTGGCCGGATTGTTGGTCAGCAGCTTGACCGAAGTGAAGCCCAACTGCTTGAGCATGTTGGCGGCAAACTCGAAATGCCGCTGGTCGAGGTCGAAGCCCAGGATCTGGTCCGCCTCGAAGGTGTCATGACCTTCCGCCTGCAGGCGATAGGCTCTCAATTTGTTGGAAATGCCGTTGCCGCGGCCCTCCTGGTCAAGATACAGCACCACGCCACCGCCATGCTCGGCCATGTAGGCCACCGCGCCGCGCAGCTGGTCACCGCAGTCGCATTTGAGGCTGCCGAACAGGTCGCCGGTCAGGCAGGCGGAATGCAGGCGGACCAACACAGGCTTGCTCGGGTCGGGCTCGCCAGCTTTTCCCGAGACGACGACCGCGATCTGGTCGCGCAGCCCCTCGCCGCCACGGAACACGACGAAGCGCGAATTGGGGGCCATTTCCAGCGGCACCGGCGTATCGGCAATCATTTCCACTTTGGACATCTGCCGTTCGCGGTAGCGGTCGATAGCCTCTGCCTCTACCCGCACGAGCGCAGACAGAGCCTCGCCAGAGTGCGTATCAACGGCAAAGGAAACGACGGCCGGCAGAAGCAGCGCAAGGCGCGCAAGATTGAGCCCGGCAAGCTCGACGCGGCTGGGCACGAGGGACTGGCCGGCAAAATCGAGATCCTCGGCGCAGGCGAGGTTGAGAATACGGGCGGCAGAGAGCTCATCCGGCACGACCGCCCCGGCATCCTCGACCGCCATGCCGAGATGCCGCCAGCGCGCATCCGTCAGCACCAGACGCGCCGCACCGCCCGTCAGCGCAGACATCCGCCCAAGCATCTCATCATCGAGCGATTCGGCTGTGGCGATCAGACCGACCATGTCGCCATGGCTGATCAGGACGGGCCGTCCGCAGCGGAACTCGCCCATGGCTCGCTCCACCGCGATAGCCTCTATGTCGTCGAATACCATCATAAACTCAGCAAGAGTCCTTTTCGCCGCCATGCCCCCGGTGCACCATCGGGGTCTGAAGTGCTTCTCCGCTTATTGCCCGCTCGCGCTTCCGATTACTATAGGCTTATAGCAGAGAAGGAAAATTTGTATTGCTCACCGATACAGCCTCCGAGGAACGCTATAACCGCCTCATGAGTGCCATCGCCGGCAGCGACCCCGCGCGTCCCTACGTGGTCGCCCAGCTCGGCCAGTCGCTCGACGGCCGCATCGCTACGGCCCATGGCTGCGGCCAGCTCATCAACGGTCCGGCGGCCCTTGACCACCTTCATGCCCTTCGCGCCCATGTGGATGCCGTTGTGGTCGGCGTCGGCACCATCGTTGCCGACAACCCGCAACTGACAGTTCGCCGGGTTCCGGGCCGCAACCCGACCCGCGTGATCATTGATCCTCATGGCCGCATGCCGGTTGATGCCCGGTGTCTCCATGACGGGGCCGGCGACGTACTGAGGATCGTCGGCACGAGCGCAGATCCCGGCCCCGGCAGCCGGAACGCGATCGTCCTGCCCTTATATGGTGGCCGTTTCGATCCCGACCAGATCGTCAAGGCCCTGTTTGAGCGCGGACTGCGCAGAATTCTTGTCGAAGGCGGCGCAACAACGGTCTCGTCCTTCATTGCCGCGGGCGCGGTCGATCGCCTGCATGTGATGCTCGCGCCGATCATCATCGGCTCGGGCCTTACCGGCCTCAACCTGCCGCCCATCGCCAGCATGGCAGCTTCGCTCAGGCCGGCCACCAGCATCTTTCCCCTCTCTTCGGGGGACGTCCTGTTCGACTGCGACCTGCGTGACACCCGCAGCAGGGCCCGATAAGGGGCCCAACTCACATCCCTTCAGCCAACGGCGCCGCCTGTAGGCTTCTGCCACAGGCGGCGAGACACCAGGCGATCACTGCATTGGGCGCGGGCTCGATCGGTTCGGCAAGCTCCCCGGCAAAGTCGAGAAAGGCGGGCAGATTGAGGCCATTCACCCCCACAAGTACCGGGATGTTGAGGTCCATTGCCCGGGCGATGGACTGTCTCAGTCCCCGGCCTTCCGCTTCCATCTTGCCGAACTTGTTGATCACCAGAAGCTCAGCGCCCTCGAGATGGGCCGAGACCCATGCGACCGACTGTTCAAGCGCATCGGCATTGAGCCGGCAGCCGCGTGCTTCCGGCCCCCGGTTCAGACTGATGCGCACGTCGCCGCCGTCCGGCATGAGCCTGAGATCCATGTCGCAGGTCCGGCCGTCCGCGCGCTCGATATTGGTCTGGACCGTGCCCACGAGCCTCAGGCCGCTTTGCTCAAGCCCGGCCACGGCGTCGGCGATCAGCCGGTCGATGCGACCGCGACCCGACAGAGTTACATAGCCCAGCTTGTTCATTTGGTTACGATCATTTTCTGCCAGTCGGCACGAGCTGTTCGCGCTCATCTCGATGTGAGGCTACAGGGGGTATGCGAAAAGATCCACATGGCCGATGATGCAGGAGTCCGCCTCCCGGCGCTCCCAGGCCCATCTTGACGCGAGTTCGGCTTGTTCTTCGCCGGTCTCGATCATCGGCCGCGCGACGGCATCGGCGAGCGCCGCGATGAGGGCCCGGTCGCCAGCGTCCAGCATCCAGTCGCTGCGCCCGAAGACGACGCGGTAGCCCCGTGCCTCGAGACACTCGGAAAGATAGTGCCATGCTTCCGGCCCCATCGCCGGCCCGAAGCCCTTGTCTCGCCGCTGGTCGCTCAGGAAAAACTGGTGCACCTGGGCGTCATCGGGATGGGCCGGTAGCCAGCTTTCCCTTCCGTCATAGGTGAGGCTTGCATAGACCGGCAGCCGCCGCCGGGCGACCCAGTCGCTGACGTGGTCGATCCAGTCGGCGGACACCAGATCAAACAGGGCGGAGGCAGTCACCAGGTCAAGGGCGGCATCCTCGGCTGCCCTGTCCAGCCCGCGAGATAGATCGGTGCAGAGGGTTGCAGATGTCAGATCCTGCCCTGATGCGTCCTCCTGGCCAGCGCCGCTCCGGTCGAGCAGCCGCTGGTCGCCATCGACCAGCAGCCAGTGTTGGCGGCGCGGCAGAAGCCTGCGGGTGAAGCGGAGATTGGCCCCGGTACCTGCTCCGAGATCGACCACATTGACCCGGTCATGGGCGGCGAAATGATCCCGCACCGCAGCCGCCACCACCTCGTTGCGCGAGCGGTGATCGACCGGTTCCCGCAGGAACAGCCATTCCGGGGAGAAGGTCACGGCGCCAGCTCCCTGATCAACCGGCCGATTGTTGCAGCGCTCTCGCGCCAGGTGGGCAGCGTCTTCGCATGCTCGAAGCCGCCCTTTCCAAGCCGCATGCGCAATGTTCTGTCCTCCATGAGTCTCCCGAGGGCATCGGCCAGCGCCGCATCGTCATCGACCGGCACCAGATAACCCGCCTCCTCCGGCACCAGCATCGGTACATTACCAGCATTGGTTCCAACCACCGGCAGGCCGTGTGACATGGCCTCGGCAAAGGCCATGCCATAGCCTTCATAGCGGGTCGCGAGGACGAAGATCTCGGCATTACGATAGAGCGCGCGCAACTGCTCGGTATCAACTTCACCGCGCAGCCTGATGCGGTCCTCGAGATCGCGCTGGATGATCTGCTCGCGCACCTCTCGGTCATAGGCCGGATCCATGCTGCGCGACCCAACGATGTCAAGCTCCCAGTACCGCCGCCTGAGCCGGCCGAGAGCCTTGACAAGCACATCGTGCCCCTTGCGTGGCACAACCGATCCCACCGACAGCAGCCGGACCGCACTGCTCGCCTGACGCTTGCCGCGGTATGGCTCATCTGCCACCCGCTCGGTGCCGGGCGGTGCCACGATAATCCTCTCAGGGAAAACCTCGAACTCGTCGACCAGTACATTCCGCGTGAAGGGGCTCGAGGCGATCACCCGGCTGCAGGCACCGAGCACGGCCTTTTCGTTGGCTATGAGCCAGGCGGCGGTCTCCGGCTCGAGCGCTGTCTCATAGCCAAGCGGGTGATGGACGAGCCCCACCACAGGCCGCCCCAGTGCCCGGATCATCGCCGCCGGGTAAGTTCCGAGCGCAAGGCCGTCGATGATCAGCAGGGCTTGGCTGCGCACCTGGCCGAGGTCGCGCACGATCGTCCGCAGCTGGTCCGTCTCAGGCCGGGGAAAGGTTTCGGGCAGGTTCAGGATCTCCACCTCGATCCCGTCCTCCCTCAGATGGGCGATCACCTCGCGCGCATAGCCATATCCGCCAGTTGGCGCGTCGAGCGAGCCCGGAATGGCGAAGACAGCAGCGGTCACCGCTCGATTACTCCCTCATACCAGGCGCGGGCCAGATGGTTCTCATGCAGCGTTATGCGCAACTTCTCGACGCCGTCCGAACCGGGTCCGAAATCGCCCTGCTGGAGACGCTGGGCAATGGCATCAAAGATGTATTTGCACAGGAACTCGGTGGTGGTGACTCGCCCCTTGAGTGCCTCGATCTCATCCAGATTGCGGTAGTTCAACGGGGCAAGCACCTCCTTCAGCATGGCTGTGGCGCGCCCGATGTCGAGCACCACCTCATCCTCGGTGAGCCGGGTCCGGAAGAACGCGGCGTCCACCACATAGGTTGCGCCATGCAGCTGCTGCGCCGGCCCGAAGAGCGGCCGGTTGAGGCTGTGGGCGATCATGATGTGATCTCGGACTTCAACGGCGAACATGCGTGCTCCTTTTCTGGTTCTGGTATCTGACCGCCGTCATGAGGCCGCTGGGCGCAGCGCCCAGGATCTCGGGAAGCGTGTGGGGCAGATCATCGAACACCACCTCACGGGTAATCAACTTGTCGAGTTGAGCATCTCTCAGCAGTGACAGGGCCTTTTCGAGGCGGCGGCGATGATTCCACCGGGCCCGTCGCGGGAATGCCACATGCCCGACCTGGGACGAGACAAGCTGCAACCGGCGGCTGTGAAAGGCCTGGCCAAGATCGAGCCCGACCCTGAGATCGCCGAACCAGCTCGCCTCGATGATCTTCGCCTCGAATCCGGCAAGGGCCAGCGCGAGTCTTATGCCCTCTTCCGACGCGCTGGCATGTATGACCACATCGGCATCGCCGGTAACGCCGACGGCTTCCTCGGGCGAAGCGAACTGCGCACCGAAGGCGACGGCGACCTCCCTCCGCTCGGCAAGCGGATCGATGACCGCCACCTCCGCCCCCGGCAGACCGGCGGCCAGGAAGGCGATCAGCAGGCCGAGCACCCCGCCGCCGACGATGGCGATCCGATCCCCTGCCCCGGCGCCGCTGTCCCACAGGACGTTGAGGGCCGTCTCCATGTTGGCGGCAAGGATTGCCCGTCGGGGTGGCACCCCGTCAGGCAGCGGCACGACCGCACCGGCGGGGACGGTGAACTGATCCTGATGGGGATGGAGCGAGAAGACGGTTCGTCCTTTAAGCCCGCAAGGCCCCTCCTCGACCTCACCGACATTGCAGTAGCCGTATTTCACCGGAAAGGGGAAATCACCCTCTTGGAATGGCGCGCGCATCCGCTGCCACTCGCTCTCGGGCAGTCGCCCGGAGAAGACCAGGCGCTCGGTACCGCGGCTGATCCCTGACCACAGGGTGCGGATTCGGCAAGGCTCGCCCTGCATGTCCGCCGATCCCAAGGCAACGGTGCGGATCTCGACCTTGCCCGGAGAGGTATAGAACAGCGCCTTGGCGTCGAAAGTCATGCGGTCAGTTTAACCGCATCTGTCGGGATGAACAGGCCGCAATTGGGGAATCACTACCGGGAGAGGACAGCTTCGGTAAGCACCTTGCGCGGCGCGCTGCCATCCCGGCTGTCTCCCTCGCAGACCGCGCCTGCAAGTTCGATCTCGTTCTCGACCTTGCCTTCCTCGAGCACATAGGCCCGGCTGCAGACCCGGCGATGGCACGTGCCCTGCTCCTCAGCGATGATCATGGACACGCCCTCGCCGCGGATATCGTTGAGCAGCTTGACGATCTCGTCCACCTCGACGCGCTCGAAGCCATCCACGGGCTCGTCCAGCAGCATGAGATCGGGACTTCCCATCAGGCAGCGACCGATGATCAGCATCTTCTGCTCGACAGGGTCGAGATCCCCGGCGAAGCGGTTCTTGGTTGCCGCGAGCGCGGGGATCAGGTTGAACACCCGCTCGAAGGCGGCAGCCTTGCCCGAGCGCTCGGCGCCGGCGCGTCGTCCGACCTCGAGATTCTCGTAGACAGTGAGCCTTGCGAAGACCCGCCGCAGCTTCGGCACAAAACCGATGCCCATCTGCGCGATCTCGTTCGCCGGCAACCCCTCGATGGCAGAGCCCTTGAACAGCACCTCGCCGCCATTGGGCAGGACCAGGCCGGCAATCGCGCGCAGCGTGAGGGACGCACCCGAACCGGTGCCGCCGATTAGGGCAATGGCCTCGTTCCGGCCCACCGTCACGTCAACGCCAAAGAGTGAGGCGTTGCTGTCCACATAGGCCTTGAGCCCCTTGGTCTGCAGAAGCGGAGCGATCTCGCTTCCATTCATGTGAGCCTCCATGTTGCGCTGGCCGGCGCCAGCAACGGGCACCCCGTCACCGCATGCGGGTGGCTGCCCCAGTCCCGCAGCCGAGACACTAGCAAGCTTGGCCCCCGCGAGGCGAGCCGGTATCGCGCGAAAAACGTTAGTCAGTTTGTTTGTTCTGATTTTGGCCGCAACTGCAAAGACTTCTCGATGGCGGTAAGGATTTTTTCATCATCCGGTTTCGTGGTTGGCGCAAACCAGTCGAGCAACTGTCCCTCGGGGCCGATGAGGTACTTGTGGAAGTTCCACCTTGGCCGCCCCATCACGCCGGCCTGCTGGCCCGCCCATTGATAGAAGGGATGGGCTTCATCCCCGCTTACGACCGTCTTGGCGGTGAGCGGAAAGCTCACCCCGTAATTGAGCCGGCAGAAATCGGCGATCGCTTCCCCCTCCAGCGGTTCCTGGCTGCCGAAGTCATTGGACGGCACCCCGATCACCACCAGCCCGCGATCACGGTATTTCTGCCAGAGCTGTTCGAGCCCGTCGAGCTGGCCCACGAAGCCGCATTTCGATGCCGTATTCACCACGAGCAGCGTCTTGCCGCGGAAATCGGCCAGCTTCAAGGGATCGCCCGCCAGCGACGTGAAGGAAAAGGCATGCGCGCCGGGACCATCTGATGCGGCGCGCGCCCCGGCGAAAGTCGCCCCCAGCAGGGCCACCAGCGTCGCGCAGCCAAGCAGAATCTTCTTCATGGGCACCCTCCAAATGGCCGCTCGGCCCCATGCCCCCGAATCACCAGCCGCCCCTGCGCCTCACCGCGAATAGGCCCGCCCGCGCCAGCTCACGGCCTTGCCCTTCCGCCAGCGCAGAAGCGCCGTCCACTGCAATATTAGCATGAACAGTATGCCGAAGGGATGGAGGAACGCGCTCAACCACGACTGGCGGAAGCGAATGGCAAGGATGATGCGGGCAAGCCACGCGCAGGCAACCGCCCCTCCGAGGACAAGCAGTGTCGGGGACGCGGCACCGGCGAGGGCAGCCAACGGGAGCAGGATGAAGGGCAAGAGCTGGCCCCCGCCCAGCAGCACGGTCCAGATCGGCAGGGCCGCCGGCGTTGCCATGCCCTCGTGGGCATTCTTGAGGAAGCCTGCCCACAGGTCCGGCAGGTTGTCATACATCTGCGTTGCCGCGAGATGCTCCGCATCGAACAGATCGGTCTTCAGCCGGTGACGCCGGAACACCCGCGGCAACTGCACCCCGTCATGGATCCTGTCCCTGATCGCGCTATGGCCGCCGATTGCGCGATAGTCCTCGAGCCTCACCGCCACCAGCTGCCCACAGGCCGTGGCAAAGGCGGGGGAACGGGAAAGCCGCATGCCGATGAGCGGCAGATAACCAAGCAGGATGAAATGGATGAGCGGCACCACCAGCTTTTCCCAGAAACCCGTCGTGATCTGGCGCGGGAAGCCGCTTGCCAGGCTAAGACCTCGCCGGGCCATGAATCCCGCAATCCGCGCAATGGCATCAGGGGCGATCGTGACATCGGCATCGAGAAAAAGCCCGATCTCATGTCGCCCTGCCTGTCCCAGCGCCCAGCAGGCATTGTTCTTGCCCATCCAGCCCGAAGGCAATGGCGGCGTCTCGATCAGCCGGACGCGGTCATCACGGGCAGCGAATTCTCTGATGATCTCCGCGGTCCCGTCGATTGACCCGTCATCGGCGACAATCACCTCGAACTGACAGCCCTGATTGGCGAGTACTGACTGGAGGACCGGCCTGATCCGCTTCGCCTCGTTCCGGGCCGGGATGAGTACTGATACCGATGGTAGCTTTTTTTCTTCTTCAATGCCTTGCGGGGGCTTGTATAGAATCAAATTGAACAGGATGAGCGCAAGCGGCAGAGCTGAGAGGACGAGACAGGCCCAGGCGAGAACCAGCATGGAAGCCTCTCAATCCTTGTGCGCGGGTGAAAAGTGGCGTCGGCTGAGCTTGGCCCGCACCCAGCGCCAGGCGTCATAAACCGGGCTCACGCCGACCCTGCCTGTCATCAGTTTCCGAAAGGCCGTTTCGTCCCGGGCAGTCGCCGCGACCGCTAGTCGGTCCATCGCCCCGGTGAGCTGCCCTTCGAGCAGGGCATGCCAGTCTTCCGTCTCGAGATCTGGATGGGCGGAGACCTCGATCACCGGACCGAAATGAACCAGCACCTCGGGCCTTCGCTCGGTCCAGAAGGGATATTCGACCGCCACCGGCACGAGCTGGGCATCGGGCATCTCCCTTGCGAGATGCGCAAGCCCTGCCTTGAAGACAACCGGGCGCTCCCGCACATCGCTGAACCGCCCCTGGGGCGTAAGCCACAGGCAGGTGCCCGGCTCCGCCAGCACCAGCTTCGACGTCATGAGGAAATCGACCGCCCCGCGGCGCGACTCCTGTTCCACCGGAAACAGCCCGATACGCCGCAGGAAGCGGTACTTGTCCAGCGCTCCGGCATCGATCGGCCCGAAGCTGCGCCGTTCGGGTAACAGCCGCGCCGACAGCAGCAGGTAGAGGATCGGATCCCACCAGCCGACATGATTGCCGAAGAAGATGGCGGGCCGTCCCGGGTCAAGCCCCGGAAAGCCCGGCTCCAGGATCCGGATGGCAGTGAAGTTGCTGGCGAAATAGCGGTCGAGATATCGCGCAAACAGACGGAACAGCGCCGGGGAATAGGCGCGGATCACCTCCTGCGCGCGCTCTTGCCTCAAGCTCAAGCAGCCTCCTGCCCCTGCGCATCCTGGTCGAGCACATCGGCGGCGATCCAGCCCGACATCATCACCATGGGCATGCCCGGCCCGGGATGGGCCGCGCCGCCAGCGAGATAGAGCCCCGGCACATGCCGACTGCGGTTGCCCGGCTTGAAGGCGCCGAGGAACCGGCCGTGGCTCGCTAGCCCGTAGATGGCGCCATTGAGCACCTTGTACCGGTCGTGGATACCCTGCGGGGTGAGCGTGCCCTCGAACACGATCCGCTCCTCGATGTCCTCCATGCCCGCCGAGCGCTTCAGCTTGTCGAGGATGACCTGGCGATAGGCGGGCAGCATCTTGTTCCAGTCGTGATGGGGTCGGAGATAGGGGGTATGTACCAGCACATAAAGCGCCTCTCCCCCTTCTGGCGCCACCCCCTTCTCTGTGCGCGCCGTGGCGGCGAGATAGCAGGTCGGATCCGGTGCCGGCTCGCCCTTGTTGTAGATCGCGTCGAACTCCTCTTCGGGGTCGCGCGAGAAGACGAAGCAGTGATGCAGCAGGTGGTCGTATTCCTTCTTGAGCCCCAGATAGAGTACCACGCCCGAACAGGCCGGCTCATAGCGCCGCGGATCGGCGTAGCGCTCGCCGACAGTTCCGCCGATCAGCTCGGAATAGGTGCGCACCGCATCCATGTTGGACACGACCGCATCCGCCCGGAAGGTTTCCCCCCTGTCGGTGACAACACCTGCCGCCCGGCCGCCCTCCTGGATGATCTTCTCGACATTTTCGCCCAGCCGGAAGGTGACGCCCAGTTCCCGCGCCAGTTTCTCGAGTGCCACCGGCACCGCCCTCGTGCCGCCCATGGGATACCAGACGCCCAGTTCCGTTTGCATGTGCGCGATGGAGCACAGCACCGCCGGCGAGGCATAGGGCGATGAACCCACATATTGTGTGAAGTGGTCGAGCATCTGAGCCACCCGCTCGTTGGGCACCTTCTTGCGGATGGTGCCGGCGACCGTCTGACCCATTCGCAGGGACATCACGTCGCTCAGGGTCTTGGCGTCGAAATTCTTCTTGATGTCGATCGTATCCTTCAGATCCTCGACCGACTTCCAGAAGAAGAAGCGGTTCGACACGTCATGCAGCCGGGCCGAGAGCTTGATGAATTCCTTGTAGCCCTCGGACGACCTCGGATCGCCTGCATAGGTTTGGATGTTCCGCGACATCTGGTCGACATTCTCGACGAGGTCCAGGACCGAGCCGTCATCGAAGAAGCAGCGCCACTGCGGATCGAGCCGAACCAGCTCCAGATAGTCCTCGAGCTTGCGGTTGGCCTCACTGAAGATGCGATAGAGCACGCCGGGAACGGTAAGGATGGTCGGCCCCATGTCGAAGCGGAACCCGCCGCCTTCCAGCACGGCCGCCTTGCCGCCGGCCCATTCGTTCTTGTCAAAGACCGTCACCTCGTGACCACGTGCCGCGAGCGTGCAGGCGGCAGCAAGGCCCCCGAGACCGCTGCCGATGACCGCGACGCGCTTTGGACCTTTCCCCTTCATCCAACTTTCTCCAACTCGAATTCGACAGGCGCATTGGCCTGGGCTGATTGCGATGAGAGTGACTGTTCGAGCTTCAGGTCCTCGGCGGCGAGCGCCGTGGTGATCCGGGCGGACTCGAAGATCACTGGTAGCCCGCTGCCTGGATGGGTGCCGCCGCCGACGAGATAGACTCCGTCCACATCCTCGAAGCGGTTATGGGGCCTAAAATAGAGCATCTGCCCGAGCGTATGACTGAGATTGAAGGTGGCCCCCTTGTAGATGGCGAGATCCTCCTGCCAGCCCTTGGGCGTGAGGATCTTCTCCGCGCGGATACGCCCGCGCAGATCCTTCACCCCCAGCAGCTCCAGCCGGTCGATGATCCTTTCTCGGAAGGCAGGCGTTTCCTTCTCCCAGTCGATGTTCTCGGTCATGTGGGCAACCGGCACGAGCACGTAGAGAGAGCTCTTTCCCGCCGGCGCCATGGTGGCATCCGTTACCCCGGCATTCTGCAGGTAGATGGACGGTGCCGTGGGCAGCACCTTGCCCTCGTGGATCTCGCGGATATTCGCCTCGAGATCGTTGGCCAGCATGATGGTGTGATGCGGCACGTCCTCGTAGAGGCCGTCGATGCCGAGATACATCATGAAGGTCGAGCAGGAATATTTCCGGGTGGCGATTTTCTGGTCGGACCATCGCCGCCTGAGCTTGTTGGGCACGAGCTTCTGCATCGCCTGACCGAAATCGGCATTCACGATGACCGCATCCGCTCTAAGGCGCGCCCGGCTGGTATCGACGCCCACCGCCCGCCTGCCCTCAAACTGGATTGCGGTAACATCCTCGCCCAGCCGGAACTCCACCCCCATGTCCCGGGCGATCTCGGCCATCTTGTCCATGATGACAGCATGTCCGCCGACCGGATGCCAGACGCCGTATTCGTGTTCGAGAAAGGCGAGGATGGTGAACAGGCTGGGGCAGTTGAAAGGCGACATGCCGAGATACTTGGCCTGGAACGAGAAGGCCTGCCGTACCCGCCGGTCGGCAAAATAGCGTTGCAGATCCTTATCCAGCGACAGCTGTGGGCGCAGCATGAACAGTGACTTGAGCACGTCGCCCTTGAGATAGTCCTTGAGCGAATTGAACGGGCTCTCGAGCACCGGTCGGAAGGATTCGAGCTTCTGTCGGTTCTCGGCCATGTAGCGGGGAAGATTGGCGGCATCCGCCGGCGCCAGCTTGGCGATCTCGCGGGCCATGGCCTCGGTGGTAGAATGGGCGTCGAGATAGTCGCCGTTCTCGAACAGCACCCGGTACATGGGATCGATCCGCTCGAATCGCACCTCCTGCCAGAGATCGCGCCCGCAGCTGCGGAAGATATCCTCGAGCACGCGCGGATAGAGAAAGAAGGTCGGGCCGATGTCGAAAGTGAAGCCGTCCTGCACCCACCGCCCGGTTCGTCCGCCAACCCGATGCAACCGTTCAATTACAGTGACTTGCGCACCTCTGGCAGCCATCAACATGGCCGCCGCCAGTCCTCCAGGCCCCGCCCCCACTATGACGACGCGCTTCTGCTCACGTTTCCCCAATGGTCAGCTCCGCCATGGACATTGATGATAACGAAATGTCTTTGCCTTGGCCGCCCCATCCCGCAGGTTTTACTTTACGAGAACGAAGCCCGCTAGCGCCACACAAATTCCTATTCTACGACTAATCGAAACTTCATCTGATGCTATCCATGGAGCATATTGGTCACATGCATCAGTTCCTCGCGCTTGGTGACCGCATCGATAATCTTCGCGCCGCTCAGGCCGACTGGGCAGCAATGCCCGTTCGCCAGCGTCTGGTTCCCATTGCGGAGCTGCGTCGCCTGCTGGCGGAGCGTGCGCCCGCCTTCGTCGAGACGGCGGCCCCGCGCCTTGGCAAGTCGAAGGCGGAATTCACCGCCGCCGAAATCCTTCCCCTGATTGAGGCCTGCCGATTTCTGGAGAATCGCGCGCAACGGCTGCTCGCCGCCCGCCATCTCGGCTGGAAGGGTCGGCCCGCCTGGCTCACCGGCTCGGCTGTTACCATTCACCGCGAGCCGCTCGGCTGCATCCTGATCCTTGGCCCCTCGAACTATCCGCTCATGTTGCCGGGCATTCAGGCGCTGCAGGCGCTTGTGGCCGGTAATGTGGTGGTGGTTAAGCCGGGCGCCGGCGGCAGCGAGGTCATGCACTGGCTGATCGACCTGCTCGAGGAAGCGAACCTGCCGCCCAATCTCATCATGTCGACCGGCGAGCATATTGACGATGCCCATGCCGCCCTGCGTGCCCGCATCGACAAGGTCATCCTGACCGGTTCAAATGCCACCGGGCGCGCCGTGATGCGCAGGCTTGCCGAGCGGACACTGCCTTCGGTCATGGAACTGTCCGGCAACGACCCGATGATTCTGCTGCCGGATGCCGATATTGACATGGCAGTGCGCGCCATTGCCTATGGCCTCCGCTTGAACGGCAGCGCCACCTGCATCGCCCCCCGCCGCATCATCGCCATCGACCCCAACTACGAGCCACTGCGCGAGAAGTTGCTGGCGGTGATCGAGACAATCCCCTCGGCCGATGTGCCCCTGGTGGTGCAGGACCGGCTCCGCCAGCTCCTCAATGACACTCCCGGCTGCAAGGTCCACGGCGCTCTGCCGCCCGATGCCGGCCCCATGCAGCCTATGGTGGTCGAGGGCGTCACCCCCGATGCGCCGGTCGCCTGCGCCGACATCTTCGCCCCCGTGACCATGTTGTTCCGGGCCCGCGACGTGGCGGAAGCGGTGGCCATTGCCAATGCTTCGCCCTATGGCCTCGGCGCCTCCATTTTCGGGCCCGAGCATGGGGCCGCCGAACTCGCCCTCCAGCTTGATGCCGGCTCGGTCTGCGTCAACGATCTGATCGTGCCAACGGCCGACCCGCGCGTCCCCTTCGCCGGTCGCAAGCAGTCGGGATTTGGCGCCACCCGCGGCGGTGAGGGCCTTCTCGAGATGACACAGCTCAAGGCAGTCATTGTACGGCAGGGCAAATTCCGGCCGCATTTTGATCCGACAGAGGAAGATGAGCATGAATTCCTGCTCAGCTACATTGCTGCCGTTCACGGTCGCAGTTGGACAACCCGCCTGAGCGCCGGTATGAGAGCGGCTCGGCACATGATTGCCCGCGGAATGAACACTACCCGCAAGCGAACCTGATAGGAATTGAGACCCGTGTTGCATCGGCCCGGACATGCTCATCGCTCGGCCTCATCGCCCGCCGCTGAGCGCGCTTCGGACCGGCCGGAGCTTGCCATCGAGGTCGCCGACCTGCGCAAGCGCTATGGTCATTTCGAGGCCGTGCGCGGCATCTCGCTCTCGATCGCCCGGGGCGAGACCTATGCCCTGCTCGGTCCCAACGGCGCGGGCAAGACCAGCACCATCGAGATTCTCGAGGGCTACCGCCGCCGCGATGGCGGTTCGGTCCGGGTGCTGGGTATGGATCCTGGGAAGGACACGCGCCGGTTCCGCGAACGCATCGGCATCGTTCTCCAGTCGACCGCGCTGGAGCCGGAGCTCACCGTGCGCGAAACGGCCTGCGCCTTTGCCTCGCTCTATCCGCGCCCGCTCGAGGTCGACCAGGTGCTCGACATGGTAGATCTCGCCCACAAGCGCGATCAGCGGGTAAGGAGCCTGTCCGGCGGCCAGCAGCGCCGCCTAGACATTGCCCTTGGTCTTATCGGAGATCCGGATGTGATCTTTCTAGACGAGCCGACAACCGGCCTCGACCCCGAGGCTCGCCGCAAGATCTGGCAACTCATCGGCTCCCTTGGCGAGCGCGGCCGCACCATTCTGCTCTCGTCCCATCACATGGAGGAGGTCGAAGCCCTGGCAGACCGCATCGCCATCATGGTGGGTGGCCGGATCTGCGCCGAAGGCTCGCCCCAGGATCTTCAGACCACCTATGGCGGCCTGACCGAGATCCGCTTCGGCCTCGATGTTCAGTCCCTGCCCGAGACCTTCCCGGCACCACTCAGGCCGCTTGCCGCCATGAAGCGCGGCACCGTCACCATGAAGGTGCGCAACGCCACGCCGGTTCTGGCTGACCTTTCCAACTGGTCCTTCCGCCAGCGTATCGAGCTGCGCAATCTCACGGTGACGCGGCCGACACTCGAGGACATCTATCTCGACCTGACCCGCCAGTTCGCGGCGCAGGCGGAAAATCCGGAAGATGCCCGCTGATGATGCTTCTGCGCCAGACTGCCCACCAGCTGCTCCTCTTCAGTCGGCGGCCCGCTGCCGTCTTCTTCGTGACGGTGATGCCGCTCCTGCTGCTCTGCCTGTTCACGCAGATTTTCGGCAATGATCTGGTTGAAGGCGAAACCTACACGACCGCACAGTTCTATGCGCCGGCGCTCGCCGTCTTCGGCGCGGTGACCGCCTGCTACGTCTACCTCGCCGTTTCGACCGCAACCGCCCGCGACCAGGGCATCCTCAAGCGCGTCCGCGGCACGCCGCTGCCGCCCGCCATCTATATTGCCGCCCGCATCCTCGCTGTAACCCTGATTGCCGTGATTTCAGTGGTGCTGGTCATGGGTGCAGGCATGCTCTTATACGGCATCAGGCCCTATCCCGACCGACTGCCGGCCGCCCTGCTGGTTCTTGTGGTGGGCTGCTTCACCTTCGCGGCCCTCGGCCTCATGGTCGTTGCCCTCTGCCGCGCCAGCGAGACCACCCAGGCCGTGGCCAATGCGACATTACTGCCGCTCGCTTTCCTGTCGAATATCTTCATTCGCCCCTTTCACGATCTTCCGTTCTGGATGACCATGGCAGCCGACATATTCCCCCTGAAGCACTTTGCCCTGGCCTTCGGCGACGCCTTCCGTCCCGACCTCGCGGGCTCTGGCTTTGCCTGGTATTCAGCCAACGGAATTTACGCGATGCTGCCTCACCTCACCAACATGCTGGCCTGGAGCTGTGCCGCAACGATCATTGCGGTCCAGCAGTTCAGTTGGGATCCGGCTGAGAGCCGGTGAGACCAAAATAACATGATACGTTTGTGGCCCTTCGCCACAAAGCGAACAATTCCCTTGATAATTATACGATGTGGTCAGATGGTTATATGCTGTGCCGTCTGACCAAAATTCAAAGAAGCTGTAGATGGCGTAGGAGTTTACGATGAAGCTCATCCACATGAGCGATCTTCACTTGGTCAAGCCTGGCGAGCGCCTGTGGGGGCTCAACCCCTTCACTCGCCTGGAGGTGGCCCTGCACGACATAGCCCGCAATCATCCCGATGCGGAACTGCTTGTCATCACGGGCGACCTGGCCAACCAAGGGGAGATCGAGGCCTATGAGGGCCTTCGTGAACTGCTCGGTCGTTTCCCGATTAGAACGGTGCTCCTGCTCGGCGGTCACGACAATCGAGAGAACTTCTACACCGTCTTCCCTGACGCGCCGCGCGATCCCTCGGGCTTTGCCCATTTTGCCGAGATCACCCACCAGGGCCTGTTCATCTTTCTGGATACGGTCGGCGAATTTGCCGGGCCCGGCATTCTCTGCGAGGCCCGTCAGGCATGGCTCGCGGCCCTTCTTGCCGAATATCGCGACGTGCCGGTCTATCTCTTTGCCCATCACGCGCCCTTCGATCTGGGCGTACCGATGATCGACCAGACTCGGCTGGCCAATGCCGACCACCTCGCCGCCCTTCTCAGACACAACGCGGTGCACCATCTGTTTTTCGGTCACGGTCACCGCGCCTCCGTCTGTACCTGGCAGGGCATTCTCTGCTCGGGCGTGCCCGGCATCGGCTACCAGTTCCCGCTAGTCGAGGGCAGCGTCACCTCGGCCTACAGCGTCGAGCCGCCCATGTATGCGGTTGTGCGTCTTGAGGACTACGGCACCCTCATCAATTACGACACCTACATGCACCGCCATTCGGCTGACATGCGCGGCTACGTCCCGCCGCCGCCCCCGGCCGCGCCCGTCGTGGCACCGGCGGCCGAAACCGCCTTCCTCTACGGTGCGGCGCAGGCTGACCCGAATGCCTATTATGCCGCCCAGACAGTGGTCGATACGGGCGATGCGGCGGCCTTTGCCGACTATGCGGAACCTCATGCCGCTGAGCCGGCTGCATGGGATTCGGCGCCTCTGCAGGAGGAAGCTCTAGGGCAGCCGGTGGGCGAGCTGGAGACCGGTGAGGACGTGGCTGCGAACGAGGCGGTTGCTGACGGCGCCTACTACACAGCCGACGAGGAACCCCTGATGATGGAAGCGGCAGAGGATGCGGCCCCCTACGAGGCGGAGGCCGAGGCCAACCCCGCCGCCGCATCAGCTCATGCAGAGCCGGAGGCCGAGTCTGTGGCTGAGAACCTCGCCGTCGAGGCCGAGGAAGATATCCAGCTCCCGTCGGGGTTCGCCGAGGAAGCGGATGCAAGCGACATCACCGATCCAGCAATCGAACCGGAAGCCGTGGCGGATGAAGCCGTGGCCGATGAAGCCGTGACCGATGAAGTCGTGATCGAAGAAACGGCGGAGCTGGAGGAAGGGGTTGCGGCCGACGGGGAACCCGTAGATGAAACGGTCGAAGCCGCAGCCGAACCCGATGATCAGCCTGAGTCCGCTGCCGCCGCGGAAGCCGAACGCCCGGCCGCCAGGAAGCCAGCCAAGGCGAAGGCCAAGGAAACAGAGGTCGTCACTGGCTGACGACCGGCTTGTCCTGCACGATGCGTACGGTTTCGTTGCCCTTCAGGACAACTTCCTCGCCATTGCCGAAGATCGCTGTACAGCCTGCAATGCACAGGCTGTCCAGCGTCTCGCCCGGCGCCACTTCATACATCTGTTCTTCCTCTCCCACGATGACCGTCACCGTGGCGGTATCCTCGTCCGTATTGGTGAGCATCACCGCCTGCGCCTGATGCGGCAGCATCATCATCGCAAGGCAGATAGCGGCCACAGCTGCATATTTCATCGTCATATCCTGTTGGGGCGGCGCCAATGTCGCCGTGTCAAGTCCGCCCGGCCATAGCAATGCCGGGAAATTCCGCCCCGGACAAGGCTCGTCCCCGGCGTGATTATGTCCCGGCCAGCCAGCTCTGTCGCAATTTTACGACCATAGGTTGCATTCTATAAATGACTCTATGGTCTGATGACTACCGCTGGTCGGTAGCCGCCCGATACCGCGGCGTGCCGCTGGCACCGATCTCTCCGGTGTGCCCGTCACCAGGCGTGAGATCCGGAATCACCGGCCCGATATTGGGAAGGAGCTGATATCATGAACGCGTATCTCCAAGAGCGTATGGACGATATACTCACAAAGTTATCCAGCATTCAGGATGGCCAGCACGGTGCCGCCCAGCCTCAAAATCCATTCCAAGCGATGTTGCAAGACCGTTTCGAGGCTGCGCTTTCAAAACTGCATGTCGGTGGCGAGCAAGGTCAGGATGGCCAGCACAATGACACCACGACTGGATCAGGTGGCGAGCATGGGCTCCCTACCGGTCCCGGTCCACAGATGCCTGAGCACGGACTCATCGCTCCCAACCCGAACGCGCCGGAGCACGGCGGGCATGGGCCCCATTTCCATACTGGTCCCGGTCCGCAGATGCCGGAGCACGGCGGGCATGCGCCCCATTTCCATACCGGTCCCGGTCCGCAGATGCCGGAGCACGGCGGGCAAGCGCCTCATCTCCATACCGGTCCAGGTCCGCAGCTGCCGGAGCACGGCGGGCATGGGCCCTATCTCCATACCGGTCCCGGTCCGCAGATGCCGGAGCACGGGCTCATCGCTCCCAACCCGAATATGCCGGAGCACGGGCTCATCGCTCCCAACCCGAATATGCCGGAGCACGGACTCATTGCTCCCAACCCGCAGGCCTCTGGCGGCGACCATGACCTCACAGGGACCCTTGGAGGGGACCAGGCCGCTAACGCCCATCTGGATGGCGGTTGGATCACGTGATGGCTACGGCCGGTTGACCTGCCACCTGCCTTGACAGCCCGGGGGCGCCAAAGCCTGCCCACACGAGATCCCGCGGTCGCTGCCGGTGATGGACACAAGACGTCAGACGGACAGTTGCCGACAGCGTCGAAATGCGCCACCAGCTCACGGACGGCGCCCATCATGCTACGGCCACTCATACGACAGCGGCCGGATTTCGTGAATCCGCAGGGGACGGCAAGCATGCCTTGCCGCTCCCTCCGTTAGTCAGCACCTCCAGCCTCTTTCTGAAGAGTGCCCGGTCCGCAATACTCCGGCGCCCCCTCACATAGGGATCTTCTACTCGCCACCGCGCCGCCATCTGCGGAAGCATTGCATTTGCCTAAAAGATGCGGCTGCGCTTTCACCCGGCAGCAAGCGCCGTGGGCTATTCTGCAAGACATGATGAACCTTGCCACGGAGTGATGCGATGCAGCCTTCTGACCCAACCGACGCTGTGGCCACCTATACTGCCGAAGACTATGCCCGTTATGGCGCCGTCACCCCGCAGGCAGCACCCCATGCCAGTCTCAACGCCACCCAGTGGATCGATCTCAGCGAGCTTTTGCCGACGAACACGTCTTCTTCACCGTTCCCCGACTTCATGAACTTTGGTGGCTCCTCGCCTGCTTCTTCATTCGATTTTGGCGGAGCGGCGGCCTTTGCACCGGACACCGGCTACGGGCCGGCAAGCGATCTCTATGGGCAGGCTTACGACTGGTATTTCCCGCAGGGCCAGGCGTCCGACTATGGGCACCTTCCGGATGCCCACCCTGCCATGGACATTCCGGTCGATCACCACGGCACCGTCGCAGCGGTGCAGGATCATGTCCAGACCTACGGGCCGCCCTCTCACGGGAGCGATTATCACCTGTAACCTTCATGCCGGGAGGGTGGGCCGCGCCTGCCCTCCCTGGCTTCTCCCGCGCTCTGCCGCGGTTTCCGGACTTTCCCCATTCCAACGCTGCATCGCCCAATTTATCACTTGGAGCCGGGCCCCTGACATTGTAGAGCCGTCAGACTACACCCAGCCACGGCGAATACAGTGTCCACCCAGCCCAAAGGTTCCGAAGCAACTCCGGTTGGCTTCCGCGATCGTCATCTCGCCCACGGGACCCTTCACCGGTCGCCGCGCAAGGCGATCCTCTTTGCCATTGCCGCTGTCTTTTGCCTCGTCATTCTCGACATGCTGGTGAAGTGGCTCACGGCGACCTATGCCATCCCGCAGATCATCTTCCTGCGCTACATCGGCGGCATGGCGCTGGCCCTTGGCGTAGCCTGGAACAGCGGCGGCTTCGGCCAGTTCCGCACCCGCAGACTGCCGGATCACGTGGTGCGCGCTGTGTTCAACCTCATCACCATGCTGCTGTTCTACTATGCGCTGAAGGTTCTTCCGCTGGCTGATGCAGTGGCGATCAGCTTCGCCGCCCCCCTGTTCATGACTCTGCTATCCATGGTCCTGCTGCGCGAGCGTGTCGGCATCTACCGCTGGTCGGCACTGATCTTCGGCATGATCGGCGTGATCATCATCCTGCGCCCCGGTCATGAGAGCCTCGGGCTGGGCAGCCTGCTGGCCTTGGCATCGGCCCTGTTCTACGCGCTCACCCAGATTTCCGCCCGCCAGCTCTCGACCTCCGAGTCGAGTGCAACGATCCTGTTTTATTACAGCCTTGGCGTGCTGCTGATCAGCGGCTGCATCGTGCCCTTCTACTGGCAGACGCCAACCCTGTTTGACTGGGGGTTGTTCGGCCTCCTTGCCCTGTTCGGCAGCGTAGGCCAGCTCTTCCTCAACCAGGCCTGCCGCTATGGCGAGGTCTCGCTGATCGCCCCCATGGAATATACTGGCCTGTTCTGGGCCGCCCTGTTCGGCTTCCTCGTCTGGGGCGATATCCCTTCCTGGTCAGTCATTCTTGGCGCCGTCATCATCGTCGCCAGCACCCTTTTTATCACCCAGCGCGAGCTAGCCCTGAAGCGGCAGCGCGCGTCCTGATGGGCTGCGGTCGTGGGCACACCTGATGAGATTGTCCGCATCATCGAAGCCGAGGGCTTCACGGTGCTGGGCTGGCTTTCGGCAGGAGACGACTTCCCCCTGCCCGACCTCGCTCCCGGACACCCGGCCCGCACCCTCGCGCTTATTGGCAATGCCGGGCCGGCCATGTGGCAGCGTTTCGCTGAGGCAAGACCCGAAAGCGATAATCCGCTCGATGACTGGACCCGCACGATCCTTACGGATCTGGCTGCCCGTTTTCAGGCCCGCGCCGTGTTTCCTTTCGAGATGCCCTATCTTCCCTTCCAGCGCTGGGCTCAGGCGGTAGGCATAGCCTTTACTTCACCTCTTGGCCTGACGATCCATCCCCGCTTTGGTCTGTGGCATGCCTATCGTGGGGCGCTCCTGTTCGACACGGTCATGGCAACACCTTCGAGGAATGCAGCTGCTACGCGGCGCTCTCCGTGCGACGACTGCATGGCGCGACCCTGCCTCAGTGCCTGCCCAGCCGGCGCTTTCTCATCCTCCGGTTACGATCTGAACGCCTGCATTACCCACCTCACCGGACCGGCTGCCACCATCTGCCTCGATGGCTGCCGCGCACGCCATGCCTGTCCAGTGGGCCGCGAATATGCCTATGATGGCGATCAGGCGCGCTTTCACATGCTGCACTTCATCAGGAACCACGCACGGATCTGAACTCGGGAGGAAGCCATGGCAGATAAGGTGAGAACCGGCGGATGCCTCTGCGGAGCCGTTCGCTATGAGGCAGCGGAGCCCCTGACCTCTGTGGTCTATTGCCACTGCAGTCAGTGCCGGCGCCAGACCGGGCATTTCATGGCCTCGACCAATGTCGATCTCGACCGCTTCGCCATCACCGACGAGACCGGGCTGGCCTGGTATGAGGCCAGCGACATTGCCCGGCGCGGCTTCTGCAAGAACTGCGGCTCGACGCTGTTCTGGCAGGGGCACGGCGAGACCTATGTGTCGATTGCCGCCGGCACCCTGGACGATAGCACCGGCATCGAGGAGGCGGGGCACATCTTCTGTGCCGACAAGGGCGGCTATTACCAGATCACCGGCGGCAAGTTCCAGCGCGCTGGTGGCGGGGAATAGACGTTGCCCTGTACGCTTAGTGCAGCGATGACGAGCGTGTTGCCGGCCTGGGAGACGGGGGCAGCTGCCGATCTGTGATCGCCAACACACACACCGCAGCACCTCGCCATGCATTCGTTGATGGCATCAATACTACTTAAAGTTGATTTTTTTCTGTTCACATCTTTCTAGCAGCGCATGGCTATGCTTGGCACGACTGAAGCCGTCCTGCGGCTTGGTCGACGCATCAATGGAGCCGTCAATGCGCCTGACTTTCCTCGATCACCTGCTGGGTCGCCTGACTCGCAGCAGCGAGACGCATTCCCTGCTTGACGACATCGATACGATTGACACCCTACCCGTGCGCTTCGACCTTCCCAAGCCTGAGAACCGCGCGGATGCCAGGTGCCGAACGCGACAGGAAGTACAGCGCCTGGTGATCGAGAACGCGCGCCTCGGCGACCTGAGGATCTACAACGAGCCTGGCTGCTGCCTCATCCGTGTGAACCAGCGCTCGCGCCTGGTGATCTATCCCGATCGCAACCGGCATGCAGTGCTCTCGGAGGAGCAGGGAGACGATATCGTCATCCATATCTATCGTGACATTGCCCCCAGGCTTTGTCATCAGGCGCTCTGACCGTTAGGGCACTTTCAAGCCAATCCCGGCGCCCGGCCGCTCCCGCGCGCCCTGCCATTCCGCCTGTCTGAGCCCTCTGCCCGGTGCCGCGCACTCGGGCCCCGGCGGCCCCAGCTAGACGTTCTGCAGGAGAAATTCCCGCTCCCAGGACGAGATGACCGTGCGGTATTGCTGCATCTCGTATTCCTTCACATCCTGGAAGGCTTCCACGAATTTCTCCCCGAACACCTGCTTGAGCGGCTTCGTGTAGTTCAGCTTGGAGAGCGCCTCATCGAGATGCAGCGGCAGCGTGTGGGCATAGCGATAGGCCGAGCCTTCGACTGGGGGCGATGCGTCGAGCTCCTCCACCATGCCCAGATAGCCGCAGGCGAGCGAGGCGGCAAAGGCGAGATAGGGATTGGCGTCCGCACCCGGCACCCGGTTTTCGACCCGCATGTTTTCCCGGTCCGATGTCGGCACCCGGAAGCTCACGGTGCGATTGTCAACGCCCCAATGCACGTTCGTCGGGGCGTCAGAATTTGGCACCAGCCGCCTGTAGGAGTTGACATTGGGCGCGCAGAACGGCATCGCCGCGCCGAGATAGCGTTGCAGTCCGCCGATGTGATGCAGCAAGAGTTTCGACGGCTTCCCGTCCTCGCCGCCGAACAGGTTCTCGCCGGTCTTGAGGTCCGCCACCGACTGATGGAGATGCATCGACGAGCCTGGCTCATTGGCATGCGGCTTGGCCATGAAGGTTGCATACATGTCGTGCTTGAGCGCCGCCTGCCGCACCGTGCGCTTGAACAGGAACACCTGGTCCGCCAGCAGCAGCGGATCGCCATGATTGAAGTTGATCTCGAGCTGCGCCGGGCCGCTTTCGTGGCTTAACGTGTCGAGGTCAATGTTCTGGGCCTCGCACCAGGCGTAGATATCCTCGACCACCGGGTCGAATTCGTTGGCTGCATCGATGCCATAGGCCTGGCCGAACGCCTCCTGCCGCCCTGAGCGCCCCACCGGCGGCTCCAGCGGGTAGTCCGGGTCGAGATTGCGCTTCACCAGGTAGAACTCGAGCTCCGGCGCCACGATGGGCTTCCAGCCCCGCTCCTTGTAGAGCTCGAGCACTCGCTTGAGCACGTAGCGCGGCGCCATCTCCACCGGCCGGTCATCGATATAGAAGCAGTCGCAGATCACTTCTGCTGTGGGCTCGGTATACCACGGCACGATCCGCAGGGTTGCGGTGTCCGGCTTCAGGTAGATGTCGATGGCTGCCGCGTCGAAGGCATCGGTTTCCCAGACATAACGCCCGGTCACAGTCAGGCTGAAGACTTCCTCGGGCATGCGAAGTCCGCGCGAATGCAGTCCCTTGAGGAATTTCCCGGCCGGCAGGATCTTGCCCCGCGGCGTTCCCGACATGTCGGGAATAAGGCACTCCACCTCGTCGATGTTATGCGTGCGAAGCCAATCTTCCAGGGTTTCCGACGTCATGATGTTTGCTAGGCCTTCAGATGGAGAGCTATGGCTGATTGTTATTCTTGCGTCATGAAATTCGAGCGCATTTTTCGAATGATATGCCGCTTACTTGACGAAAGGAACATAGCCCTGAAGAATGACGTTGAAGGCACCCTTTCGGCTTGTCCCTTCAAAGCCAACTTAATGCTCAGGTTATCATGCTAAATCATAACCGAGGAGCCTCTGAGCCGGAACAGTTTCTCTCTGCGCATCCGGATATTGTTGCGATTGACATGCTTGTTCCTGACATGAACGGCATTCTTCGTGGCAAGCAACTCGCGCGGTCCTATCTCGGCAAGCTGTATGACGAGGACGGCGTCCGTCTTCCAGGCTCTGTCTATCTCCTTGATTCCAGTGGCCAGAACGTGAACACCTACGATTACGGCACGTCCGATGGCGACCCGGACTATTACTGCTTTGCCGTGCCCAACCTGCTGGTCCCGGTGCCCTGGAGCCGGCGTCCCACGGCCCAGGTTCTGGCCTCCATGTATGACGCGGAAGGACGGCCCTTCTTTGCCGATCCGCGCCATGTTCTGGCCCGTGTCATTGAACGGCTGGAGGACATCGGCCTGCGCCCGGTCGTGGCCATCGAATTCGAATTCTATCTCCTCGACGGCGAGGCGGCAGCCCAGGGCATCATCCGTCCGGCAGCCTCCCCGACCTCCGAGTTCCGCCCGCGCCAGACGAATGTCTACGGGCTTGATGATCTCTACGAGTTCGAGGATCTGCTGTCCGACATTCAGGTCGCCTGCCAGGTGCAGAACCTGCCGGCGGAGACCTTTGTGTCGGAATATGCCGCTGGCCAATTCGAGGTCAATTTGCATCACTGCTCTGATGCCCTGCTTGCCTGCGACCAGGCGATCCTGCTCGAGCGCTGCATCAAGCAGATGGCCCGCCACCACGGCAATGTGGCGACCTTCATGGCCAAGCCCTTTGCCGATCAGGCGGGGTCAGGCCTCCATGTCCATGTGAGCCTGCTTGACCGCAACGGGCGCAATGTGTTCGGCGGCCAGTGGGATGAGCGTCTCAACCGGCCGGTGAGCGAAACCCTGCGCCATGCCATCGGCGGGCTGATCGAGATCATGCCCGAATCCATGGCTCTCTTTGCCCCCAATGCCAATTCCTACCGCAGGCTGCGGCCAGGCACCTATGCGCCGACCCGCGCCAACTGGGGCGGCGACAACCGCACGGTCTCTCTCCGCCTTCCGGGCGAGACCGACAAGGATGCGCGCATTGAACACCGGGTGGCCGGCGCTGACGCCAATCCCTATCTGGTGACCGCCGCGGTGCTCGCGGGCATCCATCATGGCATCGTCAATCGGTGCGAGCCGCCCCTGTCGGTGGTGGGCGACGCCTATACCCAGCCCGCGCGGGAAATGCCGGTGCGTTGGTCAAAGGCGCTCGATGCCTTTGAGCAAGGCACCATCCTGCGCAGCTATATCGGCGAGCGCTACGCGGAAGCCTTTGCCACGGCTCGGCGTTTTGAGTGTGAAAACTATCATTACCAGATCCAGCCCCTCGACTATGAGTGGTATCTTCGTACGGTCTGACAATCGCACGGGCACCGCCTGATCATGCCGGAGGAGTGCCGAGCCAAGTGCTGACGGGATGAACGGGCGTCATATGCATCGCAGCGCCGAGCCGCTGACCTATTACCAGGCAACCGCGAATTCCTATTCCGGTTACCCTGCCCTTGCGGGTGAGCACACGGCGGATGTCTGCGTCATCGGCGGCGGCTTCACCGGCCTCTCGGCGGCGCTCGAGCTCGCCGTCCGCGGCTTCCGGGTGATCCTGCTCGAGGCCCGCACCATTGCCGCCGGAGCATCCGGACGCAATGGCGGTCAGATCTGCACCGGCTATTCCTGCGGAATGGCCCGCATCGAGCGGGAGCTTGGGCGGGAGCAGGCCCAGACCTGCTTCGACCTTGCCGAGAAGGGCAAGGCGATGATCGCCTCCAACATCGCCGCCTATGGCATATCCTGTGACCTGCGCTGGGGTTATCTCCACGTCGCAGCCCGGGCATCGGCTGTCGCCGAGCTCAGGACCATGGCCGACGAACTCTCATCCTATGGCTATGACGGCCTTTCCCTGCTGGACAAGGCCGAACTGGCCGAACGCCTGGGCTCGCCCCTCTATCACGGCGCCCTGCGCGAGTCCCGCGCCGGCCATTTTCACCCATTGAACTACTGTCTGGGCGTTGCCGCAGCCTGTACCGAGGAAGGCGTCGAGATCTTCGAGATGAGCCCGGCGGTGAGCGTCACCGGCGGCTCGTTCCCGGTCGTGACCACGCCCAATGGCCGCGTCTCCTGCAAGTTCGTGGTCGCCGCAGGCAATGCCTATCTCGGCAACCTGGTGCCCGAAATCCGCCCGCGCATCATGCCGGTCGGCAGCTTCGTCATCGCCACCGAGCCGCTTCCCGACGATATTGCCTCGGGCCTCATCCGCGACGAGGAGGCGGTGGCCGATACCAATTTCATTCTCGACTATTTCCGCCTGACCCACGACCGGCGCCTGCTCTTCGGCGGCCGCTGCACCTATTCCGGCGTGCTCCCCCGCGACGTCGAGCCCTGGATGCGGCCGCGCCTTGCTCGTGTCTTCCCTCAGATCGCCGATGTCCGCATCGATTATGGCTGGGGCGGTTTCATCGGCATTTCCATGAACCGAATGCCCGACATCGGCCGCATCGACCAGACCATCTACTATGCCCAGGGCTTTTCCGGCCAGGGCGTGGTCGTCGGCAGCCTGTGCGGCCGGCTGATGGCGGAGGCCATTGCCGGCCAGGCTGGGCATTTCGACATTCTCGCCCGCATCCGCCATCGGCCCTTCCCCGGCGGCAGCCTGCTGCGCATGCCGCTGCTGGTGCTGGCCATGACCTGGTACCGGCTGCGCGACGCCCTCGGCTGAGCGGCCGGGCGAGCGGTGTCCGGACGTATTGGCCGAGCCGGAAGGCCAAGCACGACGGAGGCGGACTGGTCAACGAAGCCTACGGGAAGCCGGCCCGCTGCATGATGCAAGCCGGCCATGCCTGGCTACGAGGCGCTCATCCTGTCGAAATGAGCTGGACTAGCGAAGAACAGCCACAGGCCTAGTCCCCGATGGGCGTGCCCCGCGCGCCTTTCTGGAAGGCCCGAAGACAGAGATATTCCAGCGCGATCATTGCCGCCGCATTGGCGGTCAGTTCCGACGTATCGTAGGCCGGCGAAACTTCCACGATATCGGCGCCAATGAAATGCACATCCGTAAGCTTCCGCAGGATGGCCAACGCCTGATAGGTCGACATGCCGCCAGGCACCGGCGTTCCCGTGCCCGGCGCATAGGCTGGATCCAGGAAATCGATGTCGAAGGAGAGATAGACCGGCGCCCCGCGCGTCACTTCCGTGATGATACGCGCCACTTCCCTGGGGCCTGCCTCATGCACCTCATCTGCATAGATGATGCGGATGCCGTAGCGCTGCTCGCCGTGATAGGTTGTCCGGATCCCCACCTGCACCGAACGGGATGTGTCGATGATGCCGTCGCGGATCGCGTAGCTAAACATGGTGCCATGGTCGATCCGCCCGCCCGGATCCGGTTCCACGTCGCGATGGGCATCGAACTGCAGGAGCGCAACCGGCCCGTGCTTGGCCGCATGCGCCTTGAGCAGCGGATAGCTCACATAGTGATCACCGCCGAAGGTGAGCATTTCCACGCCCCTGTCGAGGATTTCCCGCGCATGGTCCTCGATGCGCGCGGTAACATCCGGCTGGGCGCCCCAGTCGAACCAGCAGTCGCCGTAATCGACCACGGCCAGGGTGTCGAACGGGTCGAACAGCCACGGCCAGACCGGACCCCAGGAATGCTGGGCGGAGGCCTGCCGGATTGCATCAGGCCCGAATCGGGTGCCCGGCCGGTTGGTCACCGCCTGGTCGAAGGGAATGCCCGATACGGCAATATCGACACCGGTCAGATCGCGACTGTATTTCCGCCGCATGAAGGAGCGGGCGCCGGAATAGGAAGGCTCGAGCACCGTGCCCCTGATGTCTTCGCGGCGGAAGGCCTCATCGCCCGGCAAGCGCGGCCTGCCCTCAAAGCTTGGCTTGTCACTCATCCCCACCTGCCCGGTCAGCTCGCCAGCACCAGAATGTCTTCCGGGTCCATGGTGACCCAGACCTTGTCACTCGTATCGAAGTCGCAGCCCACCCGCCGTGACACGTTCTGGATATTGGCATTGAGCAACGTCCCCGCCGGGGTCTTGACCATCACATGGCTGCTGTCGCCAAAATAGGAGACCTCCGTCACCTCGCCCTCGAACATGACCCGAGCCGTTTCGGGCCGGTGCTTCGTGACATGCAGTTTTTCCGGCCTTATGGCGATGGTGACATTGCCTTGGTGCGCCTTCTCGACCGGGAGCGCGATGGTGCCGAGCCCGTTGGTTTCGACCACCAGCCAATCGCCATCCCTGCCCTTCACCGTGGCTTCATAGAGGTTCACCTTGCCGATGAAGTCGGCGACGAAACGGGTGGCCGGCGACTCGTAGAGCACATCAGGCGGCGCGACCTGCTGCACCTTGCCCGCATCCATCACCGCGATCCGGTCGGCCATGGACAGGGCCTCCTCCTGGTCGTGCGTGACGATGATAAAGGTGATGCCGACCGAGACCTGCAGGCGCGCCAGTTCCGAGCGCATCTGGTCGCGCAGCTTGGCATCCAGCGCCGACAGCGGCTCGTCCAGCAGCAGCACCTTTGGGCGCTTGATCAGCGCCCGTGCCAGCGCCACCCGCTGCCGCTGCCCGCCGGAAAGCTGGTCGGGCTTGCGATGGGCAAGATGGGTGAGATGGGCGGTGGCGAGTGATTCCTCCACCCTCGGCCCGATCTCCGATTTCGGCACCCCGGTCACCTTCAGGCCATAGGCGATGTTCTCGGCAACCGTCATGTGCGGGAACACCGCATAGGACTGGAACACCATGTTGATCGGCCGCTTGTTGGGCGGCACCCGCACCATGTCCTGGCCGTCAAGCAGGATCTCGCCGGAGGTTGGCGTCTCGAGCCCGGCGATCATCCGGAGCAGCGTGGTCTTGCCGCATCCGGAAGGTCCGAGAAGCGCGAAGAACTCGTTCTGCCGGATGTCGAGACTCACATCGTCCACCGCCTTCACCCCCGGAAAGGCTTTGGTGATGTTGCGGATCGAGATGATGGGTGTGCTCAAGGCCGGGCCTCCGACTATTCAACGGCTTTGGAAGGCGCCTGCAGGCGCACGGCGAAGATGGTGGCGATGACCGTGATCAGGATCAGCACCGTCGAGGCGGCATTGACTTCCGGCGTCACCGAGAAACGCACCATGGAATAGATCTTCACGGGGAAGGTGATGGCATCAGGCCCCGCGGTGAAGAAGGTGATCACGAAGTCATCGAGCGACAGGGTGAAGGCGAGCAGCGCGCCGGCCACCAGCCCCGGCTTGAGGAATGGCACGATCACATAGCGGAAGGTTTGCCATTCGCTCGCACCGAGATCGCGCGAGGCTTCCTCCAGCTCCCGGTTAAAGCCCGCAAGCCGTGCCCTGACTACGATCGCCACGAAGGGGAAGCAGAAGGCCACATGCGCGATGATGATCGCCGACAGGTTGAGCGGCCACGCCCCCCCGGATGGCCAGTGGATCGTGTTGAAGAAGGTGAGCATCGCCACGCCCATGCAGATCTCTGGCACGACGATGGGCAGCGCCATCAGGCCCTCATAGGGCGCCTTGAAGGGGAATCGGAACCGCCACAGCATGACCGCGACCGTGGCACCGATCACCGTGGAGATGACGGTGGCAATGATGGCGATGGTGAGTGAATTGGTGAAGGCCTCGAACAGCGAGGCATTGTTCCAGGCGCGGACATAATAGTCGGTGGTGAACCCCTGCCAGACGATGTTGCGCTTGGAATTGTTGAACGAGAAGGCCATCAGCGACAGGATCGGTGCATAGAGTAGCACGATCGTCATGCCGAAGATCGCCCAGAGCCATTTCCGCCGGTGGAACTCGAGTGGCCCTACCGGATCCCGGTGGCGGGAGGTCCGCGCCGGGGAGGAAACTGCCGCAGGCCGGACAATTGCGGTCGTCTCCTGAGCCACGCGTGCATCCCCGGACTTCTCGCGATGGACGGCCTTTGCGGCGGGCGTCGTATCGCTCATCTATTCCTCCGTACGGCGGGCGCCGCGGGCGGCGAAGAAGGCGCGCAGGGCGAGCGCTCCGAAGGTGACATACATCAGCAGGAACGACAGCGCGCTGCCGAAGGGCCAGTCATTCGCCTGCTTGAACTGGCGGGTAATGACATTGCCGATCATCTGCGCATTCGTACCGCCGAGCAGATCGGGGATGAGGAACGACCCGAGACAGGGGATGAACACGAGGATCACGCCCGAGACCACGCCCGGCATGGTGAGCGGCAGGGTGACCGACACGAAGGTGCGGAACTGGCTTGCACCGAGATCGAGGCTCGCCTCGAGATAGGATTTGTCAAGCCGCTCGATGGTGGCATAGAGCGGCAGCACCATGAAGGGCAGGAACACGTAGACCAGCCCGACCATCAGCGAAAAGTTGTTGTAGATCAAGGGAAGTGGCTCGAATTTCTCACCCAGTAGGTGATATTCTCCGAGCCCAACGGCGGAAAGCACCAGATTAGCCTTGTTCCACAGCCATTCCGCGATGAAATTCACATAGCCGTTGCGCCTCAGTACCGCGATCAGCGCATAGGTGCGGATCAGCATGTTGATCCAGAACGGCATGATGATCGCCATCAGCATGAGGAGCTTCATGCGTGGCGAAAGAAACGAGATCAGGAAGGCGATCGGATAGGCCACTGCGAGGCACAGCAGTGTGGCGAGGGCACTGATCCAGACCGACTTCCAGATGATTTCGAGATAGATCGTGTCGAGCGCCCGCCAGTAGTTGGCGAGCGTCCAGGTGATCTCCACATCGACCAGCGAGGTCTTCTCGCCGAAGCTGAGGATCCAGACGAAGCCGAGCGGCAGCAGAAAGAAGACGACCAGCCAGAACGTGGCCGGCAGGGCCAGTATCGCAAATACGAGCGGACTGCGCTTCCAGCTTTCCACGCTCTCTGGTCCTCACCCGGCCGGGTTTGTCGCCCGGCTTCCTGAATCCGGCGCCCGGCCAGGGACCGGGCGCGATGCGATCTCGCCCGAAGGATCAGGCGGCCTTGATGCGTGTCCAGGCCTCGTCGTAGAGCTTGGTCGCCTCTTCTCCCAGATATTTGGCTGATTCGTAGTTTTTGAGCGCCTCTTCTGAGGGGAAGATCACCGGATTTTTTGTGTAGCTGTCGGGCAGCAGCTTGAGGGCGGCCTCGTTCGGAGTGCCGAACTGGATTGCCTCTGCGATGGCTGCATTGACTTCCGGCTCGTTCAGGAAGTTGATGAACTTGTGGGCATTGTCCGGATGCGGGGCATTCTTCGGAATGGCCAGGCAGTCCTCCCACAGCAGCCCGCCTTCCTTGGCGAGCGAATAGCCGAGATTTTCGTCCTCCGCCATCACCTGCAGAATGTCGCCATTCCATTCCTGCACCAGCGCCACTTCGCCGGAAGCCAGGAGATCCTGGCCATTGTCGTCGGCAAAGACCTTGATGTTCTTCTTCTGGGCGATGATGAGGTCTTCCGCCTCCTTGATCTGCTTGGGATCGGTGGAGTGCAGCGAATAGCCGAGATACTTGAGGGCAATCTGCAGCACGTGCTGCGCATCCCCCAGGAGCGCGATCCGGTCGGCATACTTGTCCGAGGCCAGCAGGATCTCCCAGCTGTCGGGCGTACCCTCGACTTCTTCCTTGTTGTAGCCGATGCCGATGGTGCCCCACATGTAGGGCAGCGAGTACTTGCGGCCGGGGTCGAAGTCGACCTCGAGGAAACGCTTCTGGATATTGGCCATGTTCGGGATCTTGTCGTGATCCAGAGGCATGAGCATGTCGGCGGCCACCATGCGCTCGACGAAGTCGCTGCTCGGCACGATCACGTCATAGCCGTTCTTGGCGTTGCGCAGCTTGGCGAACAGCTCGTCATTGTCGCCGAACAGGTCCATCTTGACGGAAATGCCGGTCGCTTCCTCGAAATCGGACAGCGTATCGGGGCCGATATACGTGTCCCAGTTATAGAAGGTCAGCGCCTTCTCCTCTTCCGAGAAGGCATACTTGCTGCCGAAGGTCAGACACATGGCCGCCAGCCCGGTGCCAGCGAGAAAACCGCGGCGGCTGGTGGGAACAAGGGGTTTTCTGCGCTTCATGAACGGCCTCTCCTCAAGGGACTCGCGTCGGCTCCGTTTATGGGTTTCGCGACTGACTATTCAACGTCGCTTTACCATCATCAACATTTATTCCCGGAAACTCACCTTAATATTTGCTCATCTGATTTCCGCGGCAACGTCCTGGTAGGTCTGATCAAATGCCCGGCGGGCAAGATCAACCATCTGGTCGATTTCCCCCTCCGTGATCACGAAGGGCGGTGCCACCACCATCGTGTCGAAGCAGGAGCGCATGACCAGCCCGCCATGGAAGCAGTGGTCGCGGCAGATAAGGCCGACCCGGCCGAGATTGTCGAAGCGCTCACGGGTCTTCTTGTTGCGGCAGAGCTCGAAGGCGCCAATCAGCCCCACGGCGCGGACCTCGCCGATGATGGGGTGATCGGCGAGCGTCATGAGCTTTTCCCGGAAGTAGGGCGCAAGCGCCTGGGCCCGCTTCACCAGCCCGCCCTCGTCCAGCAGCCGCAGGTTCTCGACCGCCACCGCGCAGGCCACCGGATGGCCTGAATAGGTATAGCCGTGGAAGAACTCGCCGCCATGCTCATAGAGGAAGTCTGCCACCTTGTCGCACACCGCCACCGCGCCGATCGGCATGTAGCCGGACGACAGCCCCTTGGCCATGGGCACGATATCGGGCTCGATGCCGAAGGTCTCGAAGCCGAACCATTCGCCGGTGCGTCCGAAGCCGCAGATCACCTCGTCCGCGATCAGCAGGATGTCGTACTTCCGGCAGATCCGGTTGATCTCCGGCCAGTAGGTCGACGGCGGAATGATCACGCCGGCCGCTCCCTGGATCGGCTCGCCGATGAAGGCCGCGACATTCTCGGGCCCCAGTTCGAGAATCTTGTCCTCCACCGCCCGCGCCGCCTTCAGCCCGAATTCCTCCGGCGACAGATCCCCGCCGAAATCGAACCAGTGTGGCTGCAGCACGTGGTGGAAGCCCGGCAGCGGCAGGTCGCCCTGGGCGTGCATGGCCGACATGCCGCCAAGGCTTGCCGAGGCCATGGTCGAGCCGTGATAGGCGTTGCGGCGGCCGATAAAGGCCTTCTTCTGCGGCATGCCGCGCAGATTGTAGTAGTGCCGCACCATACGCACGATTGTGTCGTTGGCTTCCGAGCCGGAATTGACGAAGAAGATCTTCTTGAAGCGCTCGGGCAGGAGGCTTGAAAGCTTCTCCGCCAGCTCGATTGCCGGAACGTGGGAGGTCTTGAAGAAGGTATTGTAGTAGGGCAGCTCCTGCATCTGGCGATAGGCGACCTCCGCCAGCGACTTCTGCCCATAGCCCACATTCACGCACCACAGGCCGGACATGGCATCCAGCAGCTTCTCACCGGCGCTGTCCCATAGCCAGCAGCCTTCCGCATGGGTGATGATGCGCACGCCGCCCTCCCCGTCCAGCGACTTGTGGTCGGTAAATGGATGGAGATGGTGGCGGCTGTCGAAGGCGCGCAGTTCATCGGCATTGAGATTTCGGCTGAAATGGTTCAAGGCGTGCTCCTGTCAACGATGGGGGATCACGGCCGCAATCGGGCCGGCGACGTTGCAGGGCCTATGGGTTGTACCCCATGCGCGCGCAAAGGATCATGATCTCGTCATGGGCGGTCCGCCGGCTCGGAATGAGAGCGAAGGATCGATATGGCGGGTGCGGGATCATGCTTGTTGGCAGCCTCCATACACGAGAGCAGTCTTGTCGAACCGCTGCCCATCGTCAAGGATCCGCTAACCAACCGGGTCCACGCAATAGGGCTTGAGCTTCTCCGGCAAATGCGCCAAGACCCTGATCCATGGATGCTCAGACTCTTGCAAACAAAACCGCCTCCATCGAGACGCCCTCCGGCAAGGGGGCGGCCGACGAGAATTTCCCGGTCGGCTCCTGGCTGATCGCCTCCCATCTCCGGCCCCACGTGGCGCGCTATTACGCTTTCGCCCGCGCCATTGACGACGTGGCCGATGACTCGCGCCTCTCGCCCGAGGAGAAGATAGCCCGCCTCGACCTGTTTGCCCGCGCGGTGCAGGATCCGGAAGTGGCAGCCCTCCCGGGCCTTGAGAAGGCGGCCAATGTGCGCGCCATGCTGCTCGAGACCGGGATCACCGACAAGCACTGCCTCGACCTGATTTCCGCCTTCAAGCAGGACGCGATCCAGAATCGTTACCGCGACTGGGATCAGCTGCTGGACTATTGCGATCGCTCGGCGGCCCCCGTCGGCCGCTTCCTGCTCGATCTGCATGGCGAGGATCCATCCGGCTACAGGGCCTCCGACGCCCTGTGCAACGCGCTCCAGGTTATCAATCATCTTCAGGATTGCGGCGACGACCGCGCCAATATCGACCGCGTCTATCTCCCTGGCGACTGGCTGGCCGAGGAAGGCGAGACCATCGAGGCGCTTGACCGCACCGCCTGTTCACCTGGCCTGCGCCGGGTCATCGACCGCTGCCTCGAGGGCACCCGCGCCCTGATGCGCGAGGCGGACAAGCTTCCGGGGCAGCTCCGCAGCCGGCGTCTCGCCATGGAATCCGCTGTCATTATCGACATTGCCTGGCGGCTGATCGATGAGCTCCAGAATCGTGACCCCCTGGCCGAGCGCATCGAGCTCACCAAGCTGCAGTTCCTTCGCAGCGGCGTCCGGGGCATTGTAAAAGCATGGCTTTCCTGAGAGTCAGCCAGTCGCCGGCAGCCTGCGCTCCTATGGCAAAGAGGCCACACTGAACGACGATGGAAACCATAAATCCCGATGTTTCCCTGAATTTCCGGAAAGACGTTTGCCTCCCCGCTGGCGAATGTTAAAGTCATTCAAGCGATGGAGGGGCATGCGAGGGGGATCTGGCTCCCACGGTAGGCCAAGAGCGAAGCCCGCCATCTGATGTGAAGTTGAAAATGGGGAACACCCGATTTTCCGGGTCGCGCTGAGCAAAATCGAGGACAAATGGTTGTTACACCGCTTCTAGATACGGTCGCGTGCCCGGCCGATCTGCGTAAACTCGACAGGCGTGCTCTGCGGCAGTTGGCTGACGAGTTGCGCGCCGAGACGATCGACGCTGCTGCCGTCACTGGCGGTCACTTCGGCGCCGGACTCGGCGTGATCGAACTCACCGTCGCCCTGCACTACGTTTTCAACACGCCCGAGGATCGGCTGATCTGGGACGTCAGCCATCAGACCTATCCGCACAAGATACTCACCAATCGTCGCGCCCATATTCGCTCGATCCGCCAGCGCGGTGGCCTGCACGGCTTCACCAAGCGCTCCGAGAGCGAATACGATCCCTTCGGCGCCGCCCACAGCTCGACGTCGATCTCCGCAGGTCTTGGCATGGCGGTGGCACGCGACCTTGCCAAGAAGGACAATCACGTCATCGCCGTGATTGGCGACGGCGCCATGAGCGCGGGCATGGCCTATGAGGCCATGAATAATGCCGGAGCGCTGGATTCCCGCATGATCGTTGTCCTCAATGACAACGGCATGTCCATTGCCCCGGCAGTCGGCGCGCTGACCAACTATCTTTCCTGGCTGATCTCGTCGCGCCCGTTCCTCTCCCTGCGCGACATCGGCAAGCAGCTTGCCAGCCGTTTCCCGAAGAGCTTCCAGAAGGCCGCAGCCCGCGCTGACGAATATGCCCGCGGCATGGTCTTCGGCGGCACCCTGTTCGAGGAACTCGGCTTCTACTATGTCGGCCCCGTCGACGGCCATGACATCGACACTCTGGTGCCAATCCTCCAGAACATCCGTGACGCCGACAATCTCGGACCGATCCTGCTGCATGTGGTCACCGAGAAGGGCAAGGGCCATCCCTTCGGCAAGCCGAGTCCGGAGAAGTATCATGCGGTCGGCAAGTTCGACCCGGAGACCTTCGAGCATCACGCTGTTGTCTCCAATCATCCGACCTATACCCAGGTCTTCTCTGACGCCCTGATCCGGGAAGCCGAGAAGGACGACCGGGTTCTGGCGATCACCGCCGCCATGCCTTCGGGCACCGGGCTCGACAAGTTTGCCGCCCGATTCCCCGACCGCTGCTTCGATGTGGGCATCGCCGAGCAACATGCCGTCACCTTCGCCGGCGGTCTGGCGGCGGAAGGCATGAAGCCCTTCACCGCCATCTATTCGACCTTCCTGCAGCGCGCTTTTGACCAGGTGGTGCATGACATCGTGCTGCAGCGCCTCCCGGTGCGCTTTGCCATCGACCGCGCCGGTCTGGTGGGTCAGGACGGTCCGACCCATGCCGGCAGCTTCGATGTCGCCTATCTCGCCTGCCTGCCGGACATCGTGATCATGGCGGCTGCCGACGAGGCCGAGCTGGTGCACATGGTGGCCACCGCGGCCTCCATTGATGACCTGCCTTCCGCCTTCCGCTATCCCCGTGGCGAGGGCATCGGCGTCGAGCTGCCCCAGGATGGCGTCCCGCTGCCGATCGGCAAGGGCCGCATTGTCGAGGAAGGCAGCAAGGTCGCCCTGCTCTCCTTCGGCGCAAGGCTTGCCGAATGCCGCAAGGCCGCTGCCGAACTGAAGGCGCTGGGTCTCTCGACCACAGTGGCAGACGCCCGCTTCTGCAAGCCGCTGGACGAGGATCTCATCCGCCAGCTCGTGCTCAACCACGAGGTGCTGATCACCATCGAGGAAGGCTCGATCGGCGGTTTCGGCTCCCACGTGCTGCACTTCCTGGCCAAGAACAACCTGCTCGACCGTGGTGCGCGCGTCCGTCCCATGTGCCTGCCCGATCGCTTCATCCTGCACGGTTCCATGACCGAGCAGTATGACGATGCTGGCCTGCAGGCGCAGCACATCGTGGCCGAGGTCTTCCGGGCTATCGATCAGGAGCACCGGGTGTTAGAGCTCAAGGCCAAGGCCTGAGCCCGGATAGTTGAGCATCATGGTGGTAGCCGGTCCGACCCACGGCCAGAACCCTGGCAGCTTTTCCGCATTGGAGCACGCCACTGCAAGCCACGCCGAGGTTGAGGCCGTGGTGCGCAATGCCTCGTCCTCCTTCTACTGGGCCATGCGGATCCTGCCGCGGGCGAAGCGGGAAGCGATCTTTGCCGTCTATGCCTTCTGCCGCGATGTGGACGACATCGCTGACGAGGAGGCGCCGCTTGAGCACAAGTGGGCGGGGCTCGACCGCTGGCGCAATGAGATCGCAGCCCTTTACGAGGGTGGCCAGGTTACCCATCCCCTCGCCCGCGCCCTCTTGGGCCCCGTCCGCGACTATGATCTCGAGCGGGCCGATTTCGAGGCCGTGATCGACGGCATGGCCATGGATGCCGGCGAGCCCATCGTCGGCCCCTCCGCTGCCGATCTCGACCTCTACTGCGACCGGGTGGCCTGCGCTGTCGGTCGCCTCTGCGTCCATATCTTCGGCGAGCCCAATGCCCGCGGCCGCGCCGTGGCTGATGCCCTGGGTCGCGCCCTGCAGCTAACCAATATCCTCCGCGACGTACAGGAAGACGCCGAGCGCGACCGGGTCTACCTGCCCCGCGAGCTGCTGGAGCGTCATGGTCTTGCCGGCGTGGCGCCTCGGGACATCATGAGCCATCCCGGCTTCCCTTCCGTCTGGCGCGATCTCGCTGATGAGGCGGAGGATGCCTATCGCCGGGCCCGCGAGGCGCTGCGGGCCTGCGACCGCGCCAAGATGCGACCCGCCCGGATCATGATGGAAGTCTATTATCGCGACCTCGAGCGCATGCGTCGGCTGAGCGATCGGGAATTGGCCGACCCCGCGGTCTCGAAGCGGCGCGTGGGCAAGGGCGAGCGTCTTCTTATCGCTCTTCGCCACGCAATCCTGTAGAAGCCGGACGAGATCACTCGACCTTCTCCTTCCTGCTGTCCGAGATCGGGACCCATGTCGACTGTCCATATAATCGGTGCCGGTTTGGCGGGTCTCTCCGCGGCCATCGAGCTTGCCCGTTCGGGCTATGCCGTGAGGATCTACGAACAGGCCGTCCGCGCCGGGGGCCGCTGCCGTTCCTTCCATGACGCCGCCCTCGACCGGCTGATCGACAATGGCAATCACCTCCTGCTCTCGGGCAACAGCTCGGCCATGCGCTATCTGGCAACCATCGGTGCCACCGATCGTCTGGTCGGGCCTGCCCGCGCGCGCTTCCCCTTCGTCGATGTGCGCGATGGCCGCCGCTGGATGATCGCCGTGAACCGCGGCCCCATCCCCTTCTGGATGTGGAGCGCGCATCGCCGCGCGCCCGGCACCACGGCCGCCGATTATCTCGCCGGCATGCGCTTCCTTCGCGCCGGGCCTGATGAGACCGTGAAAGACGTGCTCGCCGTCAGTGACCGGGCCATGGAATTCTATTGGGATCCGGTGATCGTCGGCGTACTGAATGCCTCGCCTGACATCGCCGCTGCCAGCCTCATGCGCCCGGTGATGACCGAGATCTTTGCCAGAGGCGGCAATGCCTGCCGCCCGCGCATTGCCGCCAACGGTCTCTCCGATACTTTCATCGATCCTGCCCTGGACTGGCTCGCCGCCCGCGGTGTCGAGATCCGTTATGGCGCCCGGCTAGCCGGTCTCATCCATGATGGCGAGCGAGTCACCACCCTGTCCTTCACCCGCGAGCAGGTGGATCTCGGGCCGTCCGACAAGGTCGTGCTGGCGGTGCCGGGCCCGGTTGCCGGCGACCTCCTCCCTGGCCTTGTGGTGCCGACAGCCTACTCGCCCATCGTCAATGTCCATTACCGACTGGCCGGACCCGCTCCGCTCTCCGATGACATGCCCTTCATCGGCGTGGTCGGCGGCATCGCCCAGTGGATCTTCACACGAGGCGACGTCGCCTCGGTTACCGTAAGCGCGGCCTCGGGCCTCGCTGAGGAAGCCGCCGACGACATCGCTTCCGCCGTATGGCGCAATGTGGCCACCGCCCTCAAGCTTGCGAGCCAGAAGCCGGTTGCCTGGCGGGTGATCAAGGAGCGGCGCGCGACCTTTGAGCAGTCCCCCGAGCAATTGCCACGGCGGCCGAAATCGCGTACTCAGTATCGGAACCTCGTCCTTGCCGGCGACTGGACGGCGACAGGATTGCCTGCGACCATCGAAGGCGCTATCAGATCCGGGGTTTTTGCCGCCACTGCGCTGCAGTAGGGACCAATTCACCTAGGCGCGTGTCTGAACCAAGCCTTGGCCACCCACGTTGGGTGGTGAGGACATGAAGCCTGAACTTGGGCACTGGATCCACCCACCAGCTGAAGGAACGATATGACTATCACCGCGACCGGGCATCGAAGCGCACAATCTGGGACTGTATCGGGGGCAAATGACGCCGATCTGTTCGAGCAGATCGAGGCGACGGTAGCCGATGCCGGTGAGGCCCTGAGCGCCCTGCAGCGTGAAGATGGGCACATCATCTTCGAGCTTGAGTCCGACGCGACCATCCCCGCGGAATATATATTTCTCAACCACTTCCTCGGAGATCTTGAGCCGGAGATTGAAGCCGAACTCGCCGAATACCTTCGCCTGATCCAGTCCGACAAGCATCACGGCTGGGATCTCTATTACGACGGCGACTTCAACCTGTCCGCCTCGGTGAAGGCCTATTACGCGCTCAAGATCGTCGGCGATGACATTAACGCCCCGCACATGGTGCGTGCCCGCAACGCCATCCTCGCCCATGGCGGGGCCGAGCGGTCCAATGTCTTCACCCGCTACATGCTGACCCTGTATGGCCAGACGCCGTGGCATGCCATTCCGGCCATGCCAGTCGAGCTCATGCTCATGCCGCGCTGGTTCCCGGTCAACATGTGGAAGCTGTCCTACTGGTCACGCACGGTAATTGCACCGCTGCTGATCCTCGCAGCTCTGCGTGCCCAGGCCGTCAATCCCACCGGCACTGGCTGCCGCGAATTGTTCTGCCGCGAGCCTGAGAAGATCAAGGACTGGCAGACCAACCCCAATGGCACCAGGTGGGGCGAATTCTTCCTGCAGCTCGACAAGATCCTGCAGCCGGCGGAGAGGCACGTCTTCCCGCGCCTGTTCACCCGCAAGAAGGCGATCAAGGCGGCGGTCGACTTCATCACGCCGCGCCTCAATGGTGAAGACGGGCTCGGCGCCATCTTCCCGGCCATGGCCTTTACCACGATGGCCTTTTACGCCCTGGGCTACCCCAAGGATCATCCGCATTTCGACATCGCCCGCCAGTCCGTGCGCAAGCTGATCACCGAGCATCGCGACACCCGTGGCGATCGCCCGCGCTATGTGCAGCCCTGCGTCTCGCCGGTATGGGACACGGCCCTCGCTGCCCATGCACTTGCCGAAGCCCGCATCCCGACCAGCAACGCGGCAATCGACAAGGCCTGCAACTGGCTGCTCGACCGCCAGATCACCGACGTAAAGGGCGACTGGGCGGTGAACGCCCCCGACCTAGCGCCCGGTGGCTGGGCTTTCCAGTACCGCAATGACTACTATCCCGATGTGGATGATACCGCCGTCGTCGGTATGCTGCTCCATCGAACCGATCCGGTCGCCTACAAGGACGCCATCGACAAGGCGATCACCTGGATTATCGGCATGCAGAGCAGCAATGGCGGCTGGGGCGCCTTTGACATCGACAACAACGCCGAGTTCCTGAACTCGATCCCCTTTGCCGATCACGGTGCGCTGCTCGATCCGCCGACCGTTGATGTGACTGCCCGCTGCCTGAGCTTCCTCGCCCAGTGCGGCTATACCAAGGACCATCCCACCGTCCAGCGAGGCATCCAGTTCCTCAAGGACGAGCAGGAGGAGGATGGTTCCTGGTTCGGTCGATGGGGCACGAATTACATCTACGGCACCTGGTCGGCCCTCTGCGCCCTCAATGCCATCGGCGAGGACATGCAGGCACCCTATGTGCGCAAGGCGGTGGAATATCTTCTCTCCGTGCAGCGCCCGGACGGCGGCTGGGGTGAGGATGGCGCCACCTATTGGAAGGAGCGCCGCTACGAAGCCAAGGAATCGACCGCATCCCAGACCGCATGGGCCTTGCTTGGTCTCATGGCTGCCGGCGAGGTCGACAATCCCGCGGTCGAGCGTGGCGTGAAGCACATCCTCAAGGCGCCGCGCGAAGGCGCGAACTGGAAGGAGCCGTGGTATACCGCCGTGGGCTTCCCGCGCATCTTCTATCTACGCTATCACGGCTACAGCTCCTATTTCCCCATCTGGGCCCTGTCGCGTTATCGCAACCTGAAGAAGGGCAACACCCGGCAGGTCCTCTGGGGCATGTAACGCCACAGGTCGGCGGGCCTGCGGGATCCGGCGGGATCCCTTGGCCCGTCGAGGTCTTCGCGCACGAGGCTCAGATGGTGTCCCCAGCAGGTATCGTGACCGGCCTCGTTCATGAGGCGGAAATTGCCCGCCGCGCAAGCGGCAACAGACACCAGGTACTCTGCCTCGGTCCGGGACCGGACCGGGCGGCGGCAGCCGCAGAACAGCTGGCCGCCCGCGGGGCAAGGCTTCTCTTGAGCCTCGGCGTTGCCGGCGGCCTTGATGGCGCAGATGTCCCGGGAACCCTGCTCGTTCCTGAGACTGTGATCGATGGCGTTTCGGGGCAGCCTTACCCCGCCGACGATGCGCTGGCGACCTGCATTCGTAGTGCGCTCTTGGCACGGCCTGATATCGGCCGGACCGTCGCGGCCCCCCTCGTGACTTCCAGGGAGCCGATTACCGGCATTTCCCACAAGCAGCAGCTGAAGCAGCGCTTCATGGCCGCGGCCGTAGACATGGAAAGCGCAGCGGTCGCCCGCGTGGCGCAGGCTCATGGCCTGCCCTTCGTCGCTCTGCGGGTCGTGCTCGATTCGGGGGACATGCATATACCGCCGGCTGCCATGGCCGGCATGCGGGATGACGGGCGCACCGATATTTTCGGCACGCTCCGCGCTCTTATCACGCGGCCGCAGGACCTCCCCGCACTTTTTGTGCTGGGGAAGGCCGACGCCCGCGCCCGCCGGGCCTTAGCTGGCCTTGCTCAGATCGGCCTTGGTGCGGTCGAGCAGTGTGACCTTGCCTGAGCGCTTCTTCGGCTCGGGATTCTCGTGGATCTCGGCAAGCGCCTTGCTCACATGGCTCTCGAAGACATATTCGGCCGGACGCTGGTTCTCGAGTGAGATTTCCGGGGCCATTTCGCCCTCGGTCTTAACGCCCTTGAGCCACACCTTGAGCGCCTTGAACGGACGCGCCAGCGTGTCATTGACCGCCGTCGGCTCGAAGCCGCAATGCACCATGCAATTTGCGCACTTCTCGTACTTGCCGGTGCCGTAGCTGTCCCAGTCGGTGGTCTCGATCAGCTCCTTGAATGACGAGACATAGCCTTCGCCGATCAGATAGCAGGGCTTCTGCCAGCCGAAGATGTTACGGGTCGGGTTGCCCCAAGGCGTGCACGAGTAGTTCTGGTTGCCAGCAAGGAAGTCGAGATAGAGGCTCGACTGGTTGAACACCCACTTCGAGGCGCTCGCCTTGCCGCGACGGAAGATGTCGCGGAACAGGTTCTTGGTCTGCCGGCGCGACAGGAAGTGATCCTGCACCGGGGCGCGCTCATAGGCATAGCCCGGCGACACCGTGATGCCCTCGACCCCCAGGCCCATGACAAAATCGAAGAACTCGGCCGTCTTCTCGGCATTGGCAGTATTGAACAGCGTGCAGTTGACCGTCACGCGGAAGCCGCGCTTGAGCGCTTCCTGGATGGCCTCGACCGCCCGGTCGAATGTACCTTCCTGATCGACCGCCTTGTCGTGCTCCTCCTTCAGGCCGTCCAGATGGATGGACAGGGTCAGGTAGGGGCTCGGCTTGAACAGGTCGAGCTTCTTCTTGAGCAGCAGGGCATTGGTGCACAGATAGACGAATTTCTTGCGCGCCACGATGCCTTCGACGATCTGGTCGATTTCCTTATGGATCAGCGGCTCCCCGCCGGGAATCGACACAATTGGCGCGCCGCATTCGTCGACGGCCTGAAGGCATTCCTCGACCGAAAGCCGCTTGTCGAGAATCTGCTTGGGATAATCGATCTTGCCGCAGCCGGGGCATGCGAGGTTGCACCGGAACAGCGGCTCGAGCATCAGCACCAGCGGGTAGTGCTTGTTGCCCTTGATTTTCTGCTTGAGAATGTAGGCGCCGACCCGTGCCTGTTGGATAAACGGTACTGCCACAGCACCCTCTTTCTCTTTGCCCCCGGATCGGTTCGGTGGAGGTACCGACCGCTATTCGTGAAGCGAGCTAAAAATCCGACATTGGCGCTCAGCTTTTGCTCTAAACCACCGCAACCGTCAAGTGCAGCAATCGACACGGCGCCGCGAAAGCCTTCTATAGACCATTAATCATTAAAGGGCTGTTGCCGTACTGTCGCATTTCGCGCCCGCGAAATACTTCCGCCTCTCCGCCCCTTCTCGGCGGTGAGCTCCACCAGGGTCGGCAGTACGAGGAAAATACACAACAATAGCAGCCCGCAGCCCGCAGCGAGGAAGATCCCCACCATATGGAACTCGGCCAGCGGACCGGCAATCAGTACCGCAGCTGCGAAGATGACAGCGAGCATCGACCACAGGGCAGCCCGTGGAGTGGACGGCTGCACCACGGCGTGAAAACGCCCGCCTTCCCGCGCCCGGAGCACGATCTTGACCCCGTTTCCGACCCCGATGCCGATCAGTATCGGCAGGGCAACCAGGGCGATAGGCACGATCTTGAGGCCGGCAACCGCAGCCCCGCCCACGAGAATGAGTGCCGCGAAGGCGATCGGTATCGAGACCAGCACCACGTCATAGGGACGGGGCAGTGTCACGAGCAGCAAGAGTCCGATGGCAATGCCGGTTACGGCAAGCGCAAGCAGCGTGGATGTCTTGAGGAAATAGCCCGTCTGCACCTCGTCGATGGCCGGCCCGGTCGCATCTGGCGCCACCTCCTGCACGGCGCTGACGAATGCATGCAGCGCCTCCTTCGTCGACAGTGGCTGGCTGGCCATGACCTCGACCAGCAGGGTGCCATCGGGCGCCACATAGCGCCGCTTGAGTTCGGGATCGAGATTGGCAAGCGAAATGCGGCTGGCATCGGCCAGGGTTTCGAGCCGGCTCGTCGTTTCCTGAAGCCCGTCGATGAGGACCGCCGAGAGATCCCGGAGCGCCGCCACGTCGTCGCCATTGCGCGCCCGGTAGGTATTGAGCACCCCGGCGAAGTTGCGTGCCGCAGCCTTCGCGTCCTCAGGCGCCGGCGAACTGGCAATCCCCTCAAGGGCAAGATCGAGCTGCTGCAGGATGTCGAGCTCGGCCATGGCCTCGGCGGACTGCCCGGTGATGCCGCTGCTGGCCGGCAGGATGGCCTGGATGCGCTTCAGCACCTCGAGCTTGCCCGCCTGCCCCGAGGGAATGAAGGTCGCCACCGATACGACGCCTGCAACCTCGGGCAACGCCTCGAGTCTGCTGATTACTTCGCCCAGCTTGTCCGGCGAACGCACCAGCACATGGGCGGCGGGGCGTCCGGCAAGGGCTGCGCCCGTATCGATGTCCCGGTCGAACTCTATCCTCGGCAGGAGCACGAGGCTCGCGCCGGCTGCCGCCAGCACCGGCACGGTGATGATGAGCCGGACCGGGCGTGACTTGAGCGTCTGCCCGATCGTCTCGAGAACCGGATGGCGCACCACCCGCCGCGCCCTGGATTCGATCGGCATCAGCGCCAGCAGGGCCGGAACGCCCACCAGGGTAACGGCGGCCATGAGCACAAGCGCTGGCAAGGCCAGCCATGTAAGCCGCGCCACGCCGATGATATCCGTCACCCAGAAGGCACAGAAAGCCCCCGTAAGTACCAGCACGAACAGCAGGATAGCCGGGGCGCACGTGCCGCCGGCAATGCTGATCGCATCGAGCATCTCGTGCCCGGCCTGCCGTGCTTCCCGGTAACGGAGAATGACCTGTAGCGGTCCGTCGATGCTGAGGGCAATCAAGGCAATGAGCAGGATGAAGGCGGTCATGCCTACGGAGCCCGTCACCGTCGCCATCAGTGCCAGCACCAGCCCGATGCAGGTGGCCGATGCCACCACCCCCACCACGAACAGTCTGAACGACCTCAGTGCGACGAGCAGCACCACCATCGCAACGGCACACGCGGCGAGGATCGCCTCCCACGGCCAGGCGGGCGGCACATCCAGCGTCGCCGTGCGCCCGTTCTGGCCGCCTGCAAGGGTGATCCGGGCATTGCCGGTTCCGAGAATGGCGGGATCGCGGATCAGCGCCTGGGCAGAGGCGAGTGCGCCCGGATCGTTGGTCATGCGGACATTGATGGTCCAGCGCTGCCTGTTGCGGTTGAGATCGCCCGCCAGCACGGTCTGCCAGTCAACGCTGGTAGCCTTGCCGTCGAGGAGGCTCTGCGTAACCCGGTCGAATTCGGTGAGCAGGGTGGCGCCCTCGACCGGAAAGATCCCCATCTGCGCGGCGATCGCCAGTTGTTCGAGCGCGATCGTGAGCCCGACCAGATCCGGCTGACGGTTGAGGATCTCGGTCAGCGGCATCCAGCGCTGCAGCCGCTGCTCCACCGCTTCGGTCTCGGGCTGGGAAAGCAGCAGCAGCGCGTTCTGGTCGTAGAACGGCCCAATTCCAGGAGCGAAGACATCGGTGTAGAGGTCCGGCCGGTCGCGGAAGGCCTGGGCGAGCCTTAGCGCCGCATCGCGCGCCACCACCGGATCGTCGGCCTCGACGGTGGCCACGAGGCCGCCGGCCAGACCCGGGAAGAGCTGCTCGGCCTCGCGTGCAGGCGCAAGGAAGGCTGCCTCCTTGGCGATCACCCGCATCTTGCCAGGCGCGAGATTGATGCCGTAAGCCGCATAGAGCCCCGCGGCGATGGCGGCCAGCACCATGATGGCGGCCACCAGCCTGGCATGACACGCCGCCCACACTGCACAGAGGGCCGCAGCTCTACCAACTTTTACATCCATCACTGACAACACCATTCTGGTCGCAACCCGCCCCACGCCCGCGCGCCAGCCAACCTCTTCCACACCCGCGGCATGATTGCGACGGCTTCCCGCCGACGGCCAGCTTTTTCACTGTCCATGATGCCGCGCCCCCTGATATGCATCTTGGAAGCTCAGGGGGGCGAGAGATGATGGGTACCCTACGGTTTTTGCTGGCTGCCGGCTCCTTCACCGTCGTTTTGATGAACCCGCTTGTACCGGCTCAGGCTCTCGATGAGACGCCGGCGGGCCAGTGCTGGCGCGCCTACGTTCTCTGCAATGAACCCGCTTTTGGCGACGAAACCTGGCGCAGCGCCTGTTATGCCGACCTCACCGGTTGCCTCCGGAAGGCCCGCCCGCCCCGCTGCGAGCCCAGGGCCCATGACCATTGCGCGGTCTTCAAGGCGGAATGTGCGGAGATGGTAGAGGAAGGCGATCCCGCCGGCATCAGGCAATGTGAGTCCGATCACGATGCCTGCCTGCTAAGCTTCGGATGCTGACCGCGCCTCCCCGCCCTCGCCTTCCGCAAGCTGCGCCTGACGCTCGGCGAGATGGGCCGCCTCCTGCCGCTTGTAGCTGCGATAGCCAAGCGGCAGGGTGATGATATAGACGATCGCCACCGTCGAGAGGACGAGCCACGGATAGCTGCTGAGCAGCGCGATGAACAGCACGGTCGCCAGCAGGATCGGCAGCACGATCTCGCGCCGCACCCGCTGGCCGATGGACTTGCCCGAAAAGGTCGGCAGGTGGCTGACCATCAGCAGGCCGACGATGGCGATGTAGGGCAGGATGATCCAGGCGAAATCCGGTCCGTCCGGAATGACGCCCAGAAAGCCGAGGAACAGCGGCAGCAGGGCAAGCCCTGCCCCGGCCGGCGCCGGCACGCCCGTAAAGTAATTCTTGGCAAATTGAGGTTGGTCCGGGTCATCCAGCGCCACATTGAACCGGGCAAGCCTCAGGGCGCAGCAGATGGCGAGGATCAGGCAGACGATCCAGCCGATGCTCTTCAGCTCGTGCAGCGACCAGAGATAGAGCAGCACCGCCGGGGCCACGCCGAAATCGACGAAATCGGCCAGCGAATCGAGCTCTGCGCCGAAGCGTGACGTTCCCTTGAGCAACCGGGCGATCCGGCCGTCGAGAGCGTCGAGCATGATGGCGACGATGATGCCGCCCACCGCCAGTTCGAATCGCCCCTCCACGCCGAGGCGAATGGCCGTAACGCCCGCACACAGCGCCAGAAGGGTGATCAGGTTTGGCAGCAGGAAGCGGATCGGAACCTTCTTGAACCGACGCAGCCGTCGCTCGCGCGAGCGTTGCGCCGGGTCAAGCGATTCTCTGTTCTGATGACTCATGCAGCTTTCCTCAGCTGGCGCGGGCGGCACGGTCAGGCTCGGACGACGAGAGGTCGGCAATGACCGTCTCCCCGGCAATGGCGCGCTGGCCGATCGCGACCTGGGTCGCCTGCCCCACCGGCAGATAGACATCCACGCGGCTGCCGAAGCGGATCAGGCCGACGCGCTCCCCGACGCTCACCACCGTGTCGGGCTTCACGAACGGCACGATCCGCCGGGCGATAAGACCGGCTATTTGTACCATGCCGATTTCGGTCCCGTCCTGCTGTTCGAAGACATAGGCCTGCCGCTCGTTGTCTTCGCTGGCCTTGTCGAGTTCGGCATTGATGAACTTGCCCGGGATGTAGCTCATGCGCACCACCCGGCCGCTGACCGGGGCGCGGTTAACATGGACGTCGAAGACATTCATGAAGATCGACACCCTCAGGCGCGGCTCCGGGCCGAAGCCCAGCTCCGGCGGCGGCGTCACGGTCTGGATGGCGCTGACGCGGCCATCAGCCGGGCTGATGATGAGCCCCTCGCGCACCGGCGTCACCCGCACCGGATCCCGGAAGAAATAGGCACACCACAGGGTGAGGACGACGCCGATCCAGCCCAGCACGTCGCCCACCAGCCAGAACAGCAGCAGGGTGAGGACCGCGAAGATGGCGATGAAGCGGTACCCTTCCCGGTGGATCGGCGCCAGCGAGGCTCTGATGGAAGCCAATATGTCCAAGGAAGTTCTCCTGCTAGGGTTTGCCGTCAGAAGGCGGACCTAAGGTAATATGGATTGTGCCACCAAAAAGGCGAACTAGTCGTTTAGCGCAACCCTATCGGGGGTCAACCACTTCGAGCTCGGGCGCATCGCTCTTGCCCAGGGATTTCTCCTCGGCCTCGACCTCCTCGATGACCTCCCGGGCATGTTCCTCTTCCCGCTGCCGGTTCCACATGCCCGCATACACGCCGCCCCTGGCAAGCAGTTCGCCATGACGCCCACGCTCGACGATGCGGCCATCGACCAGCACCAGGATCTCGTCCGCATCGACCACCGTCGACAGCCGGTGCGCGATCACCACCGTGGTGCGGTTGCGTGACACCTGCGCGAGTGCCTGCTGGATCTCCCGCTCCGTATGGGTATCGAGAGCGGAGGTCGCCTCGTCCAGCACCAGGATCGGCGGACCCTTGAGAATGGTTCGGGCGATTGCCACCCGCTGCTTCTCGCCGCCCGACAGCTTCAGTCCGCGCTCACCGACCAACGTCCTGTAGCCCTGCGGCAGCCGCGCGATGAAATCATGCACCTGGGCAAGCCGCGCCGCCTCGATGATCTCGTCATCGCTCGCGCCCGGCCGGCCGTATTCGATATTGTAGCGCACCGTGTCGTTGAACAGCACCGTGTCCTGCGGGACCATGCCGATCGCCTTCCTGAGGCTGCGCTGTGTCACACTGGCGATCGACTGCCCGTCGATGAGAATGTCGCCGCTCTCGATGTCATAGAACCGGTAGAGCAGCCGGGAGATGGTCGACTTGCCCGCCCCCGAAGGCCCCACGATGGCGACCGTCTTGCCCGACGGCACCCGGAAACTCACGCCACGCAGGATCGGCCGTTCCGGCTCATAGGCGAAATGAACGTCCCGGAACTCGATCTCCGCGTCGGTCACCACCAGATCCGGCGCGCCAGGTCTGTCCTGCACTTCGGGCTCGACCCGAAGGAGGTGGAACATGGCCTGGATGTCGATCAGCCCCTGCTTGATATCGCGATAGGTCGACCCCAGAAAGTTGAGCGGCATGTAGAGCTGGATCAGGAAGGCATTGATCATCACGAAGTCGCCGACCGTCATTCGCCCCTGGACCACCGCCTGGGCGGCCATGAGGGTGATGATGGCAAGACCGATGGTGAAGATGATGATCTGCCCGGAATTGAGCACGGCAAGCGAGGTCTGCGTTCGGGTCGCCGCCTTTTCATAGCGTTCCATCGAACGGTCGAAGCGCGCCGCCTCGTGCTCCTCATTGGCGAAGTACTTGACCGTCTCGAAATTGAGCAGGCTGTCCACCGCCTTGGTATTGGCTTCCGTGTCCGCGTCGTTCATCGACTTGCGGATGCCGATCCGCCATTCGGTCGCCCGGTAGGTGAAGATGATGTAGACGATGACCGTCACGCCGGTCACCGCCGCGTAGTCCCAGCCGAACATCCAGGCCAGCGCGCCGCATACGAACAGGAGTTCGACCAGGGTAGGCACCGTGTTGAACACCGAGTAGCGCAGCACGTTCTCGATGCCCTTTGTGCCTCGCTCGACAATGCGGCTCAGGCCTCCGGTGCGCCGCTCGAGATGGAACCGGAGCGAGAGATTATGCAGGTGCCGGAAGGTCTTGTCCGCAAGCCTGCGCACCGCGTTCTGCCCAACGCTGGCAAACAGGCCGTCCCGGATCTGATTGAACAGGATCATGGCGATCCGGCCCGCCGCATAGGCAAGGATCATGAACACCGGCACCGATGCCACCACCGCAACTCCGGCCTGTTCGAAGGCCGGCGTCGTCTGCTCGACGCTCGCCGGTGCCAGCGCATCCACCGCATAGCGGAAGGCAAAGGGGGTTGCCACGGTCACGAGTTTGGCAACGATCAGTGCGATGACCGCGAGAATGACCCTGAAGCGCAGATCCGGCCGGTCCGCCGGCCACAGATAGGGCATGACCGCCCGCATGGTGGCCATATGGCCGTCATCGTCCGGCGAAGCGGAGGCGGAGTGGATCAGGGGGCTTTTGCTCATTGGATCGGTTTAACCCGCGTGGATGCAGGAGCTCGACGCCGGGGGCGCCAGACATGGAAAACGGCAGCACATATCCTGAATGTCGGGCATTCCCGGCATTCAGGATGATGGCGGCGGCTGTCTTGAGGATCGGCGCCGGCCGCAAGCCCTTATCTAGTGCGACAGGGCCCGACAATCAAACAGCGAGCGCTGATCCGGCCCAATTGCCGCGCCCGCCGATGCTGATGTGGTCAGGAAGGATCCTGCTGCTGGTGCAGGGGCTTGCGCTGCTTGGGCGAGATCCGCTCCGGTGCCACGACGCCGGGCGTGGTGAAGATCTGGCCAGGATAGATCTTGTGCGGGTCGCGGATCTGGTCCTTGTTGGCCTGATAGATCACCGAATACTGGATGCCTCGCCCATAGATCACCCGGGCGATGCGCCAGAGATTGTTGCCGGGCTGGATGATGACTCGGCCGTCCCGGTGCGCGGTCACCACGGCACGCTCTTCCGGAGCCAGCTCGCGGGAGGGCTGACCTGACGTCGGCGTCGCAACCTGCTGGCCTGATGGCTGGGTAGCTGCATCTCCCGTCCCGGCCGCAGCCACCTGCTGCTCAGCCGGCTCCACGGTGCCCGATGCCTGCCTGTCAGCCTGAGCGCCTGCCCGTGCGGTACCGGAGGCATCCGCTGCCGCAGCGGCCTGAGGCATGGCGCCCCCCTGCCCGCCCGCATCGCTGGCCGCCGTGGTCGAGGCTGTTGCGGCTCCCTCTGCCCCTGAGGCGGTGCCCGCCTTGTCCGCACCCGCCTCGGCAGTCACCGTGGCGGCAGGAGCAACTCCAGGCGTGCTTGCTTCATCCTCACCGCCAAGCCGATCAAGCGACTTGGCTACCTGTCCTGCGGCCCGTTCCTGGGTGATCGGACCGCGACCGGCCGGGGCTGCAGCAGGCTCTGCGACCTGCTCCCCCGTGGTCTGGGTTCCCATCGCAGCACCGCCTGCGTCGGTGACGGCGGTGCCCGGTGCTGGCGTGGCCCCTGAATCAGCCGTTGCCGGCGCCTCAGGCGCAACAGCCGCGCTCTCCGCTCCCTTGGCCGCATCGCCGCCCAGGGCTTCGCCCTTTTCCGCCGCCTCATTGCCGAACAGCGCCGCGATCATCGCCTCCTCGGCGCGCTCGAACGGCAGCTCGATGCGCTTCGCAACCTTGCCCTCGGCGGTCAGCTGATCAACCCGCAGCAGATGGACGCCGGGCGCAATCTTTCCGGCGAATTCAAGCAGCCAATTGCCCTCGGCATCGATGTCAGCATCCGCCACGTGATCATTGTCGATATAGAAGCGGACCTTGGCGCCGGGATCACCCTGACCGGCAAAGGTCATGGCGCCGCTGCTGGTATAGTCGACCTTTTCAAGGGCGAGATCGACGGCCTTCGCTGCGCCCTCCGCCGACTCCGGCTTCTGCAGCACCCGGCTTGCCTGGCCGGGCTCCGTCGCCACGATCAGCGGCCGTTCCTGGCCGCGCTCGGGCAGCGCCAGCGCCAGCACCTGCTTCGACTTGACCGGCGCCTGCCCCTCGACCGTTGCCTCCGCCGACAGGCTGTGATTGCCCGGCGCGATCGGCTTATCCAGCACGATCACCCACTCGCCGCGGTCATTGGCCTCAGTTTCGCCGATGACCTCCTCGCCGAGCATGATCTTCACCCTCGCCATGGGCTTCGACCGCCCGGCCACCACCGCCGTGCCATCTTCCTCGATTCGCACGATGTCGAAACTCGGCGTCTCGCCATCATCCTCGGACTCGGCGGTCGCACCCGCAGGCGCACCTTCGGTGAGGATGCCGCTACCGGCGCCATTGGCGGTCTGTCCTGCGGAACCAGAACTGGCCGCCGGGACATCGGCCTGGTCCTTGCCATCGGCAGACTGGCTACTGCCGGTTCCTGCCGCAGTCTGCGCCGTATCGCTTCCCGGTTCGGAAGCCGTGCCTTCGGCCGCAGGAGCAGCCTGCCCCGTCGTGCCGGATGCGGATGAGTCGGCCGCAGAATCAGTACCGGCAGCACCTTTCACCTGGGAACTGTCCATACCCGCCGCGTTGCCGGAAGACTCCTGTCCAGGCTTGGGAGCGGCCGCCTGCTGTGGCTGCGCTTCCTCCGATTTTCCCCAGCGATCCCAACGATCCCCGTTTACATAGAGCAGGCCGCCAAGGGCGATCAGGATGAGCGCCACCACGATGGCGAGCGGGTTCTTCATGCGACAGATCCATGCTGACCAGTTTCCAAGCGTGAGCCTAACGCATGCTCCCGCCGGACGAATTCACGTTGTCATCTTGCACGAAGTCCTGCCTACAGCAAGCATACGGTTGTCGCAAGAATGGCATAAAGCTGGGGGATCTTGTTGGCAGGGCTTGCGCCCAAGTCCTCGTCAGCCCATGTCACAATCAAGATCAACAGCCGCGCCGCGGCAGCAAAGACAGACAGTTTAAATGACCAAAATCAATTCCGTTTGTGTGTACTGCGGCTCCAGTCCTGGCCGCATCTCTTCTTACGCGGAACAGGCGGCCCTTCTTGGCAGCGAGCTTGCAATCAACGGTATCGAGCTGGTTTATGGCGGCGGCGGGGCCGGTCTAATGGGCGAGGTTGCCCGTGCAGCCCTCGCTGCTGGCGGCAGGGTGACCGGGATCATCCCCGAATTCCTCATCAGCAAGGAGCGCATGCTCGACGGGGTGAACGAGCTGATCGTCACCCAAAACATGCACGAGCGTAAAATGAGCATGTTCGAGCGCTCGGACGCCTTCGTCGCCCTGCCCGGCGGCATCGGCACGCTTGAGGAGCTCGTGGAGATTTCGACCTGGCTGCAACTCGGCCAGCACACCAAGCCGATCGTGCTGGTGAATGTCGACGGCTTCTGGGATCCGCTGCTCACGCTGTTCGACCACATGCGCAGGGAAGGCTTCCTGCGGGCTGGCTTCGACATCGAGCTTGGCGTGGTGGCCGATGCGACTTTGGTTATCCCGCATCTTCTCGACAGGGCCGAACAGCAGCGCCAGAAGGTGCCTTATCGCCCGATCCGCTCCACCATGTGAGGCAGACGGCGATGCCGTCTGCCTCCTGTCCTCTTACATGATCAGGCCGCTGTCCGCATGAGACGTGGACGTCCCCGGCAGGGACTCCTGCACATTGAGACTGACCAGCCCCCTGATCGCCTCGGCAACGTCCTGCGGTGGGGGCAACTGCGGCGCAAGTTCGCTGACATAACCGCGGGCGAAGTCTTCCCCCGGCCGCGGCACGGCATGGATCTGCAGGGCAATCTCTGCCTGGTTGAGGGCTCTGTACATGCCGTCGGTGGCCCGGCTCAGGGATCCCTCCAGGTCGTTGTACAGGTCGCTTCCCTTGACCGTTGGCGCCTTTTCGGCGGCGGACACGCCGTTGAGCAGGTTCATATGCTGCTCCGCCATGTCAACCCGCACCTGGTCGAACAGGCGTTCCGCAGTTTCGAGTGGAACATAGCGGTTGGCGAGATGGTCGATGGAGTTCTTGACCATTTCCTGTCGTTCCGGCACCACGTCGCGGATCCAGGTCTGGTGGGCATGGTCCACTACCGCCTGTTGCTGGCTGGGCGTCACCGAGAATTGCCGCGAGCCAGGCGAGAAGGAAGAAACCAGGTCCTCCTTCGCTATGGTCGCGAGCGGATGCAGGGCCTGGTAATTCTCGAACAGTGCCTTGCGGAATGCCGCATATTGCGGCGTGCCCATGAGTTCCGGCGCAGGCATCTGCGGCGCAAGCTGCCGCATTGTCTCAAGCGCCGCAAAATTCCCCTCATTATATGTGTTAATTCCGGTCTTTACGGTTCTCATGCCTGAAAGAGCATGAACGACAGGAATAATGGTCAAGACAATGTCTCCGCTAAAATGATTGAATCAGTTACGATGCAATCATTTACTTTGAATGCGGCACCTTTACGACGACGACTTCTTGTTCGCTCGTACAGCAGACCCTTTGAGAAACGTCGACCACGAGAAAATGACCAGGGCAATCCAGATAAGGATAAAGGTGATGAGCCGGGTGAGGGTCAGCGGCTGGTTGAAGCCCCATACGCCGATGATGAAGCCGAGCGTGGGGGCGATATACTGCATGAGGCCGATCATCGATAGCGGCAGGAGGCGGGCGGCGGCGGCAAACAGCATGAGCGGCACGCCGGTGACGACGGTGCAGCTCAGGAGGAAGGCGGCATCGGCCGCGCTGGCGAACAGGTGGCCGCTGCCCTCCATTTCAAGCCAGATCATGGCGCCGAAGGCGAAGGGTGCGATGAGCAGGGTTTCGACAACGAAGCCAGGCACGGCCTCGACCGGGACGATCTTCCGCAGATAGCCGTAGACAGCGAATGTTACGGCCAGCAGCAGCGACAGCCAGGGGAAGACGCCCTCTGCTATCGCCTCGAACAGGACTGCCACTGCCGCGATGGCGACGGCCACGGTCTGCGCCCGGCCAAGCCGCTCGCCCAGCAACACGAAACCGAGCAGCACGCTCACCAGCGGATTGATGTAATAGGCAAGGCTTGTCTGCAGGAACATGCCCTGCGCCACCGCCCAGACGAACAGGCTCCAGTTGATGGCGATGATGGTCGCGCTGCACATGAGGATGCGCAGCACCTTCCAGCGCCCCAGGATTGGCCAGATGGTGTTGAGCCCGCCCATGGCGCCAAGTACGATGATGCCGAAGGGTACCGACCAGGCGGCTCGGTGCGCCACCACTTCCAGTGGCGGAATATGGGGCATCAGCCGGTAGAAGGCGAAGCTCAGGCCCCAGATCGTATAGGCCAGGAGGCCGAAGACGATGCCCCGGCGCTCGCTGGAACTGAACTTGACCCGGGTCGTATCGCCCGTCTGGGTAACCGCCATCATCCACCTGAACAAGGGCGGCATGGCGGGAAATGTCCATCCCATGCCGCTTTGCCGTTACCAGACGCAGCACTGCCCTGGAAACGCCGGAGCAGAATTCGTGTCATGCCCCGTGGGTGATGGCAATCGCGCCACAACCATATCCCCCATGTTCTCAGCGCATGGCTTGCCTTGGGATCGGTAGCACCGCAAGAATCGGCATTACAGCAGCGGCGCCTTGTCCTTCATGAGCTTGAAGGTCATGGAATCGGTCAGCGCCTGGAAGGAGGCATCGACCACATTGGTAGACACGCCGACTGTAAACCAGCGCTCCCCCGAGCTGTCGCCCGATTCGATCAGCACCCGTGTCGTCGCGGCGGTCGTGCCGTTGAGGATGCGAACCTTGAAGTCGACCAGCTCGAGATCGGCGAGATAGGGCGAGTACTTGCCAAGATCCTTGCGCAGGGCGCCATCGAGGGCGTTGACCGGACCATTGCCTTCCGCTGCCGACATGATGAGCTCGTCACCCACGCGGATCTTGACCGTCGCCTCCGACACCGTCACCAGTTCGCCCAGCGCATTGTGCCGGCGCTCGACCATGACCCGGAAGCCTTCCACGTCGAAATACTGCGGCACCGAGCCGAATGCCCGCCGTGCCAGCAGCTCGAACGATGCATCCGCCGCCTCATAGGCATAGCCTTCCGCTTCGCGCCGCTTGACCTCGTCCAGCAGCCCATCGAGCCGCGGATCGTTCTTGTCGACCTCGATCCCGATCCGGCTGAGTTCCGACAGGAGATTGGACTTTCCCGCCTGGTCCGACACCAGCACCCGGCGACGATTGCCGACGAGTTCCGGCTCGATATGCTCGTAAGTATGCGGATCCTTGATGATGGCCGATGCGTGAATGCCTGCCTTGGTAGCGAAGGCGGCCTCCCCCACATAGGGCGCCTGCCGGTCGGGCGCACGGTTGACCAGTTCGTCGAACTTGCGCGAGACCGAGGTCAGGCGGCGGAGCGCTTCTGGCTTAACCCCGATCTCGAGCATCGAGCGATAGGGCTCCTTGAGGCTGAGCGTCGGAATGAGCGTGACGAGATTGGCATTGCCGCAGCGCTCGCCAATACCGTTCAGCGTGCCCTGGATCTGGCGGGCGCCGGCCCGCACCGCGGCGAGCGAATTGGCTACCGCCTGTCCGGTGTCGTTATGGGCGTGGATGCCGATATGCGCGCCGGGAATGACCTGGGTCACGGCACCAACGATTGCCTCCACCTCGTCGGGAAGGGTGCCGCCATTGGTGTCGCATAGCACCACCCAGCGGGCACCCGCTTCATAGGCCGTGCGCGCGCAGGCCAGCGCATACTCAGGATTGGCCTTGTAGCCGTCGAAGAAATGCTCGCAATCGACCAGCACCTCACGTGACTTCTGCGCCGCAGCCTTCACTGACTCGGCAATGCCCTCGAGATTTTCCTCATTCGTTGCCCCGAGCGCGACCTTGACGTGGAAATCCCACGACTTGGCGACGAAGCAGATGGCATCGGCCTCGGCTTCCAGGAGCGCCGCAAGGCCGGGATCGTTGGAAGCCGACCGCCCTGCCCGCTTGGTCATGCCGAAGGCGGTGAAGCGGGCGCGCTTGAGCGGCGGACGTTTCGAGAACAGGGCTGTATCTGTCGGGTTGGCGCCAGGATAGCCGCCCTCGATATAGTCGATGCCGAGCTCGTCCAGGAGGCCGATAATGACATGCTTGTCCTCGAGCGAGAAATCGATGCCTGGCGTCTGCTGGCCGTCCCGCAGCGTCGTATCGAACAGATAGAGCCGTTCCTTGGTCATTTGAGTCTTGCACCCTTGCCGCGTGCCTCGGGCGATCCGCGGCGAATAATCAGTGACGATGTCGGAAGACAGCGGGCTTTCCGCTCGCTTCCGGCCGCCCGTTGCTTCCTGGCCTTGCCGGCGTCACTGCCCTTCCGGGCGGTGTCCTCTTCGTCGGCGCCGGCGTCTGTCGTCATCGCGCCCATTCCCATGTGGTGATGGCAGCCCCCGACGCCGGATCCTTGCCGTCCTTGATCACGACGCCAAGCGCCACCAGCTGGTCGCGGATGCGATCAGCTTCGGCCCAGTTCTTGGCCGCCCGCGCCTGCAGACGCTGATCGATGAGCGACCTGATCTCTGCTTCAGAGGCCTTGACCTCGGCACCGCCCCCCTCATCGGCGTCACCGCTGCGCACGCGCTTCAGCGCCTCCCGCGTGCCGGTGAACCCCAAGAGCAACAGCGCCGCCTTGAGCTCGGCGAACTGCCGCTCGCGATAAAGTCCGTGCATGGCGGCGATCGCCTGCGGCGTATTGAGATCGTCGCACAGGGCATCGAGTACAGCCTGAGGCACGGTGTGAGCTGGCGCGATCGCCTCGACCTCCCCCGCCCAGCGCCACAGGATCTTGTGCGCCTCATCCAGCGCCTTGCCGGTCCAGTCGATGGGTTCACGATAGTGCGACTGCAGCATGGCGAAGCGCACCGCCTCCCCCGGCCAGGCATAACCAGCCCAGTCGCTCAAGAGCTCGCGAATGGTGACGAAATTCCCCAGCGATTTGGACATCTTCTGTCCCTCGACCTGGAGGAAGCCATTATGCATCCACACATTGGCCATCACCTCGGTGCCGAAGGCGCAGCAGCTCTGGGCGCGCTCGTTCTCATGGTGCGGGAAGACGAGGTCGATGCCACCGCCATGGATGTCGAAGCGTTCAGACAGATAGCGCCAGCTCATGGCCGAGCATTCGATATGCCATCCCGGCCGGCCCCGGCCCCAGGGGCTCTCCCAGCCCGGCTCGTTTGCGGAGGAAGGCTTCCACAGCACGAAATCCATCGGATCGCGCTTGTAAGGCGCAACCTCGACCCGTGCCCCCGCCTCCATCTCGTCCAGCGACCGGCGCGAAAGCGAGCCGTAATTCTTGTCCGACGGCACATGGAACAGCACGTGACCCTCGGCCTCATAGGCATGCCCCCGGGCGATCAGCCGTTCGATGATGTCGATCATCTGGGCAATGTTCTCGGTTGCCCTCGGCTGGTGGGTGGGCGGAAGGCAGTTGAGCGCCTTCACGTCTTCTTGGAACTGGGCGTTGGTGAGCTCGGTGACCTTGGCGATCGCCTCGTTCAGCGGCAGCTCGGGATAGTCTCTGGCCGCGCGCGCATTGATCTTGTCATCGACATCCGTGATGTTGCGCACATAGGTGACATGCGCCTCGCCGAAGATGTGGCGCAGAAGGCGGAACAGCACGTCGAAGACGATGACCGGCCGGGCATTGCCGATATGGGCGAAGTCATAGACGGTCGGCCCGCAGACATACATGCGGACATTGCTGCGATCGATCGGCCGGAAGATTTCCTCGGCGCGGGTCAGCGTATTGTAGAGCTTCAGTGCCATAGGGTTCCCACCTGGCGCTGGCCGGGCGGAAATCTGTGCTTTGGAAACAGGAGAGGCCGCCGAGCCAGCGAAGAGCTAGTCGGTAATAATCGAAATGATGCCGCAGCAGGCGGCGATGGTCGGGGCCGTGATCATGGCGAGCACCATGCGCAAACTCGCGGGCGCTCGTCAAGCCTCATCGCGCTCCCACCGCCGGCTGCGTCAAAAGTTTCGCCACGGCGCAAACACGGTTTTGCCGCACACCGGGAGGCCAATGGCAGGAGTTGGGAAATGCTGCGTCGCAGGGCTGAATAATCCGGGCGCATCAGTCCTAATGTCGGTCCGGGCCCAAACTAACGCCCTCTCCGGCCATCATTCAGACAACCGTGAGGAAGTTATGTTCAGTCTCTTTTATGAAGCTATCGAAGGCTTCACCGACGCCAACCTGCTGGACGAGATGATGCTCGAGCAGGCCGACCTACCGAGTTACGATACCGATGATCTCTTCAGCTGCGCCGATGCCCAGCCGGATGCGGAACTGCCCATAACCCCAAATCTTGGAGATCTTCTGCCGCCCCCCTGCCATCTGACCGGCATCGGCCCATGCTGGCTTGACGGCGCCTGATGGACCGGGGCTGAAAGCCTGATGCGGCGGATTACTCCGCCGCATCCAGGGTCTCGTCGTCATCGACGAAACGCGATTCCTTCTTGAGCTCTTCGGCGATCAGGAAAGCGAGCTCCAGCGCCTGGTCCGCATTGAGACGCGGATCGCAGAATGTGTGATACCGGCTCTCGAGATCGGCTTCCGTCACCAGATGGGCACCGCCGGTGCACTCGGTGACATTCTTGCCGGTCATCTCCACATGCACGCCGCCGGCATGGGTGCCCTCTGCCTGATGCACCGCCATGAAGCGTCGCACCTCGGCCATGATCTGGTCGAAGGGCCGGGTCTTGTAGCCGGAATTGGTCTTGACCGTGTTGCCATGCATCGGGTCGCACGACCACACCACACTGCGTCCTTCCCGGGTAACGGCCCGGATCAGCGGCGGCAGATGGGCCTCGACCTTGTCTGCGCCGAAACGGCAGATGAGGGTAAGACGGCCCGGTTCGTTGCTGGGGTTGAGGATGTCGATGAGCCGGATCAACTCGTCGGCCTCGAGCGACGGCCCGCACTTCACACCGATCGGATTCTGCACGCCGCGCAGGAATTCCACATGGGCACCGTCTGGCTGCCGGGTGCGGTCCCCGATCCACAGCATGTGGCCGGAAGTGGCATACCAGTCGCCGGAAGTGGAATCGATCCGGGTCAGCGCCTGCTCGTAGCCGAGCAGCAGCGCCTCGTGGCTGGTGAAGAAATCGGTCTGGCGCAGCTGCGGAGCGGTATCCGCATTGATGCCAATCGCCCGCATGAAGTTGAGCGATTCGGTCAGGCGATCGGCGAGCGCCTGATAACGGGCATTGGCCGGGCTGTCGCGCAGGTAACCGAGGGTCCAGTTATGCACGTGTTCGAGATTGGCGTAGCCGCCCTGGGCGAAGGCGCGCAGCAGGTTGAGCGTGGCTGCCGACTGCCGATAGGCCATGAGCTGGCGATGGGCATTCGGCGTGCGCGCCTCGGCCGTGAATTCGTTGGAATTGATGATGTCGCCCCGATAGGACGGCAGCGTCACTCCGTTGACCGTCTCGGTATCGGATGACCGCGGCTTGGCGAACTGACCGGCGATGCGCCCGACCTTCACCACCGGCGAAGAGGCACCGAAGGTGAGGACGATGGCCATCTGCAGGAAGACACGGAAGAAGTCGCGGATATTGTCCGCCGAATGCTCCTCGAAGCTTTCGGCGCAGTCACCACCCTGGAGCAGGAAGCCCTTGCCCTCGGCCACCTTGGCCAGCTTCCGCTTCAGCTTGCGGGCTTCACCGGCAAAGACGAGCGGCGGGAAGCCCTTGAGCTGCGCTTCGACCTGCGCCAGGTGATCGGGATCGGGGTAAACGGGCATCTGGACCGGCGGCCGCGAGCGCCAACTATCCGGGGTCCATTGCTCAGCCATCGTACCAACTCCAATCGCATTCGTCCCGGATCTGCCCGGGCAACTAGATTATATTGCCGTCAATCGGTATTCGCTGGATTGCCTGTCGGAATAACAAGGGCCGATAGGCCGGATCCGACTTCCCGGAGCGCCGCTTTCAGAGCCCTTGGCCCGCGGTTCGATCTCCGACAGCAAGGCTGCGGTTATACACGGTCACCTGTCCGGAGCAAAGCAATAGCTTTGCCCCAGATATTCAGAAGTCTGGCTTTACCTGATCCCGTTCAGCTCGACATACCGCTTCATCGAGATCTCGGCGTCTGCATAGACTTCCTGCCTCTCGACGTTCCAGTATCGAACGAGGTCCATGGGAATGGGCTGGCCTGTCACCGAGCAGCGCACAAAATCGCCGGGCACGACGACCTGGTAGTCGCCGTCCAGAAATCGCAGCTTGGCTTCGCGCCCGCCGGCAAACTTCGGTTCGTATCTGTTCATCGTCTGAAACTCCGCTGCAGAAGTTTAATGCGCCTGTTCCCGAACTTCCAGTAGCGGCATTAAAAAAGCTCTCCCTGCCCCCTGGGTGGGGCTGATTTTCGCAGCTTCCGCGTGCCGGATGGAGCGGCGTCCCTCGCCTCGGCGCCCGCAGGCCGATCGCTTCCCGCCTCGCCCCCGCCGATGACGGCACCGACCTCGCCGTCATGGAAGCGCAGCGCCACCGTCTGCCCGGCCCTCGTCTCTGCGGCCCCATGGATCAGCCGTCCCCGGTCCAGCACCAGAGCATAGCCGCGCCGGAGCACCGACTGGTAGCCGAGGGTGTTGAGCAGCTTGGCCTGCAGGTCGAGACGTCGGCCGAGATCCTGCAGGCCCCGCGTCATGGCCTGCCGGGCGCGCAACTCCATGGAGGCAAGACGCTCCCCCTCGCTCTGGCAATGCCTGAGCAGGACTCGGCCATTGAGTCGTGATGCGACGGCGACGAAATCATGGGCATGATGCTGGATATTGGCCCGCAGCGCCGCCATCAGCCGCCCCGCCGCCATGTCGAAGCCCTGTCGTGCGAGGTTCAGGATATCCTGCGGCTTGGGCAGACCGCGGGCTGCCGAGCGCACCTGCGCCCTCCGGTCCTCGAGCAGTCGCCGGATGGCCCCCTGCCTCCGCAGTTCGAGGCTTTCGACCGTCGCCATGAGGTCAGCTCGCACCGGCACGGCGAGCTCCGCCGCCGCAGTAGGCGTCGGCGCCCTGACATCGGCGGCATGATCGATCAGGGTTGTATCGGTCTCGTGCCCCACCGCCGAGATCAGCGGAATGCTGCTCTCCGCCGCGGCTCGGACCACCACCTCCTCGTTGAAGCCCCACAGATCCTCGAGCGAGCCACCGCCGCGGGCGACGATGATGAGGTCCGGCCGCGGCACCGTCCCGCCCGGTTCCAGTGCATTGAAGCCCCGGATGGCGGCAGCGACTTCCGCGGCGCAGGTCTCGCCCTGCACGCGCACGGGCCAGACCAGCACATGCCGCGGGAAGCGGTCCTCCAGCCGGTGCAGGATGTCGCGGATGACCGCACCGGTGGGCGAGGTGACGACCCCGATCACCTTCGGCAGGAACGGGATCGGCACCTTGCGGTCCTGGTCGAACAGGCCTTCGGCGGCAAGCTTGCGCCGGCGCTCGTCCAGCAGGGCCATGAGCGCGCCTGCCCCGGCCGGCTCGAGGTTGTCGATGACGATCTGGTACTTGGACGTGCCCGGATAGGTCGTCAGCCGGCCGGTGGCGATGACTTCGAGCCCTTCTTCCGGCTTGAACCGAAGCCGCGCGAAACTGCCCCGCCAGATCACCGCGTCGATCTTGGCGCCCTCGTCCTTGAGCGAGAAATAGCAGTGACCGGAGCTATGCCGCCCGCGGAAACCACTGATCTCGCCGCGCACCCGCACGAAGGAGAACGCATCCTCCACGGTCCGCTTGAGCGCGAAGGACAGTTCACTGACGGACAGTTCCATCGTGTTCGTCCTGGGCGCATCCGCCTCATCGGCCGCGGAAAACCAGTCCCTGTCGCCAGCTTCGGTCATCGTCTCGTTCGAATCCTGTTTCCTCCGCGCCATGTGATGCTAATAAGGGTGCGAATTCAAGGTTGCACGCCGACAAGTGGCCGCGCGCAACATCACAAGTCGAGGAATTGCGGTGAACGTTCTGGTGATCGGATCGGGTGGCCGGGAGCACGCCCTGTGCTGGGCTCTGCAGGCAAGCCCCCTTGTTGACAGGCTTTTCTGCGCCCCCGGCAATGGCGGTATCCGCCAGGTGGCCGAATGCGTCGATCTCCCGGTCTCCGATCATGCCGCCGTCATCGATTTCTGTCGGACCCGTGGGGTGGAATTCGTAGTGGTCGGCCCCGAGGCGCCGCTGGTGACCGGCCTCGTCGATGACCTGTCGGCCGCCGGCATCAAGGCCTTCGGCCCCTCCGCCAGGGCGGCCCAGCTCGAGGGCTCCAAGGCCTTCACCAAGGAGCTCTGCGCCCGCCACGACATACCGACAGCGGCCTTTGCCCGCTTTACCGATCCGGCCGCCGCCAAGGCCTATATCGGAGAAAAGGCCCCGATCGTGCTCAAGGCTGACGGCCTTGCTGCCGGCAAGGGCGTGATTATCGCCATGACCCCGGCCGAAGCCCATGCCGCTGTCGATGACATTCTCGGCGGTCAGTTCGGCGCTGCCGGCCACGAGGTGGTGATCGAGGAATTCCTTGAGGGCGAGGAGGCCAGCTTCTTCGTGCTCGTCGATGGCACCAACGTGCTCCCTCTGGTTACCGCCCAGGATCACAAGCGCGTCGGCGATGGCGATACCGGCCCCAATACCGGTGGCATGGGAGCCTATTCGCCGGCACCCGTCATGACCGAGGAGATGATCAGGCGCACAATGGACGAGATCATCTACCCGACCGTGCGCGCCATGGCCGCCGAGGGCATGCCCTATCGTGGCGTGCTCTATGCCGGCCTGATGATCACCGATGCCGGCCCCAAGCTCATTGAATACAATTGCCGCTTCGGCGATCCGGAATGCCAGGTCCTGATGATGCGCCTGAAGTCGGATCTCCTGCCTGCGCTGATCGCCACCGTCGACGGCGAGCTGGCCAATTTCGACCTGCGCTGGCATGACGAGCCAGCCCTTACCGTGGTCATGGCCGCCCGAGGCTATCCCGGCGACTATGTGAAGGGCACGGAGATTCGCGGTCTGTATGCGGCGGCAGCGGTCGAGGGGGTGCAGATCTTCCATGCCGGAACGAAGGCCGATGGCGATCGCATTCTTGCCAATGGCGGCCGTGTGCTCAATGTTACCGCCATGGGCGCGACCATCGCCGAGGCGCGCGAGCGTGCCTATGCCGCCATTGATCGTCTCGACTGGCCGGAGGGCTTCTGCCGTCGCGACATCGCCTGGCGTGCGCTCAGGCCATCGACGCCGGCCTGACGCCTGATGGATGACAGGCGACACGGCCTGTGGCATCGGTCATCATGAAGAAGAAGCCGCAAAGGCCCGACGGATTGAGGAGGAACATGGGTGGATCTTCTCGCTGGCTTTGACACCAGGCGGATCGAGACCTTCGGAGCGGAGATCCATCTCCGGGTCGGGGGGTCCGGCCCTGCGGTAGTGCTGCTCCACGGCTATCCCCAGACCCATGTGATGTGGCACCATCTGGCGCCGCGGCTGGCCGAACATTTCACCGTGGTGCTGCCCGACCTGCGCGGCTACGGCCAGTCTTCCTGTCCGCAGGCCGATCCCGACAATTTCACCTATTCGAAGCGCGCCATGGCCCAGGACGTGAAGCACGTCATGCGCGCGCTGGGCCATCGCGCCTTCGCGGTAGTGGGCCATGACCGAGGCGGCCGCGTCGCCTATCGCCTTGCGTTGGACGAGCCCGAAACCGTCACCCGCCTTGCGGTGCTCGACATCATCCCCACCTACGAGATGTGGCAGCGCATGAATGCGCAGCTGGCAATGACAACCTATCACTGGATGTTCTTCGCCCAGCCCTCGCCGCTGCCGGAGATGTTGATCGAGCCCCGGGCGCGCGAATTCATCGACTATACGCTCGCCAGCTGGACTGCGACCCGTGACCTGAGCGCCTTCGATCCCCAGGCTCTCGAGGCCTATCGCGAGGCTTTCGCCGCGCCCGGCCATGTGGCGGCCAGCTGCAACGATTACCGCGCGGGCCAGACCTATGACTTTGATGCCGACAAGGCCGATCATCTGGCGGGCCGCATGATAGCCTGCCCGGTCCTCGCCCTCTGGGGCGATGCCGGCATCCCCGCCTCAGCCAGGGGGCCCCTCGACATCTGGCGCAACTGGGCACGCGACCTGCGGGGCGCCGCCGTCGGCGCCGGCCACTTCATTGCCGAGGAAGCACCGGATGAGACCTATTCCCACCTGCTTCCTTTCCTCTTGGAATCCAACGACTAGACGAGGTTCGAGTCCCTATGTCCGGTGACACAGTAGAAAAGATCGATCGCCAGAAGGAGTTTGGCGGCGTGGATGCGGTCCGGCCCGCCCACCGTTTCGATGAACAGCGTCTTGCCGACTACATGGCCGCTCACGTCGAGGGCTTCGAGGGGCCGCTGACGGTCGAGCAGTTCAAGGGGGGACAGTCGAACCCGACCTACCGCCTCACCGCCCGTTCCGGCCGCTACGTCCTCCGTCGCAAGCCGCCGGGAAAGCTGCTGCCTTCCGCCCATGCGGTCGATCGCGAGTATCGGGTGATCAAGGCCCTTTACGATCAGGGCTTCCCCGTCGCCCGTCCCTTCGTCCTCTGCGAGGATGACAGCGTCATCGGCACCGCTTTCTACATCATGGCCTTCGCCGACGGTCGCGTATTCTGGGAGCCGGCTGCGCCTGGCATCAGCCGGGAGGAGCGCGCCGCCATCTATGACGCCCTCAATGCCGGCATCGCCACTCTCCATACCTATGACTACAAGGCCATTGGCCTTGGCGATTTCGGCAAGCCCGAAGGCTATGTCGCCCGCCAGATCAAGCGTTGGTCCGAGCAGTACAAGGCCTCCCTCACCCGGCCGATCCCGGAAATGGACCGGCTGATGGCCTGGCTGCCCCAGGCCTGCCCCGAGCAGACCGACTCTTCCCTCGTTCATGGCGACTACCGCCTCGACAACACCATCATCGCCAATGATCGCCCCGAGCTTCTGGCCGTGCTCGACTGGGAGCTCTCGACCATCGGCGATCCGGTGGCCGACTTCACCTATCACTTGATGCAGTGGCGCATGCCGCCGTCAGAGATCGGCGCCGGCGTCGGCACCCTGGTCGGCCAGGATTTCGAGGAGATGGGGTTGCCGCGGCTTGAGGAATATGTCGAGCGCTACTGCGAGCGCACCGGCCGGTCGAGCCTGCCGAATATCGACTTCTACCTCGCCTACAACTTCTTCCGTCTGGCGGCGATCTTCCAGGGCATCGTTGGCCGTGTCCGTGACGGCACCGCCGCCAATCCGAAGGCGGCCGCCATGGAGACCCAGGTGGAACCCATGGCCAAGGTTGCCTGGGATTATGCGCTGAAGGCTGGAGCCTGACGGATGGATCAAGCCAGCCCGCGCATCGGCCTCGCTCTGGGCGGTGGCGGCGCGCGCGGGCTGGCCCATATTTCAGTCCTTGAAGCCTTTGATGATCTGGGCGTCAGACCGACTCATATCGCCGGCACCTCAATCGGGGCCCTGATCGGCGCCATATATGCATCGGGCCTGTCGGCGGCAGAGATCCGCGAGCATGCCCGCGAACTCCTCGCCAATCGCCGGGAACTCATCCGGCGGATTCTAGCAGATCCTGCAGTTACTTTCGGGCAGTTGTTGAGCCTTCGTCCAAGGCTGGGCGCCATGATAGACGGTGAGCTGCTCGTCCGTGCTGCCCTGCCCGATGGCCTGCCCGACCGGATCGAGGACTTGCCGACGCGCTTCACTGCGGTCGCTACCGACTTCTATCGCCGCACCGCTCATCCCCTGACCCAGGGCCCGGTGGTTCCGGCCATCGCCGCCTCCATTGCCCTGCCCGGCCTGATAGCCCCGCGCCGCATCCAGGGGCGGGTTCTGATCGATGGCGGCGTGACCGATCCGCTGCCCTTTCGTCAGCTTGACGAAGTCGACATCGTCATCGCGGTGGATGTCACCGGGCGTCCCGTGGGCCGCCCCGGCCGCATGCCGGCCCTGCCGGAACTGGTCTTCCGTTCGTCCATGATCATGCAGCACCTCCTGGTGCAGGCCAATATCGAACGCTCGCCGCCCGATATCCTCATCCGCCCGGACGTGGACCACATCCGCGTGCTCGAATTCCTGAAGCTGCCGGAAATCGAGAAAGCGGCGGCGGCGGCGCGTGAGGAGTTGAAGCGCAGGCTCGCTGACCTCCTTGCCGCACCGCCTGAGCGCTGACCTGCGTCAGTCTTCGACGAAGCTGCGCTGCAGGGAGTTGATCAGCGGATCGAGGATGTAGCGGAGCACGGTGCGGGTTCCGGTGGTGATCGAGACATCCGCCGGCATCCCCGGCGTCAGGACGATGGCTGGCTTGATCTTGCCGAGCTCCGTCTCGTTCACCTCAACCTTGCCCTCATAGAACGTGCCGCCGCGCCCGTCCTCCACCGCATCCGGCGAAACATAGATGAGCTTGCCCATGATCCGCGGCAGGCCGCGCTGCTTGTAGGCGGTGAACTTGACGAGGCATTCCTCGCCCGTGTGGACCACGTCGATATCCATGGGAGAGATGCGGACATCGATGATCATTTTTTCGGATGCGGGGACGATGTCGAGAATGGGCTGGCCGCCGGGAATGACGCCGCCGATGGTGTGGAACTTGAGGTTGACCACGGTGCCGTCGATCGGCGAGGTGATTTCGGTGCGCTGTAGCGCATCCTGACTGGCGGCCAGCTTGCTTTCGAGGCTTGCCAGCTCCTTCTCGAGCTCTGCCTTCTGGCTGGAGGCATTGTCCCGGGCCTGGGCCTCGAGATTGAGGACCTGGAGCTTTGCCTCGTTGATCTGCTGCTGGATCGTGGCCAGGGCCGACTGGGTCGAGGTTGCCTGCGCTTCGAACTGGGACATGACCCTTTGCATTTCCAGCAGCCGCGAGCGCCGTTCGAAGCCCTGTTTCACGAGCTTGGAGACTGTCTCCATTTCCTGCCGCATGAGCTCGAGCTGCTCCTGGGCGCTGGTTGCCTCGGCCTGTCTGCCGATCAGCTGCTCGTTGAGCTGGGCCACCCGCTGCTCGAGCACGCCCTTCTGTCCCTTCAAGGTCTGCATGCGGAGCTCGAACAGGCGGTCCTGCGACTGGACGATATCATGGGCCTTGGGGTTCTTCTTGGCCTCCTCCAACAGCCAGTCGGGATAGGTGACCTTGTCGGCCCCCTCGATCTCCGCTTCGAGCCTGGCGAAGGCCGCAGCCGCCCCGAAGCGCTGGATCTGGATGATGTCGAGATTGGCCATGTCGCGGGTGGCGTCGAGGATGAGCAGCGGTTGGCCGGCTTTCACATGGTCGCCGTCCTTGACCAGTATCTGCTGGATGATGCCGCCTTCCAGATGCTGGATCGTTCGCCGGTAGCCCTCCGGACTGACCACGCCCGGCGCCATGGCGGCACTGGCAAGCGGCGCAAGCGCGGCCCAGCTACCCGCCCCAAAGACGAACACGCCGCAGATGATCACGCCCCAGAGGCTGATCTTGCGCAGCGAGCGGGCGTTGCGGGCGAGCGCCTTGCGGGCTTCCCCTTCCGGATCGACAAACAGGTCTGCGACATTGGCAGGCTCAGCCGCCGGAGCGGCCTTCACGCCTGGGGCATTGCTCATTGCAGGCCTCCTTGAACATGAAGCACGGGACCGGGCGCAGCGGTGTCGCCGCGGTTGGCAAAGGGACCAACGCCGATGGCCGGGCTGGCTGCTCCATTCATGCTGCCCGTCGCTGCGCCATTACCGGGTCCGGGTGCTGCGGACGCCGCCGGCTGCATTCCCATTCCCATTCCCGGCCCTGCCGGCGGAACCTGGATGGCTTGCGGCATCTGTGGCGGCATCTGTTGGGCCCACGACTGTTGCGGCATCGGTGACATGCCCGGTGCAGGCACGGGTTGCTGCGCCATCTGCGGGATGGCCTGTGGGAAAATCGGCTGTTGCGGTGCCGACGCCGGGGGAGCGGTCATCGGGCCAGGCCCCGCTTGCCCCCCTTGCATCTGCGGCATCCCAATCGGTGACGCAGCCTGCCCTGCGGTCGGTCCGGCGGCAGGGCTGGCCGGGTAGCCGGCCGCCGCCGATCCATTGGGGCCATATCCATCATTTGCCGGAACTGGCGGCCGCACGGGTTGCGCGGGCCCTGGCCCAGGCTGCGGGACTACCTGCGGCTGCGGTATGGGACCGTGCTGCGGCTGCGGCCTCGGCGCCTGTGCGCCAGGCTGGGCGGCAGCCGGGCCGGGCGCACCACTGAGCGCCGCGAGAACCTGGTCCTTCGGACCGAGCATGGCGATCTGGCCGTCCTTCACCACCAGCAACCGGTCGGCAGGCTTGAGGATCTGCGGCCGGTGCGCCACGACGATGATGGTCGTGCCGGTCCGTTTCAGTCGCTCGAGCGACTGGATCAGCACATTCTCGCCTTCGGCATCGAGATTGGCGTTGGGTTCGTCCAGCAGGAGAACCTTGGGATTGCCATAGAGCGCCCGCGCGAGGCCGATCCGCTGACGCTGGCCGCCGGAAAGCTGGACACCACCTTCGCCGACCGGCGTGTCGTATCCGGCGGGTAGCCTGAGGATCAGGTCATGAACGCCGGCGAGCTGCGCTGCCGCCACCACTGCGCTGGGTTCGGCGAAGCCCATGCGCGCGATGTTGTCAGCGATGGTTCCGGTAAACAGCTCGACCGTCTGAGGCAGATAGCCGAGATAGCGGCCGAGATCCTCATGATTCCACAGTTTGAGATCGGCACCGTCCATCCGCACATAGCCGGCCGTAGGCTTCAGGATGCCAATCATCAGCTTGCAAATGGTCGTCTTCCCCGATGCCGATGGCCCGATCACGCCGAGCATCTCCCCGGCATTGACTGTCATGGACACGCCCTTGATCACCGGCGGGAAACTTGGGTTGGGCTGGTAAACCACCCGCTCAAGCTCGATCTGCCCGTTCGGCGGCGGGAGTGAGGTCTGGCCCGCAGGCCGTTGATGAGACTCCAGCGCCGCCACGATCGACTGGTAGGCTTGGCGTGCGCTGATGAACTGGCGCCAGGCGGCAATCGACTGCTCGACCGGCATGAGCGCCCGTCCCAACAACATGGAGCCGGCGATCATGCCCCCGCCGGTCATCTGCCCGGTCAGGACCAGATAGGCGCCAAGCCCCAGAATGAGGATCTGCGCCACCAGTCGGACAAACTTGGAGATGCTGTTGATCAGGGCGCCTCGATCGGCGGCCTTCTCCTGTACCAGCAGTGCGCCTTCGGCACTCGCCCGCCACCGCGCCATGATGTTGGGGAACAGCCCCATGGCCTGCACGCTCTCGCCATGCCGGACGGCAGCTTCCGCCAGCCTGTAGGCGGAGGCAAGATGCATGGCCGCCGACTGCGATGGGATGCGCTGCATGCGGTGATTGAGGAGGGCCAGCCCGAACAGGATGGCGGCGGACACCACCGTCAGGATCCCGAGCAGCGGATGGACGCACCACAGGATGATAGTGAAGAATGGCATCCAGGGCGCGTCAAACAGGGGCGCGATCAGCGGCCCCCCCACGAAATTGCGGATCTGCCCGAGATCGCGTAGCGGCTGGATGCCGACGGGCTTGGGCGAAGTTGCCGTGTCGACCGCCACCTTCACAAGCTCAGGCGCGATCTCCCGCTCGAAGCGCGACCCGATCCGCGCGAGAAGCGACGACCGGAGGCCATCGAGCAGGCTCATCACGAAGAAACCAAAGATGGCGCCGAGGGTGAGATATAACAGGGTCTCGAGATGGGAGCTCGACAGCACGCGGTCAAAGACCTGGAAGCTGTAGAGCGGTGAGATCATCACCAGAATGTTCATGGTGAAGCTGAAGAGCGCGGCGATCAGCAGCCACCACTTCAACGACGCCAGTATCTGCTTCGGCCGGTTGGGCATTGCCATGCGCGTACTCACAAAACTGCAATTCAGACCACTGCGGTGCCAGGGAGACGGATCCGGCCGGACCGGGCTGGTCGCGTCTTGCGGAGTCGAAGCTACATACTGAACCATAACATTTAGTGCATTTGATGATATTGCTCTCTTTGGTTGCGTTTCGTACAGGCAGGACTGATCGGGGTGCTGATTCAGGCTCGCGGCCTGCCGGGTGTCAGGCTCAATCCCGGCGCTGGCGGAAAAAGTCCTGCAGCAGCTTCCGCGCCCCGTGCTCTCCTATGCCCCCATATGTGTCGGGACGATGGTGACATGTGGGCTGGGTGAAGATGCGTGGCCCGTGTTCGACACCGCCCATGCGCACGTCCTCCGCTCCGAAATAGACTCGGCGCAGCCGGGCAAAGGAGATGGCCGTGGCGCACATGGCGCAGGGCTCGAGAGTCACGTGGATGTCGCAGTCAACGAGCCGCTCCGAGCCAATCCGGGCGCAGGCCGCGCGAATCGCAAGCATTTCTGCGTGAGCCGTGGGGTCACTGAGCTCGACGGTCCGGTTCCGGGCGACGGCCAGGACCGCCCCCTCGCGATCGACGATCACCGCCCCCACCGGCACCTCGCCGGCCGCCGCCGCCTCGCGCGCGGCCTCGAGGGCCAATTCCATGAATGGAAACCGGTCGATCCTGGTCATCGGTCGCATTTCCCCACTGCTTCCTGCTCCCGTCCGTGATAAGAGCGTTGCATCATGAGCGATAGATCAAAATCGACCCCTGCCCCCGACGAACCGCCTGCGGCGACCGGCGCCGACGAGGCCGCGGCTGTTGCCCGCGAGCCGGCCGGGGACCGTGTGGCGAAGGTGATCGCGCGCGCCGGTCTCTGCTCCCGACGCGATGCCGAGCGCATGATTCTCGATGGCCGCGTCGCGGTGAACGGCCGCGTCATCGATTCTCCCGCCCTCAATGTGGTGGACGGCGATATCGTCTCGGTGGATGGCAAGCCGCTGGGCGAGCCTGAGCGGGTGCGCGTCTGGCGCTATCACAAGCCGAGCGGCCTGATGACCACCCATCGCGATCCCGAGGGCCGCCCCACCGTCTTCGAGCATCTGCCCGAACATCTGCCTCGGGTGATCTCCGTCGGTCGCCTGGATATGACGTCGGAAGGCCTGCTGCTGCTGACCAATGACGGCGAGCTTGCCCGCAGGCTTGAACTGCCCACCACCGCCTGGACCCGTCGCTACCGCGTGCGCGCTTTTGGCAAGATCGACCAGGCCAAGCTGGACGGGCTGCTCCATGGCATCACCATAGACGGCGTCCGATATGGTCGGATCGAAGCCAAGCTCGAGCGCGAGCAGGGCGACAATTGCTGGCTCACCATGGTGCTGCGCGAGGGCAAGAATCGCGAGATCCGCAAGGTGCTCGAGCATCTCGGCCTTGTGGTCAACCGCCTGATCCGGGTGTCCTACGGCCCCTTCCAGCTGGGCGAGCTGGAGCGCGGCAAGGTCGAGGAGATTCCCGGCAAGGTACTGCGCGACCAGCTGGGCGAGCGCCTGTCCGAGGGGCTGGCGGGCCTCAAGCCTGGTCGCAGAGGCCACGGCGCGCCTTCAGCCGGCGAATTGGAAGTATCGGCCTCATCGGTGGGCATGACGGTTCCATCCCGCCGTCCAAACCCGTCAGGCGGACCGCGCCGCAGCAAGCCGGCACCCGACATTTCTGCGTCCGGCAAGCCGGCCGCCAAGGGGGGCGTCGGCCGGCGACCCCGCCCCGACCGTCTGGGCGAGGCCAAAGCGCGTACAGGGCATTCGGCGCTGAAGGAGGGTGCGCCCTCCCGGCGACCGATGACGACTGGCAACGAGCCGCCATTGCGCCCCAGCCGTCCTGGCGCCCTCCGTCCCGAACGCGGCGCGCCAGGAGGAGCAGAGACGAGATCGGCCCGACCGGATGCTGGAGCAGGTCGCTTGGGCAACTCTACCCGGAGCGACCGCCGGACTTCGGCCGCCAAGCCAGCCGATCGTCCATCACGTGCGACCGGCCGGCCCCCTTCCCGTCCCGAGCGGCAAGGCGCGCCCTCCCCCGGCGGCGGACCGGCGCACGGCCCCCGCGGTAAGCGCCCCGATGGCGATGGCCCGAGATCCGGTGGCGGAGCGCCAGGCAGCAAGCGGAGCGGACATGCGCATCGTCGCCGGTAAGCATCGCGGTCTCGCGCTGGCAACGCCCACGGACAACCGGATCAGACCGACCAGCGACCGCACCCGCGAGGCCATCTTCAACATCCTTCAGCATGGCGCAACCGCCATGGAACTAGAAGGCGCCCGCGTGCTCGACCTCTTTGCCGGCACTGGCGCCCTGGGGCTCGAGGCCCTGTCGCGCGGCGCCCGCTACTGCGTCTTCGTGGACGAGGGCGCCGCGGCCCGTGGCCTGATCCGCACCAATGTGGATGCCATGCACGCCCAGGGCGCGACCAAGATCTGGCGGCGCAATGCTACCGACCTTGGTCCCTGCGCTCCCATGCTGCCCTTCGATCTGGTCTTCGCCGATCCGCCATATGGCAAGGGGCTGGGCGAAAAGGCCTTATCCTCGGCCATGGCCGGGGGCTGGCTGACACCCGAGGCAGTGATCGTGCTTGAGGAAAGTGCCGATGCGGTGATCGATCTGCCGGCGGGTCTCACCCTGCTCGATCAGCGCCGCTATGGCGACACCCAGGTGATGTTCCTCACCCCCGACAGCGCCGCCGGTTCTGCGTGATCACCGGCCGGTGCCGCGGCTCGCGATGCCCGGCAAGCCTGTGAACCACCATCCACGAGGGTGAACTGGCGGAACGCCTGCCCCGACCGGATGCCATTCCCTGCATGCGAGACGGCCGCAGCCGCCAGCTCATCGGGCACGGCTTCAGCGTCGGGCGAACAGTTTTTCGATATCGGAGAGCTTCAGCTTGATATAGGTCGGCCGCCCGTGGTTGCACTGACCCGAATTGGGCGTGGCTTCCATGTCGCGCAGGAGCGCGTTCATTTCCTCAACCCGCAACCGGCGACCTGAGCGCACCGAGCCATGACAGGCCATGGTGGCGAGCACATGCTCGATCCGGCCCTGCAGGCTTGAAATCCCGCCCAGCTCAGAGAGCTCGTCGGCCAGCTCCTGGACGAGCCGCGCGATGTTGCCGCCAGCGATCAGCGCCGGCACCTCGCGCACGCAGACCGCGCCGGCCCCGAATCCATCGATCACCAGGCCGAGGCTTTCAAGCATTTCCTGCTGGTCGAGCAGGCGGGCAACATCGGCCTCATCCAGCTCGACCACTTCCGGCAGCAGAAGCGGCTGACGGGCGATTCCTTCGCGGGCAAGCGCCGCCTTCATGCGCTCATAGACCAGTCGCTCATGCGCGGCATGCTGATCGACGATCACCATCCCGTCGCTGGTCTGGGCGATGATGTAATTGCCATGGAGCTGCGCGCAGGCCGCCCCCAGCGGCGCCTGTTCCGCCTCGACCGTCCGGTTGTCGGCGGAAGTCTCATCCTGTCGTGGCGTGAAGGTCCGCGCCTGCGGCTCGCTGAACCCCTCGAAGACCGGCATGGCCGACGCGGCCGCTGGCGTGACCGGCGCCTGTGCCGCAAAGGCCTCGCTGACGCTCACCGGCGACAGGCGCTGTGGCGCGGGCCAGGGCGTTGCCCGATAGGAGGTGGAGGCGGGACGGTTGCCGGCCGTGGACTGGGCGGCAACCTCAAGCGCCGCATCGGCGATCGTCCCCGTCGACCGCTGCGCCGCAAGATCGAGTGCCCGGCGGAGACTGCCCACCACCAGCGCCCGGATCAGCCCCTGGTCCCGGAACCGCACCTCCGCCTTGGCCGGATGCACGTTCACATCCACCATGTCCGGCGGGCAGCTGATGAACAGCGCCACCAGGGGATGGCGTCCGCGCGGCACGAGATCGCCATAGGCGCCACGCACGGCTCCGAGCAGCAGACGATCCTTGACCGGCCGGCCATTGACGAACAGAAACTGCATGGTGGCATAGGCGCGGTTGAGGGTCGGCAGCCCCGCATAGCCCTCGATCGAGAGATTGTCGCGCCCGCCCAGCACCTCGACCGCATTGTCGATGAATTCGCGGCCCATGATCTCGGCGAGCCGCCGCCGGGCCCCTTCCGGCCCCGGCAGGCAGGGCGCATAATTGAGCACCCGGCGCTCGCTGGTTGTGAGCGTGAACCCCACCTGCTGATGCGCCATGGCGAGGCGCTTGATCACCTCGATCGTCTCGGCGGTCTCGGTGCGCTCAGACTTCAGGAACTTGAGTCGCGCCGGCACTGCATAGAACAGGTCGCGCGCCTCGACCACCGTGCCCGCGCCGAGGGCAGCAGGTCTTACCGGGTGGCGCAGCCCGCCCTCGACGGCGATCTGATGGGCATCGCCTCCCGCCCGCGGCCGCGACGTGATGGTGAGCCGCGATACCGCGCCGATCGAAGGCAGCGCCTCGCCGCGGAAACCCAGGGTATCGATCAGCAGTAGACTTTCATCCGCGAGTTTGGAGGTTGCGTGGCGCTCGATGGCGAGCTCGAGCTCCTCCGCCGACATGCCGATCCCATCGTCGCTTACCTGGATGAGGCTGCGCCCGCCATCGGTGAAGATCACGTCCACGTGGCGGGCGTCCGCGTCGATGGCGTTCTCGACCAATTCCTTCACCACGCTGGCGGGTCGTTCGATGACCTCGCCAGCGGCGATGCGGTTGATCACGCCATCGGGCAGCCTGCGGATGATCATGCTCTCGTCCTCAGTCAGCTGTGCTGGCGAGGTTATCAGGCTTGCCCACCACAGTGATGAGCAGATCGCCGTTTTCGAGCACTTTTTTTGCGGCCTGCTTAATGTCGTCGATGGTCAGCGCCTCGATGATGCCGTTGCGCCGGTTGATGTAATCGATCCCCATCTCGTCGAGCTGGAGACCGAGCAGCTGGCGGGCGATCTTGGCATTGCTGTCGAAGCGCAGGGCATAGGAGCCGGTGAGATAGGTCTTGATGTCGGCTAGCTCCTCGGGAGTCGGGCCATCCTTGGCCATGCGCTCGATTTCCTGTCGGATGATCTTCACCGTTTCCGCCGCCCGGTCATTGCGGGTCGCAGCGCCGCCCAGGAACAGGCCTACCTTGTCCAATGGCATGAGATAGCTGTAGACGGAATAGGTAAGCCCCCGCTTCTCCCGCACTTCCTCGACCAGCCGCGAGCCGAAACCGCCGCCGCCCAGGATCGCGTTCATGACGAAGGCCGGGATGTAGTCGGGATCGGAAGTCTTGACCCCCTGCCTGCCGAAGCGGATCACGCTCTGCGGGATGTCGTATTCCACCACTTCGAGCGCGGCCCCCTTGCGCACCTGCGCTTCTGGCAGCTGCGGCACCACCACGGGCGCCTCGAGGTCACCGAACACGTCGTCGAGCCTGCGAGCGAGGGTTTCAGCATCGATGGCCCCCACCACCGCGATGGTGAGCCCGTCCCGCCGGAAGAGCTTTGAGCGCAGATCCTTCAGATCTTCGGCCGAGACCGCGCTGATGCCCTCGACCGTACCCGACGGATCCCTGGCGTACGGGTGGTCTCCTAAGGCAAGCTTGAGCCAGGCCCGGGAGGCTATGGTCTCCGGATCCTTTGCGTCGCTGCGGACATTGTTGACCAGCTGCGCCTTCATGCGGGCGAGCGGCTCCTCATCAAAGCGCGGCTCGTTGATGGCGAGCTTGAGCAACCGGAAGGCCTCCTCCTGATTCTCGGCAAGGGTCTGCAGGCTGCCGAAGAAGTTGTCCCGCTCCGCATCAAAGGAGAGCTTGACGGCGGATTTCTCAAGCGCCTGCTGGAATTCCTGCGATGTGAGCTCGCCCGCTCCCTCATCCAGCATGACCGACAGCACATTGGCGAGCCCTTCCTTGCCCTCGGGATCGATGGCGCTGCCGCCGTCGAAGGCGAAGTTCATGGCAATGAGCGGAACGGTGTGATCCTCGACCAGCCACGCTGTAAGCCCGCCGGGCGTCTTGACCTCCTGGATTTCGACGGCGCCGGCTGGCGCAAGCGGTGCCGCCATGAGGCTGAGGGTCAGCGCAACCGTGGTCGCCACAGCCGCAAGACCGTGTTTGATGGGACGAAACAGCTTCACGATTGACCTTCCTTCTTGGCGGGCTGCTTGTGCACGTCTTCACTCGCGGGCTCGGTCGTGGTCTTGCCCTCACGAGCCGGAACGGGCGTGCCGGCGGTTGCCTGCATGGTCGGCAGAAGGCGTCCGGTCACCGACCGCTCAGGCGCGAGATACTTGCGGGCAACGGCCGCCACGTCATCCCGGGTCACGGCCTTGATGCGCTCATGGAAATGCTTCACATCCTCGACCGAATAGCCGGTGGTGAGCGCCGTGCCGAACAGCCGCGCGAGCCTTGCCTGATTGTCCAGGGCATAGATCGAGCTCGCGATCAGTGACGACTTGGCATCCTCCAGCTGCTCGTCGCTGATCTCGCCCCTCTTCAGCCTTTCGATCACCTCATCGATCGCCTGATCGAGCGCAGCGGCTTCCGTGCCCGGCAGCGGCGTCGCATAAAGCCCGACTTTCCCGTAATCGAGATAGTCCGAGCTGTACCAGGCGCTTGCCGAGCTCGCGAGCCGGTCGTCGACCACGATGCTGCGATAGAGCAGGCTGGTGGGGCCGCCGCCGAGCACATTGGCCAGCACCTCAAGCGCTGCCGACTCACCAAGCCCAGCCGGCCCCGTCGCCTCAACCAGGTAGCTACGGATCACCTGCGGGTCGGAGACATTGGCATCCTTGAGCACCACTTCGCGCGCGGCTTCCGGCCTGGGTTCCTTCAGGCGCTTGCGCTCGCCCACCTCGGCCGTGTTCTTGAGCGTCCCGTAGTAGGTTTCGGCAAGCTTTCGCACCTCCTCCGCCGTCACGTCGCCTGCCACCACCAGGATGGCATTGGCTGGCGTATAGTAGCGGCGATAGAAGTCGAGCGCGTCCTCGAGGGTCAGCCCCTGCATCTCGTTCATCCAGCCGATCACCGGCCGCTGATAGGGATGATTGAGGAACAGCGCGGCATCCATCTGCTCGAACAGCCGCGCGCCGGGGTCATTCTCGATGCGCGAGCGGCGCTCCTCGATGATCACCTCCCGTTCGGTCTCCACATCCTTCTCGGTGAGCTTCAGGTTGTGGAGCCGATCTGCCTCCATCTCCATGACCAGAGGCAGGTTCTCCTTGGCGATTCGCTGGTAATAGGCGGTGTAGTCGGCGGAGGTGAACGCATTGTCCTCCCCGCCCTTCTGCCGCACGATCTTCGAGAAGTCACCGGGCTTGATCTTCTCTGTGCCCTTGAACATCAGGTGCTCGAGGAAATGGGCCAGGCCCGACTTGCCTGGCGGCTCGTCCGCTGCCCCGACCCTGTACCAGACCATGTGGGTGACGACTGGCGCACGGTGATCGGGAATGACCACCACCTGCATGCCATTGTCGAGCTCGAAGCTTTCCACGTTGGGGAACATCGCGCCGTCGTCTTTCGCCTGCGCCATGGCGGAGCCGAGCGCCACGAGCGAAATCGCTCCGGCGGCGAGCAGCCGGCGGAAGGTCGGCGCCATCGCGTTCCCTGGCCGTGAAGTTGGATACATGTTGACCTCGCGTCGAAGGGTTTGGCACCGGCAGGGAGTCACCTGACGCGGTGCCCGAACTCGCCCTGAGAGTTGGGCAGCCGCAGGCGGAACGTCCACTAAATTCTTGGTAATGCAGGCACAACAACCGCAGCTTGCATTGATCCGGCGAAGGACGCACTGCTCCCGTGATCCTGTCCGTAGCGGATACGGACGGCGGAGAGTGCCTATGTCGCTGTGTCATCAGGCCGGGGCCAGCGCAGGCTCAGCCTGATCGCTCAGCCGCCATCAGAACTCAGTCGGAGAACAGATTGCCGATATTGAAGATCGAGCCGTAATTCGGGTTCTTGGCCTTCTGCTCGGCGACATATTTCTCGCGCAGTTCCTTGCTGAGCTGAGCCTCGCTCTTCGGCGTTCCGTCGGGATTGACCTTGGAAATGCCGTAGCGCGCATAGACATCCCCACCACCTGCGGCGGGAGCGGCGGTCTGCGGCGCGGCTGCCGGTGCTGCGGGGGCAGCGGCGGCTACCTGCTGGCTATGCGTCTGGGGGGGCGTGGAAGGAGCCCTCGGCGCATTCTGCAGCGCCTGCTCGGGCGGCGCCGACAGGGCATTGCGGCCGATGGCGGCTTCTGCCTCCTGGGCGGCCACATTGGGCATGCCTTCGTGGCTCGTCTCGGCCGGCGGCGGCAGCGAGAGGGACGGCGGCATGGCCAGCACCTGATGGGTTCTCACCTCGCGCTCGTCCGGCACATTCTTGCCCATGCCGAGCATGTCGGTCACGCCCGAACTGCTGGAGCAACCTGCCAAGATCAGGCCTGCAGAGAAGAGCAGTCCTGCCGTGCTCGCAAATCTCGATCCCCTCATGCGCTCCACTCGTTCCTCGTCATGACGGTCATGCCGTCCCGTTACGCAGCCCTTTCGGTCGATCCGATGGAGCTGCCGGAACATCCGGCTTGCCCTGCAGGATCTCCGGCCAGCCGCTTGCGAGGCTCAACCGGCTGCACCTTTTCATCCCAGTGCGGCGAAACCAAGACCCCAACCGGTCGGGCGCCTTAGCCCGTTCGCCCTTCGCGCCAGCTGTCTAGGATCAGCAACGCCACCCCGACCACAATGGCCACATCCGCCAGGTTGAATACGTACCAACTGTAGCCGAAGGCATGGAAGCTGAAGAAATCGGCCACAGCTCCGTGTACGACCCGGTCGATGACATTACCCAGCGCGCCGCCGATTATAAGGCCCAGCGCAAGATTTGCCAAATGGCGCCGGCTCTTGGCGAGCCAGACGACCATGGAGGCCACCACGACGAGGCTCACGCCGATCAGCAGCCAGCGCCCCTGATCGTCGCTCTGTGTAAACCAGCCGTAGCTCACGCCCCGGTTCCACACCAGCACCAGGTCGAAGAAGCTGGTGACCTCCACCACGCCGCGCCGGGCGAGGTCGTAGGGCCCCAGCATCCACCACTTGAACGCCTGGTCAACCGCCAGTGTCAGGAATGCCGCCGCCCATCCGAGACGGGCGCTGGCGCCGAACAGGCTGAACCTGGCTGACAAGGCCCGGGCTTCCGTCATGCCGCGCCGACGCCACGGGTCTCCCGCAGCCATTCGCGCACTGCCTCGGCATCCCGCGGCGTGAGATCCGGGAATTCAGGATCGCTGCCCACCTCCGGCGAGATCTTCCATGAGCGCGCGCATTTGCGTCCCTCGGCCAGTCGCGCATCGACCGCCACGCCGGTCACCTCCGGAAGCCGGTAGGCCGACTCGGGTCCTTCCTCGCGCAGCACCTGGGCGCCACTGGTAATGGCGATTTCGGCGATGTCGACGCCGTCGATCGCCTGCAGCAGATCCTCATTGGTGATGTAGACGACCGGGGCAGCCTCGAGGCTCGAGCCCATGCGCTTGGCGGCACGCTCGATCTCCAGCGCACCGGTAATCACGCGCCTCACCTCGCGCACCTTGTCCCACTTGGCGTCAATCTCGTCCGCCTGCCATTCGGCCGGCACCTCGGGGAACTGGCGCAGATGTACCGAGCCGTTTTCTGACGGGAAGCGTGCAAGCCACGCCTCTTCCATGGTGAAGGCAAGCATCGGCGCAAGCCACGCCGTCAGGCACTCGAACAGCGCGTCCATCACCGTCAGGCAGGCACGCCGGCGCAGTGACGAGCGCGGATCGCAATAGAGCGCATCCTTCCGGATGTCGAAGTAGAAGGATGAGAGTTCGATCGTGCAGAAGTTGAACAGCCGCGAATAGATCCGCCGGTAGTCATAGGCGCGATAACCCTCGCGCACCTGCTGGTCGAGCACCCACAGCTTGTGCAGGATGTAGCGCTCAAGTTCCGGCATTTCCGCAACCGACACCTTCTTGGCCGGGTCGAAATCCGACAGCGCGCCCAGCATGTAGCGGATGGTGTTGCGCAGCTTGCGATAGGCCTCTGCATTGGCCTTGATGATTTCGGGGCCGATCTTGAGGTCGTCCTCATAGTCGGCCGACATCACCCACAGGCGCAGGATATCGGCGCCGTTCTGCCGGATGACGTCCTGCGGCGCGACGATATTGCCGAGCGACTTGGACATCTTGCGGCCGTCCTCGGCCATGACGAAGCCGTGGGTTACCACCTCGTCATAGGGTGCATGCCTGCGGGTGCCGCACGATTCAAGCAGCGAGGAATGGAACCAGCCGCGATGCTGGTCAGTACCCTCAAGATAGATCACCCGGTCCTGGCCGCCCTCAAACACTCGCCTGGGCTTGAGGTCATCGCGCTGCTCGAGCACGAAGGCGTGTGTCGAGCCGGAGTCGAACCAGACGTCGAGAATGTCAGTGACCTGCTCCCAGGCATCGGCGTCATACTTGTCGCCAAGGAAACGCTGCTTTGCGCCCTCCGCGAACCAGGCGTCGGCACCTTCGGCCTCGAAGGCGTCGGCAATGCGGGCATTGACCGCATCGTCCTTGAGGATCTCGCCGGTGTCCTTGTGGATGAACACGCAGATCGGCACGCCCCAGGCGCGCTGACGCGAGATCACCCAGTCGGGCCGGTTCTCGATCATGCCGCGCAGGCGGTTCTGGCCGGAAGCGGGCGTGAAGCGGGTTGCCTCGATGGCGTCGAGCGCGCGCACCCTGAGCGTGTCGCCGGGCCCGTCAATGTCGCGGTCCATGGCGATGAACCACTGCGGCGTATTGCGATAGATGACCGGCTTCTTCGAGCGCCAGGAATGGGGATACTGGTGCTTGAGGCGCCCGCGGGCGATCAGCGCGCCGGCATCGGCCAGCGCCTGGATGACGGCCTGGTTCGCATCGCCCTTCTCACCCTTTTCGGTGATCACCCGACGGCCTTCGAAGCCATAGGCGGCCTTGGTGAGGAAACCGTCGGCATCCACCGTGAACGGAATGGCGGAATCGATGCCGCGCGCTTCCAGCGCCTTGGCATTCTGGGTCCAGATCTCGAAGTCTTCCGTACCATGACCGGGGGCGGTGTGGACGAAGCCGGTGCCGGCATCATCGGTCACGTGCTCGCCATCAAGCAGCGGCACTTGGAATCCATAGCCCATATGGGCAAGCGGATGGGCCGTCACGAGACCTTCAAGATCACTCGAGGTGACCGTCGCAAGCCTATTGTACGACTGGACTTTTGCCTGTTCAAGGACGCTTGCCGCAAGCTTGTCGGCCAGCACATAGCGTTCGCCTGGCTTTGCCCAATTGCCTTCCGGCGCCCCGGTGACCTCATAGAGGCCATATTCGATCCGCGACGAATAGGAGATCGCCCGGTTTCCGGGAATGGTCCAGGGCGTGGTGGTCCAGATCACGATGGACGCTCCCTTGAGCGGACCGTCGCCCTGCGCCGGGAACTTCACCCAGATCGTGTCCGACTGATAGTCGTGATACTCGACCTCTGCCTCGGCCAGCGCGGTGCGCTCGACCACCGACCACATGACCGGCTTCGACCCGCGATAGAGCTGGCCGCTGGTCGCGAACTTCATGAGTTCACGCGCGATCTGCGCTTCTGCGCCGTAAGTCATCGTGAGATAGGGATTTTCCCAGTCTCCCACCACGCCGAGCCGCTGGAACTCCGCCGACTGGATGCCGACCCATTTCTGCGCGAATTCACGACACTCGCGGCGGAAGTCGTTGATCGGCACGTCATCCTTGTTGAGCCCCTTGGCCCGGTACTGTTCCTCGATCTTCCACTCGATCGGCAGGCCGTGACAGTCCCAGCCCGGCACATAGTTCGAGTCGTAGCCGAGCATCTGCAGGGAGCGCGTGATGACATCCTTCAGGATCTTGTTGAGCGCATGCCCGATATGCAGGTTGCCATTCGCGTAAGGAGGACCATCGTGCAGGATGTACTTCACCCGCCCCTTCGCGTCCTCACGCAGCCGCTTGTACAGCCCGATCTCCTGCCACCGCCGGATGATTTCCGGCTCCTTCTCGGGCAACCCCGCGCGCATGGGGAAATCCGTCTTGGGCAGGAACAGGGTGTCGCGATAGTCGATCGCGCCGGCTTTCTCGGATGGAACGGTTTCTGTCATGGGACGCTGAGCTTCTGTCGATCGCGTGAATGTGCGGGGGTTTTAACAATGATGGGCCGAACAATCCAGTCGGCTGCACAGGCGCGGCTCAGGTAATTTTGAAACACGGACAACCAGCAGACGCAATGACACCACATTCGTCTATTAGTTGCATAGACGCCACTTGCTCAACTTTCACGCAAGGCATCAACCATGAAGCCCTATACCCCCGTCGAGATGGCTCACCGCGTAACCGACATGGTGGAACACCAGCACTTCATCGGCACGGCACCAACGTCGTCCTGGCTCTCGACCTTCAACAAGTATCTGCCGATTTATACAACGGCGCTGGCGACCACCGCCGTGGGCCTCGCGATTGCCGAATTCGTATCCGATATGAACGAGGGGCCGGAGAAGATTGTGGTGGTCCCGACCGATGATGGTGACTGGCTGGATTGACGCCACATCCCGGTCAGACGGATTGCTTCAGTCCCTTGGTCCCGCAGAAACGGGCAGCAGGCTGCGGTGAACAGGGCCACTGCATGCATGTAGGCCGCCCGCCTTCCGAGCGGAATTGCGCCACCCAGCCAGCAGCCATATGGCACCGTCAGGCAAGCTATCGGCATCACCCACGGTCGGAGTGCTTTGACTGCGAGAGGTCACAGGAGGATGACGGCCGACGCGAAGGCCGGCAGGCGCTTGACCCTAATGTCCGTCGAGCGGCACAGATCGGCATTCGGAGAGGGAGATGGTGGGCGGTACTGGACTCGAACCAGTGACCCCTGCGATGTGAACACAGTGCTCTACCAACTGAGCTAACCGCCCCAAGGGTCTCGGGCCATCGGCCCGTCGGTGGTGTGCGATATAGCGGGCCTTGCGGGGGAAGGCAACAGCTTCGTCGCACACGGCCTGAGGTTATCACCGGCAGGCAGGCTCGATCCGCAGAATGGCGGCGAGCGCCTGTGGAAAATCGGCGAAGTGATCGATGATCACGTCGGGCGAGAAGGTCGCAATCGGCTGCGGCGTATAGCCGAAGGTGACACCAATCACTGGCACGCCGGCCGCGCGCCCGGTGAGCACGTCCGTCTCGCTGTCTCCCACCATCACGCCACGGTCGCGTTCCCGCGCCTGCATCCGCCGCAGTGTCTCGCGAAAGGCCTCCGCATCGGGTTTACGGACTGCCAGCGTGTCGCCTCCCACCAGCGCATCGAAGGGGGCGCTGAATTCGAGGGCATCCAGGAGGTCGATCGCCGCTTTCTCAGGCTTGTTGGTGCAGACGGCCAGCCGCGCGCCTTTCTGCCGCAGGGCCTCGGTGACTTCCCGCACCCCGGGGAACAGCACGCTCTCATCCGCGATATGGGCGAGATAGTATTCGAGGAACTCGTCATAGAGGCGGTCGAGCAGCGCGTCATCGGCCGGTGCACCGGTCTCAGCGAAGCCCCTCGCCATGAGCGCCCTGGCTCCATGTCCCACCATTGACCGCACTTTTTCCGCTGGCACCTCCCGCCGGCCATGGGCACGCAGCACCGCATTCATCGCGCCTGCCAGGTCGGGCGCACTGTCGACGAGCGTGCCATCGAGGTCGAAGACAATGGAGACGGAGCTGAGATCCTGCATTTTTCCCTCGCATATCGGCGATGAAAGCGAGGCATAGCGTGCATCGCCTTGTTGCGCAAAGGGGGTGCGAGCGTCTAAGTCATAGGAAAAGTAAGAGGGGCGGAATCGCCTTGCGACCGATCAGGAGTGTTCGATGGAGTTCGTCAAAGATAAATCGCTGTTCCGCCAGAGCTGCTACATTGATGGCGCATGGATGAATGGTGAGTCGACCATCAATGTGACCAACCCCGCCACCGGCGAGGTTCTGGGCACGGTGCCAAATCTCGGCGCGGCTGAAACCCGCAAGGCCATTGAAGCGGCCGACGCAGCCTTCAAGACCTGGTCGAAGATGCTGGCGAAGGATCGCGCCAAGATCCTGCGCAACTGGTTCGACCTGATCATGGCCCACCAGGAAGACCTGGCCCAGATCATGACCGCCGAGATGGGCAAGCCGCTGGCCGAGGCCCGTGGCGAGGTCGCCTATGGCGCTGCCTTCATCGAATTCTTCGCCGAGGAAGCCAAGCGCATCTATGGCGATACCATCCCGTCCCACAAGGCGGATGCCCGCATCCTCGCCATCAAGCAGCCGATCGGCGTGATCGCGGCCATTACCCCGTGGAACTTCCCGCTGGCGATGATCACTCGCAAGCTCGGCCCGGCACTGGCGGCTGGCTGCACGGCAGTCTGCAAGCCCGCCACCGAGACCCCCTATTCGGCGCTGGCCCTGGCTGAGCTGGCCGAGCGCGCCGGCATCCCGAAGGGCGTCATCAACATCGTGACCGGCCGCGCCAGCGCGATCGGCGGCGAGATGACCAGCAACCCGACGGTCAAGGCCCTGACCTTCACCGGCTCGACCGAGATCGGCAAGATCCTGATGGAACAGTGCGCCGGCACCGTGAAGAAGGTTGCCCTCGAGCTGGGCGGCAACGCGCCCTTCATTGTGTTCGACGACGCCGATCTGGACGCCGCCGTCCAGGGTGCCATGGCCTCGAAGTTCCGCAATGCCGGTCAGACCTGCGTTTGCGCCAACCGCATCCTCGTTCAGGACAGCGTCTATGACGCCTTCGCCGAGAAGCTTGCCGCTGCGGTCGCCAAGCTGAAGGTCGGCAATGGTGCCGCCGAGGGCGTGACCACCGGCCCGCTGATCAACGAGGCCGCCGTGAAGAAGGTCCATGAGCATGTCGAGGACGCCGTCTCCAAGGGCGCCGTCATCGTCACTGGCGGCAAGCCGAGCTCGCTGGGTGCCTGCTTCTATGAGCCAACCATCCTCAAGAACGTCACCACCGACATGCGCGTGACCCGTGAGGAGACCTTCGGCCCGGTTGCTCCGCTGTTCCGCTTCAAGACCGAGGAAGAGGCCATCCGCATGGCCAATGACACCGAGTTTGGTCTGGCTGCCTATTTCTACTCGCGCGACATCGGCCGCATCTGGCGCGTCGGCGAGGCTCTGGAATACGGCATCGTCGGCATCAACGAGGGCATCATCTCGACCGAGCTCGCGCCCTTCGGTGGCGTGAAGGAGTCCGGTCTCGGCCGCGAGGGCTCGCACTACGGCATGGATGAGTTCGTCGAGATCAAGTACATGCTGATGGGCGGTCTCTCCAACTGATGACCAGCGATAGCCACAAGCTGAAGCGGGAGGCGGCGCTTGCCGCCCTCGCCCTTGTCGAGCCGGGCATGCGTCTCGGCCTCGGCACCGGATCGACGGCGGCCCTCTTGGTCGAGGCGCTGGGCAGGCGCGTCGCCGAGGGGCTCGACGTCATCTGTGTCCCCACTTCTGAGGCAACCCACCGTCAAGCCGCAGGTCTCGGTATCCCTCTGGCGACCCTCGACGAGGTGCCATCCCTTGACCTCACCATCGACGGCGCCGACGAGATCGACCCACAGATGCGCCTGATCAAGGGCGGCGGCGGCGCGCTGCTGCGCGAGAAGATCGTGGCCTTCGCCTCGGCCCGCATGGTGGTGATCGCCGACATCTCCAAGCAGGTGGACCAGCTCGGCAGGTTCCCTTTGCCGGTCGAGGTCACCCAGTTCGCCCATGGCGCCACCCGCATCCGCCTGCAGGAAGCAGCTTCCCGCCTTGGCCTTGAGGGTGAGATTACCCTGCGTCATCGTGACGGCAAGGTGTTCGTCACCGATGGCGGGAACTATATTTACGACTGCGCCTTTGGCCCCAACGACAAGGCAAATGAGCTGGCCGAGGCCTTCGCCCATATTCCGGGGGTTGTGGAGCATGGCCTGTTCATCGGTCTGGCGAGCGGCGCCTTGCTGGCTGCGCCTGAAGGCGTGCGCGAAATCGGATCGGTTCGGAAATGAGCGAGCGCGGCGTGAAATTCACCGGGGGACGCAACGTCACCATCAAGCTGCCGCCGGAGGATTTCAACGACACCGTTGTCTTCTACCGCGACACCCTTGGGCTGCCGGTGGAATTCACGAGCTTCACGACCGTGCGCGTCGATTTCGGCCCCTTTACCCTGTGGCTGGACCGCATCGAGGGCCAGCGCCAGGCCGAAATCTGGCTTGAGGTCGAGACTGACGATGCCGATGCGGCCGCCCAGATACTCAAGGAGGCGGGCGTCAAGCGCGTAGACTCGGTCGAGCCGCTGCCCACCGGCTTCCGCGGCTTCTGGATCAAGACCCCGGCCGGCCAGATCCACCTGGTGGCCGAGCCGGGACAGGACATCTAGGACAGGCAGGTCCTCCCATGACTTTCGATTATGATCTCTTCGTCATCGGCGCAGGCTCCGGTGGCGTTCGGGCCTCCCGCGTTGCTTCCCAGCTGGGAAAGAAGGTGGCGATTGCCGAGGAATATCGCGTGGGCGGCACCTGCGTCATCCGCGGCTGCGTTCCGAAGAAGCTGCTGGTCTATGCCAGCCAGTTCTCCGGTCATTTCGCCGATGCCGCGGGCTATGGCTGGGCCGTGGGCGAGACGAGCTTCGACTGGCCAACCCTGATTGCCAACAAGGACCGGGAAATCGCCCGCCTTGAGGGTATTTATCTGCGCAATCTCGAGAGTGCCGGGGTTGAGGTCATTCGCGAGCGCGCCGTGATCGAGGGGCCGCACGAGGTCCGCCTCGCAGGGAGCGATCGCAAGGTCACGGCGAAGGTCATTCTGGTGGCGACGGGCGCGCGCCCGAATCTGCATGCCGACCTGCCCGGCGCCGAGCTGGCCATCACCTCCAACGAGGCCTTTCATCTCGACCAGCTGCCGAAGGCGATCCTCATCGGCGGTGCCGGCTATATCGCCATCGAGTTTGCCGGGATCTTCGCCGGCCTCGGTGTCGAGACCACGATCCTCTATCGTGGCCCGGAAATCTTGTCTGGCTTTGACAATGATTTACGCAAGTTTCTTCATGAAGAATACGAGCGCAAGGGCATTCGCATCATTTGCCAGGACTGGTTGAGCGGCCTCGAACGCAAGGATGGGCGCATCCTGGCGAGGACCATGGCCCGCGAGGAGATCCTCGTCGATCAGGTGATGCTGGCCATCGGCCGCGTGCCCAATACCGAAGGTCTGGGTCTTGAGAAGGTGGGCGTCGAGACCGGACCTCGGGGCGAGGTGGTGGTTGATGACTATTCCCGCTCATCGGTGCCGAGCATCTTTGCCATCGGCGACGTGACCAACCGCGTGGCGCTGACCCCTGTCGCCATCCGCGAGGCCATGGCCTTCGTCGAGACCTGTTTCCGCGACAATCCCACCGCCGTTGACTACGACGACATCCCGACCGCCGTCTTCTCCCAGCCGGAACTCGGCACGGTGGGGCTCACCGAGCAGGCCGCGCGCGAGCGATACAAGGCAATAGACATCTACGAAACCCGGTTCCGCCCGATGCGCAACACCCTCTCCGGCAACGAGGAGCGCATGTACATGAAGCTCGTGGTCGATGCGGAAACCGATCGCGTCCTCGGCTGCCACATCCTGGGGCCCGATGCCGGCGAACTCATCCAGGTGCTTGGCATCCCGGTGAAGATGAAGGCGACCAAGGCGGATTTCGACGCAACCGTCGCCGTCCATCCGACCGCAGCCGAGGAGCTGGTGACCCTCCGCACCAAGAGCCGCTGAGTACGGGAAGCTGCAAGGCGGGGAGCGCCATCGTCATGGCCCCTCCCCGCATCCCTCACGGAGCGCCCTGCGGATTACGGCCAGGTTCAAGCCTCGAGCCGGTCGCTGTTGTCACCGGCATGGGCCGTCGGGACTGGCTCGGTATCAGCCACGCCTGCCATTGCCAGCCTGTGCATAATCCAGCAGTCCTGACTGTTTTTCCTTCACCACTTCCTTGACGGACTAGGCAAGGCCCGTCAGCGTTATCTGGCCGGTCTCCCCCGACCGGATAGCCTTCCTTGCTCATCCGCGAAAGGCGGACATGTCTGTCACCTCCCCTGCGCTCAGGCAGCACACCTATCTCGATGCGCGCGCCACGCTCATCATGCTCATGCTCTGCCTTGTCTGGGGGCTTAACATTGTCGCGGTGAAGATTGCCGGCAGCGGCATATCGCCGATCTGGATGGCCTCGATCCGGTCAATCGGCGGCGCGCTCATCGTGGTGCTCTGGATGAAGCTGCGCGGGGTGCCGATCTTCGAGCGCGACCGCAGCCTCGGGCCAGGCATCATCACCGGCCTGTTCTTCACCTCGACCTTTCTCCTCTTCTTCGAGGGGATCGCCCTGACCACCGCCGCGCGCTGCACCCTGTTCTTCTATACATCGCCCTTCGTGGTGGCCATTGCCGCCCATTTTCTCCTGCCAGGCGAACGACTTACGGCGAAGAAGGTGGCCGGCCTTATCCTGGCCTTTTGCGGCCTCGTGCTCGCCGTCTATGACGGTCTCACCCTGCCGACCCTGCGCGAGATCACCGGCGACATGCTGGTCTTCGGCGCGGCCGCCATCTGGGCCTTCCAGAACATCTATTTCAAGGCCAGCCGCCTGCGCACCCTCCGGCCGGAAAAGACCCTGCTCTATCAGCTCTCCGTCTCGTCGGCGCTCATGCCGCTGGCGCTGCTCGTCTTCCCCGAAGCCGGCATCATCAACCCGACTGAAATTGTCTGGCTGTCGCTGATCTTCCAGGCCGTCATTGTGGTTGCAGCGAGCTATCTCTGCTGGTTCTGGCTGATGCTGAGCTATCCGGTCTCGCGCCTGTCCTCCTTCAGCTTCCTCGTACCGGTGATTGGCTTCTTCGCCAGCGCCCTCATTCTCGGCGAGCAACTGAGCCATCTGCTCTGGATCACCCTGCTGCTGATCGGTGCCGGCCTGTGGCTGGTCAACAAGCGTTGATCGGCAATTGCTTCCGGCTTGGGCTGAGGAACCGGGAATCGGTTGCGACGTTTCCGGTGTGCGCTACGCTCTAGTCCGGCGCCATCAACGGATGACCATCGACCATGTCCTACCCGCCTGAAGGTTCATCCCCCGTCTGCCCCTGCCGCCGGCTCGCCTTTGACCATGGGCGACTTCGGACCATCTGCGGAGCCGCAGCTTGAGCGTCGGTCTCCTCGCCCTGCTTGATGACATAGCGGCTCTCGTGAAGATGAGCGCCGCATCGCTCGACGACATTGCCGGCATGGCCACCAAGGCCGGAATCAAGGCAGGCGGCGCGGTGATCGACGATACCGCCATCACCCCGCGTTTTGTCGGCGGCTTTTCTCCCCAGCGCGAGCTACCGATGGTAGCCAAGATCGCCCGCGGCTCGATCCGCAACAAGCTCGTCTTCCTGCTGCCCGTAGCCCTGCTGCTGAGTGCCTTTCTCCCGGCGGTCATCATGCCGCTCCTGATGATTGGCGGCGCCTATCTCTGCTACGAGGGCGCCGAGAAGGTCATTCATGCCGTCACCGGCCGAGGCGAGGACAAGGATGAGTCGGCCGAGCCCGAACCTACCGATCCCAGGGTTCTCGAGGACACCAGGGTGGCCAGCGCCATTCGCACCGACTTCATTCTGTCCGCTGAGATCATGACCATCGCGCTGGCCGCCATTCCCGTCGACAACATCCTCATCGAGGCCCTTGTGCTGGCCCTGGTTGCCGTCGGCATCACCGCCGCCGTCTATGGAACCGTGGCGCTGATCGTGAAAGCCGATGACATCGGCCTCTATCTCGCCCGCTTCGAGGGTAATGGCTGGTCCACCCGGCTCTCCCGCGCCTTCGGTCGCGGCCTGGTCAGGGCAATGCCGAGGGTAATGACCGGCCTCTCCGTCATCGGCACGGCGGCAATGATCTGGGTCGGCGGCGGTATTGTCGTCCATGGCCTCGACACCTTGGGCATGGATGCGCCCGCCCATCTGGCCCATGCCGGCGGCGCCCTTCTGGCACAGGCGCTACCCGTGATCACCGGAGCAGCCCTATGGATCGGCGAGGCCGTCGTGTTTGGCCTGTTCGGCCTGATTCTCGGCGCGCTGCTGGTTCCGCTGGCAAACTATGCGATAGAACCCCTCTGGCATCTGGTGCGGCCCGGACGCAGCGATTGATGAGTCGATCGATGGCGAACGGATGGCAGGCCGTGAGATCTGGGCGACCGCCCGGATCATGAGGTTGCAGGTGAGAAGTCATCCGGCAGACCCACGCCGGAGCAGACGGCCAATAGGCAACAGCGGCTGCCTGCGTTTACCGGATTCCCGGCCGCCGATGGCAATATCGTCCTAGTCCCTGTATGTAGGTATAGGAAGAACAAGGCAGCGCCCTGACTTTGCGACTTTGGGGGAATTCATATGCTCGTACCTACGGATTCTCGCGAGGGCATTATCCTCGTCGACGAACGCAACCGCCGCATCGGTACGGCTGAAAAATATCCGGCGCACCGTCAGGGGCTGCTGCACCGTGCCTTCTCGATCTTCCTGTTTGACGACGAAGGCCGCACCCTTCTCCAGCGCCGCGCCCCCGGCAAGTACCATTCCGCCGGCCTGTGGGCCAATGCCTGCTGCGGCCATACGCGCCCAGGCGAGACCACGATCAAGGCGGCAGCCCGCCGCTTGGGCGAGGAGCTCAACATCGAGGCGGAGCTGACCTTCCATTTCGCCGCCCGCTACCGCGCCGATCTCGGCAATGGCATGACCGAGAACGAATATGTCTATATCTTCTCCGGCCGCGTGCCGGCGGGAACGATCGAACCCAATCCCGCCGAGGCTGATGCCATCCGCATGGCAAGCCTGGAGGAGCTTATGGACATGCCCTCCCGCAGCGAAGGCGACTATGCCTACTGGCTGAAGCACTATCTCCGCAACCATGGCGACCAGCTTCTCGCCATGCGCGCCGCAACCGCCGAGGCGCCGGCGCGCTCAAGCGGCGCCCCGGCGCTGCAGACCGCCTGATCTCAGGCGGAATATTCTCCCTTAAGGAAGGCATCATAGGCAGCAAGGGTTCTTGCCACCCCTTCTGGCGACTGGCGCGGATACCAGATCGTGGCTGGCAGCGGCGTGATCACCGTTCCTTCGGGCGAAATCCGCCGCGCCACTTCTAGGCCCTCGACCAGCATGTCGGCAGGCCCAGCGCAGATCATCGCCGGACGCTTGAGCAGAGGCAGCCGCGCCTGGGTGTCGTATTCGAAGGCCGAGCGATAGGACCGGTCATAGGTTTCGCCACTCGAGAGCAGCCCCACCGTCCAGTCGTGCAGGAACTGCGCATCCGGCACCCCGAGATTGCGCACCGCATCGCGCCTGTCCGCATACCACGGCCAGAACAGGAACATGTCCCGCCGCATGTTCCAGGCCTGCTGCAGATGCAGCCCCCAGCGATCGGGCCTGAGCGGCGGCAGGTAATTGGCGAGGATGTCCTCGGTGAAGCTCGGCGGCAGGAGCGGCGGTGCTTCGAGCACGGCCCGACCGACCCGCTCCGGGGCGAGAATGGCAAGTTCGAGCGCCACGCACGCGCCCGTATGGGTGCCCCAGACGTCGAACTCCTCGAAGCCCAGCGCTTCCGCCACTGCCAGCCCGTCCCGCGCCAGCGCGGCGACATCGGTCCTGGTATAGGCCGGCTTGTCCGAGCGGCCATTGCCCAGGAAGTCTGGCGCCACCACGTCGCGACCCGGGGCAAGCCCCGCAATGATTTCGGCGAGCGGCGCGGTCGAGCCGGGCGCCGACTGGAACATCAGGAGCGGACGGCCACCCGCCTGCCCTGCCCGCCGCAGATGCACGCGGCCATGGGCGATGTCCACATAGTCGCACCAGATCGTGTCCTGAGTTCTGGTCTCCGGACGGGCAGCATCGACGGGCATGGCAACGGGCACCATCTGAGCGGGCACCGCTTCCAGTCTTTGAGCCAGGGCAGCAGCCTCGATCGACTCGATGCCCGCGGCCCCCGATGCGGTAGATCCCGCCATGGCGGCGATGGCGGCATTCCACAGCGTCTCGAAGCGGCGCGGCGACGACGCCGCGGCAACCACCGTCTCGTCCAGATCCCTTGGCGAGGGCAGAGGCTCACCGTCACGCGCCGGCAGGATCGGATTGTCGGCAATCAGCACATGGGCGTCGCGCAGACGCGCCCACAGCGCTGTAAGGTGACAGCCATCGCCGCGCGGTGCGAGGTCGGGCGCCCGCCAGTTGCGAGCAGCCCAGGCCCTGGCCCGCGCCTGATCGATAGCGAGAACCGCGGCGGGCTCGCCGCCGAGCTCCCGGGCAAGCGCCGAAGCGATGGGTGCTGTCAGATCGAAGGCTACGATCGGCGCATTACCAAGGCCAAGCCGACGCCAGGCTGCCGCCAGAACACTGGCAGCCTCTGCCACCGCGTCGCCAGCGCCCGTTCCCGCGAACTCCGACCCGCCTATTCCCGGCAGCTCGAAGGAAATGACCATATGCCCGGCAAGAGCGTCAGCCCACTGCCGCGCCCTGACGCCCGCGCCGAGGATGAGCCCCGGCAGGACCACCACGGGACGCCCCTCGCCGGCGCGCCAGTAGCGGACCTGCCCGTAAGGTGTTGCCACATAAGCCGGCCGCACCGGCTGAGAACCTGATTGTCCGCTCATGTTCCGAGATACGCGGCCTTTACCCGCGGATTGTTGAGTAGCGCATCGGCCCGGTCCTCGAGGACCACATTGCCGGTTTCAAGCACATAGCCGCGATGGGCAAGCCTCAGGGCAAGATCCACCCGCTGTTCCACCAGGAGGATGGTGAGCCCCTCCTTGTGGAGCGCCGTGATGACATCCGCCAGCTGATCGACCACGATCGGCGCAAGACCGAGTGACGGCTCATCCAGCATGAGGCAGCGCGGCTCCGCCATCAGCGCCCGCGCGATCGCGAGCATCTGCTGCTGGCCACCGCTCATGGTGCCGCCCTTCTGGTCGCGCCGCTCCTTGAGGATGGGGAACAGCGAGTAGATCCAGTCGATCCGCTCGGCGAAGGACTTCTGCCCCCGCGCCCGGATCGCTCCCAGTTCCAGATGCTCGTAGACCGTCATGTCCGGAAACATGAGCCGCCCTTCCGGCACCTGCACTACGCCATGTTCGATGATCTCGTGCGGCTGGAGATTGTCGATCCGCTTGCCATCGAAGCTGATTGACCCGGCCACCGGCCTGAGCAGGCCGGAGATCGTCTTGAGCGTCGTCGTCTTGCCGGCGCCGTTCGAGCCGACCAGCGTAACCACCTCGCCTTCCGAGACCGTCAGCGAGACATCGTGGATCACCTCGCGGCGCCCGTAGCGCACCTTGATGCCATCGACCTTAAGCACTGACCTGCTCCCGTCCCAGATAGACCCGAATGACGTCCGGATTGTTGGCCACTTCCGCCGGCGGCCCTTCGGCGATCTTGGTGCCGTGGTCGATCACCACCACCCGGTCGCACACGCCCATGACCACCCGCATGTGATGCTCGACGATCAGCACGGCGATACCGCGCCGCTTGATGTCATGGATCATGTTGACCAGCCGCTGGCCTTCTTCCGGGTTCATGCCGGCGGCCGGCTCGTCAAGCAGCAGGAGCTTGGGCTCTGCCGCGAGCGCGATCGCGATCTCGAGCCGCCGGTGCTCGCCATAGGAGAGCGCTTCTGCGTTGAAGTCGGCGCGGTGGTCGAGATGGACGAACTTGAGGATGTCCCGCGCCTTGGCGTCGATCTCCTCCTCCTGCCGGCGCCAGGCACCCGTACGGAAGATTGCCGGCACCCAGCCCTGGCGGGTCACCCGGTAGGTCGCTGCCCGGACGTTGTCGATGGTCGACATTGCCGGGAAGATCGAGGTGATCTGGAACGTGCGGGTAAGCCCCAGCCGCGCCATGCGATGGGCAGGGAAGCCCGTGCAGTCTTGGCCGAGGAAGGTGATGCGGCCGCTGGTCGGCGTGGTCGAGCCGGCGATGCAGTTGAACGCCGTGGTCTTGCCCGCGCCATTGGGCCCGATGAGACCAACGACCTCATTGGGATAGACGTCGAGATCAACCGAGTTGACCGCAGTGAGGCCGCCGAATTTCCGCGTGAGTTCGCGGACCTGGAGAATGGGTGCGCTCATCTCACGCCTCCTTTGCCACGTCGCCGGCCGAACCGCGACGATAGAAGACCTTCCGCCACAGGCTCACCAGACCGCCCGGCAGGAAGATCACGGATGCGATCAGCAGGGCAGCAAAGATGACCAGCCGCATGGCGCCCAGCGGACGCAGCAGTTCGAGCAGACCCACATAGATCAGCGCGCCAATGATCGGGCCGACGATGGTGCCGCGCCCGCCCACGATCACCATGATGACGAAGGCGGACATGTACTGCAGCCCCATGAGCTCCGGTGTGATCACCTTCACATAATGGGCATAAAGCGCGCCCGCCACGCCGGCCACGACCGTCGCCACCACGAAGCCGAGCAGCTTCATGCGGAAGATGTCGATGCCGATCGAGGAGGCAAGCTGCGGGTTTTCGCGGGTGGCGATGAAAGCCCGCCCCGTGCGGCTTGAGACCAGCGCATGGAGCACATAGGCGAAGATCACGACGCAGACGAAGCTCAGATAGAAATACTGCTTCGCCGTGGTGAAGGTCAGCCACTCGGTACCGAGCGACAGCGGCGGGATGTTGGTGATGCCCATCGGGCCGCGGGTAACATCCACCCAGTAGTTGGTGATCGTATAGATGATCGAGCCGAACCCCAGGGTCAGGATCGCGAATTGCGGTCCGACGATGCGCAGGGCCACGTAGCCGATGACCAGGCCGAAAAGGCCGGCAATAGCCCCGGCGATGATCAGCGCGGCGACGCCGCCGACGCCGTAATCCATGCCGAAGATCACACCTGCATAGGCGCCGATGCCGAAGAAGGCGGCATGACCGAAGGTGAGCTCGCCGAGATAGCCGATGATGATGTTCAGGCTCAGCGCCATAAGGGCGAAGATCATCCACAGCACCATGAGGTGATGCAGATAGCTGCTGCCGGTGAGCGTCGGCAGGATCGCCAGCACGGCGATTGCGAGAATGGAAAGGAACCGGTTTGTCATGGGTTTCAAGCCTTCCGCGCCACGCCGAACAGGCCCTGGGGACGCCAGAGAAGGACGACAATGATGATGGCGTAGCCAATGGCCTCAGCAAAGCCGAGCGAGATATAGCCGCCGCCGAGGGACTCGATGACGCCGAGCAGCAGGCCGCCGACCAGCGCCCCGGGGATGCTGCCGAGACCGCCCATGATGACGACGATGAAGCCCTTGAGCACGGCCCAGCTGCCGACGGTGGGGAAGATCATGGCGGTGGGGCCGACCAGCGCCCCGGCGAGCGCTGCAAGGCCGCAGGCGAGCAGGAAGGTCACGGCGTGAACCTTGCGGATATTGATGCCGGTGAGCGCCGCGCCTTCCGGGTTCTGGGCGGTGGCGCGCATCATCTTCCCCATGGTCGAGTTCTTGATGAAGTAGTAGAGCGCGACCAGCACCACGACACCCACGCCAAAGACCAGCACGCGCTGCTGGGTCACGAAGATGTCGCCCAGTTCCACGATCTCTTCCGAGAAGGGGCTGGGAATGTATTTGGGATCGGCGCCAAAGATCACCTCGCCGCCATTGGTGAGCAGCAGGGCGAGTCCAAGGCTGCTGAGCAGGATCGTGAACTCGTGTTCCTTGCGCAGGGGCCAGAAGAAGAGAACATTGGCCAATATGCCAAGCCCGGCCACCACAACCGTGGCAATCGCCGCCGCCCAGATATAGTCAACGCCCATCAGGGTGATGATGTAGTAGGTGATGAAGGCGCCCAGCATGTAGAACTCGCCATGAGCGAAGTTCACGATGCGCAGCACGCCGAAGATCAGCGTCAGGCCGGTGGCGATCAGCACGTATGCCATGCCGTTCACCAGACCGTTGACGATCTGCTGCCCAAGAACAACGAAATCCATGTGCCCGCTCATAAGAGGGAGAGGCTGCCGCACGCGACGGCAGCCTCAGTTATCGGGATGATCCGCGGACGATCAGTCCTTGACGCTCGTGATCTTGCCGTCGACGACGCGGATCAGATAGGCCTGCTGCAGAGCCTGGCCCTTGTCGTCAAACTCGAACGTACCGAGCAGGGTCTCCTGGGCACCGTCCTTCAGGGCAGCCGCGATCTTGTCGTAGTCGCGGGAGTCGCCGACCTTGTTCATGGCGTCAGCGAGCAGCTGGACGGCCTGTGCGCCGAGCGAGCCGATGAAGGCGGGCTCGTTGGAGAACTGGGACTTATACTCGGCGATCCACTCCTGCAGCACCGGATTGTCGCTGTCCGGAGCGAAGAGCGACACGGAATACACGCCCTCGAGCGCCGGACCTGACAGCTCGACCAGCTTCGGGTTCATGTTGCCGGCGGAGGCGATGATCGTGCCCTTGTAGCCGACCTGGCGGATCTGACGGTAGATCGTGGCGCCCTGCGAGGTATTGATCGCCGAGACATAGATCGCATCCGGCTTCAGCGCACGGATCTTGGTGAGTGCCGTGGTGAAGTCGGTGTCGTTGCGGTTGTAGTACTCGTTGCCGAGGGTCTTGATGCCGCACTCGCCCAGCAGCTTCTCGTAGTTCTGGGCCTCGAGCCGGCCATAGTCATCATTGATGGTGATGAAGGCGATCGTCTTCAGGCCCATCTTGTCGCAGATGAACTTCGAATAGGTGTTCGAGTTCATGGTCGACGTGGCGTTGAGGCGGAAATTGTACTTGTGCCCCTCTTCCGTGACCTTCGGATGCTGCGACGAGGTCATGATCGTCAGCATCTTGTCGCGGGTCTCTTCCTTGAGGCTGAGCGCCACGGCGCTGAACCAGCCGCCGACGATGGCATCGACCTTGTCCTGCTCGATGGCGCGCTTGGCGGCCGACACGGCCTCTTCCGGCACGCCCTTGTCGTCATACTTGACGAGTTCGATCATCCGGCCGTCGAGAATGCCGCCCTTCTTGTTGATGATGGAGGCCATGGCCTCCATGCCTTCCGCAGCGAGCTGACCGTCGAAGGCGCCGGCGCCGCTCAGCGGCAGGATGGCACCAATGCGGACCGGCGGCTTGTCGGCCGCCTGGACCACGCCGGCGAACAGGCTGCCGGCCATGAGGGCCGCGCCAGCGGCCATCAGAATGCGACGAGTAATCATCTACGTTGTCTCCCCTTTTGTCCGACTTCGATGCCGGTTCAGCTCGCCTGCAGATACTTGAGCTGCAGATCTTCGATCTTCTTGAAGCCGATCATGTCGATGAAGGTGTTGTGATCCATCACCGGCCGCGGCAGGGCCTTGGTCGACTTGTTGGCGATCAGGGTGGCGAGGTTATCTTCCAGCGCCTTGGCCGCGCTCATCAGCGGCACCAGGGCGAAGGTCGCCATGCCGGCCACTTCCTCGATCTCTTTCGGCGACAGGTTCTCGAGCCAGCCGAGGATCTGCAGCGACAGCGGCACGCCGACCGCCTGACGCATGGCGCGCAGGCCCTCGATGTTCTTGAAGCACTTGCTGATCGGCTGGATGATGTCGGCGCCGGCCTCCACATAGGCCTTGCCGCGCTCCATCGCCAGCTGCTCGTCCACCACGTCGGTGCGGGCGATGATCAGCATGTTGGGATCACGGCGGGCTTCCTTGGCGGCGCGGATCTTGGCGACGGCCTCTTCCATCGGAATGACCTCGACGCCACCCACGCAGATCGGGCAGCGCTTGGGGGCCACCTGGTCCTCCAGGATGACGGCTGACACGCCGGCATTCTCGAATTCCCGGATGGTGCGCATGACATTGATAGCATTACCGTAGCCGGTGTCGATATCGGCTACGACCGGCAGGTCGACGACGCTCACCACATTGCGCACCACAGTCAGGTTTTCCGACATGGTGTAGAGTTCTGCGTCAGGCATGCCCAGATGCGAGGCCGATACCCCGAAGCCTGAGGTCATGACCGCGTCGAACCCGGCGCGCTCGATCATCTTGGCCGACAGCGCGTCATAGGCGCCCGCCGACCAGACCGTCTTCTGTGAGGTAACCCGTTCCCGGAACTGGCTTGTCCTCGCCATGTCAGTGCTCCCTGTTTGCGCCTCTGCTGGGCGTCGTCTGCTTGAGATACGGAACCAGGCCGCCGGCGATGAGCATCTGCTCGTCCGCCTTGGACAGCGGTTCGATGGGCAGCTCGGTCCCCTTTGTCAGATTACGGACGACGCCGGCCTTCCAGTCGACCTCGATCTCGTCCCAGCGCTCGACCAAGCCGAGGATGCCCGGGCAGCTCGCCTGCGGGAACCCCATGCTGATCTCGCCCCGCCAGTAGCCCGGCGAGAAGCTTTCGGCGACGACGCCGGCAATGCCGAGATGGCGCATGGCCCGCATGGGCGGATAGTGCGGGTGGCCGTATCCGAAGTTCCGGCCGCCCACCAGCAGGTCGCCCGGCTGGACCTTGTCGGCGAAATCCGGATCGTAGGACTTCATGGCCACCGCCGCGAGCTCGTTGATGTCGGTGATCTTGATGTTCTTGACACCGACGATCTGGTCGACGTCGAAATCTTCCTCATCGAAGATGTAGGCGACGCGACCGCGCAGGTTCTTCAGTTCCATGGCGTCCCTCAGAGATACTTGCGCGGGTCGGCAATCTTGCCCTCGATGGCCGCTGCCGCAACCGCTGCCGCGTTGCACAGATAGATTTCGGAATCCGGGCTGCCCATGCGTCCCTTGACGTTCAGGGTGCCGGTGGAAACCGCCCGCTGATTGTCGGTCATGGTGGCGATGCGGCCGAAGCAGTAGTCGCAGCTCGGCGATGACACGAAGGCGCCGGCCTCGGCCAGGATCGACAGCAGACCCTCGCGGCCGGCCGCCGCCATGATTTCCTGGCTGGTCGGGATCACGTTCAGCATGAAGCCCTGCTTCACCTGGCGCCCCTTCAGGATCTGGGCGGCGATGCGCAGATCCTCGAGGCGGCCGGACGCGCAGGAGCCGAGATAGCCGGCATGGACCTCAAGTCCGATATATTCGGACAGGTTGCGGGTATTGGCCGGGGTCGGGGGCACCACCACTACCGGCTCGAGGCCGGTCAGGTCGATGTCATAGACGGCGGAATATTCCGCATCCGGATCGGAATAGACCGGCTCGAGCTTCTTGCGTGCCCGCTCGAGGGCATATTTGAGCCGCTCGCCTTCCGGGTTGACGATCGCGGTGATCGCGCCGGTGAACATGGCAAGGCCGGTGATGACCTGCAGACCTTCGGTCGAAAGTTTGGCGACCGCCGGGCCGCCCACTTCGAGAACCTGGAAACGGCACGAGGACGGGCCCATGACGCGCACCAGATGATGGAAAACGTCGCGCGCCATGACGCCCGGCGAGAGCTCGCCCGAGAGATTGACCCGCACCGTCTGCGGCACGCGGATGGACACGTGATCGCGCACGAAGGCCTCGAGCACGTTGCGGCGCATGCCGATCGCGAGTGTGCCGAAGGTGCCGAGCTGGCTGATATGGCCGTCGAAATGCACGACGAATGCGCCGGGCACCGCATAGCCCACTTCGGCCGCAACCTGGTGGCCGATGCCGCGCCGCTCGAACAGCGGCACGTTGTTCTCCTCGCACCACTTGCGGGTGCCGATGTGGAGTTCCTCTTCCTTCGGCGTTACGGCCGGCACCATGTGATCGATGAAGATGCCGAAGCGCTCGGGCTCTGCCACCTTCTCGATGCCGAAGTCTTCCTTCATGCTCTTGAAGTAGACGTCCGTATAGCCCGGGAAGTCATAGGCCAGCACGAAGTCCGGCTTCGCCATGAGCTCGTCACCGGCCTTGGCATGTGGCACGCCGGCGGCACGGGCGAGGATTTTTTCTGCGATTGTATAGCCCATCGTTTCCTCCTACTCCCCAGCAAGCCCCAGCGACCCCGGATTCATGAGGCCCTTCGGGTCGACGGCCTTCTTGATGCCGGACAGCAGCGCCCAGGTATTCGGCTGCAGGATCTCCTTGAACGGATAGTCCCGCGCCACCTGCCAGCTGACGCCGCCCAGGCTTGCATAGAGTTCCTGTGTGCCGCGACGGAGTTCGGCGACCGCCAGGCGCGCCTCCTCGTTCGCCGGCCGGTCGAGCCACGGACCAACCACGTCGTCGCCGAGGCTCTTGCGATGCAGCGGCGTGATCTCGTCCATCCAGTAGAAGGCGGGCTCAAGGAAGAACTCGTTGCCCACCGTCATCGACATGACCGAATAGACGATGCCGTGTTTCTCCATGAAGTCGCGGCGCGAGGCGAAATAGGCGTCATTGGCGCGGCAGACTTCGAGCGCCGAGCTGAGCGGGAAGACCGCGTGGATCGGCACCCAGCGCTCGCCGTTCTTGCCGAGCATGCCACGGGTCGGGCCGAAGGGCTTCGAGCGCATGACCTTCGGCACGGTGTTCTCGATTTCCTTGCCGTAGCGGGAGCCGATCTCGCGCACCATGCGCATGGACTCGGCGAGCTCAGCCTCATTGCGGGCTTCGAGCACCAGGTGGAGCGTATAGTTATGCGCCTTGAGGAAGGCTGTGCCGGCGGCTGCCACTGCCGCGGCATCCTTGAGGCCGGAGAGCAGAGACTTGCCGCCCTTGACCACATTGCCCAGCGTCTTCACGCCGTCCATCAGCTTGTTGACCGAGGCCGAGTGCTCGGCCTTGGTGCGGTCGATTCCGAAGCCTTCGGAGATCGCGCGGGTACGCGCCATCTCGACCTGGGCGGATGCCATCTTCTCCAGGCTCTCGAAGCCGAAGGAGAGGAAGCCGACGGCCTTTGGCCGCACATGCAGGCGCAGCGTGGCCGACAGCTTGAGCCCCATGGCGCCGTTGTCGCCCAGGAACAGGCCGGTCAGGTCGGGGCCGCCCTCACGGGTGAATGGCTTGGCGCCCACGCGGCCGCCCGAACCGGTGGTAACGATGCTGCCATCGGCCAGCAGCACGGTGACGCCGATCACGCTTTCGGCCACCGTCGCATTGTTGGTCGACCCGAAGAACGCGCTGTTCTGGGACAGGGCGCCGCCGATCGTGGCATTGATGCCCGACAGCGGCCCCCAGTAGCCGGTGCGCAGTCCGGTGTCCTCCAGCGCCTCGTTGAGCTTCGCCCAGGTGCAGCCCGCCTCGACGGTGACATACATGTCATCGGTATTGAGCTCGATGATGTTGTCCATCCGCCGGGTATCGACGACGATGCTGTGCGGGTTGGGCGGCAGATAGCCTTTCGTATAGGACATGCCGCCGCCGCGCGGCACGATGGCGATGCCGGCCGCCGTGGCGATCGAGACGGCCTTGGCGGCCTCGTCCCGGTTGCGCGGCAGGATCACCGCCAACGGCGGGATGCCGGGCTGCCAGAAGATGTCATTGGCGTAGAAATTGCGGGTGGCGTCATCGGCCAGGGCGACATCGGTGCCAAGTGCCTGCACCAGGCTGGCAACGGCATTCTGGATCTGGTCGGCGGAAGCGGTAGTGGCAGACATGATTCTCGTTACCTTCAGGATTCCCAGACGACCGGCTCGAAGCTGAAGCCATTGCCGGCCCGGCCGATGCGCACCGCATGGGGCGCGCCGAAATGTTGCGGAAACAGGATGGCGGACGCCTCGGCGGCGGACTCGAGCATCGCCTTGCGGGTTACCGGCGCACGCTCATTGTCTTCGCAGAAGCGGGAATTCAGATCGGGGAATATGATCTGGATCGGCTGATGGAGCACATCCGCCGTGAAGATGCCGATCTCACCGTTGGACTCCAGCCGGATGTTGAGCTGGCCGTCGGTATGACCCGGCGCGGCGACGAAGGTGAGCGCCCCGAACAGCGTGTCGCCCGGTTCGACGAAATCGACCATGCCGGCCTCGACCACCGGGATCACGCTATCCTCGATGACCTCGCCGCCCTCGGGCTGCGCTTTCAGGCTGATCGGATCATTGCCGGTCCAGTTGGCATATTCCTTCGCCCCGAACACATAGCGGGCATTCGGGAAGGTCGGCACCCACTTGCCGTCGACCAGCATGGTGTTCCAGCCGACGTGATCCACATGCAGATGCGTGTTGATCACGCAGGTGACGTCCTCGGGCTTCACGCCATAGGCCGCCAGCCGGTCGAGATACGGCAGGTCCAGCATGTGGAAGCGCTTGAAGGTCGGAGACGAGCGATGCTTGTGGTTGCCGCAGCCGGTGTCGATGAGGATCACCTCATCCCCGATCCGCAGCAGCCAGCTGTGCATGCTGGACATGACCTTGTTGGACGCCTCGTGGAAGAAGCTGGGATTCTTCAGTTGGGGAAATTCATCAAGCAGCTCCGGTCGAAAGGCCGGAAACAGGAAATCAAGCTCGAAGCCCGGCGTCAGCATCTCCTCGATGCGGCCGACCGTGACCTCGCCAATCCTAATGACCGCCACTCTGCTTCCTCCGGTTGGTGTTTTTGATTGGGTCGAAAGAACCACGAGGGCCAATTTCATGTCAACATACAAAATACGTTTCATTCTATGAAACGATCTGCTAGACAGAATGACCGATCGGAATCAGACGGGGACTGTGCAAGTGCGCGAGGAAATTGACAGACTCGACAGCGAGGCCTTCAGCTTCAGGGACGACAACCGGGCGCAGAACGCATCCATGAATGTCCGCGCGGTAACGCGGGCGATTGCCATCCTGCGGTCCTTCGAGACCCGCAGCCTCCAGACCCTCGCCGAGGTCGCCAGTGCCTCCGGCCTCGACAAGGGCACGACCCGGCGGCTCCTGGTCACCATGATGAATGCCGGTTTCATCGTGCAGGACGCGGAGACCCAGCGTTACGGCCTGGGCATGGCGATTCGGGCCCTGGCCGCCAATGTGAACGACCATTTCAGCCTGCGGGCTGCCGCCTCGCCCGTACTGCAGGCGCTCGCCCGCGAGCTTGAGGTCACTGCCTTCCTCTCGATCTATGATCACGGCGCGGCGGTCTGTCTCGAACGGGTGCACGCGCCCATCGGCATGGTCCTGCAATGGTGGCCCATCGGCGGCAACCTCGCCCTCAACTGCGGCGGCGCGCCCAAGGTGCTGCTCGCCCATCAGCCGCAGGAGGAGATCGACCGGGTGCTGGCGGAGGCACCGCTTGTGCCGCTTACCCCCAAGAGCGAAACCAACCCGGGCGCCCTCAAGAAGCGCCTCGCCCAAATCCGCAAGCAGGGCTACGAGTTCGCCCTGGATGACGTGGCCTTGGGTCTTGCTGCCCTCGCCGTGCCCATACTCGATGATCGGGGCAAGGTGGTCTGCGCCCTCAGCATCTCGACCCTGCAGCCGCAGATGGTGGCCGGCGGCGGCAAGCCGAAGCATCTGCCACGTCTCCTCGAAGCGGCCGAGGAGGTGCGCAAGCGTCTCGGCTTCGCGCCCCAGCAGGGCATGGACTAGCCGCCAGGGTCCGGGCGAAGGGAAACCGGAGGGCAAGCGCTCGCGACTTATGAAGGGACGAAGCAGCGTTGCCGAGCCCCTGTGTTCCGGCTGGCACCAGCGGCACTCCCGCCATTGGGCTTGATCTTGCGAGGCTGGATTTCCATGTCGCCGCCGTCAGTCCGCCTCGCCGCCCCTGTTCAAGGTGATCCACAGGGGCTGCGACGGCCGTGGCTGATAGCGGCGATTGGCGATGACCCAGGGCCGGTCGCCGCTTAGCGCCCGGGCGCTGATCACCCGGATGCCCCCTGATGGCTCAGGCTCAAGCTGCAGCGCCCCCTCGGCCAGCAGCACCTTGCGGTCGATGAGGATGTCCGCCGAAGGGCAAGGCTCCCTGATCCGGAGCGGCGAGATCACAACCCGTGCGCTCCCGCACGCCTCCCCGAGCCGGTCCGGCTCATCCACGATTGCCAGCGGCACATTCCCAAGCATCCCCCGACAGCTGCCCTCCACGCAGGAAAGTCCCTCCCGGCCCGCCGCCTCCGTCGGCCCGGCCCGATCTCCGAAACGGGCAAGCCAAACCCCGGCGCTGTAGGTGCCGCGCCGGCCATTGCTGAGCGCGAGCGCGCCATGGCCATTGCGCAGGCCCACCACCTTCCCTTCAGCCTCAACCAGCGCCGACGGCCGCGCCTCGAAGGGTGCTGCGGCCAGGCCGATCGCCACCAGCGCAAGGCTGCTCCAGCGCAGCCAACTACGACACAGGCACGCCGCGAGAATCCCCGCCACGATCATGATCGCTGTGAAGGTGGGCTGCGCCTGGACGACGCCATCGGCACCGGGCAGGCGGGCGATCATCCGGGCAATGGCCAACATGAGGTCGATGCCGAAACCGGCCACGTGAAGGAACGGCGCATCGAGCCCCAGCGGCATGAACACCAGTCCCAACATCAGAAAGGGCATCACCAGCAGTCCCACCACCGGCGTGGCGATCAGATTGGCAAGCAGGCTGTAGGTTGAATAGCGCTGGAAATGATAGGCGGCGATCGGCGCCGTGGCAGTGCCCGCAATGGCCGTAGTGGCAAGGCTCACCAGCAGCGTGGTCCCGATGATCCGGATGAGGCGCCCCCCAAGCCTGCGACCGACGCGCGGCTCATCCCGCCTCCTTGACTGCCGGAAGGCTTTCCAGTGCTCGAAACAGGCGACGAGGGCGATTACCGCAAGGAAGGACAAGTGAAAGCTTGCCGACAGCATGGCTTCCGGGTGAAAGGCCAGCACCACCAGCGCCGACAGCGCCACGTTGCGCATGGAAACTGCCGGGCGGTCGACCATGACTGCAATCAACATGATCGCGACCATCACATAGGCCCGTTGCGTGGCCACATCGAAACCGGAAATGAGGAAATAGCCGGTGGCAATGGCCAGTGCGCCGGCCGCGGCGATCTTCTTGATCGGCGCCCGCAGGGCGAGGGCCGGAAGCAGCGCGAGCAGCGCGCGGATCAGGAAGAACGAGCTGCCCGCCACCATGCTCATATGCATGCCCGAGATGGAGATGACATGGGCAAGGCCGGAGATCTGGAACTCGCGGGTCACGCCGTCGCTGATCCCGCTGCGGTCGCCGATGGTGAGCGCCACCGCCATGCCGGCTGTCTCACCGGCAAGCACCGAGCGGAGGCGCTCACCCACCGCCGATCTCACGCGCTCGAGCTGGGCCGATATCTGGGGCAGGAACCGGCCGTCCTTCGGCAGCAAGCTCACCTCTCCCGTGCCATAGCCGGTGGCGCCGATTCCCCGGAACCAGAGCTGACGCCCATAATCGAATCCCCCCGGCAGGACCGGGCCGCCTAATGGCATGAGCCTGGCACGCAGCCTGATCCGGTCGCCGGCGGCCAAGTCGGCCGCAGCCCTGCCCATGGCAAGCTGTACCCGCGCGGGCGCCGCATTGTTTTTCAGTCCATCGATCTGCTCCACGTCGATGATCAGCTTGCGCCGCCGTCCAGGCTCGCCCTCGACCATGATCACGCGCCCGGTTAGCTCCACGCCCCCCGTGCGCCAGATGAGCACCGGCGTATCCAGCAGCGCCGTGCGCATGGCGCCGGCAGCTGCCCCCCAGGCAAGGCCCATGACCACAAAGCTTGCGATGAGCGCCAGCCGTGACGTGCTCCCCCGCCAGCAGATGAGCCACAGCACCGTGCCGGCCACAGCGAGGAGGAGCATCAAGATTAGGGATGGCTCTGACCGCAGGTGGAAATAGACCCCGAGCCCGGCACAGATGAACACCGGAAACCAGATGATCCCGTATTCGCATTCGCTGTCGAGCGCTGCGGCGAGGCGCAAGCCCATTCGCTGCCGGAAGTCGCTGATGACATCGCGACCCGACACGCTCCGGATGTGCTCGAGCGCGCCCCGCGCCCGGCGCAAGCCGATCCACCCCCGGTCCATCGCCCGACGCCCCCGCTCCGTGCGATCCGTGGCCCCGCCGCCGGCTTGTTTTGCATGCCGGCGCGCCCCATGCTATTGGGCCTCTCGCCTGAGACTAATGCTAATGCGCCGCTGCGCGCCAGTCGGATAACGTGATGTCCTCCAACGTCGTGACCCGTTTCGCTCCCTCGCCCACCGGCTACCTCCATATTGGCGGCGCCCGGACGGCCCTGTTCAACTGGCTCTATGCCCGCCACACCGGCGGCAAGATGCTGCTGCGCATCGAGGACACGGATCGGGAACGGTCGACGAAGGAAGCCATCGACGCGATCTATGCTGGTCTGCGCTGGCTGCAGCTCAACTGGGACGAGGAAGTCGTCCTGCAGTCGACCCGCATTGCCCGGCACCAGGAGGTTGCAGCCGCACTACTCGCTTCGGGCAATGCCTATTACTGCTACGCGACCCCGGAAGAGCTGGCCGAGATGCGCGAGAAGGCCCGTGCGGAAGGCCGCCCGATCCGCTATGACGGACGCTGGCGCGACCGGGATCCGTCCGAGGCTCCAGCCGGGGTAAAGCCCGTCGTCCGCCTGCGGGCGCCAAATACCGGCGAGACGGTGATCGAGGATCAGGTCCAGGGCCGGGTGGTGTTCTCCAATTCGGAGCTCGACGATCTCGTTCTCCTGCGCTCTGACGGCACGCCCACCTACATGCTGTCGGTGGTGGTGGATGACCATGACATGGGCGTGACCCACATCATCCGCGGCGATGACCACCTCACCAATGCCGCGCGCCAGACCCACATCTATCTCGGCATGGGCTGGGAAGTGCCGGTCTTCGCCCATATTCCGCTGATTCACGGCCCCGACGGCGCCAAGCTGTCGAAGCGCCATGGCGCCCTGGGCGTCGAGGCCTATCGCGACATGGGCTATCTGCCCGAGGCCATGCGCAATTATCTCGTGCGACTCGGCTGGTCTCATGGTGATCACGAGATCATGTCGCTTGAGCAGATGATCGAATGGTTCGACCTGCCAGCCATCGGCCGCTCGCCGGCTCGCTTCGATTTCGCCAAGCTCGAGAATCTCAACGGCCACTACATGCGCCAGAAGGACGACCAGGCGCTGCTGGACGAGCTGCTCGGTTACCTGCCCCATATGGAGGGGGGTTCCGCCATGCTCGCCCGCATCGACGACAGCCTGCGCGCCCGCCTTCTGGCCGCCATGCCCGGCCTCAAGGAGCGCGCCAAGACCCTTGCCGAGCTCGCCCGCAGCATCGCCTTCATCTTTGCCGCCCGGCCTCTCGTCATCGAACCCAAAGCCGAGGCGCTGCTCGATGCTCCGGCGCGTGAGCTGCTGGGCGACCTGGCGGGACGGCTCGAGGATGTTGCGGATTGGAATGCCACGACCACCGAGGCCGTGGTGCGCGAGGTTGCCGAGGCCCGGGGCCTCAAGCTCGGCAAGGTCGCACAGCCGCTGCGTGCAGCCCTCACTGGTTCGACGATTTCGCCCGGAATTTTCGACGTGCTGGCGCTTCTCGGCAGGGAGGAAACCCTCGCGAGGCTGCGGGATCAGGCGACAATTGCCTAAATTCTAGGCAGTCTTAGGCATTGCCGACGCTTGCAGATGGTGAAGTATTGCGATAGCGAAAGCGGGAAAATCGTTGAACGCGCCGGCAGGGCTCACCACGCCTTGTTGAGCCGCTCGTGCCGTTTCAGCTCGGACTGTTACAAAAGGGGCATGTCATGGATAACCAAGCAAAATCTCAGTCGGCGACACTGATCCTCGACGGAAAAAGCCATGAATTGCCCGTTGCGCATGGTACGATCGGGCCAAGCGTGATCAATATCGCCAAGCTCTACAATGAGACTGGCGCCTTCACCTACGATCCCGGCTTTACCTCGACCGCGAGCTGCGAATCGAAGATCACCTATATCGACGGTGACCAGGGTATCCTGCTGCACCGCGGCTATCCCATCGAGGAACTGGCCGAGAAGGGTGACTTTATCGAGACCTGCTATCTTCTGCTTTACGGTGAGCTGCCGAATGCTGCTCAGCGCAAGGAATTCGATGAGGCGATTACCCGCCACACGATGATCCATGAGCAGATGACGCGGTTCTTCTCGGGCTTCCGCCGCGACGCTCATCCCATGGCGATCATGGTCGGCGTGGTCGGCGCCCTGTCCGCCTTCTACCATGACTCGACGGACATTCATGATCCGGTGCAGCGCGAGATCGCAAGCCGCCGCATGATCGCCAAGATGCCGACCATTGCCGCGATGGCCTACAAGTACTCGATCGGCCAGCCGTTCATGTATCCGCGCAACGATCTCGATTACGCGGCCAACTTCCACTACATGTGCTTCGGCGTTCCCTGCGAGCCCTATGTCCAGAACAAGGTGCTGACCAAGGCGATCGACCGCATCTTCATCCTGCACGCCGATCACGAGCAGAACGCCTCGACATCCACCGTCCGTCTGGCCGGTTCGTCGGGCGCCAACCCGTTTGCCTGCATCGCGGCCGGCATTGCCTGCCTCTGGGGCCCGTCCCATGGCGGCGCCAACGAGGCGGCCCTTAACATGCTGCAGGAAATCGGGACGCCGGAGCGAATCAAGGAATATGTGGCCCGCGCGAAGGATAAGAACGATCCCTTCCGGCTCATGGGCTTCGGTCACCGGGTCTATAAGAACTACGACCCGCGGGCGAAGATCATGCAGAAGACCTGCCACGAGGTTCTTGATGCCCTTGGTCTCCACAACGATCCGCTCTTTGCGGTCGCCAAGGAGCTTGAGCAGATCGCGCTCAACGACGAGTACTTCATCGAGAAGAAGCTCTATCCGAACATCGACTTCTACTCGGGCATTACCCTCCGCGCCCTGGGCTTCCCGACCTCCATGTTCACGGTGATCTTCGCCCTTGCCCGCACCGTCGGCTGGATTGCCCAGTGGAAGGAGATGATCGAGGATCCGAGCCAGAAGATCGGCCGTCCGCGCCAGCTCTATACCGGTTCGCCGCGCCGTTCCTATGTGCCCATGGCCGAGCGCAGCTGAGCACCAATCTACAATTTGGCATTCGTGAATGGCGGCACCTCGGTGCCGCCATTGACTTATCTGGCGGGTCTTTCCATCTGGCGGGACGGGATACCTCCCTCTCCGATTGCCATTGCGCGGCGATTTTCATAAGCCAGCGCAGCATCACAATAAGGTCTTCGGACCCTAGGAACCGAAAGTTGCCCGACGCATGAAACTCGACACCATCGGCGTCACCCCCTTCACCATTTCCCGACGCGGCATCCTCGCCGGCGGCAGCGCCCTGGCTCTTGCCAGCGCAATCGGCGCGCCCCGCATCGCCAGGGCCGCTGAGCCACTACGCATTGGCCTCGTTACGTCGCTTTCCGGCACCTTCACCTCCCTCGGCGAGAGCATGCGCGCCGGCCTCCAGCTGCTGCTGGCCGAAGCTGGCAACGAGATGGGCGGCCGCGCGGTTGAGCTCATCGTTGAGGATGACCAGGGCAAGCCCGACGAAGGCGTGCGCAAGGTCCGCAAGTTGCTCTCCCAGGACAAGGTCGATATCATCTGCGGTGTGATCAGCGCGGCGGTGGCCCTTGCCATCCGCGACGTGGTCACCGAAGCCCAGGTGCCGACCTTTATCTCGAATGCTTCCGCCAACGCCCTTGCCCGCGAGGCGGCAAGTCCCCTCGTCTTCCGCCCCACCAAGACCAGCTGGATGCTGGGCTCAACCGGCGCCCGCTGGGTCCATGACCGGATCGCCAAGTCTGGTGGCATGACCCTTGGTGCCGACTATGCGGCTGGCCGCGAATATATCGGCGACTTCGTGTCAACCTTCCAGGAGCTCGGCGGCTCGGTGGACGAACAGCTCTGGACGCCGCTTGGCACCACGGATTTCGCCCCGCTTCTGACCAATGTCGCGGCCGCAGGCCCCGAATTCGTCTATGCCTTCTTCCCCGGCGCCGATGGCGTGCGCTTCCTCCAGCAGATGCGCGACTTCCAGCTCACTGACAGGGTAAAGCTGATCGGTCCGGGCGCGCTGTTCGACCAGGAGGATGTGATCCCGGCGGCGGGTGATGCGGCCCTTGGCGGCGTCAACACCTTCCAGCAGTCGCCCGATGCGCCAAACGCCAGGGCCTTCGTGGAGGCCTATGGCAGGGCCCGCGGCGGCAGGCTGCCGGGCGAGGCCAGCACCGCCGGATACGTGACGGGCCAGGTGATCAAGGCGGCCGTTGATGCGGTGGCAGGCGACGTTGCAGACAAGGAACGCTTCAAGCGGGCGATCCTCGACCAGCCGGTCGAGACCGCCATGGGCAGGATGGCCTTCGATCCGCGCAACAATCAGGCAATCCTCGACATCTTCGTCAACGAGGTGAAGAAGGACGCCGAAGGTCGCCCGTTCAATACGGTCGTCCACATCTACGAGGGCGTGCGCGATCCGGGCCCCCAGGCCTGATCGTCACCCATGGGGGCGGGGTCGCTACGAGTATCATGGCCTATTACCTGATCCAGGCGCTCAACGCGGTCTCGCTGTCCGTTCTGCTCATGCTCCTGGCGCTGGGCCTGTCGCTCATGCTCAGCCTCATGAATTTCATCAATCTCGCTCACGGCTCCTTCTATCTGCTGGGAAGCTATGTAGCGATCTTTTGGCTGGCGGCGGGCCTGCCCTGGTATCTGGCGCTTCCCGCCGCCTTCCTTGCCGCCGCGCTTGCCGGCCTCATTCTCGACCGCTATCCCCTCGGACTGTTCTATCAGCGCACCCATCTCATGCAGGTGCTGCTGACCTATGGCCTGTCGGTCATGTTTGCCGACCTCATGCGCTGGGGCTTTGGCGCCGAGATCATGTCGCTGCCCATGCCCGATGCCCTGCGCGGAGTGGTGTTCATCCTTGGCCTGCCCTTCCCGCTCTATCGCCTCTATGTGATCGGCGTCGGCATCGTGCTTGCCTTCGGCCTTTGGTATCTGGTGGAGCGCACCCTGTGGGGCGCCGCCATGCGAGCCTGCGTCAGCGATCGGCGGATGGTGGAGACCTTGGGGATCGACACCCGTCGGATCTTCACTGTAGCCATGGTCGTGGCAGGTGGTCTCGGGGGGCTTGCCGGCGCCCTGGGCGGCGGCCTGCTTTCGGCCTATCCGGGGCTGGATGAGGAAGTCCTGCTGCTCGCACTGCTCGTGGTTGTGGTGGGCGGCCTCGGCAACATGACCGGCACGGTCCTCTCGGCCATCCTGACGGGCTTCATCACCACTTTTGCCCGCATCTTCCTGCCGGAATTCGCCAATGTGATCTCCCTTGGCGCCGTGGCGGCGATCCTGCTCATCCGCCCCGACGGCCTCTTTGCCCATAAGGCGCGACGCGTATGATCCGGCAGCTCCCCCTGCTCATCCTGCTGGCGCTGCCTCTGCTGCTTGGCGATGGCTATCACCTGCGCTTTGCGGCGGAAGTCCTCATCATGGCCACTGCCGTCATCAGCCTTGACCTTCTGATCGGCTATGGCGGCCTCGTCTCCCTGGGCCATGCCGCCATCTTCGGCACCGCCGCCTATGCAGCGGCCCTGACCGCCATCCGTTTCGGCGCCAACCTGCCGCTGGTGCTGGCCGCCGGGGTCATCGCGGCAACCGTCATCGCTGGCCTCATGGCGCTGCTCGCCCGCCGTTCCTCCGGCCTGTTTTTCCTGATCCTCACCCTTGTTGGCGGCCAGATTGTCTGGGAAGTGGCCTTCCACTGGCGCGACCTGACCGGCGCGGCGGACGGCCTGCGCGGCATCCCACCCCTGACGCTCGATCTTGGGATAACCTCCCTGCCGCTAGCCTCCTCCCCGGCCCTCTACCTCGTGGCCGCCATCATCTGCCTGGCCGGCCTTTCCCTCGCCCGCTCCTTTGTCGATGCCCCCATCGGGCGGGCGCTGGTCGGCACTCGCGAACAGCCCCTGCGCATGGAAGCGCTGGGCTATGACATCGGCCGCATCCGTCTGCGCACCATGCTGGCCGCCGGCGTCATTGCCGGCCTGGCAGGCTCGATCTACCCCTTCGTCAACCAGTATGTCGGGCCCAACGCGGTGCACTGGACGCTGTCGGCCGCCATGATCATCATGGCGGTGCTCGGCGGCGTCGGCACGCTTTATGGCGGTCTCATCGGCGCCGTCGTCTACATGACGATCCAGACCTATCTGAGCTCCTATACCGACCGCTGGCAGCTCATCATCGGCGCGATCTTCGTCGGCACCGTAATCCTCATGCCCCATGGCATCATGCCGGTGATCGGCAGCCTTGCCCGCCGGCTTGGGTGGCGCAATCCGGAGGCGGATCATGGCGCCTGAACCCATCCTTTCCCTGAGCGGCATCGCCAGGAGCTTTGGCGACCTGGCCGTCCTGCGCGGCGTCGATCTTGACGTTCTGACCGGCGAGATCCTTGGCCTCATCGGCCCAAATGGCGCCGGAAAGACGAGTTTGTTCAATATCATATCCGGTTTCCTTGAACCGGATTCCGGGACCGTTTCCTTCCGCGGCCGCAATATCCGCCCCCTCTCGCCAGCCGAGCGGGTCCACCGTGGCCTCGTCCGCAGTTTCCAGAGCAGCACGATCTTCCCGGACCTGACCGTGGAGGAGAATGTCGCCCTCGCCGTTCGCTCGCGAAAGAGTTTGGCCTATCGCTGGTGGCGGCCGCGCGCAGCTCTCAGCGAGGCTGATCAGGTGGCCCTGCGCTTGCTCGCCGATGCCGGTCTCGAGGACGACCGCCGGCGCCTTGCCCGCGACCTTTCCCATGGCACCAACCGTCTGCTCGACGTGGTGATGGCGCTTGCGCTTGAACCCGCTCTGCTTCTGCTGGATGAGCCGACCGCCGGCCTGTCGAAGGCCGAGGCTGAGCGTCTCACCGCGCTTCTGCGCCGCAGACGCGGGTCCATGACCATGATCATGATCGCCCATGACCTCGACATCGTCTTTTCCTTCTGCGACCGGATAGCCGTGCTCGATCTCGGCCATATGATCGCCATCGATACGCCTGCGGCGATCAGGGCCAATCCACGCGTCCAGGCCGCCTATCTCGGGCAGTCCGCATGACCGGCAGCCGCATGAGCACGGCTCCCCTGCTGGAGCTCCGCAGTCTTGCCAGCGCATATGGCGGCGTCGGGGTTCTGTCGGGCATCAGCCTCGCGGTGAATGAGGGCGACGTGCTTGGCATTCTCGGCCGCAACGGCGCCGGCAAGACCACCCTGCTGCACAGCATCCTCAATATCGGACCCGAGGTATCTGGCGACATTACCCTGCGAGGTAAGTCCCTGCGTGGGCTTGCGCCTCATACCATCGCCCGCCATGGCCTTGCGCTGGTGCCCCAGGGCCGCGGCATCTTCCCGATGCTGACAGTGGAGGAAAACCTGCGCCTTGGCCTGCTCGGCGCGCCCCGGGAGAAGCGGGATCAGCGCTGGACGCTGGCCTCGATCTACGAGACCTTCCCGCGCCTTGGCGAACGGCGTCGGGCCTCGAGCTCGACCCTGTCCGGCGGCGAACGCCAGATGCTGGCGCTGGCCCGCGCCCTGCTCACCCAGGCGGACATTCTCATGCTGGACGAGCCGAGCGAAGGGCTTGCCCCCATGGTCATCGAGGACGTGGTGGCGGGGCTCCTCCGCAGGCTGGCCGAGCGGGGCGTGACCATCCTGCTGGTCGAGCAGAACATGCAGCTTGCAACCAGCCTCGCAACCCGCATCGCCCTCCTGTCCTCCGGCCGGCTGGTCTTTGATGGCCCAACCACGGACTTCCTCGCCCGCCCCGAACTCGTTCACGCCCATCTCGGCGTCTGATCGGCACGAGGACCGGGCCGCCCGGCGCTGCGACCGCTCGTAGGACGCAATGATCGCCCTCGATCTTGGGCCCCATCACGATGGCAGCATACGCTCCAGAAGATGGTCGCGCTTGACGAACTGGTGCCACAGGGCTGCCGCCACATGCAGGCCCACCAGCGCGAGAATGACCCACTGCATCTGCACATGCGCGATGCGTGGCCAGGTGCCCAGCGACTTGCCGAAGGCGGTGATGGTCAGGATGCCGAGAACAGGCTGCAGGATGATGCAACCATAGAGCAGCCAGTGCACCGCCCGCGCTGCCAGCGCCTGCAATCTTCCCACCGTGTCGGGCATGGGCGGCACCGGATGGGTTGCCCGCCAGACGAGCCTGACCAGGGCTGCGGCGAGAATGGCGTAACCGGAATAGAGGTGGATCTGGAACAGGATGAACCGGGGAGTTGAACCCTTGGTGAAATTGCCCCAGCCCCATCCTGTGGCGAACTGGACGACGACGAGAATGACCACGAGCCAGTGGAGCCACCGGGCGACCCGGTCATACTGCGCAATACTCAAAACGACACCTTTGAAATCAGAACCTTGCGGCATTTGCCAATCGCAATCCACGATTGTAGGCAATACCGATGACCGAAGCGTGATCCTCGTCGGGAAAAACCTGTACAAGAATCCGGTCCTCTGGCCGCATCCGCTGGCCAAGCAGCGCGCCAACCTCGCGCGCATTGTCAATCATCCGTCGCCTTTCACGGCGATGGGCCATGTCGGCGGCAAGGGCGCTCTGCTGCTGCCAGGGCGCAAGGCCCTGCTCCCACTCGCCCACTGCCACCATCACCCGTCGCGGCGCAAGCCCGGCAAGCTGCGGCGACAGTCCCTCGATCCGCTGCTCGAGCTCTGGCCTGTTCCACCAGATCGATGGGCTTATGGCCACATAGGTCGAGAATAGCGCCGGGTGCCGCACCAGCACGTCGAGCACGAATTTTCCCACGAGCGAATGGCCGAACAGCGAGATGGTCTTCCGATTGATGGAATAGTCCCTGATGAGCCCCGAGATTGCTTCGGTGATCAGGGCGAGCATCTGCCCACCATTGCCTGTTTCGGCAGCGCCCGTGGCTTCCACATCCTCTGCTTCGGCCGGGCCGAACGTATAGTCCCGTATCCGCGCCAGCCTGATGGCCTTCGCATCCATTGCCTCCCTGTCATAGGCGATGCCCGCCACGACCGCCGGGGCAATTCCCGTGGCAGAAGGGCGACTTGCGCAGCGCCGCACGGTCTCGACCAGAGTGGCGAAGGAATCGGTCGCATCGCACAGCATGACAAGCGGCCAGCCCTCCGGCGGCATGTCATGCCCCTCCGGCAGCGCCACATGGAGTAACAGCGGCGCTGCGCCCCCGCGCAGGCTGTGGCTTTCAGTCCGGCTCAGTCGGTACGCGTCCATTCCTCAATCCCCGTTCGCCGGGCGCGCCCCAGGCGCTCCCGCCCGCGGTGGTCATCTTGACACCAGTGGAGTTTACGGCGCATAGCCCATGCGAAAGCGCAAGAAAAGCGCCTGATACAAATCGTTACACTATTTTGAACCATTTTAAACTGGGCCGGCAACTGTAATGAACCAAGCAAGATCAAGAATAGCCCATGCGGTTCTTGCCTTCATTATTTCGCTTGTATCGATCTCATTTGTGAATTCGGTTGCCCGCGCGGATATTTCCCTGAAGGACATCAAGGATCGCGAGGTCGTTCTCGAACGGCCAGCTGCGCGTCTGCTCATCGATGATGGTCGCTATCTTGTGGCCCTGGCGCTTATTCATCAGGATCCGGCAAGCATACTGGCCGCATGGCCCCGGGACATCAATCGCGTCGGTGAGGCAACCTATGCCCGCTATGCTCGGGCCTTCCCGAAACTCGAGGAGCTTGCCGTCATCCCAAGTTCCGCCGGCACCTTCGATACGGAAAGCGTGATTGCAGCCCAGCCGGATGTTGCGGTCTTCTCCCTCGGTGCCGGCCCCGATGAGGCGCAGCTCGCCCAACTCGAGGCCGCCGGCATCAAGGTCGTCTTCATCGACTTTTTCACCAATCCCGGCCGCAATCTTGAGCCGAGCCTTGCGCTCCTCGGGCAGATCACCGGTCGCGAGCAGCAGGCGCAGGATTTCATCACCTTCCGCCGGGAGCATATGGCACGCATCGCCGAGGCGGTGGGCGATCCCGCCGATGCCGAGCGGCCGCGGGTATTTCTCGAGGCTCATGCCGGCATTTCGGAGGATTGCTGCAATTCGCCCGGCAAGGGCAATGTCGGCGACTACATCACCTTCACTGGCGGCCACAATATCGGCGCCGACATCCTGCCCCGCGCCTTCGGCCGCCTGAGCCTTGAATACATTCTCACCGCCAATCCCGACATCTACATCGCCACCGGCGGCCCCCATCTCGCCAGGACTGGCGGCCTGGTGCTCGGCGAAGGCTATGACGAGGCAACCGCCCGGGCTGCGCTCGAGCGCATGGCCGAGCGCCCCGGCATTGCCGGCCTGAAGGCGGTGCAGGATGGCCGCGTTCACGGCCTCTCGCACCAACTGCTGAACTCGCCTCTCGACATTCTCGCCATCGAGGCGCTTGCCCGCTGGATCTCGCCCGACAGGACGACCAATATCGACCCTGCAGTCACCCTGCGGGAAATCAACGATCGCTTTCTCGCCGTGCCGCTCGAGGGCACGCACTGGATCGATCTCCGCTAGCCCATGAGGTATCTGATGTCCCCCCATCGCTCATCCCGGCACATCTCGACCGGCCGTTCCCTGGCCCGCATCGCCCAGGCTACGGTAATCGCCCTGGGGCTGGCGCTCCAGTCGGGCCTTGCCCAGGCGGAACCCACCATCGTCAAGACCGCCAAGGCCGGCACCTCGCTCTATGAGATCGAGTTCGATCCGGCAACGAGGCAGCTCTATGTGGCAGCGGTCGGCCCCCGTGGCGCCAACAGCGCGGAGATCGTGATCCTCGATCCGGAGAGCCTTGAGAAGAAGGGCGCGATCGAGCTCGGCGAGACGCCAGCCTTCGGCCTTGGCCTGTCCGACAAGGCCCGCAGGCTCTACACCGCGAATACCACCCGGAACAGCGTGACCGTCATCGATCTGGCCGAGGGCAAGGCGGTGGCCGAGGTGAAGGACGGCAACCCGGCCCATCTCCGCCAGGTCGTGATCGATCCGGATGAGGACCGCATCTTTGTCTCCAAGATGGGCCCGCGCGAAGGTAAAGGCTTCGGCGGCATCTGGGTGATCAATGGCAAGACCAACGCCCTGTCCGAGATCAAGGATCTGAGCCAGGGACTCACCGGCCTCACCCGCAATCCGCTCACCGGCAATCTCTTCGCCACAGATGTCAGGACCAACGAGGTCTTCGAGATCGATCCAGACGAGGGCAAGGTGCTGCGCAAGTTCCCGAGCGGCGGCGAGGGTTCGATCAACGTCCTCTACGACCCGACCGGCGACCGTCTCTTTGTCGCCAACCAGAAGTCGGGCACGGTGACGGTGCTGGATGCAAAGACCGGCGATCTCATCAAGTCGATTGCAACCGGCGAAGGCGCCCTGAGCCTCGCTTTCGACCCGTCCAGGAAGAACCTGTACGTTGCCAATCGCCGGGCGGGCACCGTGTCGGTGGTCAATGGCGATACCTATGAGGTCATCGCCAATCTCGAAACCGGCACCCATCCGCAGACCATTGCCATCGATCCGGAGACGGGGCTCGTCTATGTGACCAACAAGACGGCCCGCGGCGAGCGCGGCAAGCCGCCGGTTGAGGATCCGAACGGCGACACCGTGGCGGTCATTCGCCCCTGATCAGCGGATAATTACGGCAGACGGACATGAAGGTTGAGCAGATCTGGCCCGAGGAATTCGCCCGGCGCTACCGGGAGAAGGGCTACTGGCGCGGCGAGACATTTTCGGAAGTCCTGAGCAGGCGGGCGGCCGCCTATCCTGAGCGTGAGGCGGTTGTCGGTGTGGACTGTCGCTTAACCTACGGCGGGCTCGATGCCCGGGCATCTGCCATTGCCTCCGGCATGCTTGGCCTTGGCCTGGAGCCCGGCGATCGGGTGATCGTGCAGCTGCCCAACATCGCTAACTTCATCGCGGTGGTCTTCGGCCTGTTCCGGGCCGGGCTCCTGCCGGTCTATGCCCTGCCGGCGCACCGGATCACGGAGCTCGAGCATTTTGCCCGCAAGTCGGAAGCCCGCGCCATCATCACGGCGGACATGGTCGCCGGCTTCGATCATCGCAACCTTGCCGCCGAGCTGCGCGAACGGGTGCCAGCGGTTGAGCATGTGGTGATCGTGGGTGACCCGGGCAATGACCTCTCCCTTGAGCAGCTCATTGCCCAGGGTGAGGCTGAGCCGCAGCCCTTGCCCACCGTCTCGCCCTCAGCCGTTGCCTTCCTGCAGATCTCCGGCGGCTCGACCGGGCTGTCGAAGCTCATCCCCCGCACTCACGACGACTATCTCTACAGCATCTGGGGCAGCAACGAGATCTGCGGCGTTACGCAGGATACAGTCTACATGGTGGCCCTGCCAGCCGCCCATAATTTCCCCATGAGTTCGCCCGGTTTCCTTGGTGCCATCTATGCTGGCGCCCGGGTGGTCATGGCGCCTGACCCGAGCCCGCAGACCACCTTTCCGCTGATCGAGCGCGAGCGGGTGACCATGTGCGGCCTCGTGCCGCCGCTTGCCCTCATCTGGCTGGAAGCCGCCCCCAACACCCAGCACGACATATCGAGCCTGTCCGTGCTCCATGTGGGCGGCGCGAAACTGTCGCCTGAAGTTGCCCGTCGCATCGAGCCGGTGCTGGGCGTGCGCTTGCAGCAGGTCTTCGGCATGGCCGAAGGTCTGGTGAACTACACCCGCCTCGATGATCCGGATCACATCGTCATCAACACCCAGGGCCGCCCCATCAGTCCTGATGACGAGATCCTCATCGTTGATGACCAGGGCAATCCGGTGCCCCAGGGCGAACCGGGCTATCTGCTTACCCGCGGCCCCTACACCATCCGCGCCTATCACAACGATCCGGCCGCCAATGCCCGCTCCTTCACCGAGGATGGATTCTACCGCACCGGCGACATCGTCAAGATGACACCCGAGGGCTATCTGGTGGTCCAGGGACGAGCCACCGATCACATCAACCGGGCGGGCGAGAAGATCTCCGCCGAGGAGATCGAGGATCACCTGCTGGCGCACGAGAATGTCTTTGACGCGGTGGTTGTCTCGGTGCCGGATGAGTATCTGGGCGAGCGCACCTGCGCCTTCATCATTCCCCGGGGCGAGAAGCCAAAGCCTGCCGCCCTCAAGGCCTGGATCCGCTCCCGGGGCCTCGCCTCCTTCAAGGTGCCGGACCAGTTCGTCTTCGTGGAGCAATTTGCCGCAACGGCTGTAGGCAAGATCAGCCGTAAGGAACTGCGCGCGCAATTGCGTGCCACATTGACCACACCCACTGCCGCCGGCTAGGACGCTTCCATGTCAGAGCACGACCTCACCTTCGATCAGATGCGCGCCGAGATCGCGGCCATTCTCCATGATGAGCCTGATGCGATCGATCCCGACGAGAGTCTGATCGAGCTGGGCCTCGATTCCATCCGGGCCATGGCCCTGGTGACCCGCTGGCAGGCCCGAGGCATCGCGCTCGACTTTTCGGTTTTCGCCGAGCGGCCTACCCTAGCCGGCTGGTGGCAACTGGTCGACGAGTTTCAGAAATCCGCAAGATGAGCACCATGACGGCCTCGAGCACTGCCGGCTCGCCGGCGGTGCCGGTTGAGCTGCCCCTGACGGACGCCCAGCTCGGCCTCTACTACGCGCAGGCGCTGGATCTGGCCAATCCGATCTTCAACACCAGCCAGCGCGTCGATATCCGGGGCCCGCTCGACCTCGAGGCATTCCGTGCGGCAGTCGATCAGGCGAGCGCCGAGGCGGATGCCTTCGCCAGCGCCGTGCGCGACGTGGATGGCACTCCGCATCTCGTCTTCGATCCAGTACAGACACCCCGGCTCCAGGTCATCGACCTCACCGGCGAGGTCGATCCCCTGGCTGCCGCCAACAGGCGCATCACGGCAGAAGAGCGCCGCTTCATCGACCTCGCCCGGGGCCCTCTGGTCCAGCACTGGCTTCTGCGAATTGGCACCGACCATGCCATCTGGTACATGCGCATCCACCACATTCTGGTGGATGGTTTCGGCACCGCGCTGATCAACCAGCGCGTCGGCGCCCTTTATCGGAGCGCCACGACGGGCGCGCCCGCCCCGGCCGGCTTCGGCTCCTTCGCCGATATCCGCGCCGAGGAGCAAGCCTATCGAGCCTCGCCGAAATTCGGGCCAGACAGGGCGTTCTGGCATGATCTCTTTGCCAAGCTGCCGGAAGTGGTCAGCCTCAAGCCCGGCAACGCTACCACCGCCCGCCACTTCATCCGCGAAAGCCGTGATTTTGCGGACGGGGCCGTGGAGGCGCTGCAACGGCTTGCCGCCAGTGCCAACCTCGCCTGGCCGGACATCCTGACGGCGCTCACTGCTGCCTATGTCGCCCGCCATACCGGCGAGAGCACCACCGTTCTGGGCGTGCCCCATATGGGCCGCTTCGGCAGCGCGTCGGCCCGGGTGCCGGCCATGGTGATGAATGTCCTCGCCTGCCCGGTCACCATCGACGCGGCTAAGCCGCTGGCCGATTTTCTCATTGAGGTCAGCCGGCGCCTGCGCCAGTGCCGCCGCCATGGTCGCTATCGCAGCGAGCAACTTAGGCGTGATCTCGGCCATCTCGGCCGCGACAGGCGCCTGCACGGGCCTCTGGTGAATATCCTGCCCTTCGATACGCCCCTCGACCTGCCGGGGCTGACAACGGAAGTTCAGCCGCTGACCACCGGACCGGTGGATGACCTGACCTTCAATCTCCGCGCCGACGGCCATGGCGGCGGCTTGCGCCTCGAGCTCGACGCCAACCCCAATCTCTATACGCCCGCCGAGATTGCCGCCCATGCGGAGCGCTTTGTCGCCTTCGTCAGCGCGGCGCTTGTCGCGGAAACCCTGGGCGGTGTTCCGACTCTCACCGAGGCCGAGACCCGCTACTGGACCCGTACCGTGAATTCGACGGCCCATTCGGTGCCGCGCACGACCCTGGCCGCGCTGGTTGCCTCCTCCATGCGCGAGCGGCCCTCGGCAACCGCCCTCGTCTTCGGTGACACGTCTCTCACCTATGGCGAGCTCGACCGGGAAAGCGCCCGTCTTGCCCGGAAGCTGCTGGCGCAGGGCGTGGAACGCGGTGACCTTGTTGGCGTGTCCCTGCCCCGCTCGCTTGAGCTGGTGGTGGCGCTGGTTGCGATCCACCGCGCCGGTGCCGCCTATCTGCCGATCGATCTCGAACTCCCGGCCCAGCGCATTGCCACGATCATGGGCGACGCCCGGCCGCGTCTGACGCTTGCCTTCGCCGCCGATCGCCCCGCCCTCCCGGCTGAGGCTGATATTCTGCTGCTCGACGGTTTCCTCGGCCAGCCGGCGGACGGGACAGAAGACACGCCCTTGCGCAAGCCCAATCCGGATGACGCCGCCTATGTGATCTATACCTCCGGGTCGACCGGCGCACCCAAGGGTGTGCTTATTGAGCATGATGCCATTGTCAATCGGCTGGTCTGGATGCAGTCGCACTACGGCATCGGCCCGCGCACCCGCATCCTGCAGAAGACGCCGGCCACCTTCGACGTGTCGGTCTGGGAATTCTTCCTGCCGCTGATTTCCGGTGCCACCCTGGTCATCGCTCCGCCTGGCGCCCACCGCGATCCCTATCAGCTTGCCCGGATCATCCGCGAGCAGGCGATCAACTGCCTTCACTTCGTGCCATCCATGCTCGCCGCCTTCCTGAGCGAGCCAACGGTGCGTGGCCTGTCGATCCCGCTCGTCTTCACCAGCGGCGAGGAACTGCCGGCTGCCCTGCGCGACCGCTTCCACGACACGATCACCGGCGAGCTGCACAATCTGTACGGCCCAACCGAAGCGGCGGTGGACGTGAGCTACTGGCCGGCCAGCGCTACCGACCGCTCACAGCCGGTGCCGATCGGCTTCCCCGTCTGGAACACGGCGCTCTACATTCTGGACGACCGGCTTCGCCCGGTACCGCCCGGCGTGAACGGCCATCTCTACATTGCCGGCCGCCAGCTGGCCCGCTGTTACATCAACCGCCCGGAACTCACCGCCGAACGCTTCATCCCAGATCCCTTCGGTGCACCGGGCGAGCGCATGTACATGACCGGCGACATTGCCCGCTGGCGGGAGGATGGCGCAGTCCTGTTCCTTGGCCGCGCCGACCATCAGGTGAAGATCCGGGGCCTTCGCATAGAGCTCGGCGAGATCGAGGCGGCGCTCGGCTCTCAGCCGGGTATCCGTCAGGCGGCGGTCATCACCCTTGACAGCCCCCAGGGACAACAGCTTGCAGCCTATGTGGTCACCGACCGCGCCGACAGTCGCAACGAGGCACAGCTCGTCGCCGACCTCACCCGTGCCCTGAGCCTCGAACTGCCGGACTATATGGTACCGCAGGCGATCATGGTGTTGGATGACCTGCCGCTGTCGCCCAATGGCAAGCTCGACCGCAAGCGCCTGCCGCGCCCGACCTTCGCGCTGTCATCTTCCGGCCGGCCGGCTACCACGCCGACTGAGCGCCGGGTTGCCGAGCTCTTCGCCCAGCTTCTCAACCTGCCGGATTTGCCGGGCCTTGATGCCGACTTCTTCCGCCTCGGCGGCCATTCCCTGCTTGCGGCGCGACTGGCCACCCATCTGCGCTCGACCGGCAACAGCCATGTGAGCCTGGGCGCGATCTTCGAGCATCCGACGGTGGGAGCGCTCGCCAACCATCTCGATACAGTGGCCGGCACCCCTTCCTCTGCGGCCGGCCTCGGCCCGGTGATCGAGCTTGCCCG
>Ga0182741_1000058_pt1 | contig 183538 bp, 133 predicted proteins | sample eDN5th37CBELigOP_FD_128874 | JGI IMG/M metagenome (GOLD analysis project Ga0182741, IMG submission 128874) | Enriched Organic Plus compost microbial communities from Emeryville, California, USA - eDNA 5th pass 37_C BE-Lig OP (version 2) (version 2) ...
TTGCGCTTGGAAAAAGTAGTGAAGTCTTCATACTCCTTTATCACCTGTGCCGCCGCCTGCAACGCCTCCCTGTTCAGCGTATAGGGAAAAAACCAGGCCCGGTCGTGCAGAAACGGGTCCTTGTGGCGGTAAATAATGTATTCATACCGCCGCCAAACCGCATCAAAGCGGCAGTGCGCTTCCGGATGTACCTGAATGAGCCGGTGCACCGCTATATCCGGAGGCAGGATGGCATTGATGTTATAGATCTTCTTCTCCGGAATCAACGCCGGCCAGTCGAAATGAAAGTAGTTTTGCAGGGCATGTACGCCTGCATCGGTGCGGGAACTCCCGGTTAGTGTAATTTGTTCGCGAAATAAAGTGTGCAGGGCCTTCTCCAGTTCTTCCTGCACCGTAAGCGCATTGGCCTGAATTTGTGAGCCCGCATACCTTGTGCCTTTGTACGATACCTCAAGAAAATAACGATGCATGGAAGTGGGAGTTGGGGATATTATCTTTTTAACAAAGCCCTGAACCGCGCGATGAAAAACGGATCTGTTAGCGTTTCTTCCAGTGTTTTGAAATTGCTGCTGTCGGAAACAAATGGCCAGGCCGTTTCATAAAAGCGGAAGCGCAGTTCATCATCCGGGAACAGTTCTGAAAGCGCTTTTATTTGCTTCACTGTAAAACACATACTCTTAAACACCTTCTGCGCGGTGAAAATCCGGTTATTATAGTCTTTTTGCGCCAGCATTTTTACCCGCAGTTTGTCCAGGTCATGTTCAGTGGCAAATTTCACACAGTCGGAATTCACCAGTTCCAACCCACCGGTACGGGGTTGCGATTGCCAGGACCAGTTGCCGCTGTCTTGCTTTTTTTCTGCACCAGCACCAGCATCTGTCATTGACAGGGTATCGCTGCTTACCGGACGCGGCATTGCGGCTTTCGGTGCTGCGTTTGCTATAGCTGAGTCAGCTTTTGATGCCTCATTTTGCACCAGTACTTCAGGTTCAGCCGGCACAGCGGCTGGTTTTGTCTCCTTTATAGTTGATGAATCCTTTGCCGGTTTATCGGGCGTCTTCCCCAGGGCCGTCTCTGCATCCAGTGAAGAATCACTTGTTTGTTTTTCAGCTATTACGGTCATGGCAGCATCCGATGCCGGCGTAGTTTCTTTAACCGGTTTTTCCGTTTTCACTAAAGTCTCCTCCACCATTTGCGCAGAATCCCTTAGGTGTTTTTCCGATACTGCGGCTATAGCAGCATCCGATGCCACAATAGAATCTTTAGCTGGTTTATCCGGCGCCTTCGCCCAAACCGAATCCGTTTCCAACGAAGAATCCCCTGTATGCTTTTCCGGTACCACTGCCATTGCCGAATCAATATCCGCCAAAGCATCTTTTTCCGATACCTCCATTTTAGCTGCATTTGTTGCCATTGCATCGCTCTCCGGTTTTCCCGGTACCACCGATATGGTCGAATCCAGCATCTTTATAGCATTCTTTTTGCGTTGGACAGTATCGGCCGCGGGCGCTTCAGTGGCTGCTACATCGCTTAAGCGCTCATCCGCAACGCCCTGCTCCAATGGAATAATGGCAACAATAGTATCTGATTGAATCCCGGCTGTACGATCGAGAAATACCAGCCTTTTTTCTTCGCGACTGGTCTGCTCCTCCAGCTTCGCAATTGTTTTAAGCGCATCAACCGGTCGCTTTGTTGCCACCACCTCATGGAGCACCAGGCTATCTTCCTTATCCGGTTTTTCCGATAGCACTTTGCCTACCGCTTCATTTTTCGATTGCACCAGGGCGATAGCCGGGTCTTTTGCCTCCTGCTGAATGGTTACTATTTGATCGTCTTTTGCCAATGCAGAGTCGGCAGTTGCCACACCGTTGCGCACAATACTCGCCGTTGTATCGCTCTTTGTGGCTGTTTTCTTTGGGGAGGACGCCGGTGGATCGGCTTTTACCACAGATGTATACAGTACAGCAGAGTCGTTCACCACCGCAGCCATCAGTGAAGCAAACCCATCGTCTTTTTTGCGTTCGCCATATAAAAGCGAGTCGGTGCGGGGTGATTGCAGTGTTTCCTCCGTGAGCCAGTTGTACAATATCCATCTCCCGGATTGACTGCTTTTCAGATAATACCCGCCATCTCTTTTATTCACTTTCACCGTAAATATTTGTTCGCGACCGCCACGGTGCGGAAATCCTATGGCAAACCGGTATGTGTCGTCGGAAAGCCCATGAATGGTCACATGCCCTACCGGCGAAGAATTGTATACCGTTTCCCCTATCCGAACATAAAAAGGCTGACTGTTTTCAGATTGAATGAAGACAAACCGGTCCTGCTGTGCCGAAGTGCTGGTACAGATGGCTGTGCCTGATATTAATAATACTACCTGCAGGAAATGCCGGAAAGTATGGCTCATACCCCGCAAATCTACTGATTTGCCCTTAGGAATGCCACCACTTGTACTTTTTTTGGAAATATTAAGCAACCCGGCGCTTATCTTTACGCACCTAACAATAATTACTCATTATTATGAAGAAGCTTTTATTGGTACTGCTCCTGTTTACCACTACGCTCAACCTGGTGGCGCAGCACGACGATCGGGATACTGCCTGGAAAAAGATTTACCGGGAAAGCCCCGAAATGATCAACGATCTTGTTCACACCAAACTTGACGTATCATTCGATTATGATAAGGCATATATGTATGGTAAGGCATGGATAACGCTGAAACCGCATTTTTATCCTACCGATTCCCTTACCCTCGATGCAAAGGGTATGGACATTCACAAGGTAGCGCTTGTAAAAGGCACCACCCTACAGCCTTTGAAATATGAATACGATGGCTGGGAATTGAAAATAAAACTCGGCAAGACTTATAAAGGAGGAGAAAAATACACTGTATTTATTGATTACACCTCCAAGCCGAATGAAGTAAAAGTACAGGGCAGCGCTGCCATTACCGATGCCAAAGGACTTTATTTCATCAATCCCCGTGGCGAAGAAAAAAACAAGCCAACCCAGATCTGGACACAAGGGGAAACAGAGGCTACTTCTGTTTGGTGTCCTACCATTGACAAACCTAACCAGAAAACCACCCAGGAAATTTCCATGACGGTCCCTGATAAATATGTTACCCTCTCCAACGGTAAACTGGTTAGTCAGAAAAAGAATGCCAACGGCACCCGTACCGATACCTGGAAAATGGACCTGCCCCATGCTCCTTACCTGTTCTTCATGGGCGTGGGGGAATACGCGATTATCAAAGACAGCTACAAGGGTAAAGAAGTCAGCTATTATGTAGAGAAAGAATATGCGCCCGTAGCCCGCAAGATTTTCGGCAACACGCCGGAAATGATGGCCTATTTTTCTAAAATTCTCGGTGTTGAATATCCCTGGGTAAAATATGCGCAAATGACTGCCCGCGATTATGTAAGCGGCGCCATGGAAAATACCACTGCCACCCTGCACCAGGAAAGTGCGCAGCAGGATGCCCGCGAACTGATTGACGGCAACCATTGGGAAAGCACCATTGCGCACGAACTGTTTCATCACTGGTTCGGTGACCTGGTGACCACCGAGAGCTGGAGCAATCTCACCCTGAACGAATCATTTGCCAACTACAGCGAAACCCTGTGGGATGAATATAAATATGGCAAAGATGCCGGCGATGCGCAGAATTACAACGATATGCAAGGCTACATTCAGAGCCAGAGCGCACACAAAGACCTTGTACGCTTCTACTATCCAGACAAGGAATCGATGTTTGATGCAGTGAGCTACAATAAAGGCGGTCGTATTCTGCATATGCTGCGCAATTACGTTGGCGACAGCGCATTTTTCAAATCGCTGAACCTGTTCCTCACCACGCACCAATTCAAACCTGTAGAAGCGCATCACCTGCGCCTGGCTTTTGAAGAAGTGACCGGAAAGGATATGAACTGGTTCTGGAACCAATGGTATTACGGCGCCGGACATCCGAAACTGACTATTGACTATGTGTACGACGATGACGCCAAAAAAGTGCATGTCATTGTAAAGCAAACCCAGTCTGGCCAGCTATTCAAACTGCCCATAGCAATAGATATTTACAATGGCGCGCAGAAAGTGCGTCACAAAGTATGGTTGCAAAATGCAGTAGACACGCTCACCTTTGCCTATACCACCCGTCCGGACCTGGTGAACGTGGACGGCGACAAGATTTTGCTGGCGGAAAAGCGCGATAACAAAACGCTTGACAATTATATTCACCAGTACAAACACGCAGGACTGTACCTCGACCGTCGTGAGGCCATTGAATATGCCGCCCGCTACCAGGAGAATCCGAAAGCTCTGGAACTGCTGAAGCAGGCACTGAAGGACAAGTTCTATGGATTGCGCGGACTGGCGCTGAATCGCATCGATCTGAAAAAAGAATCAGTAAGAAAAGAATTTGAACCACTGATAGCCGACCTGGCCAAAAACGATCCCAGGTCGCTGGTGCGTGGCGCTGCGCTGGAAGCGTTGGGCCGCTTCGAAAATGCATCGTACAAACCGCTGTTTGTCAAAAGCATAAATGATTCATCCTATACTGTAGCAGGCTCGGCGCTGGAAGCTTTGTCGATGATTGACAGTGCAGCAGGTTTGGCAGAAGCACGCCGCCTGGCCAAACAACCGGCCAAAGGCAAACTGATTGAATCTATCACCAGGGTGCTGATCCAATCCGGTGATGAAAGTGGTTATGATGTAATTGCCGGCGCTTTCAGCAGCATGCCTTTGTCGCAGGCCAAATTCAACCTGCTGACACCTTTCTGCGAATTCCTCGGCAAGGTTAACAACACAGAAAACCTGAAGAAGGGCGTGGACATGGTGGTTGAATTCAGGGAAATTCTGGCGCCTTATGGCCTGGAAGCCTATGTAAACAACCTGCTGAAAGGTGTGATTGTGACTAAGAAGAAAGCAATGGAAACAGCAGCAGATAAATCCTCTTTCCAGGCACAGATTAATTATGTGCAGGAGAAGATTGATGGAGAGATGAAAGGGTTTTAAATCGATTAAGAGATTGAACATTAGAAACGGCGCTGTTGTTGCAGCGCCGTTTTTTTATGTTTTGCATGTCATTAAGTGCAGGTATATCCTCATTGACTTTCCATTTTGCCGGTATCATTACCCCATTGGGTCTTTGGGGTACTACCCGGTCTTTGGCGTAATTCTTTACCAGCTTCCACTGGCGCCGCCGCCGCCGCTGCTGCCGCCGCCGAAACCGCCAAAGCCACCGCCACCGAAGCCGCCACCGCCCCAACCGCCACCTCTTCCGGCGCGGCCAAGCATATTGCCGAGTATGAAGGGACCCAGCCAACCATCGTGGTAACCACGCCGGCTCATAAAGCCGCCACCTCCGCCACCGCGATTGCGGTTGGCAATAATAATCACCAAAACGATGATCACAATAGTTCCACCAATGCCCTTTGCCACTCCTTTTTTACGTCGGTTGCTGTATCCTTCGGGCGCCTTGTATTCTCCCGCTGCGGCTTTAATAATGGAATTGGCCGCTGCGGCCAGGCCTTCATAATATTTGCCAGCGCGAAAATTGGGTGCAATATCTTCCCGGATAATATGACTGGCTGTGATGTCGGGAATAGCTCCTTCGAGACCATACCCTACTTCAATACGGACTTTGTGGTCGTCGATGGCCGCCAGGATTAATACACCGTTGTTGGTTGTTTTGTTGCCGATGCCCCATTCACGAAACAAGCGCAGGGCATATTCTTCGATGGGATAATCGTCCAGCGTTTTGATCAACACTATAGCCACCTGGTTGGAGGTGCTATCGTCGTAGGCTACCAATTGCTGCTCCAGCCTGGCTTTTTGTTCACCTGACAAAACTTGCGCAAAGTCATTTACCAGTGTTGGGGGGCTGGGGCGGGGCGGGATCTTCTGCGCTACAACCAGGATTGAGAAGCTTGCCAACAGAGCAATAAGCAACGAAATTTTCCTCTTCATTAAACGGGAATTGGTTTTAATGAGCGACACGAACGCTGTGCGTGCTGGCCAGCAGCTCAATGCCCAAATACTATATCATCAGGTAATTCATTCTTATCGGTATCACGGTCGTACGGGAAGAAGGTATGCAACGCATCCCCCACATCTTTTATCACGTGTATAATGGCCTCTGCCGGATGCGCTTTTTTGAAATGTTCCCGCATCGTGGCCACTTCGCGGTTCCAGAATTCCTGTCCTACTTTTTCGTGAATACCCTGATCGGCAAGAATGGCAAACTGGTGATCTTTCAGCGCAACATAAATCAATACGCCATTGCGGTCTTTTGTGAGGTCCATTTTCAGCCCCCAGAAAATTTCCGCAGCACGGTCCAGTGGGTCTACGAAGCGGCAGCGACTTTCCACATATACCCGCACTTCACCGCTGGTCTTTTGCTCAGCCTGGCGGATTGCTTCTGTTATCGCTTCACGTTCGTGGTATGAAAAGAATTCTTTTTTCCGCAGGAAAGGAAATGTGGCCATAAGCTATTGTTTAAAATTTCACTTCCGGCGCTCTTTCTGCACCGGGTTCTGCTGTAAATCCTTCTTTGCGTTCAAATCCAAACATACCGGCAAACAGATTGTTGGGGAACCTGCGTATGATGGAATTGTATTGCTGCACTGCTGCGTTAAAGTCGTTGCGTGACACTTTGATCCGGTTCTCTGTACCTTCAAGCTGTTTTTGCAAATCCATGAAATTTTCGGTGGCGCGCAATTGCGGATAAGCTTCCGCCACCGCCAGCAATCTGCTCAAAGCACTGCTTAACTCGCCCTGAGCCTGCTGGAAACGCTGAATGTTTTCAGGCGTAAGATTCTCAGCAGTGATGTTGACCGCCGTTGCCTTTGATCTCGCTTCTGTTACCTGTGTAAGGGTTTCCTGTTCAAAATCTGCTGCTCCTTTCACAGTATTTACCAGGTTAGGAATAAGATCGGAACGACGCTGATAATCGCTCTGCACGTTGGCCCATTTTGCTTTTACATTTTCGTCCAGATCAACCATTCTGTTATAACCCTGGCATCCACATCCGCCCAAAATCAATATCACCGCCAATACAATAATGAGTGTAATGTTACGTGCGTTCATATTTCTCAAAATATTTTACTAAAAGTAAGGCTTTTTGCTTCATTTACTATTTACTGCCCTTGATCAACGCTTCCTTTGTCGTTACAACATGATTTTTGTTACATTCGCACTGAAATAATTACCAAGGATATGATGCGCTTGATTTTGTGTGGCGTAATTACAGCCCTGCTTTTTGCTACTTCCTGTACCCGAGAATATGCTCTCGCTCCTGCTCAGCCTCCTGCAGTTATTCAAGACAGTTTATTGACCGAAAAGTTGAGTTTCCCGTGGGAAATTTTATGGGGACCAGACAATTATATCTGGATGACAGAACGTGACGGAAGGATCAGCCGCGTAAACCCTGCCACCGGCGCCGTGTTGCCGCTGCTCACCATTCCTGAGGTACATGCCGAATCTGACGGCGGATTACTGGGTATGGCGCTGCATCCTGATTTCCAAACCAATCCATATGTGTTCGTAGCGTACAACTATGAACAAGAGCGCAGTTATTTGCTGAAAGTAGTGCGGTATACCTATGCCAATGGCGCCCTCACTGATCCTTTTACCGTAATTGAGCGTATTCCCGCTTCCCGTTCCGGCCGCAATGGTTGCCGGCTGCTGGCCGGTCCGGACAATAGTTTGTATATAACTACCGGTGATATTGCCGATTTGTCCTTGCCACAAAACCCGCAATCGCTCAACGGCAAAATTCTTCGTATATCCTTCAACGGTGCCATTCCTGCAGACAATCCCGATCCGTCCAACCCGGTTTGGGTCACCGGACTGCGGAACGCGCAGGGACTGGTATTTGCAGGCAACAAATTATTCTGCTCTGAACACGGTGCCGATACCGACGACGAAATCAATATCCTCACTCCAGGCGGCAACTACGGCTGGCCCGACGTAGCCGGCTTATGCAACACGCCGGAAGAGGCCCCTTTCTGCCAGTCAAACAATGTGCAGGAACCCATCGTTGTATGGACGCCCAACGTGGCCGTAGCGGGCATGGATTACTATAATCATGATGCCATTCCGCAATGGAAAAACTCATTGCTGGTGGCCGCGCTCAAAGGCAGCAAACTGATCCAACTGCAATTAAACAACAGCCAAAGCGCCGTAAACGATGTGTACGATCACTTCGAAAACAAATATGGCAGGATACGCGATCTCTGTATTGCTCCCGCAGGCGACGTGTATTTCTGCACCAGCAATGGGAATAATGATGTAATTGTAAGGGTATCTGCAGCTCCCTGATGGTCTGGATACTTAATGCTCACGCTACAGCCGGAAACAGCAGGCTGATTTGCGTGCCCTTGCCCGGTATAGACCGGATGGTAAGGTTGCCTCCCAGCGCCGCTGCCCGTTCGTGCATATTTTTCAATCCGCTTGAACTGGTAGTGCGCCCGGTAACAAAACCAACGCCATTATCCTTAATCACCAGTTGAATCTGATCGTCCTGACGGCCCAGTTGAATGGTAACCTGTTCGGCACCTGAATACTTGGCGGCATTGTTGATGGCCTCTTTGAAGATGAAAAACAGGTCGCGGCGCTGCTGCATGGCCAGCGGAAGTTGCAATATACCGCCCGATACTTCAAAACGGGTGTTGATATTCTTCAGTTCCAGCGTATGGCTAACGTATTCACGCATACGGACCAGCATGTTTTCCATCAGGTCGTTATCGGGCCTGATAGCCCAGACAATATCACTCATGGCCTGCTGGATGTTCTGGGACTGTTCGGTAATCTTGTCGATATACACGGAGGATTTTGCCAGATCTTTTTCCAGGCTTTTGCGGCTCACTTTGCTGAGAATATTGATGCTGGTAAGGGTGGAACCGATTTCATCGTGCAGGTCTTTGGCAATATTGTTGCGCACCTGCTGTAATGCTTTTTGTTGTTCCAGTTTTTTCTTGAGCTGGAAACGGTTAAACAAAACAACAGCCAGTATGATGATCAGTATGGTGCCGGCGATGAGTCCATTACGCAGTTGCTTCTGGTTTTGCAATTGTTCCTCTTTCAGCAGTTTTTCCTTTTCCGCCAGTTTCAATTGCTGTTCTTTGGTTTGCGCCAGCAGCAGGCTTTTTTCCAGTTCTTCGTCCTGTTGTTTTATACGCAGTTCCTGCAGTTCAGCAGAGCGCACCAGCAGGTCAATTTCGTCCTGCTTCCTTTTTGCTTCCAGCATATTGCGGGCAATGATGGCTTTCTGCTTTTCCAGTTCCAGTTGTTTGATCTTTTGTTCGGCATTCAGTTGCTGGATAGCACGGTCTTTCTTTTCCGTCTCGTATTTCGTTTCAATATCTGCAATCTTTGCCAGCGTTTCCGAATTCACGATACTGTCGCGGTAAACTATATAGGCCTTGTAAGATTCATACGCGTTATAAAAGTCTTTATAGTTTTTGTAGAAAATAGCTTTATGCAGGTTGATATCGCGCAGGTTGAATTTGTTGTTGATGGCCAGCGAAAGGTCCAGCGCCTTTTTAAAGTATTGTTCAGCACCAATGGAATCTTTAATGGCACCGGACAATATAGCGGCAGCAATGTACCGGCGGGACAATTGAGCCGGGTCGTCTATTTTTGTTTCCAGCAGCTCAATAGCTTTTTTTTCAAATTCCAGCGCTTCCGCATTCTTTTTTCGCCGGTTCAGCAACAGTGCCATGGTGAGATAACTGTGCATCATGTTGCGCACTTCACCGCTCATTTCCGCATAGTACAGTCCCTTGCGCTGGTAATCTTCTGCCTTGTCCAGGCTGTCCAGCGTCATATACACCTGGGCCGCATTATTATAGGTAAATGACAAGCCCATCTTGTTGCCGATCTTTTCGCGTATTTCGATGGAGCGGTTAAAATAGGGCAGCGATTCCTTTTGTCGCCCCGCATCATTTAAAGTGGTGGCGATATTGTTGAGCGTTTGCGCCATGCCCCACTGGTCGCCGATCACATCGTACAAGCGCAATGCTTTCATTAACCAATCGAGGCTTTTTTCCAGGTTACCCATCTGCCCGTACGTATAACCGATATCGTTATATATAACAGCTGTGGTAGTGCCTTGCGCCTTTTCGAAATGGATGTCGAGTGCTTTATTAAATAATTCGTTGGCTTCGGTAAAGCGTTGCTGGTAAGAGGCCAGCAGTCCCAACTGGTAATACGACAGGCCAATCAACAGGGAATCTTTCAACTGTAGTCCTGCAAGCAGGCTGAGCGAATCGTGGTACGCCACATTTTTGAGCTGTTTGCGGGCCAGCAGGAAGTCTGCAATCTTGATGCGGCTGTGCGCTTCTCCGCGGAGAAATTTCTTTTGGATGCAGAAGTTGAGCATCTGCGTGGCGAGTGACAGGGCGGTATCATACTCGCTGACATTGGCGTGTTTGTCTGACCGGTCCAGTATTTCAAATATCCGCAATGAATCGTGAACCGTATAGGAGGATTGGGATTGGGCTTTGCCTTCACAGGGAGCAATCAGGAAGCATAGCAAACCCAGCAAAAGTGAAAAAAGTCGGGGACCTGTTTTACCTGCTGTGGTCATAGCAATAGGAGTTAGGTACTGAATATTACAGGGATGGATAATGGCTGTTAAGCTACGCTTATAATCTTACCAACGTGGTGGTTCCCGTGCCAACGTGATGGGTAGTGATGTTGGTCCCTTGTTCCTCTCTTGACAAATTGTAATTTATCGGAGTGGTAAGGATCAGCGTATCATTTACGATTCGGAATCTGGAGCCGGCCCCCTGCGTAGGCATCTGGCCTAAACCAGCCATATTGATAAATCCGGCGGGCGAATACAGCGAATCGGCACCTATAATTTTGTACGAACTGCTACCGCTGACGGGGGGCATAGCAAAGCTGAAAGCCTGCTCCATCTCACCCATGGAAATACCGTCTATAATTATTTCGGCCTTCACCACCGTATCAACTGAATAGCCAAAATTGGAATAATCTATCTTGTTAGCGGTAAAAGTCATGGTACCCGTATTGTCTTTGGTATAATAATCGGTTTCGGTAATTGTTTTTGTGGGTGGTATTCCACCTCCGATGGCATCTACCACAGATTCGGCAACCACGTGCATCTGCACAAATTTCCAGTCGCCAATCAACTCATTACTGACATTGGTGCCACCTCCGTTGTGTCCGGGATCGGTGCTGTCAATACTTTTTTCCTTGCTGCACGCTACAAGCAGGAAGCAGCATAAACATGTCGGCAGTAAGGGTATTTTTTTTAACATCGTAAGGGTGTATTGCAGGGAGTATCAGCATTACCGTTGAAAGATGCGTATATGATAAATATACACATCTTTCCCGGTAAAAATTTGTGGAGGCAGGGGTGAAATGCCACATTGTTTGATGGCTGCTTGTGGGACAATGGCCATGTGCTCATCAGCGAACCCAGGTCATATCGCCAATTATTGCTTGATGGCAGCTATGCCCGGCAGTTCTTTTCCTTCGAAGTATTCCAGTAACGCCCCCCCGCCGGTGGATACATAACTTACTTTATCAGCATAATCAAACTGATTTACAGCAGCTACGGAATCGCCACCGCCCACCAGGGAGAATGCGCCCAGTTGTGTGGCTTCTGCCACGGCCGCGGCAATGGCCTTGGTACCCAGTTGGAATTTTTCCATTTCAAAAACGCCCATGGGACCGTTCCAGAGGATGGTTTTGGATTGTTTGATGATGTTGGCAAACTGATCGGCTGCCGTAGGACCAATGTCGAGGCCCATCCATCCGTCGGGTATGTTGTTGCTGGGCGCTGTGGAGGTTTCTGCAGCGGCGTCAAACTTGTCGGCAATCACCGAATCAGAAGGCAGGTGAATGCGCACGCCTTTGGATTCAGCTTTTTTCAGCAGTTCCTTAGCCGTTTCGAGGCGGTCGTCTTCACACAATGAATTGCCGATGGCGCCCCCCTGCGCTTTCATGAACGTGTAGGCCATACCACCGCCAATGATGATGTCGGTTGCGCGTTCCAGCAGGTTTTCAAGAATGAGAATTTTGTCGCTCACTTTGGCGCCGCCGATGATGGCGGTAAATGGTTTTTCGGCGCTGTGCAGGATTTTCTCCGCGCTGTTCACTTCATTTTCCATCAGCAGGCCAAACATTCGCTTATCTGCCGGGAAAAATCTGGCAATCACGGCCGTGCTGGCATGCGCGCGGTGCGCAGTGCCGAAGGCATCATTCACGTATACATCGCCCAGTTTGCTGAGTTTTTCTGCAAATGCCTCGTCGCCCTTTTCTTCCTGTTTGTAAAAACGCAAATTTTCGAGCAGCAACACTTCGCCGGGTTTCAGTTGCGCTGCCTGGTCGTAGGCAGTTTTACCAATGCAGTCATCGGCAAACAGCACCTTTGTGCCCAGCAGGCTGGAAAGATGGCTTACCACATGTTTCAGCGAAGATTTTTCTTCCGGTCCTTCTTTCGGACGGCCAAGATGGCTCATGAGAATCACACTGCCACCGTCTTTCAATATTTTCTGAATGGTGGGAATGGCAGCCCGTATCCTTGTGTCGTCGGTTATTTCAAATGTTTTCTTATCCAATGGCACATTAAAGTCGACCCGGATTAATGCTTTCTGTCCTTTAAAATTATACTGGCTGAATTTCGACATAGTGTGGTGAATAATGGTTAATTGTTTCGGGTTGCTGGCCTGGCGTGGCGGGCTGGGACCCGAAACACCAAACGCGCAACCCGAAATATGCAATTACAGATTTAAACCCTTGCTTTCAACATCAGGCTTGTGCCTTTGCGGTTTTTGCAGCGCTCTTGCCGATCAGTTTGGCAAAGTAGTGCACGGTACGTACGAGCTGGCTTACGTAGCTCATTTCGTTGTCGTACCAGCTAACGGTGCGCACCAGCTGGGTATCGCCCACATTCTGCACACGTGTCTGGGTAGCATCGAAGAGAGAACCATAGGTGCTGCCAATGATGTCGCTGCTTACGATTTCGTCTTCGGTATAGCCGAAGCTTTCGTTTACAGCAGCTTTCATGGCATTGTTCACTTCTTCTGCTGTTACTTTCTTTTTCAGAATGCAGGTGAGCTCGGTAATGGAACCGGTGATGGTGGGCACGCGCTGGGCAGAACCATCGAGTTTGCCTTTGAGATTGGGCAATACCAGTCCGATGGCTTTGGCGGCGCCGGTGCTGTTGGGCACGATGTTGGCGGCGGCAGCGCGGGCGCGGCGCAGATCACCTTTGGCGTGGGGCGCATCCTGGGTGTTCTGGTCGTTCGTATAGGCGTGAATGGTAGTCATAAGACCGTTCACGATACCAAACTGGTCGTCCAGTACCTTGGCCATGGGGGCGAGACAGTTGGTAGTGCAGGAAGCGCAGCTGATAACGGTTTCAGTACCGTCGAGAATATCGTGGTTAACATTGAAAACGATGGTTTTGAGATCACCGGTGGCGGGCGCAGAGATCACCACTCTCTTGGCGCCGGCGGTAAGGTGGGCAGAAGCCTTGTCTTTGTCTGCAAAGAAACCGGTACACTCGAGCACAACGTCTACATCATGTTCTTTCCAGGGAATTTCAGCGGGATTTTTTTGAGCATAAATCTTCACCTCATCGCCGTTTACTATAATGGAGTTGTCGGTATACTTTACTTCGGCTTTGAAAGGCCCCTGTGCGCTATCATACTTCAGGAGGTGCGCCAATACTTTAGGACTGGTCAAATCATTGATGGCCACTACATCTATCCCTTCCATTTGGTAGATCTGGCGGTACACCAGCCGGCCAATTCGTCCAAAACCGTTGATCGCGACTTTAACTGTGCTCATTTTCAATATGTATTTTTAGGTTAAAAATGCGGGGTGAAGGTACAATAAAACAAGAGATCACGAATTGCCGGAACGGAGGAATTCGTGGTGTTGGAACACGGATTACCTTGTTTCAACGGTTAGAGGAAGATGAGTTACAATCTATTAAACAGGAAATGAACATCGATTGTTGACGGTAAGGGCCCATTAGGGGTAATTTATTTGGATACGGGGCAGATTGGGCAGTTGTTTCAACTTTTTCGTTCAAAATTTTTTGGAAGGGAATTAATAGCCTGCTATCTTTGCCGTCCCAAAAATCACGGAAGCTGATCCGGATACGGGGAAAATAAATGCCGCGTTCGTCTAAGGGCTAGGACACCACCCTTTCACGGTGGTGATACGGGTTCGAATCCCGTACGCGGTACGAGGCTAAATGCCAAACTTTGGTTTAGGGTTGCTCAAGAATGAGCAACCCTTCTTTTGTTTCGAATGTGATGAATGCGTATGTGCCAGAGGTGGTTTTTAATCCAGGATGTCTATATCAATTGATAATCTTTTAGCAAAATTCAACAACAACATTAACGCCGTGCCGCCTTTGCATATAAAAGGCAGCCCTTGAATATAAACGGCAGCCCTGATTTTGAATGCCCTTCGAGCAGTATCCATGCTCGAATTACTTTTTCAATTAAACTCTTATCTGCATTTCAATTGGCCCCTTCTCCTACTTCCTCTTCCTCCTCACCAGCACCACGCACCCAACTACCAACAACACCCCCGGCGCGCCATATAAGTACATCAGCCGCTGGACCTTCAACTCATCCAACGTAGTTCTCACCTTCTTGTCCCTTTGTTCCGGACGACTGGCCTCGATCGGGAACTGCCCTCCGGTTATCCAGCGAAACACGGCCGTACTGAATAAAAAGTTTGCAGAAGGTTGCCGACGGCTCAATTCCTTATTGCTCAAAAAATCTGCATCTCCGGTTACGATGATCCGCTGCTCTTTACCATTTACGGTGCGGCTCAATGCCGCCGCGGTGGTTAATGGCCCCAATGCATCCCCATCCTCAGGATTAAAAGTGATCGTTCCCGAAGAGTCGTTGTGTGGTGCGCGAACGGCAGCGTCGGTTTGTGCGGCATAGTGCACTGTGTTATCCCTGGCAGTTGGCTGTTTTGCAACACTAGCCCGTACCATCGTTTCCAGGTTTACCGGTTTGATGCGCTGCCAGCTTTTGTGTGGATGCGTTTTTACCAGTGGCATTACGGAGAAAGGGCCATCAGTTTTATAATGCAAACATGCAGTACCAGGCATATTGAGCAACACACTGTCTGTAATAGCTTTTTGCAGCGGTTTGTAAAATTCACCTGCTTCTTTTTGAACATACGCTATTACAAAATTGGGCGCATCATCCCTGCTTTCATTAATCACCATGCCATCGGCGAGTTGTACGCCCAGGTCTTGTAATAAGGGATTCAATACAGTTTGCCTGCCCGGTTCGCCGGCAATCAGCATACTACCTCCATTTTCTATGTACCGGCGCAATTTCGCCAGGGCTGTGTCGGATAAATGCATGAGCGGGTCAGCCAGTACCAATGCTGCAATACCTGCCGGTATGGTATCATTTTCCAGCGAAAGGCTCATAACATCAAATCCCTGGTTAGCGAGTGAATGGCGGAACGAAGGCGTATTGGTAAGTACTTTGTAATCGCGGTCACCGGATTTGTCAATGTTCCTTTCCAGTTCACTGTTTACAAATGCCACCCGGGGAAGTGTTACCTGTTGCAGGCGTTGCAGCGCAGCAGCTACTTCCGTTTCGGAAGGCCAGGTCATTATATCATCAAATACCCGCAGAAAAGTGGTCCGCCCTTTCCATTTCAGTTGCATTACATACCGGTTATTCTCCCCCATTAAATCTATTTGCTTTCTGATTTGCTCTGGGGAAAGGATATCTTTAAGGTCAACGTTTAACGTCTTTGCATAGTGCTCTGCCACCTGCTGCAGGGTTTTCCCTGCATAATACCTTTGCATGTCCATCGAAGGAAGGGTATCATAATAAGTCACCTTGTTCAGCACAATATTGTTCTTAAAGCGCTGGTAAGGTTCCCACCGGGCTTTGTTCTGGTTGGTGGAAGTTGGACTGCCCAGATAATAATACCGGTCCAGCAGGTTCACATAGGCCGTTACTTCGAGCGGTTCATCGCCCAGTTCTTTTACAATCTTTTGTACCTGCGGCGTCAATGTTCGTGATTGGTCACGGGTGGTGTCCCAATACCCAACCAGGCCGGGAATGGAAGAAATATACCCGATCAGCAACGCTGATGCCACGATAGCAACATAACGTGCCAATTTCACCGCTACCGATTTGGATTCCATGCCCGCTTTCAGTTTGTAAATAGTCAGCCCAAGGAACATGTATACAATTACAACGAAGTAGAGCACATCTTTGGAAGTGATGAGACCGGATAGCATTTTTTGCGTGCGGCCATTAATGGACAAATAGTAAGTAAGCTCCCGTACAAAACCGATGTCCTGCCATACCGTGCCGATATAGCTGAAAATACCAATCATTACAAAGGTGCTTACAGCAGCCACTACCTGGTAGCCGGTAAGCGAACTCATGAACAGGCCAATTGCCGCATAGGCACAGAGCAACAGGTAAAAGCCAAATAGCGCCGTCAGCAACATGCCGGTGTCTGCATGCCAGATATTCATCATGCCCGAAACCAGGTACACACCCACTACCAGCACCAGCAACAGGCTGTAGACCATCATGGCAATGTATTTACCCAACACAATTTCGTGCATGCTTACCGGTGATGAGTACAGTAATTTGATGGTGCCGCTGCTGATTTCCCTGCTGATAAGGCTCATGGTCAACAGCGGGATGTACAGGTACAGGTTGTCCATAACATGTTTGAACAATCCGCGCGCACCCAGAAAAACAGTATCGGTAATGCTTGTATAAAACTCCTGTTTGTCGCCCGACATTTCCGCCTGCCGGGTCACGAATTCCATCATATTGAAAAACGTAGCGCCGCACTGTATCCAGAAAACGATCAGCAGAAACCATGCAATGGGCGAATAGAATAGGGTATTGAGTTCGGTCCTGGCAACTTTGAGTATAACTTTCATGCAGTATGTAATGATAATTGTTTGAATATTTCGTCGAGGGCGGTTTTGTCGAGTGAGATTTCACGGAGACGCCAGCCATGTGTAACGCTTGCGGTAACCAGGCGTTCCGTAATTTCCTGGTCGCCGGAAAAATACACGCGCACTTGTCTTTCGGTTAGAAAATCAACTTTGGTTACCCCCGGCACCTGCATCAGTATTTCGGCAGCAGGCGGGTTTTCCAAATGCATCACCAGGCTATGCGGCTCTATGTAGTTATTGAAAGCTTCCATCGTGTCGGCAAACACAATGCGGCCATTCTCGATCATGCGGATTTCTTTACACAACAACTGCACTTCCGAAAGAATGTGTGAAGAAAAGAGTACGGCCCTGTCCTGCGCAATCTGCCTGATCAGGGCGCGTACTTCTATGATCTGGTTGGGGTCGAGGCCATTGGTGGGTTCGTCCAGCACTACCAATTTCGGCCGGTGAACGATGGCTTGTGCAATGCCCACCCGCTGGCGGTAACCACCGGAAAGATTCTTCAGCAGTCGTTTTGAAAAGTGATTCACGCCGCAACGTTCCCTGGCTTCCTTAACTGCTGCGTCAACCGTGTTTTTAGGCATGCGGCGAAGCGCAGCACAGTAATACAAGTATTCATCCACCGTAAGGTCCATGTATAAAGGCGGGTGCTGCGGCAGAAAACCAATCAGCTTTTTGGCTTCTTCGGGTTTTTCGCGCATATTGATGCCATTGATGAACACGTTACCTTCCGTTTGATTGAGCGCGCCACAAAGGATGTTCATGGTGGTAGACTTACCGGCCCCGTTCGAGCCCAGCAATCCTACGATGCCACTGCGGGGTATCTCGATGTTGATGTCACGGATGGCCCAGCTACTGGCGTAGCGATGCGACAGTTTCTCTATTCTCACAATAGGTTCAGACATGGTATTGTTTGATTTATGGGAAAAACGCTGCCTTATATGCTGCCCTGTGGGCAGCATACATCAAGACAGCTATGGTTGCGGGTGATCCCGGATTAATCTGCCCAGGGGTTTTGTGGCCAGTCGGGATTGAAATACAAAACCTGTATGGGTATCTGCAAAGTGTATTTCGGGCTGTGGGGCGGCAAGCTGGCAATTACATTGCCCTGTCCATCATACCTGTTCACTTCCGGCATACGGCCATCCGCATCCAGCCTGCGCATATCGAACCAGCGCATGCCATTGAATGCAAATTCAAAATTTCTTTCTGCAAGTACTTTTTGCAGCACTTCTTCCTGGTCTGCGGACTCAAATTTTTCGTAATCATCGGGCTTAAAGCGGGCTTTGCGCAGTATATCCAGTTCGTTGATGGCTTTCGGCAGGTCATTGTCGCGCGCGGCGCATTCCGCCAGAATCAAACGCATTTCTTCAACAGAAGTACCACAGTTGGGATAAGCGCCTGAATAGGCTACGCCTATGCCGAGGTGATAGGTCTCTCCTCTTTTAGTAAAAGTATAGTCGCCCAGGTACACATAGTGATAAGCCAGTCGCAGGTCTTTAACATTAAAACTTCTCAGGTAATCCAGTGTGGGCATATACTGTGTATAAGTGGTTTTCAAAAGCCTTGCATAGATGGTGCCGGGCCTGGTGATCAGTTCCTTTATACCAGCGGCAGAAGGCATGGCCGCATAGTCAAGCACCTCGTTCGGTCCGTTGTCCAACGCCAGTTGCGCGTATTTGGCTGCATTTTTATAGTCGCCCATGTACAGATAGGTTCTGGCCAGCACGCTATAGGCAGCAGCCACAGAGCCGCGAAAGCGGTTCTTGCTATTGTCCTGCGGCAGATGAGGTAACGCCTCAGTGACATCTGCAATGATGTGATCGTAGATCTCCTGCACGGTATTGCGTGCCGGCGTGGGCGTATTCAAATCATTGGAGGTTACAAAGGGCACTGCCAGGTCTTCCTTGGCAGTGCCTGCATTGTATATTTTACCATACAGATTCACAAGGTACAGATAAGAGAAGGCTCTGCCCAGGAGCGCCTCGGCTTTGAGCATTTGTTTTTGCTGTTGCGTTCCCCCCGTGGCTTCATCAATGCCCTCCAAAACGGTGTTGAAATAGTAAATGGTTTCGTAGAAGTCTTTCCAGATCACAGGCGGCGTAGTGGTTTCGTCGGCATATTGACGACGCCAGATATAAACCCAATCATTAACCGAAGTAGGTGGCGTGGTAATATTTGGTACATCCACATTGTCCTGCAGCAGATTGAGTTCATTGGGAATGGCATTGGCAATGCTGTTTACGTTGTTCAGCCAGGCATCGTAATCAGCAACTGTTTCCAGCAGCCTTTTACCTTTGGGCTGTACGTCGAGGTATTTGTCGCAGGAAGTAAACAGCAATACACACAACAGTATGATGATGGGAGATTTGTTCATTGTAATTGCTTTTTAAAATGCTCGGTTAAAAATTGATAGCTATGGCGGCCGTATAAGTAGGCGTCATGTAAGGCTTGGCGTAACTGCCGGTAGCCAGACTGTAATTGTAGCTGTTAAACCCTACCGTATACAGATTGGAAGCCTGCACTTTCAATTCCATATTGTTGATGCCCGCCCTGCGCAACCAACTGCTGCCTCTGAAACTATAGGCGGCGGTAACATCACCTATGGTGAGGTAAGCGCCGTTCACCGTGTATTTGTCTGAACGGGCTATATGAAAATAATGCTGCTGGCCGCCGGAAGTAGTGGGATTCGGTAATATGCCGGGAATTTCTTCATCGCCCGGCTGTTTCCAGTAATTACCGGCTCCCTTCAGGGGACGTTTTTCAGATGCATTGGGAACGGGCACCCGCACTTTGAAGTTGCCAAAGTAATTCACCATGCAGTACACGTAGAAATTGCCAATGTCTACACGGTTACTTAATCCGAGATTAAACACCGGTATGGAACTGCCCGCATAGGACACATCGAGAATTTTGGCGTCATTGGTAAACAAGGGCTTGATCTTGCCTTCGCTATCATAAATCAATGGGTAGCCGGTATTGTCGAGACCTGCATAACGATAGTTGAACAGGGCCCCTACCTCATATCCTTTCAGGTAATTGGAATAGCTGCCGGAAATGTATTGCCAGGAGCCGCTGCTGGCCGTAAGGTCTGCATTGTATACCTCCAATACTTTACTCTTGTTGTGCGCAAACACCAGTCCTGTGTTCCAATTGAACCTGCGGCGACTGATCCAGTCGGCCTGCAGGCTTACTTCAAAGCCGCTGTTGCGGATAGAAGCTTCGTTGATTAAAGCCGATGTGGCGCCGCGCGTAGCATCAATCTGGTTGGTGGCCAGGATATCCGTACTCTTCTTTATATAGTAATCAATACTACCGCTGATACCTTTGAAAATTTCGTAGTTAATGCCGAGGTTGAAATTGCGGGTTTGCTCCCAGCGCAGTCCGCTGTTGGCGTACGATAAAATTTGCAGCGCAGGAACAGGCGCCGCCGGGTTAAGCGTGTTCAATACATCTGACGCAATCACCTGCGGCAATGCTTCTTTCGCCACATTGCCATTGAAACCATGCGCCATCCGCAACTTCAATGTTTTTACCCAGGCAATGGACTGCATAAAATTTTCCCGGTGCACGTTTCAGGCCGCCCCTACTGACCAAAGCGGTTTGTAGCGGTATTTGGGATCGGTACCGAAAAGATTGGATTGATCAATACGAATACTTCCTGTAACCGAGTATTTCCCCTGGTAAGAGTATACCAGGTTGGAATAACCGGAAACAAAACGATCGTCGGTATAGGCATGATTGAACAGGCTGTTATAAGATAGCGCGCCGTTCACATAAGCATAGGTAGAGGAGAAGTTGGTGGAGATAACCTTGAAATCTACCGGTTGCTGAAACAGGGTCTGATCATTGTATCCGAAGTAAGAACCGGTGTTGGAACTTCTCACCAGTTTGCGTATTTCACCACCCAGGATTACATTGATGGAATGATCAGCAGCTACCTGTTTATCATAGTTCAACTGCGCCCGCAAGGTGAAGCCCTGCGTGCTACCGGTTTGTTGTTTCAAAAAGGCGCCTTTGGGAATGTTGTAAATGAAACCGCCGCCAGATGTAGCAGGTTTGGTATAATAATTCACGATTTGCCTTGCCTCTGCGGAATTTTCATTGGCCAGGTGCCGGTTATCACTGCGTACACTTTCATAGGCGCCTCCAAAAGACAGGTTAAAGCCGGAAGCAATCTTATACCGGAAATGAGCCGTGATGCGGTTGTTAACCCAGCGCGACCTGTCGCTCACTTCGTTCTGTTCAAGCAAGGGGTAATATAAATTATCCAGCAATCCCTGCGATAGCAGGAACTGATTGTACAACGGTGTTACTTTGGAACCGGTGGCCATGGCTATGGGATTGCCATCCTCATCTTCGAAACGTTCATACGGCAAAATGTTGTTGATGTCCGGCACCGGAGCCGTATGCTTTCTCCCTTCCTGGAAGTCTGTGTTCAGGTCGAGGGATAGCCGGTCGGACATTTTCATGGTGGCGCGGGCAGACAACCGGAATATACCGTCATTGTTTTTTATCCGCATGGAATTGTTTCGCGTGTAGTTTGCCGTCAGATAATACAACATTCGGTCTGAGCCGCCGGACATATCCAGGTTATAGGTAAGCACAGAGGAGTTACGTAAGAACAGCCGGCTGTAATCAGCAGCGTTGTTATAGGAAGCGAGTTCTGCCAGCTGCCGGTCCCTTTCTTCGGTAGTGATGGGATCGGTATTGGACCGCCAGTGGAACATGATCAATTTCGCCGGACTGGCAGACAGGTAGCTACCCGACGTAGTTTGCTGACTGGCCCAGGAAGTGGCAGCGGCATTCAGGTTCGTCAGCTTTTCATACTCCACCACTATAGCAGATGCATCGTCGGCCCAGCGATAGCGCGCATAGTTTTCTTTGGGTCTGAAACCGGCAGTTGATCTGAAATTCACTCTCATTTTGCCGGCCTTTGCTTTCTTGCGCTCTACAATAATGACGCCATTGGACGAACGGGCGCCATAAATAGTGGCAGCGGCCGCATCTTTCAAAACAGTCACGGATTCAACCTCATTGGGATCGATCATGTCCAGCGTAAGATCAGTGGGATAGCCATCTACCACTATAAGCGGATTCCTGTCTCCTTTAATGGTAGAAATGCCTCTTATCTGGAACAGGCTGTTGCCTTCAAATTGCACATCATTGTTAATGAGCAGCCCTGGTATCTTGTTCTGCAAGCCGTCTAAAAAATTGCTGGTGTTGATACGGCTTTCATATTCTTTTGTGCGAAGGGTATAGGTGCTTCCGGTGCTTTGCTCCGGCCTGATCTGCTGGTAGCCGGTATTGATGGCCACTTCCACTTCATCGAGTTTTGCTGCAGAACGTTGCAACACCACCACAACGCCGTTGGCAGACGACAGCATGGCTGCCGTCACCGTTATCCGTTTTGTTTCATGCCCGATATAGGAAATCAGCACCACATCGCCCTCTTCTACATCCAGCGTCAACTCTCCTCTTTCATCGGTAATGCCCGTAATTTTTTTATTGCGAACGGTAACCGATGCGCCTGAAAGTGGCGCACCAATGGAATCGGTCACTTTCAGTCTTATCGGAGCATACAGCGGTTGATCTGGTTCACTTTCCGCATATACTTTCACGTTTGAAGAAGTGGTTACCGTAATGGTCCTGCTGGCGATAGTATAGACGAGCGGCTGGTTCCTGAAAACTTCATCCAGAAATTTGTTCAAAGGCATGTCTTTTACAGCAATGGTCACTGGGCGTGCCTTTTCCAATACGGCTTCCGTATACAGGAAAAAATACCCTGTTTGTTTTTTGATTTCAGCGAACACCTGTTCAATAGGGGCGTTACGCGCGGAGTAGGTAATATTTTGCGCTACGCCTTTGGCGCTTGCCTGTAAAATGAAAGCAGTCAACAGGATGTAAGTGAGTTTCATCACCATGAGCATTTTGGTCAGGCGCCGGCGCCTCCACCAGGCAGGCCGGCCATCAAAAGCAGTTTTTTGCATAAATTGCATTGGTTTTGGTTGTGACGAGTAAACTATCATAACTACATACGGAACAACCTGAACTATCTGCCGTCACGTGGTCCAGACGTGGCGGTTTTTAGTTTAGGATGTATATGGTCCTTGATTGTTGTGCGTTGATTGTTTCAGGAACCGGCAATCGTTAGCGTTCTTCCCTGCAGATTTGCTTTTATATTAAAGGCATTCAGGAATCGGATCACATCGGCCAGTTGCACATTTCTGTCCATTTGTCCTTTGAATACAATACGAGGTATCTCTCCCTGGTATACAACCGAAATATCATACCAGCGTTCCAACTGCCGCATCATCACCGGCAGATCGGCATTGTTGAAATCGAAATAGCCATTCTTCCAGGCCATTGTGCGGGCTGTATCTACCCCATCCGCTATTTTCAGTGTTCCATCCGGATATACTGCTGCTTCCTCACCCGGCCGAAGTATTGCCGGTTTACTGCTTTGCACAGCGTTTACCTGCACGCTTCCTTCCAGCAATGTCACTTTTATGTTGCTTTCATTTTCGTAGGCATTCACATTGAAACGCGTGCCCAGCACCTGTACCTGCATATCACCTTTTTTCACCATGAAAGGTATCTTTCCTTTCTTCCCGCCGTTCAATTGGCCGGAAACTGTAGCTACTTCAAAATAAGCTTCCCCCGTAATTTCCACTACCCTTTCATTGCCTGTGAATGAAGTGGGATAAGTTATAGAAGAAGCCGCGTTCAGCCAAACGGTACTGCCATCGGCCAGCACCAGGTTCACTACTTTGCTGCCGCGTGGGTTGGTGAGCGTGTTATATACCACTTCGCCTCCAACGCCCTGGTAGGCTATCTTCCCATCGGCGAGTTTTACCAACTGCGTGTTGCCCTGGGTTGCCAAAGCGCCATTGGCAACACTGTCCAGTACAATCCTGCTGCCATCTGCCAGCGTGATAAATGCTTTGGTTGTGGCGGGCGCTGGCAGGTCATTGATGGGTGGCGTACGGTCAGCAACTGCCGGCTCCGCTTTCTTATAAAATGCCACATAGTACACACCTATGCCTACCAACAGCGTAATCACAGCAGCAGCGGCAAATTGCCACCACCTGGTCCTGCGCAAGACTGGCGTTTCGGATTGCGCCGCAACAATTTTTGCAATTACAGGTCGCCATTTCTCAAAATCGGTCAGTACTTCCGGTACGGCGTCGCGCATGGATTTTTCAAAATACGCCAGCAATGCTTCCCTGTTCGTTTCATCATCCAGTATGGCAAACAACTCATCCAGCTCCGCCCCGGAAGCTTTATTGCTTTCATATTGTTCAAACAGGTAGGTTAACCTGGCGTAATCCATGGATAGTTGAGTTTTGTTTGATCAAAACGGTTGGGGAAAGCAAATGGACTATTGTATCCAAAAAAATTTTACAACGTCGTGTAGAAACTGATCAGGGCGAGCGTGGTAATGCCATTTTCCGAGAGATACCCGCGTATAAATTTACCGGCAGCTATCAGTTGATTCTTAACCGTATTGGAAGAAATGCCCAGCCTGGCAGCAATTTCGTGGTAACTCAATCCTTCCTGCCGCAAGGTATAGATGCGTTTGCGCTGGTCAGGCAACTGCTCCACAGCCTGGTTGATCAATTGCTGCGTTTCCCGAAAATCGATGGCTCCCTGTGCATCCGTGTCTGCAGCAGCCGTTTTCCTGTGTTGAAAACGGTACATTATTTTGTGCTCCAATGCCAAAGCCCTGAAATGGTCCAGCACCAGGTTGGCGGCTATCCTGTAAAGATAGCCCTCCGGGTTGTCCATCCCGGAAAGCCGGTCGCGGTTTACCCAGACTTTCAAAAAGGTGTCCTGCATAATTTCTTCCGCCATCGCCTCATCCCTGGTTTTTTTCAGCAACCAGGGATACATTTTGCGGCTGTAAAAAAGGAATATGCTGGTGAATGCTTTTTCATCACCCAGTGAAAGCCGGCTGAACAGTTCTCTTTCATTATGTAATAACTCAATTGGCACAGATGGCAGGTCCTCCCGTTTGCAGGAAAAGCGGTTAATGTGTCGTGATCAATGGAATATGATATAGTGCCGGAAAGGTCGATAACTGAAGGACTAAGATAGCAATAAAAATGCTGCGCCGGCCTTGCGGGAAAATTTCCGTGGTACCTGCCTTTTTTTAAATGCTTACCGGGTGAATAAGGCCTTGCGTTTGAGCCGTTTTTTATATTCTGCTAACTGTATCCAATATACGATCCAGGCAACCAATCCGCCCATTGCCGCCAAACCAACAATATAATCAATCGGTAATGCGGAAATACAAAACAAAGTGGCATAACATATGCCGGCATTGTAAGTGGGCCTTTCATGTGCGGGAATCGGATCATCGGCAAAGATGTTATCGCCGGTGGGAGCGTTCAATTCATTCCGTATGGAAGTGGATATCCTGCTTATCACAAAAAATTGCCATACCAAATTGAAAATGGGGATTAACTGCAGCCATACCTGCCCCGGCGGCATGAGCCTGTTTTCGGGACGGATCAGTTGCAATGTGCGGTATTGGTTGAGGATGAAAAATATGGCTATAACCAGGGAAATAAGTGTGATCAGGGATTGTACAGCGTAAACAGGGGTCATCACATCCATAGTGAAAAGACTTTACTGACAAAAAAATGATACGACAAGATACGAGCTTGTTTTTTATTTTCATAGTGCCTGACAATAGATGCTGCCCGCAATCAAATCCCTGCTATTCATTTTTCAGGTAGTGAACAATCAACAATCTTGTTTAATTTTCCATAAAACCATACTGATGCATCAAGACATTGTTGCCTACAACAAGGCGCTCTCTAAACAGGAGCAGGAAATCTGTGATTTGCTTGCACGCGAAATTGACCAACAATTACCCGAAGCAGAAAACAAGATCTGGCACCGGCACCCGGTGTGGTTTCTCGAAGGAAATCCCATTGTAGGGTATAGTAAACTGAAAGACTGTATCCGCTTGCTGTTCTGGAGCGGTCAATCGTTTGATGAACCAGGCCTTGCCAAAGAAGGCAGTTTTAAAGCGGCAGAGGCCCGATATACTGACAAAACACAAGTAAACCTGCAAGACCTTCAACGCTGGCTTAAAAAGTCAAAAGAAATCCAATGGGATTATAAAAACATCGTGAAGCGAAAGGGTGTGCTGGAAAGGTTAAAATGATATAGTGGAAATCTTTTTCATGTCGCTTGTTTTGCCCGGTGTAATTTTAGCACATGAGAAAGGTCATTTTATCGCTCGCCATTTCGTTTGACGGTAAGATTGAAGGTCCATACGGAGAAATCGACTGGTTGCCTTTCAACGAAGAAGCCGGCACCATCATCAGCACATTCCTGAAAGAAATAGATACGGTGTTGTATGGAAGGGTAAGTTATGAAGCATGGGGCGCCTATACGCCTGCTGCAGACAGCTCAGATTTTGAGAAAGACATTTACAACACCCTGAGCAAAATGACCAAATATGTTTTTTCCACCACTACCACTTCATTTGCCGGTAATCCCATTGTAGTGTCATCCAATATAAAACAGGCAGTAGAAAACCTGAAAAAACAACCGGGAAAAAACATCTGGCTGTATGGCGGTGCCAAGCTTGTGACCACTTTTATGAACCTCGACCTGGTAGATGAATACCGTATAGCCATCGCCCCCATTGTACTTGGGGCGGGCAAGCCCTTGTTTAAAGACATCGATCACCGGGTTCCCCTGAAACTCGCTGAAGTGAAAAGCTACCCGTCAGGCATGCTGGAAGTAGTGTATCAACGTGTTACCCCCTAACCTGCGCAATTGCTACATTGCCTGAACCTGTATAACACCTGTTGGTTATCACCGCGCAGGACCAGTGTATCCGGGCCGCGCATGGCAATGAAAAACACGCTGGTGTGGCCATTGTATGCTATCCTGTCGCCAGCCCTAATGACAATGTGCTCTGGCAGTTATGCGCGCATAATTTCCGCTTTGCGTAACCCTTTTTTCCTTTATGGCAAATACGGGCCACCGCCCCCTCCTACTTTTGCTTCAAATTTTATAAATAACACTTATGAGACTTAGAAGCATATTTGGATTTGTTACGCGCAACCTGTCTCCCCTTGTGCTTATCCATGTAATTACTACTGCAGCTACTGCCCAGGATGGCAGCATCAAAGGATACGTAAAAACAAGCGATGGCGCCGCCGCTCCGGAAGTGAACGTACAGTTAAAGGAAATAAGAAAAGGTACTGTCAGCAAAGAAGACGGTTCCTACATCCTCAACCATATCCCGCCCGGCAACTATACCCTGGTGGTTTCATTTATTGGTTTAAAAACTATCCGGAAACCGGTCACCGTACAGGCCGGCGAAACCCTGCAACTCGATTTCACATTGACTGAAAACAGTACAGAACTCACCGCTATTGTGGTAGCCGCCAGTCAATCGGTGAACAAAATACCGGTGGCCATTGGTAAAATGCCCGTAGCCCCCATGGACTTACCGCAGGCCATTACCACAGTAGACGCAACTGTTATCAGGGACCAGCAGGCCCAACGCCTGAGCGATGTGGTGAAAAACGTAAATGGCGTATACCTCAGCACTACCCGGGCCAACACCCAGGAAAATTTCAGCGCACGCGGTTATGGTTTTTCTTCTACCAATATGTTTAAAAACGGCTCGCGGGTGAATTCCGGTGTGATGCCCGAGATCAGTTCGCTGGAACGCGTGGAAGTGCTGAAAGGCGGCGCTGCTATTCTTTATGGAAATGTAGCGCCGGGAGGCATATTGAATATGGTTACCAAAAAACCCAGGTTCAATTTTGGCGGCGAAGTGAGCCTGCGCGCCGGCAGCTACGGACTGATCAAACCTGCTGTAGATATCTATGGTCCCATCAGCCAGCAAGTTGCCTATCGCCTCAACGCTACATATGAATCTGCCGATAGTTATCGTGACCAGGTTTCTTCTGAACGCTTTTATGTAAATCCTTCTTTCCTTTTTAAATTGGGCAGTCGCACGGAATTGATTGTGGAAGGCGATTATCTGAAACATGAATTCACGCCCGATTTTGGTATAGGCTCTTACAACAACAACCGCATACCGGATGTACCCCGTTCAAAGTTTATGGGCACGCCCTGGCAATACAATATCACACAGCAGATGACTTCTTCAGCAACCATCAATCATTCGTTTAACCATAACTGGCAGTTGAGCGGTGTGGTTTCTTACCAGGTGTTTGACAGAGATTATTATTCCGTGGAAAGAATCCAGGCTAATGCCGATGGAGACTGGGGCCGCCCGCTGGGCAGGATAGATACCCGGGAAAACCTGGTAACAGGGCAGGTAAATCTTACCGGTAAATTCAAAACCGGCAGTATTGAACACACCTTGCTTGCAGGCATGGATGCAGACCATTACATCACCAAAGCTTACAATTACGATGTACAGGGAAAGATTTACGACTCCATCAATATTCTCGATCCCAACAAATTCGTACCGCGTACCGATATACCAGTAGCAAACAAGGTCACTTTTGTTGAAACACCGCTGAACCGCTTTGGCGCCTATGTGCAGGACCTGATCAGCATCACGGATAAATTGAAATTGCTGGCGGGCGTGCGCTGGTCGTTGCAGGAATCACCGGCTGCCACCACCACACACCTGCTGAAAAACGATTCTGTGTCGAAAAACACTTATCGTTCAGACAATGCATTTTCTCCCAAAATCGGATTGGTATATAAACTGAAACCTACCCTTGCTTTCTTTGCCAGCTACTCCAATTCATTCAGCATCAATAACGGCGTTGATATTTACAACCATGCATTGCCACCGAGCATCATTGACCAGTATGAAGCAGGCGTAAAGAATATGTTCTTCAACAACAGACTCACAGTGAACCTGACAGCTTACCGGATTGTCAACAACAACCTGGCGCAGACTGCCCAGTATGACAAAGACGGCAATCCCAACAGCAACAGCAACCTCAAAGAACTGACCGGGCAAACGGTGAGCAATGGCGTGGAACTGGATATCAACGCAAACCTGGAAAAAGGCTTTACTATCATAGCAGGTTACAGCTACAACGATATGCGGTATACAAAAACACCCGACAGAGTTGGCAGCTATGTTACCGGTCAGCGGCTGGTGAACACACCTGCACACACCGCCAATGGCAGCATATTTTATACATTTGAAAAGGGCGCATTGAAAGGATTGAAACTCGGTGCTGCTGCATTTTATGTAGGCAAACGTTTTGGAGGATGGAACGACACGAAATACTCGGGACTGGGTTACTCGCGGTTAATTCCCGTTGATGATTTTGCCACAGTGGATGTAACGGCGGGATATACTTTCAGGAAACTCTCACTGCTGGCCAAAGTTTCCAATCTTACCAATACATACAATTACTATGTGCATGAAAATTACAGCATCAACCCCATTGCGCCAAGACAAATAATCGCTACCTTGTCGTACAAGTTTTAATTTTGTATGATGATATAGTAAAAGGTCAATACAATTGTTAACATTGTTTGACCTTTTACTTTTTGTTTTGTACCAACCGGTCACCGATGAAAAAGCAAGTTCCCTCCAAAACCCGCTGGCAGCGCGTAAGAAAATTGTTCAATGATATTCACCTGTGGTTAGGGCTCACGTGCGGCCTGGTGGTAATTGTAGTGTGTTTCAGTGGCACCATCTATGTATTCAATACAGAAATCACAGAATGGGGTGCACCGCATTTGTACCATGTTGAACAGTATGAAGGAAAGCAACGCATGCCTGCTGATTCTTTGTTGAAAAAAGTAGAGGTAGCTGCAGGTAAGGTAACACGCGTAATGGTGCCGGCAGCGTTGGACCGCACCTATGAATTTACCGTACAAAGCGAAGGTGGCGGAGCCCGCGGCAGAGGCGTTACGTATTTCGTCAATCCTTACAGCGGAGAAATTGTTGGTTCGTCCAAAGACAAGAACAGTGCCCGTGATTTTATGTCAACCATGTTCAGCTTACACCGCTGGCTGCTGCTTGACAAAATTGAAACGCCCATTATTGATGGCATGGAAAACCGCAAGCTGGGCAGTATGATTACCGGCTGGGCAACGATTCTTTTTACACTCGGCTGTTTGACAGGATTGGTGATCTGGTTTCCGCAAAAAGCAAAGCATTGGAGGCAGGGATTAAAAATCAAATGGAGGGCCGGCTGGAAAAGACTAAACCACGATCTGCATAACACCTTTGCATTTTATGCGTTCTTCTTCTTACTGTTGATGGGACTTACCGGACCACAGTGGAGTTTTACCTGGTACAGGACCGGCCTGCAAAAAACACTGGGTACCTATAAAGAACCGCCGGCTGCTGCAAAGCAACCAGGCAATGCTGCCAATGAAGGCCGCAAAGGCAAAGACGCCACTCCCGCAAGTGCTGCTGATACACTGGCAACGATGCCTGTTGACCATTATATTCAGGCAGCCGATTCGTTGTTAGCCTATACCGGCAATTGCGCTATTGCCCTCCCTGCTGAACCCGGCGCCAAGACTATGATCACCAAAACAAAGACCGGCTTTTTTGCGCCGGCTGCCGGCGACAGGATTACCATTGACCCTGTTACCGGAAAAACGGTGAAGGTGGAAATTTTTGCAGACAAACCTTTTAATGAACGCATTGCAGGCTCCATCAAAGCCATTCATGTAGGCAATGTATATGGTACGTTTACCAAAATATTGTATTTCCTGGCCTGCCTCATTGCTACTACCCTACCCATTACCGGTACACTGATCTGGATAAATAAAATGAAGAAAGGAAACAGGAAGAAAAACAAACCGCAAAAAACGGCAATGCCTGCACGTGATGAAGCGTTTCAAGCATAGTATGCAAATTATTGCATGTACTTATCAAGTACAATCCTCATTTCATCATCGTGAATGATCAATTCATTCACTATAATTTTCATTCCTGTATCATTGCAATTTGCTTAACTGATTGCCCGGGTAGTTTTGGTTCATCATTATTCAAACTAGTGCCCGATGCGTCCATTACTAACCCTGCTTTGCAGTTTTGCTTTCTTATTTGGTTGCAGCAAATCCGATACTCCTCCTCCCCCACCCGACCCGGGCAATGGCGGTGGCAATCCTGGTCCGCAACAATCCGGCAACAATCCTCCCTTAGCTATTGTACAAATCAGTCCAGACAGTGCGGAAAGCGGTCCCATCACTATCACCGGCACAGGCTTCAGCACCACTCCTGTGCACAATACAGTCAGGTTCGGAAATGATACAGCTGTGGTAACAGCCGCTACGGCCACACAACTGGTGGTTAACCTGCCCGACGGTTTGCTGCAGGGCAAACACGATGTATCCGTAACAACAGACAACAAAACAGTCACCAAAGCAAAAGGGTTTCACCAGGTTGGCTGGGCAATACGCATTGTTGCAGGTACCGGTGTTGCCGGCGATAGTGACGGACCTGTGGCAACCGCTACTTTCCGTGCGCCCGCCGGCATGACGATGGATAGTGAAGGCAATTTGTATGTGACGGACCAGCACAAGATCAGGAAAATTTCGCCGCAGGGCATCGTCACTACCATAGCCGGCAGCAATGCAAGAGGCAGCACCAACGGCAACGGCACGGCCGCGCGGTTTAATTTCGTTACAAGCATTGTAATGGACAGGCAGCAAAACCTGTACGTAACTGATCAGATGAATTTCCTGATCCGAAAGATAGCGCCCAACGGAGATGTGTCTACGATAGCAGGTACAGACGGAACGCCCGGTAAAACAGACGGTATTGGCACCAATGCCTCATTCAGCATGCCTTATGGACTGGCCATTAATGCCGACAGCACCGCCTTGTATGTTGGCGACCAGGCGAACAACCTGATCAGGAAGATAGAACTGTCCACATATGAAGTGACCACTGTTGCCGGCAACGGTCAGCCCGTCAGCATAGACGGTAAAGGTTTGCAGGCCGGCATTCCCGGTCCGGGCAGCATGATTTTTGATAAAGACGGTATTTTATACATCACTGAAAAAGGCGGTGGCAAGGTGCGGAAAATGATGCCTGATGGAACAGTTACCACCATCGGCGGTTATTTAAGCGTGAATGCCAGTCCTACACATATTGCGGTGGATGAGCACAAAAACGTGTATGTTACCTTTAGCGGCTTAGGTAAAATAAAGAAGTTCACGCCTGCTGGCCAGGAATCTGAAATGGCTGGCAACAACACAGGCGTAGGTGAACAGGAAGGACCGGCAACCACCGTTGTGCTGCAACGCCCGGAAGGCATTGTGCTGGTGAAAGATGGTGCAGGTAACAATGCATTTTATGTTTCAGACGCCACTGCACACACCATCAAGAAGATTATTAAGGGATAACAGCAAGGCTTTCCGTTTTCCGGGCAGAAAAACCGGAATGCTGCACGGGCTATGCCTTAGGCCATTTATTTAGCCGGGCGGAATAAAGTACCTGTTAATTCGATAGACTTCAGTCTTGCCTGCAGATCAAATATATTGGTAGTGATCATCAGCTCATCTATCCCCGTCGCATCCACGAATTGCTGCAGTGATTGCTGTATGGTTTCTTTGCTTCCCGTAAAAGTGTAGTGCATCATCTGTAACACGGCTGCTTTTTCAGCATCGGTCCATATGCCGTCCATGGAGGGAACAGGCGGTTGCAATGGCTGGCGCATATTCCTGATCATGCCCAGCGCCATCCTGTAAAACGAAGTGGAAAGAAATTGTGCTTCTTCATCCGTATCGGCTGCAATTACATTTACGCAGGCCATAGCATAAGGCTGCTGCAGGTAACGCGATGGTTTGAAATTCTTCCGGTAAAGCTGTAAAGCATCAAACAGGTAGGCAGGCGCAAAGTGTGAAGCAAATGCAAAGGGTAATCCCAACATAGCGGCCAGTTGCGCACTGAAGTTGCTGGAACCCAGCAACCAAACCGGCACTTCTGTACCAATACCGGGAATGGCTTTTACCTTGGCTTCCGGGTGGGGAGGACCGAGGTAATGCAGGAGTTCTACCACGTCGTTGGGAAACTCATCCACATCGCCCTTGCGTTCTCTGCGCAAAGCATAAGAAGTCAGGGGATCCGTGCCGGGCGCTCTTCCCAAACCCAGATCAATGCGGCCGGGATATAAAGATTCCAGTGTTCCGAACTGTTCAGCAATGATCAACGGTGCGTGATTGGGCAACATGATGCCACCCGCCCCTACCCTGATACGTGTAGTGCCACCGGCCACGTAGCCAATCAATACGGCAGTGGCAGAAGATGCCACGCTTTCCATATTGTGATGTTCTGCAAACCAGTAGCGGGTATACCCGGAGCGTTCGGCCTGCCTGGCTGCAGCCAGGCTCCTGCGCAGCGCATCGCCTGCACCTTTATCGCCTTCGGTGATAATGGCCAGTTCCAATGCTGAAATCGGAATGCTGCTTAATTGCTTGCTCATGCAGTTGGTAAAACAAACAAACCGCTACAATGTTTGAATGAATAGAACAAAGCGCAGGCCGGAAAATTGACACTCAACGTTCAACGTCCCGCATCCCTGCTTCCTTTTTCTTTCCGATGGCTTCGCGCACTTTGGGCGCAATCTTCGTTCCGTACAGTTCGATGGATTTCATCAAAGTGAGGTGAGGAGGGGCTCCCACATCCATATGGGCCGAAAAGCGCGTAAGGCCAAACAGTTCATGCATCTGAAGAATCTTATCGATCGCTTCATTCACGTCGCCTACGAGGAGATGCCCCTGCGGGCTTCTTCCATAATCAAATTGTTGCCGTTGGTAGGGCGGCCAGCCACGTTGCCTGCCTACGCGATTCATCTGTGCGGCATATAAAGGATAGTATTCGTCGGCGGTTTTCTGGCCGTTCTCTCCAAACAAGGCATGCATGTGTACACCTACTTCAAATCTTTCGGGCGCATGACCAAAATGTTCATACACTTTGCGGTAATATTCAAACAACGGTTTGAATTGCGCCGGGTTGCCGCCAATGATGGCGAAGATCACCGGCAAGCCCAATCGCCCGGCACGCACCACCGATTCCGGCGTACCGCCTACTGCCACCCATATGTTGAGATGATCGTTCAAGGCACGCGGATAGATTTCCTGGTTTACCAGTTGCGGACGAAATTTACCTTTCCAACTGATCCTTTTCTCTTTGTTGATGGCAAGTAGCAATTCCAGTTTTTCTTCAAATAGTGCATCGTAATCTCTCAAATCATAGCCAAACAGCGGGAAGGATTCCGTAAAACTTCCACGCCCTACCATCAGCTCTGCCCTTCCGTTCGACAAAAGATCAATCGTGGCAAATTGCTGGTACACCCGCACAGGGTCAGCTGAACTCAATACCGTAACCGCACTGCCCAGTTTGATGCGTTTGGTAACGGTAGCTGCTGCCGCTATAATAATTTCCGGTGCAGACACTGCATAATCCGGACGATGATGTTCGCCAATACCGAAAAAATCCAACCCTACTTCATCCATCAGTTTGATTTCTTCGATGATTTCCTGCATGCGTTGCTGCGTAGGTTGTACCTCACCTGTTGGGGTGATATGCAAATCACCAAACATGCCGACTCCGAGTTCCATACTATTCTGTTTAAAAACAAAGGTAGATATTGATCAAATAGGAGTGTAAACAACGGCTGAACTATCATAAATGTTGGATAAAATGTCGATCGAAAAAGTCAAAGTGGTATGAAAAGTGTCGATCCCAATCGACAATGCAGGGTGCAAAATGTCGGATAGTCGGCATTTTTTGCGCTTTATACGGGCGCATGCAGAGACCATTCAGGGCGCCTCCAATATTTCTGCGGGCTTTTCAGCTTTTGTTTTTGGCCGCGATGAACCCCGTAACGCCGACACCACCGCCGCCGTCACTACCAAACCGCTCGTAACCCGGTACACCATACGCATGCCTGCTATCTGCGCTTCCTGCGACAAAGGGTCTACGGTATGACCCAGCGCAAATGCATTGCGCACGCTGTACCAAACGGCGGCGCCCAGCGCAATGCCGGTCACCAACCCCAGGTTGCGCATGAAAGCAAGCAGGCTGCTGCCTACACCACGCTCGGTGATGGGTGTGGCATTCAAAGCACTGCTGCTGTTGGGCGACTGAAAAAGTCCAAAGCCCAATGCCAGCAGGGCGCTGCGCCATATTACATCCTGCCAGGTCCAGTGGGGTTGTAAAAAAGAAAACATAAAATAGCCGGTGGCCGTGATGAGCAAACCCGTGCTGGCGATCAATCTTGTACTGATCTTGTCTGATAAATAACCGCCCAGCGGAGCAGCAATACTTAATGTAATGGGACCAGCCAGCATGATCAGCCCCGCATCCTGCGGACTATACCCCAGCAGCAATTGCAAAAAGAAAGGAATCACATACACGTTGGCGCCGTTGGCCATAAATCCTAATCCTGCAGCCGTGATCGCTGCACTGAAAGGTTTGATAGTAAACAGCCGGAGCCGCAACATGGGATGGGGCGTCTTCTTTTCCCAAAGAACAAAAAAGACCAATAGCAGTATACCGAGCATCAATAACCCTACCACCCATGCATCTGACCAGTTGTAGGCAGCGGAAGCGCCGAAGTCAATGCCGATCAGCAAGCAGGTAACACCTACCAGGAACAATGCCGCACCGGGTATATCGAAAGGTTGTGGGCGGGTGCGGGTAAAGGCAGGCAATACCCTCCAGGCGCGCCACACAGCAATCAGTCCAATAGGTAAGTTCACGAAAAAAATACTGGGCCAGCCGAATTGCTGTAGCAGGAATCCTCCTGCCACCGGCCCCGTGCTGGTGCCGGCAGCCACTACGGTACCCATCATGCCCAATGCACGGCCTCTTTCATGCGGTAAAAAAGCATCACTGATAATGGCCGGGCCAATCGCAAAAATCATGGAAGCACCTATGCCCTGCACCACACGCGAAACCACCAGCGACCATATATCCCACGACAACCCGCAAAACAAGGAACCCAGCACAAATACTGAAAAACCTGTTATATAAATACTTTTCCTGCCGTACATATCACTCAAACGCCCCATAATCAGTAAAGTACTGGTAGTAACAAGCAGGTAACTCAGCACAATCCACTCCACATCGTCACCCGCCTGCAGTTCGCGGCGAATGGTGGGCAGCGCAATGTTTACGATACTGCTGTCGAGCGTTGCCATGAAAGTGCCAAAGGCCACGGTAAACAGGATATTCCATTTATGAGGATTACTGGCAGGTGGAACAAGTTGCGCTTCGTCACTTTGCATAGTTCATTTGTTAACATAGTAACAGACCTATAAAGCATGTGCCAGACTGGCCGGCTTCATTTTCTTCCTTAGCCGGCATTTGTAAGCCGGCCACATTTTAGCATAATCTAAACCGTTGTATTCTATCAATAATTGACGGCAATCTTACTTTATTTTTTCCGGAATAAACTCTTCTCCATTCGACAACCGTACTCTCTCCACTACAAACAAAAATCGTACGCAATCAAAAGGCAACCAGAAATCATCATACCGGGCATTGTAGCTGTGCAGGCATATCCTGTCTTCTCCCGAAACCGTTGCAATATTGCAGGCCGCTTTCAACAGGCAATATTGCCGGTTATTGTCTTCAATTATCACTACAATGGGTTGATGCAGCGGAATTTCGTGAATGCTGTTTATTTTCAGCCACCGGCCCAGCACCAGGCTGCCGCCGGGAATGGAGTGTGCATTGTTGCAGGTCATACTGTCGCCAGCCGTAGGAAACCAGAAGTACCGCTCCCCTTCTTTTTTGCCTTCGGTTTCTATAAAATACTTTGGCGGACCGAGGGCTTTCTCCAACGCACGTTCTGTTTCTTTGTCGTACTGCTTCATAGCCTCCATTTACATACTATAAATTTACACCAGACTATCCGAAAAGGAACCGCATGGACAAACGGTAGTATTTCAGTGATACAAAAGCATGAAATACCTTACCTGTCGCACCTGGCCCCTGTAGAAGACGTTATTGCACCGTACGGAACTGCCCGGGCCTTGTTATGTTTGCATATAGTTTGTAGAAAAGGAGTACTTAAAAAAATGTATCAGTCATGGAATCAGCAAAAATGCCGGCAACAGACAATCAGGTACCTGCACCAAAAACTTCGCTGTGGCAGGAGTTAAGGAATGCCCTGCGTGGTACTGAAGCCGATTACACGCAAATCAATATGAGGCGGGCAATATTCCTGCTGGCCGTTCCCATGATTCTGGAGCTGGTCCTGGAAAGCACATTTGCCCTGGTGGATATATATTTTGTAGGCGAGCTGGGCGCCTGGGCAGTATCAGTAGTAGGATTAACAGAAACCTATTTATACTTACTGTATTCGATGGCCATGGGGCTGGCCATGGCAGTGACGGCGATCATTGCACGAAGAATTGGCGAAAAGAACAGGGAAGCAGCGGGCAAGACGGGAATGCAGGCTATACTTTTGGGGTTGATCGTTTCGTTGCCTTTTGCAATTGCAGGAATTTTCTTTTCCCGCGAACTGCTGGGGTTGATGGGCGCAGATGCATACAGTATCGAAAACGGGCATAGATATATGCAGTGGATGCTGGGCGGTAATGTGGTTATTGTATTGCTGTTTGTGATCAACGCCATCTTCCGGGGTGCGGGCGATGCGGCTATTGCCATGCGCGTGCTGTGGTTAGCCAATGGCATCAATATTATTCTCGACCCGATTTTCATCCGGGGCTGGGGACCTGTTCCTGCCATGGGCGTTGAAGGCGCAGCCATTGCCACTACGATCGGACGCGGTATAGGAGTGGCCTACCAGTTGTTCACGCTCTTCAGAGGGGGTAAACATATTCGCGCCGTGCGTTCAGACATCACCTGGGACCCCAAAATCGTCATGAACATTTTCCGCACTTCACTGGGCGGCGTTGGCCAGACGATTGTAGGGATGGCCTCCTGGATTTTCCTGATGCGCATACTGGCAGATATTGGCAAGGAAGCGGTAGCAGGCGCTACTATTACCCTGCGCATCATGATGTTTACCATGATGCCGGCATGGGGCATGTCTAATGCCACTGCTACTTTGGTAGGACAAAACCTCGGTGCCGGCAAACCTGACCGTGCGGAGTCTGCCGTATGGAAATGCGGTACGTACAATATGATTTTACTGATAGGCGTATCGGTTATTTTCTTTTTATATCACGATACATTAATGGGCTTTTTCACCGACGACAAACTCGTGATCAGCATCGGCGGCGACTGGCTCCAAATCTTTTCCTATTCCTTTTTCGTTTATGGATGGTGGATGGTATCGTCCCAGGCATTCAATGGCGCCGGCGATACCCGCACTCCCACCTACATTAACCTGGTATTTTTCTGGCTGATCCAGATACCGCTTTCCTGGTTCCTTGCGCTGCAACTCGATTGGGGATATAAGGGTGTATTCTGGGGCGTGTTTATATCAGAAACATCGGTAGGGCTGTTCACACTATGGTTGTTTACCCGGGGAAAATGGAAGACGGCAAAAGTGTGATCAATTGGCCAGTCGCGCCAGCCTGGCAAGTATCTCTACATAACCGGCCTGGTCAAGCAGGCGTTTAACGCGCCGCTTACCGGCAAGATGGTCGGCATTGGTTTCAGATTGCCATATGTTTACTGCATCCTGTATAAATGCGTCGATATAGGTTTTGTCGCCGTCAACTGTATATAATTCTTCATAACCACGCAGCAACACGGCGTTGAACCAGTAGTTGTCGGGGAAACGACCATCTTTGAAAAAGCGTTTCAAACTTGCTTTGGCCAGCCGTTGCGCTTCCTGCAGGTAAGGCTTTTCACCTGTTATCTGATACAAGAGCACATTGCTTTGCAGCATGGTGCCGGTGTTGTAGGAATAAGCCCTTTTATCAATTTCACGCGAAGGAAGTTTTAACGCATCGTAATACACGCCTTCTTCCGACAACAGATATTGGTTGGTCCACTGGTACAACAGCAATGCCGTATCGAGATAGGATTGTTGATTGGTAGCCTGGTACAGTCGCAGGGCCAGTATGATGCCGGGGCCATTGCTGCAGGTGTTCTTGGTAGAGGGGTCGCCTTCTTTCCAGTACAAGCCGCCGCCGCTGATGGTGTCGTACCCGCTCATCATAAAGCGGTAGATTTCTTCGGCAAGCGAAAGAAATTTTTTGTCGCGGGTCCTTTGCCAGGCGTCCATATACGCAATCCCAATCCATTGGTTATCGTCGTAAAAGCGATCTCCCCCACCTTCTTTCACTACATAGGAATCATAACCGGGCACAGGTGGTTTGTTGCTACGGTAAGCATCGATGGCATCCATCACCGGCGGCATCAATTGTTTGCCCGGTTGAATTCGCTCCATCTCATTGGCCGCCTGGATCAGGGCGCAAAGCGGCCAGAGCCAGGAATGCTTGCGCTCATTCGCTTTTTCGGAATTGGTTTCGCGAAAAAGGCGGGTAGTGCTGTCGTAGAAGGTACGGTAAATGGCATTATACGCCTTATCGGCCTTGTGGGCAAAAGAGTTGGAAGGTGGCTGAGCCTGGCAACCCAGGGTGAACCACAAAGGTACAGCCACAGCAAGGGCGGCCAGGTAGCTATCAAAAATTCGGCTATTGATATACGTAATAAGTCCCACAAAATTTTGCTTCATCAATCAACCAGGTTTAATTGCTTCAACTCCGCCATGGCTTCCATCAGCATGATGCCACTCAGTTGTACTGTGAGATCAACACTATTGCCGGGCAGTTTGTCCCATGCACTGTTGAACAGCACGAGGTTTTTGTTGGTACCCTTGCTCCACAGACTTTTGGCATTGGCGGTAAGGAAATCGAGGTACATGGATTTTTTGCCAGCGTCCAGTCCTCCTTCGATAATCAATCGAGTAAAATAACGAACAAAAACGCCTTTAAACAAACCGCCATCGCCACCGCCTTCATCTTTTAACACGCCGGCATTGGTCAGAAAGCCGCTGCTCACTGCATAGTCTGCTGCCTTCACAGCATCATTACGGTAGGCAACATTATTGGTAATCTTGTACAGTTCGAGGGCAGCGCCCAGGAATGTGCCCTGGTTATAGGTGAATTTCCAACTGGTATTCTTTGTGCCGTTTTTATCGATATTGTCATATACCCAGCCGCTTACCGGGTCATATAACACTGATTTCTGCCAGTTATAGATGTCCTGTGCCCACTGCAAATCTTCGGGCCGGTGAAACTCCTGGTACAAGCGTGCGGCGAGGATGGCTGCCGGCATGTTGGAAGGCGTGTTTTTAGAAGGTTTGTCTTTCCGCCACCAGATGCCGCCACCGAGGTCGTTGCTCCATCCATTCTTAATGTCGGCCCACAACAGTTCGGCAATGTCTTTGTACTGGTTGTCGCCGGTAGCTTTGTAGGCGCGCAAACAGGCGAGCGCCATCCACTCCATATCATCATAATAAAAGTTCAGCCAGGTATTGCCGTTTTTTGCTTTCACGCCTTCCAGGAAAGCATCCATTTGCGTTTTTATCGATGCGGCGCCTGTGCGCAGGTAGGCATCTACCAGCACATCCAGCGCATGTGCATTCGGCCAGTACTGGGCCCAGTCTCCACTGGTGTTGCTAATCAGGAAATATTTGCCGGACGCAGACCAGAAAAAGTTGAGCGAATTAGACGCCGAATCTGCAATAGCCGGCCAGTTGTAATGATAAGCCGCATTTTCGTCGGGTGCGGGCGGCGGTATATCAGGTTTCTGTTTCAGGCAGGAAGCAAGCAGGCAGCCAAACGCCAGTGCGATCAACTGCAAACCTTTCCATTGCTTGTTTATAACGGTCATAATTATTCGCTTAATGTTTTTCGTAATTCACAGTATACGCAGGATCGGTGCTGCGCAGGCTTACCCAGAAATCAGCAGTGGAACCATCGGTGAGATAGTTGCGGTCCCATTTCCAGCTCCAGTCCCACTGGCTGCCATTATTTGCCTCAAAGTTGATGGTCCTGTACTCCAATGTATGCGGATATTGACCATCCTGCCCGGGGCTGTCGTTGGTGGCATAGTTCAGCCATTGGTCTACATCGCCGCTGCCGTCATTCAGCACCATTTTGTATTTATGACGTTCCTCAAATCCCCACGGCATGCTTACGTAATTCACCGTATGGTTGTTGTACCGCCAAACACCATTGCCAATGTATGGCAGAGTAAACCAGAAAGTGTTGCCGGCGCAATACCACAACTGGATAGATTTTACTTCCGCATAGGAAGCATTGATGTTGTTGAAATCAACCCGTATGCGCACAACCTTGTCAGGACCGGAGAAGGTGCTGGTATTGCCAATGCCCAGTTTCTGCACGCCGTTATCTTCAAACGTGTAATACTGTGTAGGTGTGCCGCTGGTGCCATCGTAAAATGCATAGGTGCCGGCCGTGAGTTTGGTATATATTTCAAACACGCCTGGTTCAGTCTGCTTCATGGGCAATGCATCGGCCAGCACATCGCCTGCTTCGGTGGCTGAACCGGAGAGATATAACTGTCCGGGTATTACATCAAAACCACTGGGTCTTTCGAGGTCAATGATCCTGGCAGCGGGAGAGATTTTCACATTGATGCCTTTGGAAGCAATAACCGTCCATTTGAATTTTTTTCTTTCCATGAAACCGGCGCCACCGAGCGCAGCAATTTTATTAAGGTCGCCGTGCGAAAGCGTCAGTTTGTTTTGTATGCCTTTGTTATCGCTAACCACTTTATAAAATGGCTGAGAGAAATCGCCGTTTTCCTGGTCAAACGCCACTTCATACAATACCAGCGATCCGTCTTCTGCATAGGCCTGTTCCCATTCGAAAGTTACCACCTGGTTGGTAGGCGGGTCCAGCAGAATATATTCACCGTCAACCGGTGTAAACAGATTTTTTACTTCGGTAATGTTCAGGTTGATGTCCCTGGTGTCTTTATCGCAATGCACAAAGAAAATACTGATCAGGCAGCAGGCCAGCAACCGGTATAGCATGTTCTTATTCATACAGATTGTTTTAGCAGTTCGTTTAATTATAACCAGTGTTTTGGGTAAGTTTTGAATTCAAAGCCCGTTCAGAAGGTGGCACGGGCCAGAGATAATGCGTGGGATTTTCAAAATGGCGGAGTTGCACGCGCAGGTAGCCATTGTCTATGGAAGGATCACCAAACCTGGCGCCATGCGCCCATCCATTCAATACTGTTTCTGACAATTTCCAGCGGCGGATATCATCTATGCGCAAACCTTCCATAGCAAATTCCGCTCTTCTTTCCCTGCGAATAATAGCAGTAAAGTCGCTGCCAGTGCCGGGAAAATCAAGGGCGCCTGCATCGTTAAATCCTGCACGCTGACGTAACGGACGAATTGTTTTGTTCCATACTTCTTCCGTCATCTGTCCGAGCGCATGCTTGGCTTCCGCATAAGTGAGCAGCACCTCCGCGTAGCGAATGAGATGCAGGTTCAATCCTGAACTAATGCCTGGTGCAGTATGTTGCGGGTCCCAGTATTTACGCCAGTAATAGCCGGTGGCGGTACCTTGTCCGGCAGGCGTATATTCGTTTGATTCCTGTCCGGCAGGCGAAGAACCGGGTTTGATATATATCGTTTGTACGCTACCATCAGGATTGGTCCATTGATACTGGTCGTAAACAATAGTAGCACGCAGTCTCGGGTCGCGGTTGGCGTACGGGTTGTTTTCATCATAACCGGAACCGGCTTCGTGAATGGCTTTTCCATTCAGCATGATGTAATCATCTACCAGTTCCTGTGTAGGCGAAAGGTTATTGGTCCTTGCGCCGGCAGAGATAGGTGCAAAGTCAATGTAATCGCCCCAGGTACGCAGTGTAGGAACAAATTGCAGCGAGAAAATGGATTCGTTGTTGTTTTTGTTCACATTCATATCGCTAAACAGGGCAGTATAAGACGGGGCCAGACTGTAATTGCCGTTGGCGCCGGGATCGTTCATCAGCGCTTCGCAAATGGTCACTACATCGTTCATGCGGTTGCCTTCGTACAACAGCGCGCGCGCCTTGAGCGCCAGGCAAGCGCCGCGGGTAATACGCCCGTTGTCTGCAGCCGCATATTCTTCCTTACGGGGCAACACATCGGCAGCGGCATCCAGTTCGTCCAGTATGAACTGCAACACTTGCGCGCGCGGCGTACGCTCAACTGATTTGGCTTCATCAGGTGTAATGTCCCTGCTCAGCAGCGGTACATCGCCCCACCATTTCATCAGGTTGAAATGATGCCAGGCACGCACAAACCGCGCTTCGCCTTTCATACGGTTCTTAACGCTCTCCGGCAGTACAGTGTTCTTGTCTATGTTTTCGAGAAAAATATTGCAGGATTTGATACCGCCATAGTAATAGGCCCAATCCTGCTGAAAGCGCGGCAGACTGGGTGTGAAGTTGCCGCTGGCAATGGCGTCTGCACCGGTATTCACGCCCAGCTTGGTGAAAGCATTGTCAGACATCGCTTCGTTGTAAAAGAAACGATCGCTGGTGTAAATGCTGCGATAAATATTGTTCAGCGCATTGTTTACATTTTCAGCCGATTGCCAGAAGGTTAATTCCGTAAACCGGTCTGACGGGGCAAGGTCCAATTTTTTACACGACACCGCCAGCACCAGGCAAAACAGCAAACCGAAAGGAAATACTTTATATTTTGTACACATATCGCTGTGCATTTTCGTAGGTTAAAAAGTCAGATCAATACCAACTCCGTAGAAGATGGGCAGGAAATAAGCCCGTGCACTGTTGGCGCCTGTATTGAAACTGGTATTGTTGTCGAACTCGGTTATTTCCGGGTCAATGAAATCAAGCTTTGAAAGCGTAAGCAGGTTCTGACCGGTAACGTATATGCGAAGTTTCTGAATCTTTGCCTTGTTCGTAACCGATGCAGGAAGCGTATAACCGATCTGAACGTTTTTCAAACGCGCATACGATGCATCGAACAAGTACAGGTCAGAGCCGGTGCGGTAATTGTTGGTATTGGACGCAGAACCGGCTTCCGCCAGGCGCGGATATTTGGCATTGGGATTGGTAGGCGTCCAGTAGTCGGTCTGGTGCCGGTACATGGTGCCGCCATAGCCAAAGTGGAAAGGTTCTACCTGTTCGCCGCGAATCATGGCATCGCGTTTCCCTACACCTTGTATGAACAGCACCAGGTCAAAACCTTTTGCCTGCGCCGTGTAGGTAAATCCGAATGTGTAGCGCGGGAACGGATTGCCCAATATGAATTTATCCTGGTCGTTGATTACGCCGTCTTTGTTCCGGTCAACAAACTTCAGGTCGCCGGGCCCAACGGTTGATCCGGCAAAGCGCGGATATTTGTCCAGGTCATCGAGATTCTGGAAATAGCCGGCGCGTTTATAACCATAGTACACTGTAATAGGCTGACCCACGCGACGCAACAATTCAAATTCTTCTTTCCGCTCTATCTGTTGTGTAGCACCGCTGGTAAGCGATACCAGCTCATTGAGGTTATCGGCCAGGTTTACTGAGAATGACTGACTGATCACTTTGCCAGGCCAGTCGTATGACATACGGATTTCCCATCCCCTGTTTTTCACTTTGGCCACATTGTAGTCGGGGAAACCGGCGCCAAATAATTCGGGCACATCCCTCCTTGCATACAGAATGTCGCTGGTTACTTTGTGGAAATAATCAAAGGAGATATCGAGGCGACGGTCCAGGAACGATGCATCGGCGCCGATATTAAAAGTGGCTGCTTTTTCCCAGGTAAGTTCGGGATTGCCCAGTGTAAATCCGGCACCGCCCACTGCCTGGTTATTGAAGCCATAAGCGTTGGTATAATTAAAGAAAGTAGTCTGGTACTGGTAAGCATTTACGTTCTGATTACCCAATATGCCATAGGAACCGCGCAATTTGAGGCTGCTGACCTTTTCGCGCAGAAAATCCATAAACGATTCCTCACTGATCATCCACGCAGCAGCTACAGAAGGAAAGAAGCCCCAGCGGTTGCCTTTGGCAAATTTGGAAGAACCATCGTAACGGAAATTGAATTCCAGGAAGTATTTGTCATTGTAAGAATAACCTGCTCTTCCGAATATGGAATGAATGCTGGTTTCAACTGTTCGCTGATTGGAGTTGTACGAATCGCCCTGGTCAATGATGGTGCCGGTAGTGGGAATACCGAGATCAGGATCGGTGAGCGTTTTCTTCAGCTGGTTTCTTTGTTCTTCAAAAGATTCATTGGCTGCGCCTACCAGTACTTTGATGGAATGATCATCAATTTGCTTATCATATTCTGCAATGAACTGCAGGTTGGTGAACAAAGACTTGTAGTTGTGGTCCAGTACTTCGCGATCATCACCATACACGCCACTGGGTATGAAGTTTACCTGCATCCTTCTGCCATACATATGGTTGGACCGTACCGTACCGCCAAACACGCCACGCAGTTTGAGGTCCCTGAACAGGTTATATTCAAGGCTGATATTGCCAAACACTTCATCGTCGTTGCTCTGGCGATAACCGCCTTTTTCCAGGATGGCTTTGGGATTAAACTGTGCAGACACTGCGTTGGTAAGATAGTTACCGGCGCTGTCGGTGAAAGAATAATACAGCGGCACACGCGATGCGTCTACAATCAGTGTGCTGGAGCTGGAAGAATGGTCTTTGCCCTTCACTTTTACATAGCTCAGAATGGTGTTGATTTTCAATTTGCCCAGTTCTGTGCTCTGGTTCAGGCGCACGTTATAGCGTTTGTATCCGTAATCGGGACCGATGAAATTGTTGCGCTGATCGAGCAATCCTACAGACAGCAGGTAAGTGCCGGTAGCGCTACCGCCGCGCACAGTTATGTTGTGCGAATGTTGTGCGGCATTCTGTACAATATTGTCTACCCGCCAGTCTCCATCGCCACGTTCAGCAAATTCCCTGATCTGATCGGGCGTGAAGATGGGCGCCAGCCCTGAGTTAACGAGGCTTTCATTTTTATAATAAGCATTTTCCCAGGCGTGCACCGGTTCATAGGTAATGCGGGGCGTTTGCACACCATAAATACCGTTGTAGGTAACAACCGGTTTCTGGTTCTTCTTACCTTTTTTGGTAGTAATGAGAATAACGCCATTGGCGGCACGGGAACCATAAATGGCAGCCGATCCTGCGTCTTTCAGTATGGTGATGTTTTCGATATCATTGGGGTTGATGAGGTTGAGGTCGCCGCCGGGAATACCGTCGATGACCACCAGCGGTGTGTTATCACCCAGAGTACCCAGACCGCGTATATTCAGGTTTACGCCTTGTCCCGGTTCAAAATTCCGCTGCTGGATAATGAGGTTGGGCGATACGCCCTGCAGTGCCTGCGACATATTGGCTACCGGTCTTCCTGCTATAGCTTCGTTGCCAATATTGTCGATGGCGCCGGTAACGGAAATCCTGCGCTGTGTGCCATAGCCTACCACTACTACTTCATCGAGCGAACGTTGGTCGGGGCTGAGGCGAACGAGCAGCGTTTGACCAGGCTGTAAGGGGATATCCTGTGATAAGAACCCTACAATGGTAATGCTCAACGTGCCGGTGGCTTTATCGGCCGGTATGCGAAATGAAAAAAAGCCTTCGTTATTGGTGGTAGTGCCATAGGACGTGCCTTTCAACTGCACACTTGCATTGGCAAGTCCCATGCCATTGTTGTCTACCACGCGCCCCTGTATCAGAGTATCGCTTTCCATATCCCCGGCAACAGTAATTCCTGGTAATGTCTGCGCGGGATCACTGCTGCCGTTTGCTAAAGGGTCGGCTGGCTTTGCCGGTTTGAGAATGATCTTGTCATTAACAATTTCGTAGGCAATACCAAGCGGCGACAATATTTCTGAAAGCACGCCGGGCAGTTGTTTTTCTTTTACATTTACACTTACCCGTTGTGATGCATTTACTTCATCATTGGAGTATACAAATACAAAGCCGGATTTCTTTTCTATCTTTTCCAGCACCACCTGCAGCTTTTCATTCTTTGCATGCAGGGTAATCTTCACATTGCGTTGCTGGTACCACCATGTTTTGCTGGAAGGTCCGGCATAGCTGAGTTGTGCAAACAGGGGGAATGCGTTCAGCAACAACATACAACACAGGCATATGCCGAAGATGGAGAGGCCATGTTTGTGCAGGGCATTCTTCATATAGCAGTTGTTTAAGTCCGTTTACAGAAAAACGATTACCGCAGCTTCGATTCGTCGGCAGCTATCAGCAATTCGCTTTGGGTGATTTTATAACTGAATTCTTTTGTTTTGCTCAGGTAATACATGATTTCATCCAGGCCATTGTTCTCGAACGATCCGGTGAGCCTGTACGATTTGGGCGCTTCATCGAGGAATATTGCCTTTTTACCGAAATGCCGTTCCAGTTCAATAGCAATCTCTTCGAGTGTTTGCGCTTTGAAAATAAGTTTGCCTTCTGTCCATGCCCGGTCTTCCTGAGGTTGGGCGGGCAGGATGTCAGCGGTGTCTTCCTCCAGTAAGTAGCGCACTTTTTTATTAGGGGTAATAAAAATGGTGTCGGGTTTTTGTTTTTTATCCAGGTATTTGGGAATGAACGCTACTTTGCCGGTGGCCACGGAGGTTTCTACGATTTTTTCATTGTTGTAGGCGCGTATGTTGAACGAAGTGCCCAATACGCGCACCGTGCCATTGGCCAGGTGAATGATAAAGGGTTGGTCAGGGTTCGGGGCTACATCAAAAAAAGCTTCGCCTTCGAGATGCACCTCGCGTGTGTTGCCACTGAAGATTTCGGGGTATTTAATTTTACTGTCGGCGTTCAGCCATATTTTACTGCCATCAGTCAGTTCAATAATGCTTTTGGTGCCGCGCGCATTTTGTTTTTCCACAAGGCGAGAAGCAAGCGTATGCTCTGAATTGCTTTTTACCAGCCAGTATACACTGGTGCCGATGAAGAGCACCGCAACAGCAGCGGCCCAGAATGTCCACCGGCGATGCAGGCGGCGCACCGGCGCTTTGTCGTGCTGCAGGGTAGTTTCCTGGAGGGACGGCTGCAATTGCAACTGGTTCAGCAAACGATGTAAAGCATCTTCCACCGTAGCAGGCGATACCGCATCGTGCTCATTCCAAAACTGCTGCAGCGTACGATAACGGGCCATCGCCTTTGCATCGGCAGCGAGGATGGCATCGAGCTCTTGAAGCTCTTCGGGGCTCGCTTCGCCCGAGAGGCTGCGCGACATCAGTTCCAGTAGCCTTTCGTTTTGCATGTATGGATTGTTGTGCGTTTCTACGTATTAAGACCGGGAGCATTAAGAAATTACGTACAGCGAAGGATATTTTTTTCATAAATTCAACAGCCCCAGCAACAGCACCGCACTGAGCAGCGGCGGCCCCTTGCGTTGCTTCATACCATTATTTTCGAGGTAGAGTTCAATGACCTTGTTGAGTTTTTTTACGGCACGGAAGAGTTGTGTCTCTACCGTACGGGGAGAGATATTGAGAATTTCCGCTACCTGCTTATAACGAAATCCTTCTTCTTTGATGAGTTTGAACACGGTTCGGCACTGTTCCGGCAACTCGTCCACCGCCTGGTTGAGGCGAAACCGAATTTCCTTCCATTCAAGTTCTTTCTCCGGATCATTGAGTTGAATAATCTCCGCCTGCGCACTGTTGGGTTCCAGCACTATATGATAATTGGAGAACTGTGCGAGATAGTTGAGGGATTGGTTGCGGACAGCAACAAACAGATAGGTTTCAAGGTTGCGGACCTGGGTGAGTTCTTCTTTTTTGTTCCACACTTTCATCATCACATCATTCACCGTTTCCTCTGCAATTTCCCGTTTGTGCAGCATCAGCATGGCAAAATTGAAAAGCCTTGCAAAGAATAGCCGATACAGATCTTCAAATGCCCGCTGCTCTCCGCGCGCAATGCGGTTCTGTAATTGCTGTAACAATTCAGCGTCCATTTTCATTGGCAAACCGTATACGGGTTATTAAAGGTAACGGATAAGGCGTTGATGGAGTGTCACCGTACATGCGGTACGCAATCGTCCGGTTTAATGTTCAGGCAATGGCGCCCTCCATATGCATTGAGGCAATGGGAAGAGCGCAATTGCTGCATCTGCTGTATAGAAGACAGGGGAAAAAAGAGAATTACGTACAAGGGGTGGAAAAATAATGTGTGGTGGATGACCGGGGTTCAGAAATGCTGCCGGCGGGGTAAAGCTTATATTGCAGTGTGACCTAAATCACGATGCAGGCAAACCCTCCCTGCTATTTTTGCAAAAATCGTTTAGCATGGCAACAATAAAACTGTCCACAGCAGATTTCAAGGAAAAAATATTCGACTATTCCACCGAAAAGGAATGGAATTACAAAGGCAGTCTTCCTGCCATTGTTGATTTCTATGCCGACTGGTGTGGCCCCTGCCGCATGGTAGCGCCCATACTGGAAGAACTGAGTGAAGAATTTGCCGGCCGCCTGCTGATCTATAAAGTAGATACGGACAAAGAACAGGAATTAGCCGCGCTCTTCGGCATCCAAAGTATCCCAACTTTTTTGTTCATACCCAAAGATGCCGACCCGATGATGCAACCAGGGGCTTTTCCCAAACATGTTTTCAAGGAGATTATTGAAAAGCATTTGGTAAAGGTTCAGCAACAATAAGGTGCTACAATAAAGAACCGCCCCTTTCGGTGTTTGCCTATGGAAACACTCATCAGGCTGCGCGCAAGTTCAAACAAAATTGTTAACGTGTGATGGACAGTAGTTGCCCTATGCTTTTTGTAAGCTTATCTTTTTAAACCAAATATTATGTCAGCATTTATCCACGGACCATGGCCCTGGTATGTTGCCGGCCCACTGGTAGGCCTGATGGTGCCCCTGCTATTGTTGCTGGGCAACAAACATTTCGGTATTTCTGCCAACATGCGGCATTTGTGCGCCGCCTGCTTTCCTGCCAATATCCGGTTCTTTCAGTACAACTGGAAAAAAGAAGCCTGGAACCTGTTTTTCGCAGCAGGCATTTTGTTAGGCGCTTTTGTGGCTGCTTACCTGATTGCCAACCCGGCGCCCGTTGAGGTGCATGAAAAGCTTGCTGCAGAAGTGGCAACCTACGGCATTACCGATAAAAACCTGTTGCCAAAGGAAATTTTTTCACTCGAAAGTTTATTGACGCCGCGCGGACTCATTATGCTTACAGCCGGCGGTTTCCTGGTAGGCTTTGGCAGTCGCTATGCCGGTGGTTGCACCTCCGGGCATGCCATTATGGGATTGAGCACGCTGCAGTGGCCTTCGCTGGTTGCCACCATAATGTTTATGGCAGGCGGGTTCCTGATGGCCAACCTGGTATTGCCCTTTATTCTTCAATTGTCTTAAAAAACACCTGCTGTTATGAACAACAAATCCATTGCCGCTCCTGATAAAATCGACATAACGAAGGATTCTGATTTCGAAGTACGTGTATTGAACACCGTATGTGTGAACGAATCGCGGCAACAACATCCGTGGTGGCACAACCTGAAATACCTGGTAGCAGGTATGTTGTTTGGCATTGTACTGGTTAAATCAGAAATGATATCATGGTACCGGATGCAGGAAATGTTCCGGTTACAACGTTTTCATATGTATGGCATCATGGGCACCGCGGTGTTGACCGGAATTGTCTCTGTATGGTTGATTAAAAGATTCAACATCAAAACTATTTACGGGGAGAAAATCGAGTTTCATCCCAGGAAATTCAACAAAGGCCAGCTCTACGGAGGATTATTGTTTGGTCTTGGCTGGGGAATGACCGGCGCTTGTCCGGGGCCTATATTTGCGCAGATCGGTACAGGGGCTGTGGCGGCGATTGTTATACTGGCCAGTGCAGTTGCAGGTACGTGGGTGTATGGATTGGTGAGGGATCGATTGCCACATTGATGACACTGACGCACTAACCATGATGCATACCTGATCGCTCAAACACCAGGATATTCACCGTATCGATCTCATCCTGGTTAATACTATGCCCCATATGCTTGTACACCTTTTTGGTAACAGCCGCCCCCATTTCCGTCAACACGGCAGCCGTTTCTTCCACGCGCTGCAACGGCACATGCGGATCGGGATCGCTGGTGCCCAGGAAAACAGGCGTGCCGGCAAAATGGCCGGAATAATTTTCCCGGTACACTTTATTGCCAATTAATCCGCCTGTGAAAGCTACTACCCCACCATACCGTGTAGCATAACGCGTCACAAATTCCAGCGTAAGGCAGGCTCCCTGCGAAAATCCCAGCCAATACATCCGGTCGGTGGAAAAGCCAGCGGCTGACAGGTCATCCCTAATAGATTTCAACAAGTCAATGGCGGAACCGAGCCATGGCTCATTCTCGGCCGGCGGCGCCAGGAAAGTGTAGGGATACCACATATGATTGGTGGCCTGCGGCGCTATCAGTGCGCAATCGCTGGTATGCAGGTATTTCGCCAGGCTGAGTATGTCGTCTGCTGAACTGCCGCGCCCATGGACCATGATGAGTGCTCTTTCAGCTTCTTCCAAGGGACGGCCGGCGGTAATAATTTGTTTCTGATGCATAATCGTTGTATTACTGTTGCAATGCCCTAGCAGCAATGATTTCTTTCAAATGCACAACCGCAGTATTACTGCTGCAATTCCGGCAATACGCTTTCAATAGCAGCACGCTGTGGTTCATACTGCCTGGGCAATTTGAGATGCTTACCCAGTTCATCGACGGCCTCATCAACCGTAAAACCCGGCGTGTCCGTAGCCAGTTCAAACAACACACCCCCTGGCTCACGGAAATACACGGAGAAAAAATAATTGCGGTCTATTTTGGAAGTAGCGTCCAGGCCTGCGCTTAAAACTTTTTCACGCATGGCCATCAGCTTCTCTTCATCAGGCACCCGAAAGGCCACATGGTGATTGGTGCCACCGGCTACTATACCGGGTTTTGTATCCGGCGCTTCCACTACATCTACCAGGCTGGCCCCTGCGTCACTTTCTGTCGTGAACCGGTATGCATTGCCCTGCTGTTGCAGCAGCCGGTAGCCAAATATATCTGTCAATACTTTTGCAGTTGGTCCCAAGCGGTTAACCATCAACGTAACACTATGAAATCCGCGGATAGCCACACTGCTATCGACGTCAGCTGTTTCCCAGGGTATACGGTTGTCGGGCTTGCGCGGTTCTACCAGGTGCAGTTGCAAACCATCGGGGTCATAAAACACCAGTGCTTTTTCGCCAAATATTTCCGTTTCGGCCGTTTGCTGCACGCCATTTTTCCCAAAACGCTCCTGCCAGAATGCAATACTGCCCGGCGGCACTGCATAACCAATATTGGTGGCCATACCGGTTCCCCGGGTGCCGCGTTTCACATAGGCCCAGGGAAAAAATGTAAGGATGGTGCCTGGTGTACCGGTTTCATTGCCATAGTAAAAATGATAGGTGCCGGGATCGTCAAAATTCACCGTTTTCTTTACCAGTCGCAATCCAAGTATTTGGGTATAAAAGTCATAATTGCGCTGGGCATTGCCGGCAATGGCAGTGATATGATGAATGCATGAAATGCTATTGTCCATTCAATATGGTTTGAACTGCCCGCAACAGGCAGGGATGAACCACTAAAGTTAATTGAAATTCAAAGCTTATTCCAGTGGTAAGCTGCCTATACCTAAATAGGATTGCCGGCATAAGAGGGAAAAACTGACAACGACCGGTGCAATTTTGGCGCGCATCCTGCAATTTTTTTCGGGTTAAACACACTGGCATTGTGATTGTTAGCGATTTTTCACGCTACAATAATCTTTCCGACAGCTTTTTTAACCTAAATGTGTAGTGCATGATTTCGGTTAAAAGAGAAGGGATTTTGTTGCAGAAAACTCACCTGGACTTTGAAAACGACGGCGTGCTCAATCCTGCCGTCCTGCAGGAAGGAGATACAGTACATTTATTTTACCGGGCTGTTCAGATGGGAAATATTTCCACACTGGGTTATTGCCAGTTAAAAGGCCCGCTGACCGTGGTGAGCCGTCACCGCAAACCCGTCATTACGCCGGAATATACATTTGAATCGCAGGGGGTGGAAGACGCGCGGCTCACCAGAATAGACGACAAATATTATCTCACGTATACTGCCTATGATGGCATGAATGCGCTGGGCGCACTGGCCACCAGCGCTGATCTTGTTAACTGGAAAAAACAGGGCATCATTGTCCCGCGAATTACCTATGATCAATTTGTACAACTGGCAGAGCACGAAGACATCAACGAAAAGTACTTTCGCTACCACGACGTATACACACTCATCAAAAACATTCCGCAGAAACTCTACCTGTGGGATAAGAATGTCATGTTTTTTCCGCGCCGGATACGTGGCAGGCTGTACTTCCTGCACCGCATCCGTCCGGGTATTCAGATTGTATCGGTAAATGAGCTGTCGGAACTAAATGAAGTATTCTGGGAAGAATACCTGGGAGATTTCTACCATCATATCCTGATGGACCCATTACACGACCATGAATCAAGTTATATAGGTGGAGGATGTCCGCCGGTTGAAACGGACGCAGGCTGGTTGCTGATCTACCACGGCGTAAAGGATACCCCTACCGGTTACATTTATTCAGCATGTGCTGCTTTGCTGGATAAGGATTACCCGGAAAAGGTAATTGCCCGACTGCCTTACGCATTGCTCAGTCCCGAAGAACCATGGGAAAGACAGGGCGTAGTCAATAACGTGGTGTTTCCCACCGGCACTGCCATTTTCGACGACCGGTTGTATGTGTATTATGGAGGCGCCGATACCTGTATCGGTTGCTTTTCGGTAGCGTTGTCAGCGTTGATTGAGGAATTGTTAACCTATAAAAACATGACGTATGATATTAACTCCCCAACAATTCAAAAACAATGAATTGCTGCCCGGACATATTGTACGCCAGCATGGTGAAAACGGGTTATCAGAGTTGCTTTGGTCGAAGCGTGGTAATGACCTCAGCGCCGCTCCTTCCCGGCAAGCGGCAGAAGTGGTGATGTTTACTTCCTTTCCGCCGCGTGAGTGCGGGATCGCAACCTTTTCGCAGGACCTTCGCAACGCTATCTGCCGCCTCTATGAAGATACGGTTACTGTGAGCATCGGCGCGCTTGAACACAAAAACATAGCACACCACTATTCTCCTGAAGTAAAGTATATACTTAAAACGGATGATGAGAAGAGTTACAAGGAAGTCACTTTACAACTGCTGCACAATCCACAGATAAAAGCCATCGTTGTGCAGCATGAGTTCGGGCTATTTGCAGAAGATTGTGAGCAGCATTTCCTGGACATGCTGCGCGCGATGCGGAAGCCCGTCATACTGGCTTTGCATACCGTGCTGCCCAACCCCTCTCCCGCTTTCCGGGAGCGCGTGATCAATCTTTCGGCTATTGCTACCCGGTTGGTAGTAATGACGCAGCACTCAGCATCGCTGCTGCAGCAGGAATATGGTATTGCTGCACACAAGATTGCCGTGATCGCTCATGGAACGCATTACTTCAGCCTGGACGATAAAGAAACCCTGAAGAAAAAATACCAGCTATCAGGCCGCACGGTGTTGAGCACGTTCGGACTGATCAGCCGCAACAAGAGCATTGAAACTACCTTGCAGGCGCTGCCGGAAGTAGTAAAAAAATATCCCCAAACTACTTTCCTGGTGCTGGGCCGCACGCATCCCGGCGTGGTGGCGCATGAAGGAGAATCGTACCGGCAGGAACTGGAAGCCATGGTGGAACGGTTGGGTTTGCAGGAGCATGTGCGGTTTGTGAACCGTTATCTCCCGTTGACAGAGTTGCTGGAATATCTGCGCCTGTCAGACATCTATTTGTTTACCTCCCGCGATCCGCACCAGGCAGTAAGCGGCACCTTTGCTTATGCATTGAGCGCCGGTTGCGCCATCGTATCCACTCCTATACCACATGCGCGGGAAATTCTTGCCAACGGCAGTGGTCTGCTGTTCGACTTCGGCGATTCAGCAGCACTCAGCCGCCAGATACTGCGTTACCTGGATGATCCGCAGTTCCGTCAGACATTGGGTGAAAAAGCTTTGCATACCATTGCCGGTACCGCATGGGACAATGTTGCCATTGCCTGGATGAACCTGTTGCAGGAACTCTGCGGCAATGAACTGAAGCCCGAATACCGCTTACCGGCATTGAACACGGCGCACCTCGAAAAGATGACGGACGGTGCAGGCATGATCCAGTTTGCCCATCTCTCCGAGCCAGCTATTGCGTCAGGCTACACGCTTGATGATAATGCCAGGGCGCTCATTGCATCACTGATGGTGTACCAGCATACCGGCAATGAAAAAATGCTGGAACTGGCAGGCAGGTATCTCAATTTCATACACAATTGTCATTTGCCCGACGGCAGTTTCAACAATTATGTAAATGAAGACGGTTCTTTCAGCGAGCGGAACCACTACGAAAACCTGGCCGACAGCAACGGACGCGCCATATGGGCATTGGGTTACCTGATCAGTATGCAGGACAGTTTGCCGGAGTGGATGAGTGAAAGGGCCAACTGGCTGCTGACCTATGCCATACCGAGGTTACAGTTCCTGGAATCACCGCGCGCCATAGCTTTTGCCCTGAAAGGTTTGTGTTATTACCGGAAAGCAAGGCCGCACTACAACCTGTTCTGGTTGTGCGAAACGCTGGCTGAAAAACTGGTAAGCCTCTACAAAACCTACAGCGACCGGCACTGGAAATGGTTTGAACCTTATCTGACTTATGCCAATAGTGTAATGCCCGAAGCATTGCTGATGCTGTACCAGCTCACCGGCCGGCTGACCTATAAAGAAATTGCCAAAGAAAGCTTCGACTTCCTGTTGTCGTGCACCTTCCAGGGCAACCGCATGAAGGTTATTTCCAACAAAGGCTGGTTGCATAAAGGCCGACAAGCGGAACAATACGGTGAACAACCGATTGACGTAGCCTATACCGTACTGGCGCTGGACCGCTTCTATAAAGTATTTGGAAACGAATTGTATGTGGTAAGGCTGCGGCAGGCAGTGAACTGGTTCCTGGGCGATAATCACCTGCACCAGGTAATGTACAACGCGGCCACCGGCGGTTGTTTCGATGGCCTGGAAGAAAAGAATGTGAACCTGAACCAGGGAGCGGAATCAACTGTTTGCTGGCTGATGACGCAGGTAACGGCAGCACCGTATTTCCATACAGCATCTCAACATGAAACAGTCGCCAACGTATATAAACATACGGCAAAAGTATTGCCATTGCATCAAACAAAAACCGACAAGGTGGAAAGCATGTCACTGCATGCTTCGAAAGAGGAAAAAATTTATTAACGATTTACTGCAGTCATGCGGTTACTTTCAACGGCCCTGCTTTTGCGGGGCCGGTTGTTTTTATACAGCGTACGTACTCGCCCTTCCATTTAAATTCATCCTGTTTGATTTTCCACTTACCACATTGAGTAAGGTGAAGGCCATATCGCCACTATAATATACAATACCAAAGTACCACGACAGCAATGTACCGGCAATGACCAGGAATTTGGGAACATTCAAATGTTTGTGCACTATGAGCGCATATAATTCGCGGATCACATAAAGCAATACAATCACTATATACAGGCCGGTAGCCAATGGTAAGCGCCCATTTACTTTTTACATAAATAAAATCCCCTTCTATAAACCAGTTGAAATTGGCCGGCCCGCTCAAATGCCAGTACAACAGTGGATAAATAGTGGCATAATAAATGGTAATTTTATTTTTTGCGAAATGATATGTAGGGCGCATTATATAAACGCTACCAGTATTGCCGGTATTTTTTCTTTCGCCTTACAGTAAAATCTTTACGCACAAAAAATTTCACCAGCAGCAGGCCCGCAATAAATCCACCGATATGAGCGGCATAGGCAACGCCGCCTGCCTCCTGTCCGCCCAACGCGCCAAGCCCGTTGATCACCTGGAATACAAACCAAAGCCCCACTGCTATAAAAGCCGGCAAGGAAATCAGTCCGAAGAATGTCCACACGTGTACCGCACGCGAAGGATGCATCAGCATATATCCGCCCAACACACCCGATATGGCGCCTGATGCGCCAAGACTGGGTATAAGTGTATCCTGGCCAAAGAAAACCGTACTGAACACATGCGCCAGTCCGGCCAGTATGCCGCACAACAAATAAAAGAAGAGATAGCGGCCATGCCCCATCTCATCTTCGAGGTTATCGCCAAAGATCCAGAGAAACAGCATATTCCCGGCAATATGCGCCACTCCGCCATGCATGAACATGGAAGTGAGCAGGGTCAGGTATACCGGTATGGCAGTGGGTTGCAATCCGGGCAGCTCCAGCCACTGGCCGGTCAACGGGTCGAGCTGCATGCGGGATTTGGTAATGATATCACTGCCCGTAAGAATTTCTTCCGGCACTGTGGCGTAGGCAAACAGTACGTTCATATTCCTTCCGAAATCCTGCCAGAAAATATACACGAGCACGTTCAATGCTATCAACAGGTAGTTGATATAGGGTGTTGTCCGCCTGTCGCGGTTATCGTCGCCTACAGGAAGTAGCATGCGTTTTTTGTTTGGTATGCAAATGCTGTTCCGGCAGTAAATTTAGGGTTTTGGATTGTTATATGGTGTGGTGGAGGAGGGGCAGCACGGGTGCGTGAAATATGGCAGTTCGAGATTAATGTGTTTAGGTCATACAACACCGTTATAACCCGTCCCGCAAGCTTCTTTGGAGGCGTTTGCTATGCCCGTGCTTTATAGGCTCACCTGCCACCTATTTAGTTCACCGTCGCTGGTCAGGCGTTCGTTATGTCCTGAATTTTATATGCCCTGCAACCGCCATCTTACGCGCTCCTGAACAGAGTAACCAATGCCCGTGTAGCCTTCAGCTTTTTCGTCTAACCGCTGCCCTACGCACTCATTCCGCCGTGCAGCCCCGGTTTGTGCATCACCAACCGGTCCTTAACTTTAATGAAACCTTTTTGTATGAAACAACTTTTTGCCATCGCTTTTCTTTGTTTGTCCTGCACATCGTTTGCTCAAACCGATAGTACCATCGTTCAGTTCCTCAACCCCTCCACGGTAGCAAAGCCCAACGGTTATTCACATGCGGCCGTGATTGACCTGGGCACCTGCACCATGGTGATCCTGTCCGGCCAGGTAGCCCTGGACCAGCAAGGCAATCTCGTGGGCAAGGGCGATATGGAAAAACAGGCCGAACAGGTGTTTCGCAATATCAAAGCCATTGCCGAAGCAGCCGGTGGTTCCATGGACCATGTGGTAAAACTGAACTTCCTGGTAACAGATGTTGCGCACATTCAGGCCATCCGGCGCGTACGCGACCGGTTTATCAACACCAAAACACCCCCTGCCAGCACGTTGGCGCAGGTTAGCAGGCTTTTCAGAGACGATATCCTCATAGAAATTGAGGCTACACTGGTGATCCCCCGAAAGTGAACAACGCTATTCATTTCCTGATCATAACACTTTATAAAAATCAACTATTTATAAATCAGAAAGGGCAGTTTTGTCTATATATTTAAGGGTTTTGAATACTTCAACCGCTCAGAAAACGTTATATCCCAGGTAATAAATCCAAAATCCTGTCAAAAATGAAAAGCGCCCTAACCCTTATCGCCTGTAGTTGCATTGCTACTACAGTCTTTTCCCAGCAGTACACCGGTTACGTGTACGACAATTATGCCGGTACGCAAAGTGTCGTGTACAATCCCGCCCTGGTAGCCGGAAGCAAGTACAAGGTAGACATCAACCTGGCGTCTGCCAGTTTTCTGGCGGGCAATAATGCCTGGGAGCTGGACAAGAAAAAGATGTTTCGCTTCGACCTCTCGGGATTGCGCGAGGGTACACATTACTTCAAATCTGCCAATACCGATAACAAGAAGCTGTGGATGAATACCGACATCATGGGACCTTCATTCATGCTATCTATAGGCGCCAAAAACGGTATTGCGCTCACTACGCGCCTGCGTACTGTTGCCAATGAATATAATCTCAGCAACAACACGTTTCAGTTCTTCAACAGCGATGGGGGACTTTTCGATACAGACATCCACGAAGAAAATGTGCAGTTAAAAGCACATGCGTTCGCAGAGGCAGGCCTCACTTATGGCAGGATTCTTTACCAGAACGAAACCCATGTACTGAAAGCAGGTATAACGGGCAAGTATATTCTTGGAGCCGGCGCAGGCGCCTTTTATTCAAGGAACATGCTGATCAACATCAACCCGGCAAAGGATTTCAATGCCCTTACCGGCGATGTACACGCAAAATATTCTTCCAACATCGATGCACTGGAAGATGGAAATTTCTCCGACATTTTCAACAATGCCAAAGGCAATGGCGGCTGGGGCGTAGACGTGGGCTTTGTGTACGAATGGCACCCGGCCGGCAGGAAAAAAGATTCTGCCAAAACCCATTGGCTGCAAAATGACCCTACGCCTTACAAACTGCGCATAAGCGCTTCACTCACCGACCTGGGCATGGTACGGTATAAGAACTCGCCGCACGGCAACAGTTACGTGATCAATGCAGCCGGTTACAACACCGATGAGTTCAATAAACCTGATGGTGAAAGTTTTGATGATTATTTCAACCGGCTTGAGACCATGGGCATTCTCACACCCGAGGCGTGGGAAGAAAAACTGAAAGTGAAGTTGCCGATGGCCATTCGCGCGGATGTGGATTATCATATTTACAAACCTTTCTTTATTAATGCAGGCGCCGTCATCAATATGATCTCCAAAACTGATCAGTTGAGCGCGCATTATACTACCTCCTTTACGGTTACACCACGTTTTGAAAAGAAATGGTACAGCATTTATTCACCGGTATATTATAACCTGGAACAGGAAAAAATAGCCTGGGGAGCCGGTTTTCGTGTGGGTCCCTTGTTTGTTGGCTCTGCTTCTGTGCTGAGCAATCTCATCAGCAAGGATAATATCAGCGCCATGGACGTGCACGTAGGGCTGCATATCCCCATCTTCAAAGCTTCCAACAAGAAGAAGGAGAAGAAAGAGCAGCAGGCTCAGAAGAAGGAAGAAAAAGAAGAAAAGAAAAAAGAAGAAGAGAAAGAAGACGCAGATGCGAAGTCTGTTAAAGACACCGACGGTGATGGTGTAACCGATGATAAAGATGAATGTCCGGATGTAGCTGGCGAAATTGCGCTGATCGGTTGCCCCGACAAGGATGGCGACGGTGTGGCCGATCACAAAGACCGGTGTCCCGATATAGCCGGTTCTGTTAAATATGACGGCTGTCCCGTACCGGATACAGACGGTGATGGAGTGAATGATGAAGTGGACAATTGTCCTGACCTGGCCGGCCCTGTAGAATACGGCGGATGCCCTGAACATGTGAAGAGAGAAGTAAAAGACAAAGTGCTGTCTGCAGCACGCAGAATACACTTCGTAACCGGACAGGCCACCATCCAGAAGAGCGCCTACCCGCAATTGAACGCAATTGTGAAAATTCTGAAGTCTGATCCGAACCTGCGCCTGTCTATCGATGGACATACAGACAATGTGGGCAGCGATGCGTTCAATGATGCCCTGTCTGTTCGCCGCGCCCAGGCTGTAAAAACGTACCTCATGAGTAAGGGTATTGCCGAATACCGTCTCTCGGCCCAGGGCTTTGGCAGTTCAATGCCGATAGATGACAACAGGACCATTGCAGGCCGTGCGAAGAACCGGCGCGTGGAAATGTATCTCGGCTATCAATAAGAAGTTATAAAAGTTAAATGGCTGAATTGTTTGAACGTATTCTCAAATAATTCAGCCATTTTTCATTTCCTGCCTGCTGTTTTCCTATTACTTCGCAGCAAGATCAAACTTGCGGAAGATGTTGTTGACGCTGGACTGGATCTCTTTCTTCGTCACATTCCTGCTGTTCACTTCGTCGGTGGTCCAGCCCTGCCAGATGGTTTTATCGGTACGGGCGTCCATCATGGTGATGGTAAGCGTGCCTTCTCTTACCGACACCGTATTGTTGTCGTAGCCCAGGAAACGGGAAGGATAATAAATCCGGCCAAACCGCCTGGTATACGGATTATAAAATACCCGGCTGAAGGGTTGTGAATACACCGGATTGCTGGTTTCGCGGGTAGTTTTTTCCACCAGCATATCATAGCTGATCAGCACATCGGGTTTGCTGGTGTTCAGCACCCACCCTTCTTTTTGCAGTTTGGCGTTGACCGCTTCCTGTACATGTTTTTTTAACAAATCGTTTTTCGGACGGTCTTTCCCCTCACTGCTTTTCGTTTCCACCCATGCATAGGTCCGGTACCGGCTGAAATCGGCCGTGTCGTCCTTTTCCACGTAAGCCGGTGCGGCGCAACCCACCACCAGCAATACAGGCAGCACCAGGACCAGTAACCCCTTTAGCGTTTTCATAACATATCATTTAAAATGTTGAATAAATGGAATAACCCTCAATAACTAATAAACGTTAGTTATCAAAAATCCCTTTGTAAGAAAATGTGAAGAATTCCGGGAACGAAGCGGCGGGGGGCAACCGTGGAAAATACCGGGCGCCGGGCATGTTGAATGATGATAAGCGACAACGAGGTGTGCTTGCATGAAAAATATTCGCAGATGGGCCGGGAGACAGATGGGTACCTGTCAAATTGATGTAAAAAAAAGCAGCCCCGTGTACGCGGGGCCGCTTCAATTCACATGAGAAAACGAAAGAACTAATCTACATGCCTAAAAATTTGGGTGCTGTTTTGATTGCTGCCTCTTGTCTCTCTCACACAGCACCACAGACAGAGGGTACTCGTATATTTCGTTCACCGGTATTTTATCCAAATACATACCAGCCTCTGGCCGCAATGCCTGCGCTTTACCCTCTACAGGCAAGACCAGGAGATGTGGGGACGTGTGAAAAAAATTGCTCATTATTACAGCTTACGGAAAAGGCAACATGCACGGGTTCTGAAGATGCAAGGCGTTCCTGTTCCTTTGATATCGGACCAAAAAAAGGCAGCTCCGAAGAATCGGAGCTGCGGTGTCACATGAGAAAATTTACAACAGCAATCTGCGTCACATTTCCAGGAAGATTGCTGTGCGAGTGTTGATTTCCTGGAAAAGAGTTTCTAATAATTTTAATAACCCGTTGCTTATAACAGGTACGGTACTGGTAACGATATTACCAGTGCGTTATTACAGTTAAATTATAATCGCTTGAAAAAGATATGGACTGAAATCAACTGGTAGTGCCGGAACCGGCCGCTTCTTCAATTTACTTTCCAGTGCAGTTCTTGGCATGAACTGATGTACTGGCAAGCGTCCGCAATTTATTCAGGATAGATGAAACATTCAAGAATTGTTTTCTCATGACTTTTGTTTTTTTGGCTATGAAGGTGGTAAAGTGCAATAAAAAGTTGCGCTGAATATTGCACCAATGCGAATATCCTAAAAAATTATCTAATTACCCACAACAATAATCCCTGAAAACGACCGCTTGCAAAATAGATGCGTCACATGATAAGTATGAAATCTGCGCTCATGCATGCCTGGCTTCGCATCACGCTCATGGTAAATGGTGATTTTCGCAAATGGTACAAACATGTTGCAGTTGAAAGAAAATCAATAGTAAAAATATTTTAATAGCTGCTAAGCCCGCAATGCGGCTATAAAGAAACTTATTTTGGCGTGCAGGTCTTCGGGCCGGAAAGGTTTATGGATGAAATCTGTAAATCCTTTTTGCAACAGGTCTGCCTGCATGTTGTCGTACACAGCCGCCGTAAAGGCCACTACGGGGATCGTGGCGTTCATTTTCCGAATTTCCTTCAGGGCTGCTTCACCGTCCATTTCGGGCATCTCAAGGTCAATCAGCAAGAGGTCGAAATGGCTTTTCTTGAATAGTTCTACAGCTTCGCGGCCATTGGTGGCTTCGGCCACCGACACGCCCCATTTGGTAAGGAATCGCCGGGCAATAGACAGGTTCACCGGGTTGTCTTCAGCCACCAATATGCGTACGCCTTCCAGCGATTCAAGATGCTTGATATTGTCTTCGTTGATGTACCGCTTCCGGTCGATGTTGATCTTCAGCTCCACTGTGAAGTGAAAAGCACTGCCCTTCCCTTCTTCGCTTTCGAGCAGCAGGTCGCTGTTGAACTTGTTGACGATTTTTTTGGTGATGGCCAGCCCCAGGCCGGTGCCGCCGTATTTACGCGTGGTATTTACATCGGCCTGTGTAAAGCTTTCAAATATTTCTTTGTGTTTGTTGCGGGGAATGCCAATGCCAGTGTCCATCACAATAAACTGCAGCGTGGCCATGGCGCTGGATGAAAACAGTTTGCGCACTGCCAGCGTAATGCTTCCTTCGTGCGTAAACTTCACGGCGTTGGAAAGCAGGTTGCTCAATACCTGGTTCAGCCTTGTTTCGTCGGTAATGAACTCCATGTCGAGCCGCTCATCGATATCGGTCCTGAATTCCAGTCCTTTTGCTTTTGCCTGCACGGCAAACTGGGTAGCTACCTGCTGCAAAAATTCTTTCATGTTCACAGGCGCTTCTGCCAGTTCCAGTTTACCTGCTTCAATTTTGTTGTAATCCAGGATATCGTTGATGAGCATCATCATGTGCTCCGAGGAGAATTTCAGAATATCCAGCTGCGCCTTCTGCGCCGGTAAATGTTCTTCCTGCAGCAGCAGGTTGGACGCGCCGATAATGCCATTCAACGGCGTGCGCAGTTCATGGCTCATGTTACTCAGGAAACGCGATTTGGCGCGCGCTGCGGCTTCGGCCTTTTCCTTTGCCTTCATCAGCTCAAACTCCGCCATCTTTACGTTAGACACATCGAGGATACTGATCTTCGTATAAGGAACATCTTTATAGGCAAAGGGCACCACGCTCACAAAACCGTAAATCACCCTGCCCGATTTGGAAGTAAAACTGAGTTCGCCCTGCCAGTTGCGGAATTCGTCGCCGTCGGCACCGTCAACCGATTTGAATATTTTCACCTGGTCTTCATCAAACCATTGTTCCAGTTGCGTGCCTTCTATTTCGCGCTTTTCACTGAGGTCAAACAGTTCGAGGGCGCGCTGGTTGCAACTGGCAATGATATTGGATTGGCGGAACACGATAAACACACCGTCGAGCGAAGTATTGAAGATGGTATCACCGAATTTTTTTTCCTGCAGAATGGCCACTTCATTGTCTTTGTTCACCCGCAAAATGGCATAGGAGAAAATGATGGTCATGGCGAGTGAGATCACCAGGTTGCTGCTGTACAGCGTATTGTACAATGCGGCGTTGATGTTCTGTATGTTGTTTTCATAGGGAATGTACTTCAAACAAATAAATGAGGAGCCCACTGTGATGGCATATACAATCAGCAGCTCCCAGAAATTGCGGCGCAGGCTTACCACGAACGTGAGTACCAGGAAGTAGGGAAAATACAGCAGGTATTCCCCTGCCCGCGATCCCTCAATGTAACTGATGATGACGAGATACAGGTTTACATTCACAACGGCAAGAATGCGCCCTGCCAGCAAACGCTTTCTTGAACCGAGATAAAATGCCAGCAGGAAAAAATAGGCGCTCGTAATGTTTACCAGCGCGCTGATATACAGCTTATGGTAGAAGTAAGATATGACGGAGAGAAAATTAACCAGCAGCGCGAGAATGGTAAACTGGTTAAACCGTATGATCTTTTTCCGTTGATCGCGGGAAATGCCTTCTTCCAAACCTGAATACACAATCTCCCGATAAATAGACCACACGAGATATAATAATTTCTCCTTCATAGAGTTATTGGATCATAGGCAGTGAAATAAAACGTTCGCAGTAATACCCTTTAAAAACGAAAAAACCGCCATTCTATTTTCCTATGGAGCCGAATAGTTTTTCTAAGAAGTTCATTTTCAATGAAAAAATTGATAGTGACTATCTCTACGGTCTGTACGCAGACGATTATGTGTACATCGAGGAAGTGTTTGCTACCACATTGCAGCACTTCGATGCCGACTTTGAAAGGCTGAAAGCGGCCTGGGAAGAAGGAAACCTGCACGACCTCAAAAAGGCGGCGCACAAGCTGAAACCCACTTTTGGTTTTGCCGGACTGACAGCAGTACAGGAACAATTGAAACAGTTCGAGGATTTATGTCAAAATTCTACCTCAACAGCGCAATTAAAATCTGATTATACACGAATAGTAACTACATTAGCCGAAAGTAAAGACCTTATAGCATCTGAATACCAAAAACTGAAAGTTTTCAACGCTAACCCCTTATGAGCTGGAGTTGTGTCATTGTTGAGGACCTGCAGGTGGCCGCAGATTACCTGGCCAAATGCTGTGAAAAATCAGGACAGGTAGAAGTGAAGGCGCATTTTACCAACGTGGCAGAAGCACTGGAATACCTGAACAAGCATTCGGTAGATATTTTATTTCTTGATGTGGAAATGCCGGGCGCTTCAGGATTTGAACTGCTTGACCAACTGGCCTATTTTCCCAAAGTATTTCTCACTACCAGCAAATCAGAATATGCGTACGACGCATTTGAGTACAACGTAACGGACTTTCTCAAAAAACCCTTCACCTTCCAACGCTTCCAGGAAGCCCTGAACAAACTCACGCAGAGCGGAGGCGATAACAATATCAGCAGCACGGCTGCCGATCACATTTTTATCAAAAGCGATGGCAAACTGGTGCGATTGAACAACGATGATATTTTATTTATCGAAAGCATGGGCGACTATGTAAAATTCGTTACGCCCGACAAGAAGTACATTACGCACAATACCATCAAGAACCTGGAGGAAAAAGTAAACCGGCAATTCTTTATCAAAGTGCACCGGTCGTACATCATCAACATCACCAAGATCGATGACATCCGCGAGAACGACCTGTATATCAAGGGCCACGAAATACCCGTGAGCAAGGCCCATAAGCAGGACGTGCTTAAACGGCTCAATATTCTCTGATCGTTCATCGTCATTTCCCGCATTTTCGTCGCCAATTGGCCCCCAAACGACTAATAAATTTCCTTTGCGGCCGGTTGTTTACCACCTTTGTATTGTTAACCCGCTAAACCCTAAAGCGTAGAAAAGGAAAGAGAAAGAGAAAATTTACCGTAACGCCTAAACCCTCTCTTTTCTCTTTTAGGAAACCGATAACAGCAGGGTGCCAGCCAAAACGAACCTTATATATATCCCTTAGCACCTGCGCTGGTTTCCGTAAGTTCTTGAAAAAATAATGAGTTACTTAATCCGTACTCTATACCTTATTAATTGTGACGGTTACACTGAAAAGCCCAAATCCTCCCAGGAGGAGCATCTGAAATCCGTTCGCTATGAAAACATGAGTATTTGTCATTCCTCCAGCCTTACTCATAACATGCATAGGATTTCATTTTACCGACTGCCGGACCTATTACTACAGGTCCGGTTTTTTTTTGCATTGCAGTACTGGTTTGGGTACCGAGGTTCCCGATTAGCAGCACACCAACCCGACCATAGTGCAATTATCGCATGATTTTACGCCGTATACCTTCATGAAGATTTACAAATACCAGTACACCCCCATCCGCTTGACGGACAAAACCGTTCATTCATCGACATAAGGTTTTCATTGATCGAAAAAACTGGCAAATGAACAAATTATAAACAAACTTTAAGTATTACTCATAGGCAACATAGTGAGTTTCACAATATACCAAAATCCATACAGGCGTCACGGAGCCTATCCTGAGAAAACCCCTGATCCTTGATCCGCTGAAAAAACCCGTACCATCTCCTCGGAGAAAAACCGGAGCAATCTGAGCCCTATAGATGAATTGAAGGTGATTTACCCCTAAGTAAGAAAGTATTCAGGAGCTGCCCCGTGAGGCAGCTTTTTTACGTCAACCCTATCTCATAGTGCATCTCCGGAATCTCTACGTCATCAAACCCTTTTTTCATTAAGCGTTCGCGGAATTGTTGCTGAACTGCGTATTCTCCGTGCACCAGGAATAAACGACGCACCTGTCGCACATCCTGGCAGGCGAGGAATTGGGAAAGGTCTTCATAGTCCCCATGCGCGCTCATGCTGCGAATGGCGCCAATGGTGGCATGTACTTCATGCAGGATACCGAAAATGGAAACTTCTTTCTTGCCGGCCAACAGCCGCCCGCCGAGCGAATCGGGTTCGCAGTAACCGGTCATGAGAATGGTATTGCGGCTGTTTTCGATATTGTTGCTGATATGATGCTTTACGCGGCCGGCTTCCGCCATACCACTGGCAGAAATGATCACGCAGGGACCATTGCGAAAGTTGAGCATCTTCGATTCATCCACCGACTTGATAAATTTCAACCCTTTGAATGAAAAAGGATCGGAGTCGGTTTCCAATATCTTTTGAATCCTCCGGTTGAAGTACTGCGGATAGCGTTTAATCAACGCCGTTGCTTCCATACTCAACGGACTGTCTACAAAATAATCCAGGTCGGGCAGGCGCCTTTCCAGTTCGAGCTGATTCAGGGCATATAACAATTCCTGCGTGCGCCCTACGCTGAAGGCCGGCATAATGAGTTTGCCTTTCTTTTGCAGGCAGGTTTCTTCAATCCACTTCAACAGCAAATCCGGTGTGGTAACATTCAGTTCATGCAGGCTGTTACCATAGGTAGACTCAAGAATGATGTAATCCGCCTGCGGGAAATGGGCGGGCGAACGCAATATGGCATCGCGGTAGCGGCCTACATCACCGCTGAAGGTGAGTTGTACTTCCCTGCCGTTCTCCTTAATGCGAAGGTGCACAGCAGCACTGCCTATAATGTGACCGGCATCGGTAAACAGCACCTGCACTTGCTCATCAATAGTATGCCATTGATCGTATTCCACTTCATGGAACAAAGGAAAGCTGGCTTCTGCATCTTCGGCAGTATACAGCGGCCGCAAATAGGGCTGGCCTTCGGCCGCACGCTTCTTGTTGGCATATTTGATATCATCTTCCTGTATGGCCGCTGAATCTTCCAGCAGTATTTGCGTAAGGTCGCGGGTGGCAGGGGTGCAATAAATTTTTCCGTTGAAGCCGTCTTTCACCAGTTTGGGAATAAGACCGCTATGGTCTATATGCGCATGCGACAGGATAAGACAACTGACTTCCGCCGGGTCGAAGCCCCATGTCCTGTTCAGCGCATCAGTGTCTTTGCCCATGCCCTGGAACATGCCGCAATCGAGCAGGTATTTCTTTCCGTTCTTTAAGGTAAGCAGGTGTTTGGACCCGGTTACCGTGCGTGCCGCACCGTGAAAGGCTATTTTCATATGTATTCGCGTATCGTTACGGGTTAGTTGATTGCAGGCAGAATGGGGTAATTGTTACCCGGTAACCTGGCAATCGCACAACAATATAAGTAGGTAATCGGTAACCAGCAACACAATATTCCCACCTGGTGGTATGCAGTTATTCCCACTATGTGGTATTCTTTACCAGTGGTAAACACATTACCTTCCAGCGCTGATCAAATACGAGGCAGGTCCTCATTACCTTAAAAACTTATCTATGGCAACGAAAAAGAAAATTGCCCGCAAGGGTAGTAAAAAACCGGCTGCACGGCCTGCAGCCCAAAAGAGCAAGGGCAAAAAAGCGGTTGGCCGCAAAGCCGCCGGCAAAAAACGGGCGGCGCCCATACCGATCAAAACTACCACAGTGATTTATGTAGATTCCTGCGCCTTCTTTCCGCTGGAAAGCAGCAGTGGTTGGCTGGATGGCGCCCAGGAGGGCCGCTGCACCACCACACCACGCCACTCCTTACTGGCGCCTTTACCATTGCCGGTAAAAGCTACCATCCATTCCATCACTGTTTATTACATGAATACTACCCAGGAGTATATGCAGGCGTCCATTTTGAGAAAAAGCATTGACCACCATTGCAACACTGATGAATATGCGGTGTCGCTGGAAGCGCTACCACCTGCCACACTGCCGCCAGACAATTTTGTAGCCAAAGTAATTGACCATTTTGCAGACGGTGGTGTGGTAATGGACAAATATCTCTATTTCATAGAAGTGGGTAACACCATCAACGATGGGTTGGCAGGTGTAAGAAAAGTGAGAGGCATGCGGATTGAATATTCATTGCCCACTGTAAAATAAACACCTTCAGATGATTGTTGAATGGTTAGCTTGTTGAACCGGCAGTAACAGCTCATCAGGCTAACCATTCAACTTTTATAACACTTCTACCTGGTTTCTCAGCAGATCATCAAAATCTTCACGCTTGCGGATGAGGTGCGCCTTGCCGTCTATTACCAGCACTTCGGCCGGACGAAACCGGCTGTTGTAATTGGAGGCCATTTCATACCCGTAAGCGCCGGCATTGCGAAACACGAGGTAATCGCCTTCGCGTATCTCGGGCAGGTGGCGGTCTTCGGCAAAAGTGTCGGTTTCGCAGATATTACCCGCAACAGTATATTTTTTTAACGGGCCGTGGGGGTTGGAAATATTTTCAATGATGTGATAAGCGCCGTAAAACATCGGGCGGATGAAATGGTTCAGCCCGGTATCCACGCCGGCAAAGGTGGTAGACGCAGTGGGCTTCAACACATTGACGGTTGTCACCAGGTAGCCGCATTCGCTCACCAGGAATTTGCCCGGTTCAAACCATACCTGCAAATGGCGCCCTGTTTTTTGTTCAAAGTCAGCAAAAGCCTTTGCCACCGTTTGCCCGGTAGCATTGATGTCGCTACCCTTTTCACCGGGTTTATAAGGCACTTTAAAGCCTCCGCCCAGGTCGAGAAACTGTACGTTTGGGAAACGGTCAACCAGGCCGAGCAGCACTTCTATGCCTTTGGCCAGCGCCACATCTTCAATTTCACTGCCGGTATGAATATGCAGTCCGTGTATCAACAACCCGGTACGCTTTACCAGCGCCAGTACTTCGTCTACCTGCTCCAGCGGAATGCCGAATTTGCTTTTGTCGTGCCCGGTGGATATTTTGATATTGCCGCCGCTCATGATGTTCGGCCGCAGGCGGATACCCACCGGATAGGTATGACCGAATTTTTTGGCGAATTTTTCCAGGTTCGACAGGCTGTCGATATTGATATGCACGCCCAGTTGCCGGGCCGCTTCAATTTCAGTAAAAGAAATATTGTTGGAGGTGTACAGAATGCGCTTTGGTTCAAAGCCTGCGCGGATGGCCATGATCACTTCATTGATGGAACTGCAGTCTACATCGCAGCCCAGACTTTTGATATACCGCAGGATGTTGATGTTGGTAAGCGCTTTGGATGCATAAAAAAAACGAACATCGGCAGCTGCAAAAGCGGCCTTGAGCTTTGTGTACTGCTCTTTAATTTTTTCTGCGTGATAAACATATACGGGCGTGCCGTACTCCTGTGCAATGGTTGTAAGTAATTCCCCGGGAATTTGTTGAGACATAAATGCGAATATAGTAAGAACCGTGCAACGCTTTATTGCTCTTCTCTTGATTCCTGTTCATCATTGTTCTCGTCCTGATTGTCTTCTTCGCTGGGACGAGCTTCTTCAATCAGTTCGCCATCTTCGCGCACGGCAAAACCGGTAGTAGGTTCTTCTGTGTCGTTGTCCTGCCCTGTATCACCGGCATCACCGGCATCACCGGTTTCTTCAGCAGGTGGTTCTTCCAGCAATTCAGTGTTCAAGTCGGCAGTGGGCGCGCTTTCGGGATCGGCAGGCGCTTCGCTGTTAACAATGGTAGGATTGACAATTGATTCGTCAAACACTTCCTTCAGCTTGGGCAGGTCATCGGGCGAATTGATGCCGAAGTAATCCATAAAGCTTTTGGAAGTGCCGTATACCAGCGGATGGCCGGGCATGTTTTCGTTTCGGCCAACAATTGCAATCAGGTCCTTTTCCAGCAGCTTCTGAATGGCGTAGTCGCTGCTCACACCGCGAATAGCTTCAATTTCCGCTTTGGTCACCGGCTGCTTGTAGGCAATAATGGCCAGGGTTTCCATGGCCGCGGTAGACAGGCGTTTGAGGAATTTTTCACCATTCAGCTGCGCAACGGTTTTATGGTATTCTTTTTTGGTAAGGAATTGCCAGCCGCCACCGCTCTGCCGCACACAGAAAGGATAGAATTCGGCATTATACTTCTCTACTATTCCTTCCATGGCAGACTCTACCTGCTCCAGCGTGACCTTGTCTTCCATAAAGCCAAAGGCGTTATTGATAAGATCGGTCAGTTCCAGGGTAGTCAATGGCCTGTCGCTGGCAAACACCAAAGCTTCTATGTGCGGTATGAGATTGCTAATTTCCATTGTTGTTGTGCGGATTGGCGAATTGCAAATGTGCGAATTAAAAACAAAAAGCCATAATAATTCAGCACATCAATTTTTCACGTGTTTCCATCAACCCTGTAGCGCTGCTGCACCGCTAACAATTTCAGTCAATTCGGTAGTAATAGCCGCCTGACGTGCCCGGTTGTAAGAAATTTTGAGGTTGCGCAACAATTCGTTAGCGTTTTCGGTGGCCTTGTCCATGGCAGTCATCCGGGCGCCGTGCTCAGAAGCGTGCGCATCAAGCACTGCCTTGAACAGTTGCGTGTTCAGGATTTTGGGCATCAGCTCGGCCACCAGTTGTTCTTTGGCAGGTTCAAAAATGAAATCGCTTTGTTTGGCGCCTTCTTTTTTCTGCACTTTGGGGATAGGCAGGAAGCGCTCAGTTACAAAACGCTGTACAGCGGCATTGCGGAACTCGCTGTACACAATCTCCACCACATCAAATTCCTTTGCCTCGAACGCTTTAACGGCTGCCTGGGCGCAGGCCTGCACGTTTTCGAAGGTGAGGTTAAGGAAGATATCTTTATAAGTGGCATCAGTATTGAACTTATTCTTGCTGAAATGTTCATATCCCTTTTTGCCAATGGCCCAGATGGTCACATTGCCTTTGGCATGCTGGGCAGCATATTGCTCGCGAATGGTTGATTTGGCCAGTTTGATCACGTTGCTGTTATACGCGCCGCACAGACCGCGGTCGCTGGTGATCACAATCAACAGCACTCTTTCCACCGGTCTTTCAACCGCCAGGTTCATCCCTATTTCGCCTTCAGAACTGCTCACGATATTGCTCAGCACTTCCTGCAGTTTACGGGCATAGGGACGCATCTGCACAATGGCATCCTGTGCCTTTCTCAATTTGGCAGCGCTCACCATTTTCATTGCCTTGGTAATCTGCTGCGTATTCTGAACCGATTTGATGCGGTTACGAACTTCTTTTAACTGGCCGGCCATGTTGTTTTAGTGTTTAATGCTTCTTGCTGAAGGGCAAATGCTGCGCAAACTGCTGCAACACTCTCCCTAATCATTTATAAATCAACGTGTTAATAATTCCTCTTTACGTTGAAAATGAAATCGGCCGCAAAGGTAGCGCAAAGCGCTCATAATTCAATTAGGCTGTGGAAAAAAGCGGGATAGGCCTCTCCCGCTAACCTTTTTGTATTCTATAAATTATTCCCCACTTTTGCCTTTCCATATGACAAAGAAAGACGAAGAGCCTATTATCCTGGTTACCAACGACGACGGTATTACAGCACCTGGTATTCGCAACCTGGTGGAAGCAGTGAAAGACCTGGGTAAGATTGTGGTAGTGGCGCCAGACAAGCCCCAGTCCGGTATGGGCCATGCCATCACTATTGGCCAGCCGCTACGGCTTACCTCCATCAATGTATTTGGCGATATTGAAGCCTGGCAATGCTCCGGTACCCCGGTTGACTGTGTAAAACTGGCCGTAGATAAAATCTTGCACCGTAAACCCGATCTCTGCCTGAGTGGTATCAACCACGGCGCCAATCATTCCATCAACGTTATTTATTCCGGCACCATGTCGGCCGCCGTGGAAGCTGCCATTGAAAGTATTCCTTCTGTAGGATTTTCCTTGCTGGATTATAGCATAGAAGCCGATTTTACTGCAGCACGCAAGTATGCCCGCATCATCGTGCAGCACATGCTGAAGAATACGCTGGACAAACATACCATCCTGAACGTAAACTTCCCTGCTGTAAGCGACGAACTCATCAAAGGCATCCGCATCTGCCGGCAGGCCTATGCGAAGTATGAGGAAGATTTTATAGAACGCAATGATCCCTCGGGCCGCAAGTATTACTGGCTTACCGGTGAATTTGTAAACTTCGATAAGGGAACCGACACAGATGTATGGGCGCTGGAAAATAATTACGTAAGTGTAGTGCCCGTGCAATTTGACCTGACCAATTACGTTCTTAAGGAGAAACTCGAAAAAACCTGGAAACTGTAATGTTCAAAAAAGATAATCTCCGTTTTGGCATAATGCTGGGATTTGTTGCCCCTCTGCTCAGCCTGGTGATTTACTATTTTGTTCGGTTTTCACAGTTTTCAGTAGGCGATGTGCTCCGCTTCATGGCGCAGAACAAACCGCAGATTACTGCTGTGGTAGTGCCCTGCCTGGTGCTGAACATTGCGCTGTTCACTTACTACATTAACACGCACCGCGACAAAACTGCAAAAGGGATTTTTGCGATCACGCTCATTTACGCTATAGCGGCGTTGCTGATCAAGCATTTGATTTAAGCTGCAATTTACCGGGTATAATTGCCCTGGCGAATGCTCTATTGCCTGTGCGGCCCGGTTTACATTCCTGCATCATGTTGCCCTGTTTTCATTGATACATGGTTGCGCGCCCCTTACAATCCTCGAGCCACTTCCCCGCCAGTCCCTTCTTCCTTGTTGTGTCTTCGTCTGTTCTTATCTTCGTCCCCATGCGCTATTACATCATCGCCGGAGAGGCGTCAGGAGATTTGCATGGTAGCAACCTGATCCGGGAAATACGCCAACGCGATACAACGGCCGTGGTCCGTTGCTGGGGCGGCGACAGGATGCAGCAGGCAGGCGGCGAACTGGTAAAACATTACCGCGACCTGGCTTTCATGGGCTTCATTGAAGTGGTGAAAAACCTCGGCACCATTCTCAAAAACCTGCGATTTTGCAAGGAAGACATTACACGCTTTCAACCCGATGCGCTCATTCTGATCGACTATCCCGGCTTTAATCTTCGCATTGCCGAATGGGCCAAAGCGCAGGGCCTCAAAGTAATTTATTATATCTCTCCGCAGGTATGGGCCTGGAAAGAAAACCGCGTGAAGAAAATGAAACAGCATATAGACAAAATGCTGGTAATTCTTCCGTTTGAAAAAGAATACTACAAAAACAAATGGCAGTGGGACGTAGAATATGTAGGGCATCCGCTGGTGCAGGTGATCGATGAGTACCAACAGCAGAAAGCTGCATTCCCATCAGACCGGCCCGTGATTGCCCTGTTGCCCGGAAGCAGGAAACAGGAAATACTCAAGAAGCTTCCGGTAATGCTGGAAGTAAGCAAGCATTTTCCTGGCTATGAATTTGTGTTAGCCAGGGCGCCGGGACAGGAAGACACCTTTTACGAATCGCTGCTGCAACCCTACCCCAACGTGCGAGCCGTAAGCGATCAGACCTATGCCTTGTTATCAACAGCTACGGCCGCGCTGGTTACTTCCGGAACGGCTACGCTTGAAACCGCCCTGTTTGGCGTGCCGGAAGTGGTTTGCTATAGAGGCAGCAATATCTCTTACCAGATCGCCAAACGCCTGATCAAGGTAAAATACATTTCGCTGGTAAACCTGATCATGGACAAGCTGGTGGTAAAAGAACTGATCCAGCATGATCTAACGGTGGAGAACCTCCGAAAAGAACTGAACGAATTATTACACAATAACGAAAGAAAAAAACAATTGCAGGCAGATTATGCAGCGCTGAAAGATTTGCTGGGCAAAGGCGGCAAAGCTTCGGCAAGGGCTGCGGAAAGCATTGTGCATTTTTTGAACGCTACAACCTGAATAGCAAGGGAACTGCAGTATCCCCGCCAAATTATTTCCGGAAGAACAGCAATCGCACAAGGATAATGATGATCGCTACCAGGAACATGAACAGCGATATCCGGTTTATGCTATGCATATAGCGCATCCATTGGGTATGCGGCGCATTCGGATCCCGTTTTTTGATATAGAAGTATTCTGCCAGTTGTCTCCAGAAACCCATAAGCCTTGCTTTATTCACTTTCGTGTAAAATTACATACATCAGGTTGAAGTCCCGGACAAGTTTTTCATGGGAAAAAGGCCGTGTAATCTGCACGGGGAAATACCCATAATCCCTCAGCATCCGGCTCAGATGTGCATACCGATTACCGGTCTCAATGGAATATTTGCATCTATCCTTTTTATTTGCATCTTTCCGCGTCCGGCCTGTATTTTCAGGCTCCTAAATTCTCATGTATGAAAAAATTGTTTCTGGTCCTGATGATAGCGCCGGGCCTCTGGATTGCTTCCGGCCATGCACAGGACAAATCCAGGCGAAAGGCTGCTCCCCCTGCCGTTGCGCCTGCACCCGCCACCGATACCGTTAAACCGGTGAAAAGAGCCCCTGGAATTTCCGACAGGTTAAAAGCCAGTCGCAAGATTGATGGTATGTTTACCGTATACCAGGATACCACTACCGGCAGTTTACAATTGTACGTCAGAAAAGATCAGTTGGGCAAGGAATACATTTACCAGAGTTTCTCGCTGAATGGTCCCAACAGTCTTTACCTGAACCAGAGTATGCACCGTTCCACCTTTGTTTTTAAAGTGGAGAAAGTGTTCGACAAACTCGAATTCATTCGTGTGAACACCAATTTCTGGTACAACCCGGAAAACCCGGTAAGCAAGACCGCTCATGTTGACAAACCGGAAGCCGTGATCATTGCCGAAAAAATTAGCGGACTGGATGAAGAAGGTTACCTCGTGAATGCAGATGGTTTGTTCCTCAGCGAAAAACTGGACCCGGTAAAACCCGTGATCCCTCCGGGACCTGCGGCACAAAGCATCTGGAACCTTGGCGGACTGAACCCGTCCAAATCACGCTACCACGAAGTACGTTCCTTTCCCGAGAATACGGACATAATAGTAGACCTTGCGTACGACAACCCGATGCCGTTGGTGAACGGCGGTACTGCCATTGCCGACAACCGGTATGTGCGCGTGCGCATGCAGCACAGCCTGATCCAGATGCCACAAAACGATTACCGCCCGCGCCGCGATGATCCGCGTGTGGGTTATTTTATGGAGCAAGTAAACGATCAGACCTCCATCAGCGCAGTACCCTATAAGGATAAAATTCACCGCTGGCATCTGGTGAAGAAAGACCCGAATGCCGCCATCAGCGAACCGGTTGAGCCGATTGTATGGTGGGTAGAAAATACAACGCCGCATGAGTACCGGCAAATCATTGTAGAAGCTGGTTTAAAGTGGAATGAAGCATTTGAAAAAGCAGGCTTCAAAAATGCGGTGCAAATGAAAATCATGCCCGATGACGCTACGTGGGACCCGGCCGATATCCGCTACAACGTGATCCGTTGGGTATCTTCCGCCAATCCGACCTATGGCGCTATCGGTCCCAGTTTTGTGAATCCCCGCACCGGGCAAATACTGGGCGCTGATATTACCATTGAATGGTTCAGCGGCAGCTTCACGCCCGTATGGGATGAACTGTACAATGATATTACAGGGCACTCGCCGTCCGAACTGCAATTTCCGGGCATGGACAAACAACATTTCGCCCATTGCACACTGGCCAGTGAGTTGAAAGCGCAACTGATGACCGGCATGACGGTACTCGACGCCACCGACGCATCCCCTGAAGCCGTAAAAGAAATGCACAAGCAGTTCCTTACCTATCTCATTATGCATGAAATGGGGCATACGCTGGGACTGAACCACAATATGAAGAGCAGCCAGATGCTGTCGCCCGAGGAAATCAACAATACCGAAATCACCCGTAAGATCGGTTTGATCGGTTCTGTGATGGATTATCCTGCCATCAACGTGGCGGCCGACAGAAGCAAGCAAGGCGACTACTATACTACCAAAGTCGGCCCCTATGATTTATGGGCTATCGAGTATGGTTATACGCCATTTAGTGAAAGTGAAGAAGAAGCAGGGCTGAACAAAATTCTCAGTCGCAGTACCGACCCCAAACTGGCGTTTGGCAACGACGGCGACGATATGCGCTCGCCTGGCAAAGCCATGGACCCGCGCGTGAACGTAAACGATCTTACCAGCGATGCCATTGGGTATGCCGAACAACGCTTCAAGCTGGTGAACATGATCATGCCGAAGCTGGTGAGCAAATACAGCAAAAAAGGACAAAGCTATGCAGAATTGCGTGGCCGTTACAGCATGCTCACTTCGCAACGTACTGCTATGATTTCCGCTGTAAGCCGGTATATTGGCGGTGTATATGTTGACAGAAGTTTCCCTGAACAAAATTCACCCAACAAACCCTTTACCCCTGTTCCGCTCGCTACGCAAAAGAAAGCCATGAGCGTGCTCACCAAATATGTGTTTGCGCCCAACGCGTTCGATGCCGATGCACAGGTATTTCCTTACCTGCAACCGCAGCGCCGCGGCTTCAATCAATCAGGTAGCGGTGATGACTGGCGGGTAACCAACAACATACTGGGCATGCAAATCCAGGGAGCATTGGCGCACCTCCTGCATCCAGCCACCCTGCAACGTATGACCAACAGCCGTATGTATGGTAACCAGTACAGTGTAGCGTCCATGATGAGCGACCTGCAAAGCGGTATTTTCAGCGCCGACCTCACAACCAATGTGAATGTGTACCGGCAATACCTGCAAACCACGTTTGTGAAAGCGCTGCTTTCCATCATCGAAAAAAATTCTCCGCACGACGATGTTTCCAAGGCAGCCGCCCTCTACACACTGCGTAAAATCAAAACGCAGCTGGCATCTGCCGTATCAACCAACGAAGAAACAAAAGCGCACAGGGCCAACCTGAGTTTCCTGATCACCAAAGGACTGGAAGCGAAATAAGCGCGCTATATAAGTACAGAGAGGAGTGAAGGAATTTTCCTTTCACTCCTCTCTTTTTTTGCCAAGGTATGTTATCTGCCAATTCCTCCGTGCAGAATTCTAATCTGCATCATGGTAGCGATGGAGGCAGCACGTTGTCTGGCGAGTTCGGCTTTTTCTCCCTCAAACAATTCATTAACGGTAGTATGAAACAGGTTCAGCCAGCGTTCAAAATGTTCTTTCGACAACGGTGATTGCTGGTGCAATTGCAGGTGGGCCACCATGGGGTTGCCGGTAAAGCCGCCTGTTTGAAAAATGATATTTTCCCAGAAATCGTACATCCGTGGTAAATGCTTATCCCAGTCTACTTTTGCCACTTCGTTGAACAAATAACCGATGGTCTCGTCACGTTTCACTTTTTCATAAAAAGCATCTACCAGTAACTGAATATCTGCACGGTTTCTTATGTCGTGTTTCATGTGTCAAAAATTTTGATGCGGGGTGTTGCAGCCTTCCACCCTTTGCTACAAATCTTTCGTTTTAAACTTTCTGGCCGAAAGCCAGAGCGGTACGGCAATCCAGGCGCTCAGGCTCACCAACGCAATCATCATTCCGGTGCTGCTGCCAAAAAAATCACGAAATACAGCGCTGGTGGCGCCCATCAATGCCGAGATGTCGAGTTTCAGCAAAATTAGTATCCGCGCCAGGTCTACCGGGTTCAGAAAGCTGAACGCAATCATAGGCTTTTCCAGCGGATAATCCATAAACCTGAACAGCAGGAACAGGATAATGCTGTCGAAGATGAGCGTAAAATAAAACCATAATAAAATGGATACGCCGATGCCTTTGGCTTTGTCGCGGGTAAGCACAGAAGCCAGCAAGGCAATGGCGGTAAAGATTACAGAAATAAAAACGCCCATCAATGCCATGACCACGCCCGTACCATTCGGCGCAAAGATCAACACAGGCAGCCCGCAGCCTACAAAAAATGCTACCACAAGGCTCAGCGCCAGTCCGCCAAATATACTCAGCCACAAATGCACGCGCCGGATGGGTTGCGATACCAGCAACTCTATAAATTCTGCCGAGTTGTACACATAAATGGTTGAAAAGATGATGCTCACCAGCGGCACAAAAATCAAAATAATATTCAACAGGCTCAGCACACCTTTGGAGGCATTGTCTTCCAGGTTGAAAACGCCTACACTGATCAGCAGCAGCACAGCCATATAGGCCACTACGATCCTGTTTCTTAAAATGTCCAGTACAACATATTTCACAATCTTGTTCATAACTCAGCGTTTTTTACCGTTGCATAATGGCGGCAATGGCGCGGGCCAGTTTCTGTTCTCCGGTATCTTCTTTCAATTGCTCCAGCGAAGTATGGAAACGCAGTTTGCCTTCCTGCATATACATCACTTCCGTAACGATATCGTCGAGGTCGCTGAGAATATGCGAGGTGATGATGATCAGTTTACCACGCTGCTTTTCCTTGCGGATTTTTTCTTTCAATATTTCTGTTGATACCGGGTCAAGCCCAGCCGTTGGTTCATCCAGTATCAGCACTTCCGGTTTGAAGAGAAAGGCCAGGCAGGCGCTTACCTTTTGCCGGGTGCCGCCGGACAGGGCGCGCATGCGCTTGTCCATAATGCCCTGCAGGTTAAACTGGTGGATCAGCTCTTCATCATATTCAATATCGGGTTGGCGGCGGATGTCTTTCATCATATCGAACACCTGCCCGATGGTCATGTTCTCCGGGTAACGGCCCGTCTGCGGCATATAACCAATGGCGGCACGGTATTTCCAGTCGTGAATAATGTTCTGCTGGTTGAAGGTGATAAAGCCGCTGTCGGGCACCACCATACCCAGCAAACTTTTGATGAAGGTCGTTTTACCGGAACCGTTAGGGCCAATCAGGGCAATGGTCTGTCCCTTGTTACACACGGCGCTCACATTATCAAGTGCAGTCAGCCGGCCAAACTTCTTGGTAACATTGGTTGCTATGAGCATGGCGTTTTCTTTAGTGCGGTTTATAGGGTTTCATTTTCGGTTTATCATCCTTCAGGTCCACGGGTGTGATACCGGGAATGAGCTTTTCCGATTTATCGAGCAGCGTTACCATAAAACTCCGGAACAACATCATGGTAGTGGGATTCCGCTCCGCAATCATGGAATAGAGGCTTACAGGCCGGTAAGGCACATCGCCGGTACCATTTCTGTCGAGATCGTAGCCTTCGTATTTATCCCAGTAATTGCCATCGAATGTATTCAGCACCAGCGAACCATTGGTAGCCACGTCGAAGGTATTGCCGGTGAAATTGTTCTCACTGAAATTATTGCCGCTGCAACTTGCCTGTACTTTCACGGCCCACCCGTTGTTGTCGAACACATTGCGGATTACCTGGATCCTTGTAGTGCCTTCCATGTAAATGGCGGCTGTATTGCGGTAGAAATAGTTGCCCTCAATGCGACTGTCGGCAATTTCCTTCAACAAAATGCCGTAGGCAGCGGCCCCCCAGTTTTCACGAAAATGGTTTTTCAACATGGTCACCTTTTTCGAAAACATTACCGCTACACCGGCGCCATTGTTCCTGAAAGTATTGCCTATGTAACTGTCGGCATGAGAGAACATGAAATGCAATCCATACCGCACATTGTTATAACTCTGGTTGTTCTCAATCAGCGAATTGGTGACAAATTCAAAATAAATCCCGTCTCTATGTCCGGTTATCACGTTATTCAATATGCGCATACTGTCGCTTTTCCAGCAGTGAATGCCATTGGCGGAGTTGAGTTCTGTGACCGCCTTTGACTGCAGTTGGTTGCCGGAAATAACGCAGTTCACTGCATGCTGGCTATATATCCCAAAGAAGGTATCGTACAGCTTGTTGTTCCGGACTACCACATTCCGGGCATTGTAAATACGAATGCCCGCTATATCGTTGTAACTGGAGTAACCGGAATGTTGTACCAGAAATCCTTCTACTATTACATCATTGCTGCGAATGGCAAGAATTTCGTATTTCCTCTCCCCGTCAAGTACAGGAAAGCCATTGCCCCTGAGGTAAACTGGTTTGTTCACTGTGATCGTTTGTTCACGATACGTACCCGGCCCCACTACGATGGTGTCGCCTGGCTTCGCCTTATCGATGGCCTCCTGCACTGAGCGGATGGCCCCGTTGGGCTGCACATGCCAGGTGGTGGCATACAGGCTTTGTACACGCAACAACGCGCATACCACCAGCAGCCGGTATATATATTTACTGGGCATTGTCATTCCATGAAATTTGTTTACCATTCAGTTGTTGCAGCGACACACGAAAACTGTCTGCATTGGCAAAAGCAGCTATACTTCCTCCCATGGGTCCGCGGATCAGTTCGCTTTCCAGCAGCAGTGCATCGGTACTTTTCACCAGTTGTCCATCGCCCGCAAAGTCAACCAGGTATACCGTTGCGTCTATTTTATTGTTGCGCATATGGGCTTTGATACAGCCTATATCATCAAACTTGTACACCTTCCCTTTCGAGGTTACCAGCTCGCCCCCAAATCGTTTGTCCATGATCGTCATCTTGCAAAAGTCACAGGCATCGGTACCAAATTTTATCGGTTGCGGACCGCTGCTGCAGCCTGCCAGTACGATCATCGCAACAATGGCAGCAGTGGCCATGCGCATAGAGATCGGTTTGGCCTCGATGCGGCTCCTGCGCATTTCATAGGCTGCGGTAGCTACCAGCAGCAAACCCACGCCAAACAAAATCCAACCACCCGAATCAGGAATGGAATAAGCGCCGAAGTTGAGCAGTTGTTTATACCCAATCAGCGGCGGCTGATACGATTGACCGGGCACCTGGATAGGAGCGGCAGGATCGAGATTGTGACCGTAGTTGTATTCCCAACGGTAAAAATCGATCATCGCGGTGACCGCAAAAAGCACAAAGAAACCTGCCCACGCGTAATAAAACCATTTGCGATTGACGAGAACAGCAAGCAGTCCGAAAAATGAAAGTGTTCCGATAATATAAGGCAACACCTGGAACTCGATAAAGTCTTTCTCATGCAGCGTTCGCATGCCGATATAGTGGTTGAGCCCGTTTACCACTTCCACATCGCCACCAAGTTTGTGCGAATAAATCTGCAGCACCAGACCTTCCGGGTACTGAGGGGCGCTGAGTTCAATGCGCCATACCGGCAGCACAATGGCCAGCAACAACAACAAAGCTCCTGTAGCGGCAACGATTCTTGTAAGGGTAGTTAATTTGTTCTGCATGATCAGACATTGTTCGTTAAGGAATAGCTGGCAAGCGACCATTGATTTGAACAGGAACACGAACTGTTGAATGTGCATTCAACGGGTTACGTTCGTGTTCCTTGTTCTTCATTCATCATTACCTATTGCTTGTTCTTTATTCACTGGCCGGAGGGGCATTTTCTGCCGGTTTTTCGCCAACACTGAAGGTGATGGGCACATTGCTGCCAGCAGGTGATACGCGGATGTAGCCAGACATTTCCTGGTGCAGGGCACTACAGAAGTCGGTACAATAGAACGGGTATACCCCTGGTTTTTCAGGCACCCATTTCAGGGTGAGCGTTTCACCAGGCATGATCAGCAATTCTGCATTGTTGGCGCCTTTGATGGCAAAGCCGTGCGGAATATCCCAGTCCTGCTCGAGGTTGGTAACATGGAAGTACACTTCATCGCCAATCTTTACACCTTCGATATTATCCGGAGCAAAGTGACTGCGCACAGCGGTTGCATATACATGCACCTTGTTGCCTTCACGCACTACTTTCGCTTCCTTTTCACCTTTGGTAGCATAGGGGTGGTGATTTTCGTTGATATCGTATATGCGGGCAGAATTCTTTGCAATCAGATCGGCAGGCACCGCCTGTGCATAGTGCGGTTCACCGATGGTGGGGAAGTCGAGGATCAGTTGCATCTTGTCGCCGCTGATATCATACAACTGTGCACTTTGCGAGAGCTCAGGCCCGGTGGGCAGGTAACGGTCTTTGGTGATCTTGTTATATGCAATCACATATTTACCGAAAGGTTTTTTGCTGTCGCCACCAGGAATGCACAGGTGACCAATGGAATAGTAAGTAGGCACACGGTCAAGCACCTGCAAATCTTTCAAACTCCATTTTACAATTTCAGATGAAACGAACATGGAGGTGTAAGCATTGCCTTTGCCGTCGAACTCAGTGTGCAAAGGACCGAGGCCGGGCTTTTGCACTTCACCATGCAATACGGCTTCATATTTCAACACGGGAAGACCTTCAAATTCTCCTTCAAACTCTTTGTCGGCGATTGCCTTTTGCATTTTGGTAAATGAAAATACCGGTATCAGAGCAGCCAGTTTACCGCTACCTACAATGTATTCCCCTGTGGGGTCAACGTCGCAACCGTGTGGTGATTTGGGACAGGGAATCAGGTAGCATATATCTTTTAACTGCACTGGGTCGAGCATGAGCACTTCTTCCAGTATTTCTGATTTTGCAGTATGCGTTTTTTCATCGTAGACGTTATGCGCATACCGTGCTTTTCTTTTTTCACCCTTTCCCTGTGCAATGTATTCTTCGGCCTTTTTCCAGTTCACGGCCAAAATGAAGTCTTTGTCGCGTTGCGAAGCATTTACTTCCAGCAGGGTATTCGCCAGTTCAGAGTTGTACATGCTGAAGAAGAACCAACCGTGGCTGGGGCCTTTACCGGCATGGCTCAGGTCGAAGTTCACACCAGGTGTTTCCAGTTGGAACGCCAGGCTCATGTTGCCGGTGTTCTGGTCAACCTTAATGAAGGAAACGGTGCCTTTGAAGTTTTGTTTGTATGTACTGATCGGCACGTCCTGGTTGTTGCCAATAGGCACACTGAAACGCGTACCGGCCACTACATACTCAGTGTTCTCGGTAATAAAGGGTGAAGAGTGGTTACCGGCGCTGTTGGGCAGTTCAATGATTTCCGCCGTTCTGAAAGTTTTGAGATCGATGCGCGCCACGCGCGGTGTATTGTTGGCATTGCCGAACAGCCAGCGGCCATCAATTTCACCATTGGTTTGCGAAAGCTCCATATGATGCAGATCATCCCAGGGAACAAAGCCGTGAGAAGTGTTCAGCATCGGTTTGCTTTCCTCGCTGTAACCATAACCTTTTTCGGGATCAACTGAAAAAACAGGAATTACTTTCAGCAGGCGTCCTGACGGCAATCCATATACGGAAGCCTGTCCGCTGAATCCACCCGACACAAAGTTGTAAAATTCGTCGTGTTGTCCCGGCGGAACATAAGCTTTTTGTGCGGCATCGCCGGCTACGGCTGTGGTGGTACCTGGTTTGCATGAGGTATAAGTCGTGGCGAAGGCAACTGCCAGCAGCCACAACGATGTTTTGAAAGTTTTCATAAAACTATTATTGGGGGTTTGATTCCTTATTTTACGCCATCATTCTGTCGCATAAATTCCAGCACGGCGAAAGCGTCATCATCCGTAAGATTCTGATTGGGCATGCGTACCAGGCATATTTCGAGCATGGCCTGGGCTTTCGGGTCCTTTTGGAGCATTTCATCTACATTTGTAGTGAAGTTGAGGATCCATTCCGGACGGTGACGCTGCGTAACGCCTGCCCATCCCGGACCTACCAGTTTTTCACTGGTGAGTTTATGACAGGCAGCGCATTTCACATCATATACTTTCTGACCGGCTTCGGCTTTTGCCTTGTCGAGCGTAGGACTCAACTCAATATTTGTAAACCTGCCGGTTCCCCTCGCGGTATCGTACCCGGCGGTGGCGCCGGACGCTTCAGAAGAAGTTGTGTTCGAATTATCTGCATTACCAGATGAGTTATTACCTGAACAAGCCCATACTGCTAAAGCAATGGCGGATGCAATGATGAATTGTTTCATACAGAGATATAATTGGTGATTAATCGAATACAAGGTTACGGCTACATACAGGCGGGAAATATGAGCCGGATCATAAATTACCGGCAACTGGTCAGAATCAGCCATAAAAACAGCAGCAGATGACGCAAGTCAGTCCATAGTAACGCCAGCCCAATCCCGCTCAAATTCAATGCCCCATTGCGCTTTTTAGCGTTTGAACCCTTAGTGCTGCTAAATTTTTCTATTATAAAATCATAAGCCGTATGACTAAAATCAGCACTATTAATACCCGACATCATGAACTGCCGCGGCTGGTGGCGTTAGTTTTGAATACCATTTAAAACAAAAGCCAATACGATGATTGACATCGACTTACTACTCACCTGGGGCGCCACTTACAAAAAAGTGAAACGCGACGAGATCATATTTTTTGAAGGAGGACATGCCAATTTCTATTACCAGTTGGTAAGTGGTAAAGTAAGATGGGTCAGCATCAACGAAGAAGGCAAAGAATTTATCCAGTTGATGGTGGAAAAGGGAGAGAGTTTTGGTGAACTGCCTTTATTTGATGATCAGCCTTATGCCGCCACTGCCATTGCCGACGAAGACAGTACCCTGATCCGGCTGCACAAAACAAGTTTCCTGCAATTGCTGCACGAAAACAAGGATATCCATTTTGCTTTCACACGCCTCATGGCGCAGCGCATGCGTTTCAAATTTCTTACCCTTAAAGTGCTGGCCTGCTATAATCCGGAACACCGCATTTCGGCGCTGTTGCAATATTTCAAAACCAATAACCGGCATACCTGTCCCAAGTGCAATCGCGTACAATTGACCCGCCAGCAGATTGCCGATATGACGGGACTCCGTGTTGAAACAGTCATAAGGGCCATCCGCCATTTACATACACAAGGAAAACTGGTCATTGAAAAAGGAAAAGTATATTGCTGATTATGCGTTGGATCATAATGACGCCCCGCTTGTTGCGCGAACTTTGCGGTCCATGCGTATTCCTTTGCAAACTTTCCGTCAGTGGGCCCGCTTAACCGTATTGAACCTTTGCCTGGTAGCTGCAGCAGGTGTATTGCTCCGGTACAAGATATTGTTTCCCCTGCCATCGGTTGATCATAAGAATTTATTGCACGGCCATTCGCATTTTGCGTTCAGTGGCTGGGTATCGCTGGCATTATTTACGGCCATTACCTATATACTTGCCGAAAACAAACAGATAGCGTTAAAGCGGTATACCGCACTTTTCTGGCTAACACAACTGGCCGCTTTCGGCATGTTGTTCACTTTTCCGTTCATGGGCTACAAGGTTGTCAGCATTGCTTTTTCCACGTTGTCCATTGTGTTCAGTTATGCCTTTGCCTGGGTGGCGTGGAGAGACATAGCGTCCAGTTCCATACCTGGTATGGTGCGATGCTGGTTTTATGCTGCATTGGCTTTTTATGTGTTGTCGTCTATAGGACCTTTCCACCTGGCGTATCTCATGGCAGGCAAAAGCGGATCACAGGCATGGTATATTGGTTCGATATATTTCTTCCTGCATTTTCAATACAACGGTTGGTTCCTGTTTGCCATACTCGGGTTGTTTTTTTACCAGCTCCATAATATGGGCGTGCCCTTACGCAGGAAATATGTGTGGTTTGTTTTCAGGATTTTGTTTTTCGCCTGCTTCCCTGCGTTCCTGCTGAGTACGTTGTGGATGCAGTTGCCCCCAGTGTTATATTGGATAGCCGCCATGGCAGGACTGGTGCAGGTGGGGGCGCTGTTGCTGATCATCAAACTGCTGGTGCCGCTCCGCAACAAAGTGCTGTTGCAACTCCTGCCGGCCACCCGCTGGCTCTGGTCGCTGGCATTGCTGGCTTTCAGCATCAAAATACTGCTACAGGCCATATCGGCCATACCATCGCTCAGCTACCTGGCATTCGGGTTCAGGCCAGTGGTAATCGGTTACCTGCATCTCATACTGCTGGGTTTTGTGTCGTTGTTCCTGCTGGGGTATTATGTGCAGCAGGAATTGTTGTACAACGGCTCTTCCTTTTCAGCTTTTGCCCTCGGTTTGTTTACAATTGGTGTGATATTGAATGAACTCTTCCTGTTTGTGCAGGGCATTGCGGCCACCATGTATACGTCTATCTCATTTATTAATTATCTGCTCTTTGGGGCCGGAATACTGCTGTTTGCCGGACCTTTGTGCCTGCTGCTGGCGCAGTACCGGGTTACAGAGGCGGCAGGTTTAACCTTGCATACTTTGCGCCAAACACAAAGCAATTAACAAAGCAGATTTTTTTAACTTTAGAGCGGTTGTGTGTAGCAATGGTGGGGACCACCTGTTGTTATATGGTAAACAGGCTAACTGCAGGTAACTCAGCCCTGTTGCTACAATAACACAAATTGGTTTTGTATTCCGTAGCTACTGTATCCCTGCTTTTTCCTGCCCCCGATGTTGAAACAGCTTTTATTGCCAATAACAATCCGTGCCAACTGTGAATGAATCTGTGCCATCTGTGGTTAACGAACCTGGTTGCACCGGCAACCACTAAAATCACGCACCATGAACTCACGCAGGAAATTCATCAAACAAACCATCGGCAGTATGGCCGCACTGGCGGTAAGCAATCAATTGTTCCCGCATATCCTAATTCCGAAAAAGAAAGAAAAACTGGGCGTTGCCCTTGTAGGACTGGGCTACTACAGCACCGATCTGCTGGCACCTGCATTGCAGCTAACCAAACACTGTTACCTCGCAGGCATCGTAACAGGCACTCCTGCCAAAGCGGAGCGCTGGAAAAAGCAATACAATATTCCCGACAAGAATATTTACAATTACGAAACATTTGACCAGGTGGCCAACAATCCTGACATTGATGTGATGTACATTGTACTGCCGCCTTCCCTGCATGCCGAATATGTGATCCGCGCCGCCAATGCGGGCAAACAGGTATGGTGCGAAAAACCCATGGCCATGACCGTTGCCGAATGTGAGTCGATGATCAATGCCTGCAATAAAAACAAGGTGAATTTGAGTATCGGCTACCGCATGCATCACGAGCCCAATACACAAAAAATTATCCAGTTCAGAAAAGATAAAAAGTACGGCAATATTACCCGCGTAGAAGTGGCAGCCGGCTATTTCGACGGCCGTACCGACCACTGGAAACAGAAAAAAGCTTTGGGTGGCGGCTCCATGTACGATATGGGCGTGTACCCGTTGAATGCTGCCCGCTATGTGACAGGTGAAGAACCCATAGCTGTAACGGCCAAACAATCCACCAACAGGCCCGAAATCTATAAAGAAGTGGATGAAACCATGGAATTCACGCTCGAATTCCCCAGCGGCGCCATTGCCCAATGCGAAACCAGTTTTGGCAAAAACATGAACCATCTTCGTGCTACCTGTACAAAGGGCTGGTACAAACTGGAACCTTTTTCGGCTTACAGCAACGTACAGGGCGAAACGAGCGATGGCATGAAAATACCGCCCGCCATTACACAGGTACCGCATGAGCAGGTACGCCAGATGGATGACGATGCTATGGCTATTTTGAACAAAAAACCCGTGATGGTGCCGGGTGAAGAAGGTTTAAAGGATATACGTGTGGTGGAAGCTGTTTACCGTTCGGTAAAAGAAAATAAAAAAGTAAAAATCTGAACCGGGTGTTGCAGGATGACGGTAATACCTGTAAATAGCTGCCATCCTGCATAACACAGTTCGGGTAATCATACATGCGCACTCCTTGCACTCCCCTTGAACAACTTCGGGCATTTGCTTTGGCGTAATCGTTTTCAAAGTAACCGGGCCCGGAAGTTGAAAAGACATTGTAAACTCCTCACAAATTCATCCCGACGGGAAAAGTCGATGAGCTTGTATCAGTACTTGCACCGGAAACAGGCTGATAGACCGGATTCAGTGGCTGCAGTAATGTTGAATTTTTTTGGAGCATACCTAAATCAGTGCAGCATGTCTGATGAGCTTAAATATTATTATCTGAAAAATCATCCGCTGTTCACCACGCTCACGGAAGAACAGGTGCTTTCCATTTGCGCCCAGGTAAAAGTAATCAACATGGCCCGTGGTGAAATGATCCATTATGGAGATGGAACACTCGGTAAATTATATCTCCTGCTAAAAGGGAAAATCAAGGTGATAGAGACCGACGAAACGGGTAACGAATTGATCAAAGACATTCTTACTGAAGGTGAGTTCTTTGGCGATCTGTCGTTGGAAGGAATGATGCCGCCGGGTGAACAGGCCGTTGCGCTTATCACTAACACCGTTGTGGGCTGGTTTGCAGTGAGCGGGTTCAAAGATGTGCTGGAACATTACCCGGCAGTGGCGGTATGCTATGTGCAGAAAGTAAGCAACCGTCTCAAGCGACTGGAAGATCGCCATGCCGATCTTGTTTTTCGCGATGCCCGCGCCCGGCTCATCCGGTTCATCCGCGACTGGGCGCGCACCGACGGGAGTCGTATTGGTGATAAAATTGTGCTCAACAATTATCTTACACACAGCGATATTGCCGGTTTTATTTCTACAAGCAGGCAAAGCGTAAACGTATTGCTCAATGAACTGCGCGATTCCGGTAAATTATCTTACAACCGGAAAAGAATTGAACTGACGGATGAATGGTGAATGGCAGCTGTATGGGGAAATTTGCCTACACTCATTGATGGCGGACTATCTGCATATGTATCGGGCACCTATACGCTTGTATCACACACGAATACGCTTGTACCAGGCACAACCTTGTATCAGGCACATATTTGTATCAAACACATACTTGTATTAAACCCAAATACGCCGCTTTCTGCTTTGGCACATCCACACACCACTCCATCCACCGCTGCCGGGGGCGCCGGCACCAACTTACGCCTGGAACAATTTTATATTGATGGAGGTGGTCCGGGGTGGTGACACCCGATAGCTGCCGGGGCGTCGGCACGTTCTTACCCCCACAACAATGCCGCCTGGATGGGAGTGGTCAAAAAACGCCAACTCTTTCCAGGGAATAAATTTTGCATCCGCTAAGCACTACTTGATGTACACCGGGTTTTTCTTATCCCGTTACCTACAGTGCAAGACGATTTCTTAACCATCAACAAAAAAATTACTTATGGACACAAAAACGAAATCCATGTCAGCCACCATGGTCGATTCAAAACTGCAACAATTTTTTATGGACCAGCTCATGGACATGTACTGGGCTGAGAAAAAACTGGTGAAGTCGCTTCCCCGCCTTGAAGAAGCCGCTACTTCAAGTGAGTTGAAAAAGGCTTTTGCCGATCACCTTATGCAAACCAAAACGCATGTAACCAAACTGGAAAACGTGTTTGAAATTATGGGTGAAGAACCCCGTACCCACAAGTGCCCCGCTATGGTAGGTATTGTGGAAGAAGCAGAAGAAATAATCGATGAAACAGACCAGGGTTCTGCGCAGCGCGACGTAGGCCTCATCATGGCCGCTCAGAAAGCAGAACACTATGAAATTGCCACCTACGGAGGATTGGCCCAATTGGCCAGAACGATGGGACAAGAGGAAGCAGGAAGGATACTGGGCGAAATCCTCGCTGAAGAAAAAGCAGCAGACAACCTGCTTACTGAAATTGCGGAAACAAAAATAAACGTGCAGGCAGGACAGGAGAAAAAGTAAGCAAACAGTACAATAAGAAGTTGTTCGTTCGCCAGTGTTGGCAGGTGAAAGAATGGTGAGTAGCCGGACCGATACGAGTTGTCAGGCAGCTTACGCATACCTTTCACCAGTGAGACGCTGGCGATTTTTTGTTTCCGTTCGCCACACGCTTCCCTCCCGCTGGTATGCGAATTGCACCCGGTACAGGCAAAATATTTTTATGGGTAAAGACAGATCAGGGAGGTACCATCCGCCAAAGGGTAAACCCTCTGACACCTCGAAAGAAGGATTGGGCCTGCGTAAATCAATGGACCCGGAAGACCTGGAACAGGATATGAAAATGACAGAACGGTATACTGCAGGTCCGGACAAGCTTTCAGATGATGTGTACATGCGCCATCCCAACCGGCAAACACGCAAAGGGAAAGAAGTATACAAGCCACAGGAAGAAGGCAGCAGCAAGACGTACAAAGAAGAAATGTTCAATAAAGATGTTGTGGATACGCCACTCGAAGAAATTGAAGGCATCATTACCAAAGATTTGCTGAAAGAACTGCACGCCTTTCGCGCTCCGCATTGCATCACGGTTGTGCTCCCTACGCATCGTGCAGGCATGGAGGTAAATGAACAGGTAGACAACATCGCTTTCAAGAATATACTGCAGGACTTGATAGCACAGTTGAAGGAAAAGCAAATGACGCAGGCAGCTATTGAAAAACTGCTGGAACCTGGTTTTGAGCTGCTAAGGGAAGACGCATTCTGGCGCAACCTCACCGAAGGGCTGATCGTATTTATTGCAGAAGGCTTCTTTAAATATATCAAACTCCCCTATTCACCGGCGCCGGAAGTGATTGTAAACGAAGCTTTTTACCTGCTCAACCTGCTGCCACTCCTGAACGACAATGCGCGCGAAGTGTTCTGGCTCCTGCTGGTCCGACGGGATAAAACCATACTGTATAAAGCAGACGCATATGGAATGCGCGAACAGGAAGTGCCGGATTTCCCGGAAAATATCGCTGCAGTAATGGCATTTCCTAACGGCGACCAGGAAACGATCACTGATGAATCCGGTCTTAATGCCCCCACTGCGGAAGCCATTACTGTAGGCAGCGCAGACAAAAAGATCGTTGACCTGTACGTACGAAAAATCGACGAAGCCCTGCAAAAGTATATCGGTAACAGTGGCTGGCCACTGGTATTGGCCGGACAAATGGACCTGCTGGAGGCGTATCGCAGAGTCAGCCAGTACGGCAACACCACCGAAGCAAGCTTTGAAATGGAAGATGAATATGCTGACGGCCGCAAACTCTATGCACTGGCCCGCCAAACCATTCACGAACTATTCGAACATAAACGGCGCGAAAAGCTGGAAGCCTATTATAACAACACCGCAACGGGGCTCACCACCTCTATTCCCGCAGACGTGATTGCCGCTGCGCATTACAGCCAGGTACGAACGCTATTCGTTCGAAAAGGCACACACCTCTGGGGCAATTTTGATGATATAAACCGCATCACGGAGATACACGATTCACGGCAGGAACATGATGATTGTCTGATCGAGAAAGCTGCAGTACTAACCATCCTGCACGGTGGCGAAGTGTTTATCCTTGATGAGGAACAAATGCCGAAAGAAGCAGTGGTAGCCGCCTTGTTGCGTTTCTCAATGTGAAAGGACCATGAAGACGCGAGGAAGCACATTTATTCTTTGTGCTTCCTCGCGTCTTCGTGCGTTCGTAGTTCCAGGCGCAATAATTCCCGGGCCGCCCGCACTATATCCGATGGTGTTGGGAGGGGCACTTCCTGCCTGTGCATCAGCTTACTTACATACCGCACTACCTCGTTTTTACTGCGCAGGTACTCCGGTACCGCGAAAGGCAGCACGCGTGCAGCAGCACGCCAGGGCGTATGTTGCGGGTTGGTGAGCGCATACAATACCACTACCGGCGTGTTCACAGCAGCAGCAATATGAACCGTAGCAGTATTCACACTCACTACCAATGCCGCCTGCCGCACCAGCGCTACAAATTCTTCTACAGAGAATAGTCCCGCCACTACATAAATTTCCCCCGCGGTTTGCGCGCGTATGTTTTCAGCCTTTGCAATTTCACTGCGGGCGCCGGTAAGCAGCACCGGCAGCTGCAACTGATCGTGTAACTGCTGTACAACAGCCGGCCAGTGTTCCACAGGATATTCCCGTTTTATTTCACTCACACCGGTATGTACTATCATGAAGCGTTGCATAGGATCAATGCCTGCACGCATCAGTTTGCGATGCATTTCATGAATTTCCTTATCACTAACATAGAGCCGCAGCCGATCATGGACCGGATACGCGCCTATACTATTTACCAACGTAAGGTCGCGGGAAACCTGGTGCACAATTTTTTCGTAAGGCTCCTGATCAGGTAGCCAATGAGTGAGCAGTGCATAAGGATTTTCACGGCACCAGGCCAGTCGTAGCGGAATACCAGCCAGGAAACACACCATAGCGGCAGGCAGCGGGTTCTGGCTATAGGCTGTAAAAATCACTGCCCCATCAAATGCTTCAGCACGGAGCATTTCTATGAGTTGCAGGCAGTCTGGCGCATCCAGGTAGTCATTGGCCTTTACCCAGGGAAGATCATAAACCAACGTGTGATCAATAAAAGGCAGGCAGCTGCTGATCAGCGAACCCATAGCGGATGTTAACAAGGTAATGGAACAACCGAAAGTTTCTTTCAGGGCGCGCATGGCAGGGCTGCTCATGATCACGTCGCCCATATTATCTGCCCGTACACACAATATCTTTTTGCAGCTGTTCCAGTGGCCCATGGCTAAGGAGTTAAAATGATAGTGGCAGCTTCATTTAAATTGTTTACGATAAAATGAGGTGTGCGCTCGGGTCCCTGCTGCCAGATGGTTTCATGGCCATTGTTGAGCAGAATGGTGGAGCATCCCGCGCGATTACCGGCTTCCACATCGTCCAGTATATCACCAATCATCCACGACGACTCCAGGTCAATGTTATGCATTTGTGCTGCCTGCAACAGCATACCGGGAGCAGGTTTCCTGCAGGTGCAGACTCGCCTATAAGCTGCTATTGTTCCATCTGGTAAATGCGGACAATAGTAAAAATCGTGTATGCGTGCATGTTGTTCGCGCAGTAATGATTCAATCTGCCACCGCACATCCTGCAAGGCATTTTCCGGGAAATATCCCAGTGCCACGCCCGACTGGTTCGAGATCATAATCAACAAATATCCTTCCTGTTCCAATCGCCGCAACGCTTCTCCGGCGCCCGGTGCAAGGCGAATTTTGACGGGGTCTGCATTATAGGGCACATCTTCGATCAGCGTTCCGTCTTTATCCAGGAACACAGCTCTTTTCATACTGCACATTTAACACTGCATAAAACGATTCGGGCAACAGGTTGCGAATGGCTTTGATACTGAAATTTTCCTTCAGCCATATGCGGCCGTTAAAGCTCATGGCATGCTGGGTTTCCGAGAGTACCGTATCGTATAACCTGCTCATGGAGTTGGCAATGCAACTCCAGGTGAAATATTTATGTACCCGCTTGAGCGCGTTTGCCTTCATTTTTTCCAGCAGCCTGTTGTTGGCCAGCAGATCGCTTATGCTGCCTGCCAGCGCTGCCGGGTCGTTGGGCGGCACCAGGAAGCCGGTTTTACCATGCAGCACACTGTATTTGATGCCGCCCACATTGGCGCCAATCACCGGCACCCCGCAGGCCATGGCTTCCAGCGGTGTAATGCCAAACGGTTCATACCAGGGCGTGGTAATAAACACATCGGCAGCTGCATAGTAAAACTTCAATTGTTCTCTCCGTTTACGTCCTGTAAAGAGCACTTTATCGGATACCTGTTCTTCTTTTGCTATCTGCTGCAGGCGGCCCAGTTCGGGTGTAAGCAACGGATCAGGTTCATCGGTTTCGCCGCCTACTACCACCAAACGCAGCGGGTCAATGGCATTGCGCAGGCGTGCAACCGCACGGATCACATTGTCTATACCTTTGCGCGGCACCAGTCTACCCAATTGCAACAGTATTTTTTCGTCTTTGGAAAATCCCAGTTTTTTCCGGGCCATCCCTTTATCGATCGGGTAGAATTCAGCCGGGTTGAATCCACAGGGCACCACTGCAATCTTCGCTGCGTCTGCATGGTAATAGCTCATTAAATCGTGTTTGTCCTGCGAACATTCAGCTACCACACGGTCGGCTTCTTCTATAATATACTTTTCTATACTGATCCGCTCTTCCGGGAAACGGTCATGTTCTTTCTGATGTGCCCTGCGCACCAATCCCAGTGCATGAAAAGTGATCACATACGGGATGCGCAACACTTTTTTAATGATGGAAGCTACCAGTCCCGACATGAAAAAATTGGCATGCACCAGGTCGTAATATACCCGTTCGCGATTGATAAAGTCCAGCATGTTATCGGCAAACTCATGCATATACTGCAGGAGATTTTCCTTTTCTATAAACATGGCAGGTCCGGCCTTGATATGAATTACCCTTATGCCGGGCAGCCAGTTCACTTCTTCCGGTTGGTCTGCCTCATATTTTCTCGTATACACATCAACAATATGCCCGCTTTTGGCCAGCTCACGCGCCAGTTCTGCCACGTATACATTTTGCCCGCCGTTGTCCACGCCGCCCAGTAAGGCAAGGGGCGAAGCATGCTCACTGATAAAAGCTATTTTCTTTTTCATGGGTTTTCCTGTTGTTTACAGCTACTTGAAAAATGTTTTTCCACTCACTGGTAAATCGCCCGATATCGAACATTTCCAGCGCTGTTTGCCTGGCGGCCTGTCCTAACCGGCTTGCCAGGCTTTTGTCCTGCAACAGCCGGTGCATACATTCCACCAAATAATCAATATTGGTATGCGCAAAGGCATTCACCCCGTTCTGAAAAACGGTGGCATATTCTGTGGTGGCCAGTGCTACCACAGGCATACCGGTCAGCATGGCCTCACACACTGCCAGGCCAAAGCTGGTATATCTGATAGGATTAAAGAAGAACCTGTATTGACTGATGAAAGCAGGCAGCTGCGTATGCGGTACTTCACCCAATCCCCCATACGTTGACGTGCCCATACCTGCCAGATCGAGCGGCACCTGTTTGCGTACGGCATCAAACAGATCGCCGCCAAGCCTGCGTCCGCGCTGGTGCATATTGTTGATCACCACAATGCCCCGTTCCAGGTGGCCAGACCAGGCAATGCCGGGATCGGGCACACCATGTTCAATAACTACATTGAGGTGTGCATTGCTCTTCCACATCAGTTTGTTGAAATGTGTTACATGCACCAGTATCACATCCGGATCGTTCATGGGATGACGCGTGTCAACAGGATGATCGGTTGGAGGATTGTGTTCGAGGTATACGCCGGGCAGATCGAGTTGTGCTTCGCTCAATATTTCATACCTGTCTGTGGTAAAATTCTTCGGCGTCTGGTACAACACGCAGTCGAAACGCACATTCCTAACTTCTTCAGCAGGAATTTCAATCACATTGCCGCCGAAGGGAAAAGTACTGCCGCGCCCGCCATAACCCTCAGACCGTGCAGGGTCTGTGGGGATATAAATGATATAATCTCCCAGCGATAAGTAGTAGAGGTAACTTCCATGAATATGCCAGGTAAATATTTTCAGCTTATTGGTATCTGGAACAGGTACAGTCATATTGTTCAATCAAAATTGGGAATGCTCCTGTGAAACCGGGGGTTAACAGGTTCCTGCAGTTATGAAGATTGCGGCGGCGGACAAGTGTGTTTAATAGTTGTTCATTCTCCAACTCCCACCCAGCTCATTGCCTTATGTACTTTTTTCAGAAACGCATTTTTGACAGAAGCACTTCTAATAGGCAGTTAAAATGATGCCACACCTTGAAAGGTTCAATGCATTTTGGAGGCTGTAAATCAGGATGTAGACTTTTTTTCCTGCTTTTACGGAATAATGGATGTTTTAACCGGAAGCAGTCGCTTTTCATTTGCATTTTCCACAAAATCAGCTGGTTCAATAATTGTTTTCAAAGATTTTCTGTAGAACAGGATATTTTGATGAATCCGGTCATGTCTGTAGACTTTAATGGACAGTTCATGACGCCAACCTCCTGCAGAAAGCAGTACGCATTCCCGATCCACTGATCAAATAGTTGAACAGCTGAAAATGAGCAAATGGACGTCTCCATGTTTCATTTTCAGGTTTGCACATTGGCTAATTAAAACGATGAAACCTGTCATCTCCATTATCATCCCTTCCTACCGCAGGCCGGTACTGCTGGCACGTTGCCTCCATGCACTGCGGGAACAACGGTTTCCTCCTCCCTTGTATGAAATTATTGTAGTAAGCGATGGACCTGATGATGACACCTGCGGCGTAGTTGCATCGTTTACCGGTCGCCCTCTCGTGCGTTATTACGCACTGCCGCAAAAAGGAGGGCCTGCTGCTGCACGCAATGCAGGATGGCAAATGGCCGAAGGCAAACTCATTCTTTTTACCGACGACGATTGTATACCTGCACGGTTCTGGATCGATGCATTCTGGAATGCCTGGTGCAGGCATCTTGCAGGTCCCGTAGCCTTTACCGGGCAGGTGCTGGTGCCTTGTCCGCCAGTACCTACCGACTACGAAAAGAACATTTCGTGGCTGGAACAGGCAGAATTTGTTACGGCCAATTGCGCCTGCACCAAATCTGCCTTGCAACTGGTAGGTGGCTTTGATGAAGCGTTTACCCTTGCGTGGCGTGAAGACAGCGACCTGCAGTTCCGCCTCCTGCAACAAGGCATACCCATCCGTTTTGTTCAGCAGGCCGTGGTAACGCATCCCGTACGCAAAGCCGCATGGGGCATCAGTTTGAAAGAACAGAAGAAAACCCTATACAATGCACTGCTCTATAAAAAACACCCTCATTTATTCCGCACCCGCATCAAACGGCACCCTTTTTGGAACTACTATGGCATGACCCTGCTGGCTTTCCTGGGTCTCCTCTCTGCCGTAGCCGGCCTGATCCATGTGGTCATCCTGGCCTTTTCAGGATGGTTTGTTTTGCTGATCGCATTTATAGCAAAACGACTGAAAGGCACCTCTCATTCCATTGACCATGTAGCAGAAATGGTGATCACTTCCATATTGATCCCCTTTCTGGCAGTTTACTGGACGTTATATGGATCTTTTAAATTTAAAACCCGGCTATTATGAAGTTACCACCTGCGGAGATTAAAAAAATTGCCGTATTCCGGGCTTTGCAGCTGGGAGATTTGCTGTGCGCAATTCCCGCTATCCGCGCATTGCGACGCGCCTATCCCGACGCCGAAATCACCCTGCTGGGCCTGCCCTGGGCCGCTGGTTTTGTGCAGCGGTTCAATGCCTATTTCGATCGCTTTATTCATTTTCCGGGATACCCTGATCTGCCCGAACAGGAATACAAAGAAGAAGCCTTCCGGTTCTTTCTTCAGCGCGTATGCAATGAACGCTTCGACCTCGTATTGCAAATGCAGGGCAATGGCACTATTGTGAACCAACTGGTACACCAGATGAACGCGCGCTATGTGGCAGGATTTCACAACGGAGATGAATATTCGGAAAAAGATTTGTTTCTTGCCTATCCCAATTTTGGTTCGGAAGTGAACCGTCACCTGCTGCTGATGAAACACCTGGGCATTCCCGATGCAGGCGCGCATCTTGAATTTCCGCTGTATGAGAATGATTATATAGAACTCGAAAACCTTCTGCTGCCCGTTACCGCCGGAAAGTATGTGTGCATTCATCCGGGATCAAGAGGTAGCTGGCGGCAATGGCCACCGGCTTATTTTGCGCTGCTGGCCGATTACATGAATCAGCAGGGATACATGCCCGTTATTACCGGTACCATCGACGAAATGGACATCACACGGGAAGTACGCAAATGTCTGCGGCAACCAGCTATCGATTTAACCGGTCAAACAAGCCTGGGAGCGCTGGCCGCACTGATAAAAGACGCTTTTTTCATTATTTCCAACTGCACCGGAGTGGCCCACGTGGCCGCGGCTGTTCGCACGCCCGGCATCATCATCAGTATGGATGGCGAACCGCACCGCTGGGGGCATCCTGTTCACCGCATGATAGACTGGACCAAGAATCACCGTCTCGATACAGTAGTACTGCAAACAGAAGCATTGGTAGAAGAGTTGAAGGCGAAATTGTCTGCACCGGATTATGCATAAATGGTGAGTAGCAGTATCTGCCTGCTACTTACTACTCATCAGTTCCAGCTTCAGGTATTTGCCGGTATGACTTTCCTTCACTTTGATCAGTTCTTCCGGTGTTCCTTCAAATAAGATCCGTCCGCCACCGTCGCCGCCTTCAGGCCCAAGGTCAATAAGGTGGTCAGCTACCTTGATCACATCCATATTGTGCTCGATCACCAATACGGTATTGCCACGGTCAACCAGTTTGTTTAACACATCCAGCAGGTGCTGAATATCTTCAAAGTGTAAACCGGTAGTGGGTTCGTCGAGTATATAAAAAGTTTTGCCGGTATCTTTTTTGGAAAGCTCCGTTGCCAGCTTTACACGCTGCGCTTCCCCACCGCTAAGCGTAACCGCAGATTGCCCCAGCGTGATATAGCCAAGCCCTACTTCCTGTAACACTTTTATTTTACGGTAGAGATAGGGCACGTTCTGGAAAAATTCAACGGCATCATCCACCGTCATGTCCAGCACATCGGAAATGGATTTTCCTTTGTAACGGATTTCGAGCGTTTCGCGGTTATAACGTTTTCCCTGGCATTTTTCACAGGGCACATATACATCGGGCAGGAAATTCATTTCTATCACCCGCATACCGCCACCTTCACATACGTCGCAGCGACCGCTTTTTACATTGAAGGAAAAACGGCCGGCATTGTACCCGCGTATTTTGGCTTCGGGCACCGCAGCAAACAGTGTACGTATGTCGGTAAAGAAACCGCAATAGGTGGCCGGGTTGCTGCGCGGCGTACGGCCAATGGGCGACTGATCAATTTCAATCACCTTGTCGATATGCTCCAGTCCTTTTACTGATTTGTATGGCAACGACGTCATGCGCGAATTGTAGGCATGACGGCTGAGAATAGGATACAACGTTTCATTGATCAGCGTGGATTTTCCACTGCCGCTTACACCGGTTACCACAATGAATTTCCCGAGCGGGAATTTCACGTTCACCTGTTGCAGGTTATTGCCGGAACAACCCTTCAGCTCCAGCACTTTTCCATTGCCTTTTCTTCTTTCTTTCGGCACCGCAATTTCACGGCGGCCATTCAGGTAAGAAGAAGTAAGCGTATCGAGTTTCAACAACGATTGTGGTGGTCCCTGGGCCACTACCCTGCCCCCGTGGTAACCGGCACGCGGACCAATATCCACCAGGTGGTCTGCTGCCAGCATAATGTCTTTGTCGTGCTCCACCACCAACACGCTGTTGCCAATATTGCGCAGGTTCTTCAGTGCGCCGATCAGTCGCTGATTGTCGCGCTGGTGCAGCCCGATGCTCGGTTCATCCAGAATATAGGTTATACCCTGCAGTTGGGAACCGATTTGTGTAGCCAGCCGGATGCGCTGCGATTCACCGCCGCTCAATGTGCGCGAGGGACGATTCAGCGTTAAATAGTTCAGTCCCACATCGAGCAGGAACTGCAAACGCTCACGGATTTCTTTCAGAATGTCTTTGGCAATGGTGTTTTGTTTATTGGTCAGTTTCTTTTCAATATTGCTGAACCAGGCCATCAGTTTGTCGAGATTCATTTCACTCAACTCAGCAATATTCTTTTCTGCCACTTTAAACCACAGGCTTTCTTTTTTTAACCGGCTGCCATTGCAGGTAGTACAGGTTTTCAGCTCCATGAATTGCTCCGCCCATTGCCGTATGCTATCGCTGCTGCTTCCTGCAAACCAGCGCTTGATTTGTGGTATGACGCCTTCGAATTCGGCAGTATAGATGTTACCGCCGGTTTCAATGGTATCGAAGTCGAGATACGCTTCCTGTTGTTCCGTTTCCGTTCCGTACAGCACCAGGTTCAACGCTTTTTTAGGCAGGTCTTTTACAGGTGTATCGAGGCTGAATTTATTTTTCCTGGCCAGTTGCTGCACCTGGTTGAAGACATAGTTGTCACGTTCCTGGCCCAACGGCGCAATGGCGCCTTCGTTGATGCTGAGATTGCGATCGGGCAGTATGGCTTCCATACTTACCTGGTATACCGAGCCCAGACCTTTGCACGTAGGACAAGCGCCGTACGGACTATTGAACGAAAAAGTATTGGGAGAAGGTTCTTCGTAACTGATGCCCGTATCTTCACACATCAGCTGGCGTGAATACTGCACCACTTTGTTGTAATCATTCACGAGGAGGAACATCAGTTCCTTTCCCATCTGCAAAGTTTTTTGCACACTCTGGCTCAGTCGCACTTTCATGTCATCGGTCACGGCCATACGATCGATCACCACTTCAATATCGTGAATCTTGTAACGGTCTACCTGCATTTTGGGCACCAGGTCTTTTATTTCGCCATCCACCCGTACTTTCAGAAATCCTTTTTTACGGATATCTTCAAACAATTCCCGGTAATGCCCTTTTCTCCCACGCACCATCGGCGCCAGCAGCGTAATCTTTTTGCCTTTGAACTTGCTATAGATATTGTCAACAATCTCTTCTTCACTGAACCTGACCATTTTTTTCCCCGTATTGTAGCTATAAGCCTCTCCGATGCGCGCAAACAGCAAACGAACGAAGTCATATATCTCCGTGATAGTGCCAACCGTAGACCGGGGATTCTTGTTGGTAGTTTTTTGCTCAATGGAGATGACCGGTGAAAGGCCGGTAATTTTATCCACATCCGGTCGTTCCATTTCACCGATGAATTGCCGTGCATAGGCGCCGAAACTTTCCATATAGCGGCGCTGCCCTTCGGCATAGATGGTGTCGAAGGCAAGGGAAGACTTGCCGCTTCCACTAATACCTGTAATAACTACCAGTTTGTTTTTCGGAATGCGTATATCGATATTGCGCAGGTTGTGCACCCTGGCTCCGTATACTTCAATAAAATCGTGATCTGTGGTTGCTGTAGTTCCGTTTTCTTCCAACACTGTGTTGCCTGCTTTCTCTTTTGCCATAGATTATTTTGGGAAAACGCAAAGATACGGACAAATGGGCTGCAGGGGGTATGGCGGTTGACGGAACGCCGTTGCATTGTACCAGTTGTGTTTTCCGGGCGGCAGTTGCAAAGAGGCGGGCCGGAAACGGGTGACAGTTTCAGCAGTGCCTGCTGCAAGACAAAGTTGCGTGTGGGATACTGTTCGCAAAAGCACAGTGGGTAGAGATGTAACCGGTTACAGTTTGCCGGTTGAAGTTTACCAATTAGAATTGCCGGCGTTAGGCATGTCGGGGCAAACACAAAACTTTCACCGGCCGTTAACTGTTACTGTGGAAAAATTGTGTACTTACAATTTTGCTTCGCATTCATTCTCAAACTTATAGAGATAATTAATGTAAGCTGGTATACAATTTGAAAAGATGATGTCAAACAAGTACTTATGAATAAAATTAAACAATTATCAGCAGGCTTCCTGGCTGTAGCGATCCTGGCAGCGGGCTGTAAGAACATGAGTAAAACACAAAAAGGCGCCGTCATTGGCACTGCCGGTGGTGCAGCGGCAGGAGCAGTGATCGGTAAAGCTGCCGGCAATACAGCGCTCGGCGCCATCATTGGCGCTGCCGTAGGTGGTGCAACAGGCGCCATCATTGGAAAGCAAATGGACAAACAGGCAAAGGAAATTGAAAACAAAGTGCCCGGCGCCAAAGTGGAGCGCGTGGGCGAAGGCATTGTAGTAGAATTCAGCGACAAGATCCTTTTCGGCTTCGACCGTTCCGATCTCACTGCAAGTGCTGAAGCCAACCTGGACAAACTGGTCAATATATTAAAGGAATATCCCGACACCAACATCGAAGTGCAGGGCCATACCGACAGCAAGGGCTCGGATAGTTATAACCAGGGATTATCAGAAAGAAGGGCCAATGCCGTGGCCACATATTTGCGTAACCGTGGTATCAGCAGTTCCCGCATCACTACGAAAGGATATGGCGAAACAGCGCCGGTGGCCAGCAACGACACTGAAGAAGGCCGCGCCCAGAACCGCCGCGTAAACTTCCTCATTACAGCCAATGAAAAAATGAAACAGGAAGCTAAAAAACAGGCCGAAGGACAAAACTAATATTACAAGCCTGAAAACCATTGGGCATTAACCTAAAAAACAACAGAAATGAAAACAAAAAATGTTATCGCTCTTGCAGTTCTTTCATTAATTGTAATTCATACAAGTATTGCGCAAACCAAAACCAGTTTTTCCATCCGTGCCGGTATCAATTTTCAAAACATCAATGGTGAAGACATGCTCGGCAAGGATCTTGATTGGAAACTGAAAACAGGCTTTCATATCGGCGCAGAAGCAGATGTACCTATCGCTACCGACTTTTATATCCGTCCTGGTGTGTTGTTCAGCACGAAAGGCGCCAACCTTGACGATGCAGACGACACAAAAGTGAATGTGAGTTACATTGAAGTACCGATCAGTTTTACCTATAAGCCGGTTTTGGGCACCGGCAGACTGATCTTGGGCGTAGGACCTTATGTAGCTTTTGCTGTGGGAGGCAAAGTGAAAAATGGCGTTGACGAAGACATTGAATTTGAAAATGAAATATCTCCCGGCCAGTTGGGTGATGCATTCTTCTTAAAGCGTTTTGATGCAGGCGGCAATATCTTTTTCGGCTATGAATTTGCTCAACGCATTTTTGCACAGATCAATGCGCAACTAGGCCTGGTAAATATCAATCCAGATATCGAAGGCATTGATGACGATACCAAAATGAAAAACACCGGTTTCGGTATATCCATAGGTTATCGTTTTTAATAACCAACAGTTAGTCTTTACCCTATTGGCAGGCTGCGCCTCAGGCGCGGCCTTTTTTGGTGCCGCAATGGTGCTGAAACCAGCCAGCTACACGGCTCCTCTTTTTGCACCCGAAAGGTGCTAATACGCAATAAAGGGCAACGTATCTTCACTGAACAATATTATACTAAGCATTGCTACTTATATAACATATGCTCCTTAGTGCTCCCCCGACGTTATGTCCTTGTGATACAAAAAAACAATTTGCGAAATCCGTTTTGCGCATTATCTTTGCGCCAGTTCTTTACGCATCGCTTATCAAGAAAGGCTGAGGGACATGGCCCGATGACGCCTTGACAACCTGCTTCAGTTGCCCCGGCAACTGATGAGTAAGGTGCCAATTCCATCCCCGACATACCACGTTGGGGCCAGATAAGTCAGATTCAAAGCTTCTACAATAGTGTACCAACATATTGAAAGCTCTTCTGACTTGTCGGAAGAGCTTTTTTATTGCCCCTGCCCTTTCAGGGGCCATCCCGGACGCAAAGGGTAATGCAAAAGCTTCCTTCCGATAAGAACTCATCTTGATAATCGCTGTCGCGAACTGGAACCATTGTGTTCACTGTTTAACAATTTTCATTAACCACCTCCCCACCTCAAAGTACCAGGGAAACAACCCTGTAAGAAACGGGGTACTCCCGATCGAAGCCGGGGTGCGGGTGGCAAAACTGTCTAATCATGCAAGCGACAACGCAACTCATTCACAGCATTCCCGTTGACCCGCTTACCGGTGCGGTATCGGTGCCCATTTACCAGACATCCACATTTGTACAGGAGGCGCCCGGCGTTCACAAAGGTTACGATTACGCACGTACGAACAATCCTACGCGCGAAACTTTGGAGAAAATTGTAGCCCAGCTCGAACACGGCACTACCGGCATTGCGTTCAGCAGCGGGCTCGCGGCCATTGATGCCGTGGTAAAACTGCTGAAAGCCGGCGATGAAATCGTAGCCGTAGATAATATTTACGGTGGTGCCTACCGGTTATTCACGCAGGTATACCGCCAGTTTGGTATCACCGTGCGTTTTGTTGACACCAGCGATCCCATCCAGGTATTCAATGCGCTCACGCCCAAAACAAGGCTCATCTGGCTGGAAACACCTACCAACCCTACCCTGAAAATTTCCGATATAGCCGCCATTGCAAAGATTGCCCGCGCACAACGTTGCCTGCTTTGCGTAGACAACACTTTTGCCTCCCCCGTGCTGCAGCAACCATTGCAACTGGGCGCTGATATCGTTGTTCACTCCGCTACCAAATACCTCGGCGGACATAGTGATCTTATTGCCGGCGTAGTAGTAACCAAAGACCCTGAACTTGGCGCCAAAATCAAATTCCTGCAAAATGCTTCCGGCGCCATACTGGCCCCGTTCGACAGCTGGCTGCTGGTTCGCGGCATTGAAACCTTGCCGCTGCGCGTACGGCAACACAGCACCAGCGCACTGGCCGTGGCTACTTACCTGCAGCAACACCCGAAAGTGGAGAAAGTGTATTACCCGGGACTGGCCACACATCCGGGGCATGAAATAGCCAAAAGACAAAGCAAGGGATTTGGCGGCATCGTTTCATTTTCCCTGAAAACAGACACCGAACAGGCAGCAAAAGCAGTGGTAACAAACACCAGGCTGTTCAAACTTGCCGAAAGTCTCGGCGGTATCAAAAGTCTCGTCAGCCACCCGGCCACCATGACACATAAGACCATTCCTGCTGATAAAAGACATGCATGCGGTGTAAGCGACAGTCTCATCCGGCTGAGCATCGGTCTTGAAGACACCGAAGACCTGGTACAGGACCTCAGCCATGCGCTTGACTATGCACCGGAAACCATCAAACAATATTACCATCTAACAATCAAACAATAACCATTACGTATGGATGCACACAAACCGTTGACGATCGGCTTATTTGGATTTGGCGTAGTAGGAGAAGGATTATACAAGGTGTTGCAGCAAACACCTTCCCTGAAAGCAACCATTAAAAAGGTCTGCATCAAAAACCCCGAAAAAAAGCGCCCGGCCCCTGCACCACTGTTTACGACCGACCGGTATGAACTGCTGAACGATCCCGAAATCAATGTGATCGTAGAAGTGATCAATGAATCGGAAGCAGCTTTTGAAATAGTAAGTACCGCGCTCAAAAACGGCAAGAACGTGGTAAGCGCCAGCAAGAAAATGATTGCGGAGCATTTACCCGAACTGCTTGAATTACAACGGCAAACAGAACATTCGCTGTTGTACGAAGCAGCTGCCTGCGCTTCCATTCCGGTAATCCGAAACCTGGAAGAATACTACGATAATGACCTGTTGCATTCCATCAAAGCCATTGTCAACGGTTCTACCAATTATATTCTTACCAAAATGTTTGCAGACAAACTCGATTTCCAGCAGGCATTGCTCCAGGCCCAGCAGTTGGGTTTTGCGGAAAGCGATCCCACACTGGACGTAAACGGGTTTGATGCTGTAAACAAATGGACGTTCCTGCTCACGCATGCGTATGGTATTGTAGTGCATCCCGATAACATTGTGTTCAACGGTATTCAGAACATTGGTCAGTTTGACGCAACGGCTGCAGCTGAAAAGCATTTCGACATCAAGCTGGTGGCACAGGCCAAAAAGCTGAACAATGGCAAGGTAGCTGCTTTTGTACTGCCGCAGTTTGTTAAACACGACGATCACCTGTCGTTTGTAAAACAGGAATACAATGGCGTGGTGATAGAAAGTGGCTTTGCAGACAAACAATTTTTCTACGGCAAGGGCGCCGGCAGCTTCCCCACTGCTTCTGCTGTGCTCAGTGATCTTTCAGCATTGCGCTACCAGTACAAATACGAATACAAGAAGCTCTATCACCACAAACCGAATGAGCTCACCAACGATTTCTACGTGCGCGTATATGTAAGCTTCGACGACTGGAAATACATCCCGCGGGAAAAATTTGAATGGATTGAAGAATGGCACGCAGAAACCGAACGCAAGTACCTGGTTGGCGTATTGCCCTTTACCGAACTGAGTGGCAGCGACTGGTGGAAAACCAACAATGTTTCGCTTATACTCACCCCCGATCCGATTATTGAAGATATTGAGATCAGGAAGTTGAAGAAGAAAAGCCTGGAACTGGCAGGGATTATCTAAACAATGATGTTTAAAAATAGAGGGATTTACCGGATAATAGTGCTGACCGGTAAATCCCTCTCTCATTACATAGTGTGATCTATTGCTTCAAAAAATTTCTTTCAATTACTGCCAGCGCATCATCTTTCAGAGGAGATGTTTTGCGCAATACCTTTAGGAAATACGCCACTTCTTCCTTAGTGGCCGGGCAACCGGTATTTTTTCCCGCTTCACTTTGCGAATCGGCCAGCAGGTTACCCTGTGCATCGAAGATGAGCCAGTAGGGAATGCCCTGATTATCTCCGTTATACTTTTTCAACATTGCTTCTGCCCCGGGATTTTCCAGTTGCTTGTAATTTTTTGATTCATACACGGTGAGATGCCGTACCACGTAATGGTCATTAAAATATTGCCTGCACTCGGCATTGTTCATCAGCGAATCCATACGATGACACCAGGTACACCAGGATGCGTGAAAGATGATGAACACATTCTTTTTTTCTTTGGCAGCCTGGGCGCAGGCTTCCTGCAAAACTGCATCCGCAGACGGTACTGCTTGTTGGGCAACGGTGGTTACAGCAAATAGTAAAGACAAAACCACCAGGCAGGGAGATAACTTCATAAAATTAAGGTTTAACCGAAAATAAATATTTTGCCGTAAAAAGATTTGTTAATGCATGAAAAAAGCCATCCGCTCAGTGCGGATGGCCCTCATGACAATTAAGCTATATCACTAGCCATTTGTTTGATCGGCAGCGGACTGCTCGTAAGCCGGTTCATCAGGTTTCTTGCGTTTAACGAACCTGAATATAAGGGCTCCGAGGCCCGCTATGCCAAGCAGGATGGGTTTGAGAAATTTCGCGATCAGGGCAAAAAATCCGGCCTTTGCCAGCACCTTGCCCGCTACCAGTCCTCCAATGCCATAGGCAGCCACCTCGTCTATATTGCTATCGAAATCGGCATACCGGTTACCTTCGGTAAAGGTGGCTATATGCAGCACTTTATCAATGTTCTGTTTCACCAGGGGCAATTCGCTCATACCGGCTACGGCGTTCAGCGAGAGAATGCCTTTACGGCCCAATATGCGTACATCGTAGTTGAGGGTATGATTTTCATCCCCTCCAAACTCAATTTCCTTGGCCCAGTGCAACACCTTATTGGCTTTATCGTAAAAAGGCATCTGTGCCCAACCTACAATGTGTACGGTAGGATAGCCCAGTTTTTTCCGTTCCTTGTTCACTTCAGCTTCCGAATCCTGCATATCCTTCAGCAGCTCGTCGTAGTCAATATCGTCTGCATCTGAATCCTTTACATACCCAATGGCTTCGTATCGTATCACAAACGCGTACATGCTGTCGCTCAACGGCCCCTTGTCTTCCGGGAAGATCATGCCTAGCACGTCCATATCCGGGGGATTACCCCAGAGATCGCTTAACACATAGCGACTTTGTTCCTGGTTGAGGAATTTGAAACCGGCAGGAATGTTCAACTGGGCAATACCGTTAGGGAGTGTTATTACACCCGTCTCATAGCTCATTGCTTTGTTTATGGAATCATAAATCAGCAATTGCTTCAGGTCGTCGAGGTCGAGTGTGTCTCCATCATTGGCATGCAAGCTGAATGACAGCAATAGCGCGAGGGGGAATACGATCCATTTTTTCATTGTAGTTGGGTTTAGGTATCACAAAAAAGCCTTTTTCCTGCAGAAAATAAAATTTCACCGCAGGAATTTTTAAGCGTAATGGATTTCCCCAACAACTGTAAAACAACTAGTTACAAATTGTCAGAAATAATTATTTACGTGTGTTTTACCAGTATGTCCCGCAACGCCGCAAATTCCGGCGGAATCCGGGTGCAATTTTTCTGCTTTTCCAGAATGGAAGAGACGGCAGCAGGTACCGGTACGGGTTGCCCAATAACGGGCTCCACCACATCATAAAACTTCACCGGATGGGCTGTTTCCAGGAAAATGCCGCGGCTGTCTGTATGCTCCTGCAGGTATCGTTGCAAAGCAAGATAGCCCACTGCCCCGTGCGGATCGGGCAGATAGTTATGCGTTTGTAATACTTCTTTTATCGTTGCTTTGGTTTCTTCATCTGTTATGCTGTAGGCGCTCAACACGCTGCGCAGGTTATCAATGCTATGGTTGAACAATTCCAGTATACGCACAAAATTGCTGGGATCTCCTACATCCATGGCGTTAGACAGCGTAGGCACTGCTTTTTTCGGTTGATAATTTCCGGTAGCAAGGAAAGCAGGCACAATATCATTGGCATTGCAGGCAGCAATAAAATGCATAACCGGCAGCCCCGACTTGTATGCAAGCAGTCCCGCACAGATATTGCCGAAATTGCCACTGGGCACCGAAATCACCGGTGCCTGCTGTTTATCCTTCCATTGCTTCCACGCAAAGAAATAGTAGAACTGTTGCGGTAACCAGCGTGCCACATTGATGGAATTGGCAGAAGTGAGGAACAATCGCTGGTTGAGTTCAGGATCGGCAAAAGCGCGCTTCACCAGTTGCTGGCAGTCGTCGAACGTGCCGTCCACTTCCAGTGCGTGAATATTGTTGCCGAGCGTGGTCAATTGTTTTTCCTGTACGGAACTAACTTTCCCGGAGGGATACAGGATCACCACTTCCACCCCTTCTACGCCATAGAAACCATCGGCCACGGCGCCGCCCGTGTCGCCGGAAGTAGCCACCAGTACCGTCACTTTCCTGCCGCGGGTGGCCGCACCGCCCTGCCTTGCAAAATAGCCCAGGCAGCGGCTCATAAAACGCGCGCCCACATCTTTAAAGGCCAGTGTAGGGCCATGGAACAATTCCAGCGAAAAAATGGAGTCGCTCACTTTTACCAGTGGTATGGGAAAACTGATCGTTTCGCGTACAATCTGCAACAGGCCGGCTTCCGGGATGCAATCGCCCGCATAGGGTTGTATCACACGAAAAGCAATTTCTTCTTCCGAATACTTTTCAATGTTTTTGATAAAATCTGCCGGCAATGAAGGAATGGCTTCCGGGAAATACAATCCCTTGTCCGGCGCCTGCCCCTGTATGGCGGCGTTTTTAAAATCGGTTACTGGTGACTGTTTGTTTAAACTATAGTATTTCATGATTGTTGTGCTACAATTACGCCCTGTTGACTGATAGTGGTTACATACGTTTTGTATTCAACGCCCAAACGGGTATAAACGGCAATCATTTCCTGTTCTACCGCGCGGGCAACATTTTCTTCCTTGCTGAGCATGAAAATAGAAGGCCCTGACCCTGAAATGCCGCCGCCCAATGCGCCGGCCGCCGTACTGCTTTTTTTCACTTCATCAAAGCCGGGAATCAGGATGCTGCGCACCGGTTCAATGATCACATCTTCCAGCGAACGGCCTATGAGATCGTAATCGCCTTTCATGAGTCCGGCTACCAGTCCGGCAATATTTCCCCACTGCCTGATGGCCGATTTCAACTGTACTTCCTTGCGCAGTATCTGCCGCGCATCGGCGGTGCGTACTTCTATCTGCGGATGCACTACAGTTACATACAGTGGTGGTGCCTCCAGCGTAACAATGTCCAATGGGAAAATGGAACGGATCAGCGTAATGCCTCCCAATATGCAGGGGGCAATATTATCGGCATGCTTCACGCCCGATGCCACTTTTTCGCCATGCATGGCAAAGCGTACCAGGTCGTTGCCGGAGAAACGCTGTCCCAGCAGGTAGTTGGCCGCCACCACCGCACCGGCAGAACTGGCGGCGCTGGAACCCAGCCCGCTGCCCGGTTTGATACATTTTTCAATGACCAGGTCAAAGCCAATACGCTCCGGCACTTCTTCCAGCATGGCCAGCAGGGCTGCGCCTGCTACATTCTTTTCCGGTTCTGCCGGCAGCCGGTAGGCGTCGGTATGGGTGATGGTCAACCCGGGTTCGGCACGTAGCGTTAGCGTCATGATATCGCGAGGTTCATGCAGGGCCATACCCAACACATCAAACCCGCATACCAGGTTGGCCACAGTTGCCGGCGCCAGCGCTTTTACGCATGTTCCTACTGGTAATAAATCCGCTTTTTTATTTGCTTCTTGCATTATTCAAAAAATTACAAATGTCATATCGATGCAGAACATCACGCCTCCCTCTGTGAGCCGGTAACCACAGGCAGCTGAATTTTTCTCCGTTGATTATTGTTTGCGTGAATTGTTTTCATCCTGGTTGTCCTGCAGCTTGCTTATTGCACTCATGGTGATCATTGTTTGCATGCATTGTTGTCATCCTGCGTTTACCATGCATCATCTTGCCACTCTGATTATATCCGCAAACACGCCGCTGGCCGTTACTTCCGCCCCTGCCCCGGCGCCTTTTACCACCAATGGCTGCTCCACGTACCGGTTGGTATAAAACAACACTACATTGTCTTTGCCATAAAGATGATAGAAGTCCGATTGCGGGTCCACATGTTGCAAACCAACGGCCGCTTTGCCATTTTCGTAACGCGCTACAAACTTGAGCTTTTTGCCCTGCTTCGCCGCCTGCTCATAGAGTTCCCTGAAATGCTTTTCCTGTTTGGCCATTTCTGCATAAAAATCTGCTACACTGCCCTGCATACAGGAAGGAGGCATGAAGGAATGATTGGCAATGTCTTCCATTTCCAGTTGTTCACCTGCTTCGCGCGCCAGGATCATGATCTTGCGCATCACGTCGGTACCGCCAAGGTCTAGTCGCGGGTCGGGCTCGGTATAGCCTTCTTCCTGCGCCTGCTTCACCACTTCGGCAAAGGTTTTGGTGCCTTCGTAATGGTTGAACACAAAATTGAGCGTACCGCTCAGCACAGCCTCGATGCGGTTCACCACATCGCCGCTGCGCAGCAAATCGTTCAGCGTGCCGATTACCGGCAACCCTGCGCCTACATTGGTTTCAAACTGGAACAGGGCATTGTATTCCCGTGCCAGGTCCTTCAGCTTCTTGTAATAGGCATAGGAAGAAGAACAGGCTATCTTGTTGCAAGCCACCACCGAAATGGATTTTGACAACAGCTGATCATATATCATGGCCACTTGTTCATTGGCCGTTACGTCGGCAAATACGGAGTTGCGGAGATTTTTTGAACGGATGATTTCCACGAACTGCTGCAGGTCCATGGGTTGTCCCTTATCCAGCGCTTCCTGCCAGTTGGCCAGGTTGATGCCGTCTTCGTTGAAAATCATTTTGCGGCTGTTGGCAATGCCTATCACGCGCACCTGCAAACGCAACTGTTCCTGCAGGTATTCCTGTTGTTGCTTCAGTTGGGCCAATAATTTGCTGCCCACATTGCCGGTGCCGGCCACAAATAGGTTTACCTGCTTATAGGTGGTTTCGAAGAATTCTTCGTGCAGTACGTTGATAGCTTTCTTCACATCGGCAGCAGACACTACTGCAGAAATATTTCTTTCGGAAGAACCCTGTGCAATGGCGCGCACATTTACGCCGTTGCGGCCAATGGCGCCAAACATTTTACCACTGATGCCGGGATGGCTTTTCATATTATCCCCTACCAACGCTACAATGGCCAGGTCTTTTTCTACAGCCAGCGGTTCCACCTTGCCTGTTTCAATTTCCCAGGAGAAAGCGTTATCAACCGCTTTTTTTGCTTTTTCTGCCAGCGCTTCATCAATGCCCACGCAAATACTGTGTTCAGAAGAGCCTTGCGTAATCAATATCACGTTGATGTGTTCATTGGCCAGTGCTTCAAACAGCCTGCGTGAAAAACCCGGAATGCCTACCATGCCACTGCCCTCCAGGCTCAGCAGCGCTATGCGGCTGATGCTGGTAATGCCGCGGATATTGCTGCCATTGTGCACCACTTCCGGCCCAATGAAGGTTCCGTGATGCGATGGTTCAAAAGTGTTTTTGATCCACACCGGGATGTTCTTGCTCATCACCGGTTGAATGGTGGGCGGGTAAATCACTTTGGCGCCAAAATGCGACAACTCCATGGCTTCCTGGTAGGAAATATGCGACAGTATTTTCGCATGACGCACCAGTCGCGGGTCAGCCGTCATCATACCACTTACATCAGTCCATATCTCTACCGATGAGGCGTCGAGCGCTGCGGCCACAATGGCTGCTGTATAGTCGGAACCACCGCGCCCCAGTGTAGTGCCGTTGCCATTACTATCGCTGGCAATGAAGCCCGGCATAATGAAAAGAGAATGAGCAGCTTTGGTAAAATAATCGCGACACAATGCGTTGGTACTGGCAAAATCAACGGCCGCATGGCCATGATGGCTGTCGGTGCGGATGAGCTGGCGCGAATCCACCCATGCATTGTCAATGCCCGCAGCAGCAAAGCGATCGGAAATAATGCGCGAAGACAACAGTTCGCCATAGCTTACAATGCGGTCCTTTGTGCGGACCGACAATTCTCCGAGCAGAAACACGCCGTTGCAAATGTCTTCAATTTCATTACAACGTTGTTTCACCCAGCTCAGCACGGCGCTCTGGCGCGCCACGGGGATCAATGCCTTGACTGCTTCGAGATGGCGCTGCTCCAACTGCACCAGCAATTCCTTGTACTGTTCATTGCCCTGCGCCGCCAGCATGCCGCTCTGCAGCAAACTGTCTGTTGTACCGCCCAGAGCCGACACCACCACCACGGTCTTATCGCGTTGCAATGCCTGTTGCACAATGCTCACTACCCTGTTGATATTTTCGGCACTGGCTACTGAAGTACCACCGAATTTTAAAACCTGCATATCGAATGATTAAATGATTTGAAACAATTTGTTGACTGAAAGAGAACTGTTGATTGCTGAATCTTCCTGCTTTCCGCAGGACTTGTAGGTAATACCCCAATGGTGATATGAAATAGTACAACCCTTAACGGGTTGTTGTAATAATAGTAGTGGTAGTAGCTGTAGTAGCAGCTACGGAGGAGGAAGAAGTAATGATATGTTGGAATTGTACCACTATCTGTTATTGAACAGGGCAAAGATAACCAGCAGAACCCATAACAACTGTTAGTTTTCGATGTTTTTTAAAAAGTCCACCGAAAATGTAGAATAAATCGAAAGAAATGCCCGGGTAAGGCTATAAAATTCAACCTTTGGATTTCAATTATTGATTTCTGCAAAAGTTATCTTTGCAGCCAAATTCTACCAGACATGGATCGACAGTCGTCATGGGCATTGCAGCAATTCCAGAATCATGTTGGCATCAAGTTTCAACTGTACAACAGTTTGTTTACTTCCCTGCCCTTTCACCGCATAGAAAAAACGGGCATCCTCCTTTCGTTGTTGCTCAATTTCTGCGAAGAAGGTTACAAGAAGAAGTTAAGTCCTGAACAGATTATCGAAGGTTTTTTTGAAAAACATACTACGTACACCAAAGAACAGGATAAACTGGACCTGTTGTTTCGCTTCATACAATATGTAGAAAGGCAGGTGGTATTGTTCGATGCGCTGGAAGACGCTGCGTTCTTACACGTGAATGATGTAAACGGCGTGGGCACGCTCAAATATCTTGAATCGGAAATAAAGCAGCACGAAGCGCATGAAAAGCTGGCAGAAAAACTGAAAGACTTTGCCGTTCGCATTGTACTAACGGCGCACCCTACCCAGTTTTATCCCGGACCTGTGCTGGGCATCATCAACGATCTCAGCAAGGCGCTGGCCGAAAACAATGCGGAGCAAATCAACATGTACCTCCAGCAGCTCGGCAAAACCCCTTTCCTCAAAAAACAAAAGCCCACACCCTATGATGAAGCCGTGAGCCTGGTATGGTACCTCGAAAATGTTTTTTACCAGGCAGCAGGCAGGATCATCAATTTCATGCGCAACACGTTCCCGGACGCCATCCCTCACAACAACCCTGTGATCACCATGGGCTTCTGGCCAGGCGGCGACCGCGATGGCAACCCGAATGTAACGGTAGATACCACGATGAAAGTGGCCGACATGTTGCGCGGCAGCATCATCAAATGCTATTACCTTGATGTGCGCCGGCTGAAACGCCGCCTCACCTTCAAAGGCGTTGACACCATACTGGCCGACCTCGAAAAACAACTGTACAATAATATTTTCATACCGGGCCAGCGCACCTATCTCACCCGCGAAGGCATTTTGCAAAGCCTGAACACCATCCGCGAAATACTGATCTACCAGCACAACGGACTGTTCCAGCACCTGGTGGATGGACTGATCAATAAAGTTCAGGTATTCGGACTGCACTTCGCTTCGCTCGATATCCGGCAGGACAGTTCGGTACACCATGTAGTATTGGAAGAAATTGCTGCCAAAACGGAGGCGCTTCCCCTTAATTATGCATCGCTTTCGGTTGAAGAAAAGATGCAGTTGCTTTGCAATGCGTCCGGCGATATAGGCACTCATGTTTTTGAAGATGGTCTCACCAAAGACACCGTGCTGACGATTAAAGCCATCAAGGAAATACAGCAATACAACGGCGAAGAAGGTTGCAACCGCTATATCATCAGTCAATGCACCAGTGCGCTGAATGTGCTGGAAGTATATGGCTTGTTCCTGCTGAGCGGCTGGAAAAAAGATGACCTGAAAATTGATATCGTTCCGCTGTTTGAAACCATCGACGATCTCACCCGCGCACCGGAAATCATGAAGATGTTGTATGAAAATGAGGCCTACCGTGCGCACCTGGCCCGCCGCCGCAACCGGCAAACCATTATGGTGGGTTTTTCAGATGGCACCAAGGATGGTGGCTACCTCATGAGCAACTGGAGCATTTACAAAGCCAAGGAAGGGCTTACAGCCATATCAGCGCAATACGGCATTGATGTGGTGTTCTTTGATGGCCGTGGTGGCCCTCCTGCACGCGGTGGCGGCAAAACGCATAAGTTCTATGCGTCAATGGGCAAAAATATTTCCAACAAGGAAATACAACTCACTATCCAGGGACAAACGGTAAGCTCCAACTTCGGTACCGTAGATGCGGCACAATACAATCTTGAACAATTGCTGAACGCAGGCATTTCCAATGACCTGTTTGCGGATGAGGAAAAAATTCTGAGCCGTGACGATGAATCGCTGCTGGATGACCTGGCCAATGAAAGTTTTGAATCGTACAAACAACTCAAAGATCATCCGGATTTCCTGCATTATTTATCGCAGATAAGCCCGCTGAAATTTTACAGCCAGACGAATATCGGTTCGCGCCCGTCCAAACGTGGCAGCAGCGGCGGCAGGCTCACGCTGAAAGACCTGCGCGCCATTCCTTTTGTGGGCGCGTGGAGCCAGCTGAAGCAAAATGTGACCGGTTATTATGGCGTGGGTTCTGCCATGCAGGCGTTGGACAAGAAAGGAAAATTACCGGAACTGAAACGCATCTACCGCCATTCGCTGTTCTTCAAAACGCTGCTGGACAACTGTGAAATGGCTATGAAGAAATGTTTCTTCCCGTTAACAGAATACCTCAGTCAGCATCCGCGTTTTGGCGAAATCCGCGATATGATCTACCGCGAATATGAACTTACGCAACGTTATATTTTCCTGGTATCCGGTAAAACGGAACTGATGGCGGATTACCCCGTAGAACAGCTTTCCATTCAAATGCGTGAACGCATTGTACTGCCACTTACTACCATACAGCAATATGCGATGGCGCGCATTCGTGCCATGGAAGAACAAGGTGCGCCGGCCCAGCAGAAAGAAACGTACGAAAAACTGGTAATCAGGAGTTCGTTTGGCATCATCAATGCGGGCCGCAATTCGGCGTAGTAAAGCTTCATACAAAGAAAGACACAGCAGGGCACAGCGCAATTCCAATAAACACTGTGCGCTGCTGTTTTGTTATAACAGCTTCTTTTCAAAAACATTTCATCCCACAAAAAATCAAACGCACCCGGCGAAACGGATGCGTTTTTCTGATAACTAAAACAACGGTAATGAAAAAAGGGTAAATACTTCTATAAAAGTACTACCACACAGTTTGCAGTTAGTTTTGCCGAGTATGGTCCCTCTTAAAGTCGTTTACCTTTTTTCACTGAGTTTATGCGTACACCTGAAAATGCGAAAATGAAAACAGCAATTTCTTGCCATTGTTCATTTTCACATTTTCAAATGTTCACATTTTTTTAATCAAAAATGATAAGTCGCGGCAAGTATAAAACTGGCCGTTGACTTGGTTGGGTCACCTGCTTTTTTCTCAAACAGGTTTTCACTGGCGCTATCGAACCTGAACTCCGGTATAATGGTTAAGTTATCCAGTTTAAAATTAAACGATAACGTGGGTGAAAAGATGGTGGAATTGAATCCCAGCACATTTTTTTCATCGTTGAAATATTCGCCGCGCAATGTAAGGCCAAACCAGTCATTCGGATCTGCGTTTACATACAGCGCGGTACCCCACCAGCTTGTTCCGTCTTCCCAACCATTGCCATTCTTGATGCTCCTCGATTGCAGGGTACCGTTAAACCCGAGACTGAATTTATCCGAGATGGCATAGGAAGCCGTTACATCTCCCTGGAAAAGCCTTGCAGCCTCATCGTATTTACCTCCCTGGAAATTGAGGTACACATTGAATTTGTCGTCGGCTGAACCTGTTGAGAACTGGCCTATGAACATCTTTGGCATACCGGAAGCAGTTTTCAGGTCAGTGGGATTGGTAATGCCCACCATCAGTCCGCTCTGGCCACCGAGGGAAATATCTGCTTTCAAACCGGTATGAAAGAAAGGTCCATAGGAAAATCCATAGCTCATACTATAGTTACGGTTCAGGTAGGCATCGAGCAATTCATATCCTACATGTGTTCCAAAACTTCCAAACGTAAATGTTACTTTATCGGAAGGCGCATAGGTTACGTACAATTGCTTGATAGCTGCCTGTGAAAAGAAACCATTTGCTGCGGCATCTTTGTCGCCGTCTACATAGGAAAATTCCTGCGCTCTTCTGCCAAAACCGAAGTCGGCTACCATGCCCACCTTGCCAACACTATGTTCCACCTTTATGGAAGCCATTCCCAATTCAAATGAGTTATGCGAATTGGTGAAGCTGGTGAAATTATTATATGGATCATTTTTCTGATCAGAAAAATTGTATCTGTAATACACATCGGCAGAACCTGTTATCACTGGCTTTGGTTTTTCTTTTTCTATATCCTGGGCCATAGCATGACTTATCGTAGCCATACTAATGGCTAATACGCAGATTTTTCTTAACATTGTTACAGATTTTAAGTGTTAAAGGAAAGGGTACGGTAGTAATGATTGAACTTGTACCAGAAGTTCAATTCATTTTATACTGTACCTTTTTCCGTTACATCAATAGTCTCTTCCAGGTAAGTGCCATTCTTGTTGGAGCTCACCAGCAATGTACCCTGCAGGTATTTTTCGTTGTGCTGGGTAGCGTCCAGACCAATCTCTTCTTCTTCGGAAGAAACGCGCAACGGCAGAATGAAGTTGATGAATTTGAATATAGCGAAGGATACTATGAAGCTATAGGCTACTACAATTGCAAGCGCCTTCAACTGTGTAAGGAAGAAAGCTGCATTGCCATACAGGAGACCATCAGCGCCATCGCTGTTAACAGTTGTCGTTGCAAACACGCCCGTAAGCAGCATACCTACCATACCACCTATGCCATGGCAGGGGAATACGTCGAGGGTATCATCCACCTTTGATTTTTGCTTGTAGTACACGGCAATGTTGGAGATAATAGCAGCTACCACGCCAATGGTTATACTTTGCGGCACGGCAACGAAACCGGCGGCAGGCGTAATGGCTACCAGGCCTACTACGGCGCCGATACAGAAGCCCAGTACAGAAGGTTTCTTGCCTTTCAGTACATCAAAGAACATCCACGACAAACCGGCTGCAGCGGCCGCAACATTGGTTACCATGAAAGCATTTACAGAAAGTGCGTTGGCGCCCAGAGCAGAACCAGCGTTGAAGCCAAACCAGCCGAACCACAGCAAACCGGTACCGATCAGCACATAGGGAATATTGGCTGGCGGAATTTCTTTCTGCTGAATATGCACTTGCCTGCGCTTCAACACCATGGCGCCCGCCAATGCGGCACAACCGGCAGAAATATGTACCACGGTACCACCGGCAAAATCAAGTGCGCCCATCTGGAACAGGAACCCGTTCGGGTGCCAGGTCCAGTGTGCAATAGGTGCATACACCAGCAACCCAAATAAAGCAATGAAAAGAATATAGGAAGTGAAACGAATGCGCTCAGCCACCGCCCCTACTACCAGTCCGGGCGTGATGATCGCAAACATCAACTGAAAAGTGGCAAACAACAGGAGGGGAATGGTCATGGGAGAACCGCCCTGCAAAACAGGCGCGCTGGAGGCTACCCCTTTGAAGAAAAAGAAGGTGGAAGGATCGCCCACAAAACCGCCCAGGGAATCACCAAAGGCCAGGCTGAAGCCTACCACGATCCAGAGCACGCTTACCACGCCGGCAGCTACCACGCTTTTGATCATGGTAGAGATCACATTTTTACGATGTACCATGCCGCCGTAAAAAAAAGCCAGGCCGGGGGTCATCAGGAACACGAGGGCCGCGGCCACCAGTATCCAGGCGATATCTGATGTGCTGTATGTGCCCTGGTCATCAAATGCAGCAAGAGAAGGAATAAAGATGGCTGCGATAGCCACAGCTGCCAACACCAGGAAGGGGGCAACCTGCTTGAACGAGACTGTTTTCATACTGATTGTTTTAGTTGTATTACTAAAAAATATAATTTATTAGTATACTGTGAAAATAGCCCGTTTTTCAATAGAAATTTCAAAAAAGCATCACATTTTACAAATTATAATATAAAATAAATTGATTTTAGTTTTTTCTGTAAGTACCCTGTAGCTCAAATATTTATACAAACAAACAGTTTGAAAACAAAAAAGCCATCCTTTTTGGATGGCTTGCAAAAAACAGCAGTTTTTTTTGCTATATCGCTAAAATTATGTTTTCATCTTTTTTTTCCAGCAAAGATTTGCCTTCGTTCAGGAATTCGTCCACTTTCCGGGCACATTCACGGCCCTCACTAATGGCCCAAACCACCAGGCTCTGCCCTCTCCGCATATCGCCACAGGCAAAAATTTTACCAATACTGGTACGGAATTCCTTCTCCGAAGCCTTCACATTGCCGCGCTCATCCAGTTCCAGTCCCAGTTCCTGCACCACCCCTTCATGCTGCGGATGCACAAAACCCATGGCCAGCAGCGCCAGTTCGCAGGGGATTTCCCTTTCCGATCCCGGCACTTCGGTAAAGCGGGCCGGACGGCCGTCTTCCGTAGTGGTCCATTGCAGGTCAACGATTTTCAGCGCCTTCAGGTTGCCTTTGCCGTCGCCGATAAACTCTTTGGTGGCCACGGCCCATTTCCGGTCGGCGCCTTCCTCGTGCGAAGTAGAAGTTTTCAGAATCATCGGGTAGGTAGGCCAGGGCATGAACGGCGTACGGCTTTCCGGCGGCTTGGGCAAGAGTTCAAACTGCGTCACCGACTTTGCCTTTTGCCGGTTGGAGGTGCCTACGCAGTCGCTGCCGGTATCACCGCCCCCGATCACCACCACGTTTTTGCCGGTGGCCAGAATGTTTTCAGAAAATATATTGCTTTCCAGGTTAGCGTTGGCCAATGGGTCTTTACCGGCATTGCGCTTGTTCTGCTGTTTCAGGAACTGCATGGCGAAATAAACGCCTTTCAGGTCGCGGCCGGGGATATTCAGGTCGCGGGGAATGGTAGAACCTCCCGCCAATACCACCGCATGGTATTCGCGCAGCAGGTCATTGATGCGCACGTTCACGCCCACATTGGCATGGCAGCGGAACGTGATGCCTTCTTCTTCCAAAATGCGCAGCCGGCGGTCTACCACCCATTTTTCCAGCTTAAAATCCGGTATGCCGTAACGCAGCAATCCACCCGGCACATCATCGCGTTCAAATACGGTTACGGTATGACCGGCATAGTTCAGCTGGGCAGCTGCGGCCAGTCCTGCCGGCCCCGATCCTACCACTGCTACTTTCTTACCCGTACGCACATGCGGCGCACGCGGCTTCACGAATCCTTTTTCAAAGGCAATCTCGATGATGTGTTTTTCAATCTCCTCGATTACAATAGCCGGTTGGTTGATGCCCAGCACGCAGGCCGACTCACACGGAGCCGGGCATATGCGACCGGTAAACTCCGGAAAATTATTGGTGCTGGTAAGAATATCGTACGCTTCCTGCCATTGTTTGCGATAAACGGCATCGTTGAACTCGGGAATGTTGTTGCCCAGCGGACAGCCGCTATGGCAAAAGGGAACGCCGCAGTTCATGCAGCGCGCAGACTGCTGGTTGAGCTTTTCATCGCTGTAGCGCTCCACAAACTCCCGGTAGTGTTGCAGCCGTTCCTCCACCGGCTTTTTTTCCGGCAACTCTCTGGTAAATTCCAGGAAACCCGTTGGTTTACCCATATGTTGTTTTAGTTTTCAGTAAGTCAATGTTGTAAATGGCATACGCGCCCCTGTGAAAATGGTACACGGTTATGCCGCCTCGTTTTCACTGTCGTTAATCGGCCAATTTCTTCGCCATAGCCCGTTCTTTCAGGACTTTCTTGTAATCTTTGGGGAATACTTTGATAAAGTTCTTCAGCTGGTTTTCGAAATCATCCAGTACAAAACGCGCTACGGTGCTGCCGGTGTAGGCATAGTGTCGCGTGATCATGTCGTTCAGTACCTGCGCATCATCTGCATCGAGCGGATCGAGGTCTACCATCTCTTTGTTGCAGAGCGATGCAAACTGACCTTTCACATCGTAAACATACGCAATACCGCCGCTCATACCTGCCGCAAAGTTGCGACCGGTAGCGCCCAGTATCACCACTTTTCCGCCGGTCATGTATTCACAACCGTGATCGCCTACGCCTTCCACTACCACAGATGCGCCGGAGTTGCGCACGCAGAAGCGTTCACCTGCTTTACCGCGGATATATGCTTCGCCGGAAGTAGCGCCGTAGAAGGCCACGTTGCCGATGATGATATTTTCTTCGGGCACAAAGCTGGCCTGCCGCGGCGGATAGATGATCAATCGTGCACCGCTCAATCCTTTACCGAAATAGTCGTTGGCATCGCCTTCCAGTTCAAGCGTGAGCCCTTTGGTACAGAAAGCGCCAAAGCTTTGTCCTGCTGTACCGGTAAGGTTAAAATGAATGGTATCGTCCGGCAAACCGGCAGACTTGTATTTTTTGGTAATCTCGTTCGACAATAAAGTGCCCAGCGTGCGGTCGGTATTCTTCACCGTAAAGGAAGCGGCTACGCGTTCCTGTTTGTCGATAGCGGGACGTGCTGCCTCCAGCAGTTTCCAGTCGAGCACGTTGGCTATGCCATGGTCCTGCTCTTCCATTTTGTACAATCCCGCATAAGCGCCACCCGGTTCTTTGTAGAGGATGGGCGACAAATCGAGTTTGGAATATTTCCAGTGGTTGATGTTATCACGTATTTCGAGGCAATCGGTCTGCCCGATCATTTCATTCACCGTTCTGAATCCTAATTCCGCCATGATCTCGCGCAGTTCCTGCACCAGGAAGCGGAAGAAATTCACCACATGATCAGGATTACCGGTGAAGCGTTTACGCAACTCGGGGTCCTGCGTGGCTACACCTACCGGGCAGGTATTGAGATGGCATTTGCGCATCATGATGCAGCCTTCCACCACCAGCGCTGCCGTAGCAACGCCCCATTCTTCGGCGCCCAGCAAGGCGGCAATGGCTATATCGCGACCGGTTTTCAGTTGTCCGTCGGTTTGCACTACTACGCGGCTGCGCAGTTTGTTTTTCACCAGCGTCTGGTGTGTTTCCGCCAGGCCTAACTCCCATGGTAAACCGGCGTGCTTGATAGAACTGATGGGCGAAGCACCGGTGCCGCCATCATGACCTGAAATCAAAATCACATCAGCCTTTGCCTTGGCTACGCCGGCAGCAATGGTGCCTACACCGGCTTTGGACACCAGTTTTACATTGATGCGTGCGTTGCGGTTGGCATTCTTCAGGTCGAAGATGAGCTGCGCCAGGTCTTCAATAGAATAAATATCGTGGTGCGGCGGCGGAGAAATCAAACCCACACCCGGTGTGGAGTGCCTCGTTCTGCCGATCCATTCGTCCACTTTATGACCGGGCAGCTGTCCGCCTTCACCCGGCTTGGCGCCCTGCGCCATTTTGATTTGCAGTTCATCGGCTTCGGTAAGATAATAACTTGTTACCCCGAAGCGGGCGCTGGCCACCTGTTTGATGGCGCTGCGCATGGAATCGCCGTTGGGCAATGGCGTGTAGCGGATTTCGTCTTCACCGCCTTCACCGGTATTGCTCTTGGCGCCGATGCGGTTCATGGCAATGGCCAGCGTGGTGTGTGCTTCCCAGGAGATGGAGCCGAAACTCATGGCCCCGGTGGCAAAGCGTTTCAAAATATTCTCTGCCGGTTCAACTTCTTCTATAGGAATAGAAGGCCTGTTGCTCTTGAACCGGAACAGGCTGCGCAACGTGCAGGCTTTTTCGCTCTGCTCGTTCACGAGCTTTGAATATTTTTTGAAAATATTGTAGTCGTTCATCCGCGTACTGTACTGCAACAGGTGGATGGTTTGCGGATTGAACAGGTGAAACTCTCCTTTGCGTTTCCACTGGTATATACCGCCAACGGGTAACCGATTTACAGGCACATCTTTTTTGCTGAAGGCAAACCAGTGTTTGGCCAGTGCTTCTTTTGCCAGTTCATCGAGGCCAATGCCTTCAATGCGGCTTACGGCGCCGGTGAAATATTTATCCACCACCTCTCTGTTGAGGCCGAGAATTTCGAATATCTGTGCGCCCTGGTAGGATTGCAGGGTAGAGATACCCATTTTGGAAAACACTTTCAGCAATCCATCGCACACGGCTTTGATATAGTTCTTGCGCAGTTCTTCCCAGGTAAGATCTGTTTGCAGTGAACCGTTCGCTTTCATATTGCGAATGGTTGCCAGTGCCAGGTAGGGATTGATGGCTGTTGCACCAAAACCAATGAGGCAGGCGAAATGATGTACTTCCCATACGTCGCCGGCTTCCACTACAATACCTACCTGTCCGCGCATACCCTTGCGGATAAGGTGGTGATGTACGGCTGCGGTTGCCAGCAGCGATGGAATGGCGGCATGGTCGGAGTCAACGGCGCGGTCGCAGAGAATGAGCACTTCAAAACCATCGCGCACTGCATCTTCTGCATAGCGGCAGAGACGGTCGAGACCTGCCTTAAGCGAGCCGGGTTTGCCATCGGCCCTGAAATACGTTTGCAGTGTTTTTGCCTGGAATTTACCGGTGTCGATACTGCGCAGTTTTTCCAGTTCGGTACTGGTGAGGATGGGGTGTTTGAGCGCAACGGTATGGCAATGTTCCGGCTGTTCTTCCAGCAGGTTATCGTTGTTGCCCACGAAGGTAGCCAGGCTCATCACCATTCTTTCACGAATGGGATCGATGGGCGGGTTGGTTACCTGCGCAAACAATTGTTTGAAGTAAGAAGTGATGTGTTGCGGTTGATCGCTGAGTACGGCCAGCGGCACATCGGTGCCCATACTGCCCACCGGTTCTTTCCCTTCGAGGGCCATGGGTTTGATGAGCATTTCCACATCTTCGGTAGTATAACCGAATGCTTTCTGGTATTTGAGGATGGAAGCATCGGAAAGATGCGTGAAGGTTACACGCGGTTCATCCAGTTCTTCCAGGCGGATTTTATATTGATTGAGCCAATCGCCATAAGGCTTGCGACTGCAGATGGTTTGTTTCAGTTCTTCATCGCTGATGATGCGTCCCTGTTCCATGTCAACCACAAACATTTTGCCGGGTTGCAGGCGGCCTTTTTCTTTCACAATGGACGGGTCAACCGGCAGCACGCCCATTTCCGAAGCCATAATCACACGATCGTCGGTGGTAACGCAATAGCGTGAAGGACGCAGACCATTGCGGTCGAGCGTGGCGCCAATAATTTTTCCGTCGGTGAAGGAAATGGAAGCAGGGCCATCCCAGGGCTCCATGATGGAAGCATGGTATTCGTAGAATGCTTTCTTCACAGGGTCCATATGCTCATTGCCGTCCCATGCTTCGGGGATCAGCATCATCATTACATGCGGCAGTGAGCGGCCTGTGAGGGTGAGCAGTTCAATCATGTTGTCGAGACAGGCAGAGTCGCTTTGCCCTTCCGTTACGATGGGCAGCAGCATGTCCATTTCTTCGCGGGTAAACCAGGAAGAAGTGAAACCTTTTTCGCTCGACTTCAACCAGTTGAGGTTGCCCTGCAGGGTGTTGATTTCACCGTTGTGCGCGATGTAGCGGAAAGGTTGCGCCAGTTTCCAGGAGGGGAAGGTGTTGGTAGCAAAACGGGAGTGGATCAGGCCAAATGCTGATACCATCCGTTTGTTGCTGAGGTCAGGGAAATAGGTTCGTACCTGGTGGCTGGTGAGTTGCCCTTTGTACACAACGGTTTTATAGGAAAGCGATGCGATATAAAAACCGATCGCATCTTTCTTCACAGTGTTGTTGATGGTATGACTGGCGTAGTTGCGCAGTACAAACAATTTGCGTTCAAAATCGTCGGGGTTGTTGATATGGTCGGGGCAGGCTATGAACACATGTTCCATTTCCGGCTCCACGCTCAGTGCCGAAGGACCGATATTGTCCGGGTTTACGGGCACCTTGCGGTAAGCGAGGATTTCGAGCCCCAGTTTTTCTGCTGCGCGGTTGAAGATGTCGCGGCATTCTTCCCGCAGCCGGATATCGGCGGGAAAGAAGATCACGCCCACACCATAGCGGCCGAAGGGAGGCAGGTGCACGCCCAGTTTGATACATTCATCAAAGAAAAACTCGTGGGGGGTCTGGATCATGATCCCAGCTCCGTCGCCCGTGTTGTTTTCACAACCGCAGGCGCCGCGGTGTTCCATGTTTTCCAGAACGGTCAGTGCATCGGAGATAATCTGGTGAGATTTGGTGCCTTTGATGTTGGCCACGAATCCGATACCGCACGCATCACGCTCAAACGAAGGATGGTATAAACCCTGGTTACTTGCCATGTATATGTCTAGTTTTTGAATAAAATTCAATAAAACCTCAGGTTTTTCATACATTTTTCAAAAACCTGGCAAGCAACGAATGAAATTACGAAAAAAGCAGGGAATTGTGATGGAATTATTAAATATTTTCTCACAAAATGCAGGCAGGTGTGAGAAAGTATGATAATTGTCATTGTCACAATTCATCCTGCAAACACTTCAAAAAATCGTTAAAAGCGTTCAATCGGTGCAAGCTTTCTTGGCACTTCAGGAAAATGTCGTACTTTTGCACCGCAATTCTGAAAAACCTCCGGAGAAAGTACACAACCTACCTCCTGCTTAGGGAAATTGACGTAGCACTGCACTTGCCATCAATGAAATTTACTGGTCGTTTTTAATTGACATAAACATAAAGGTTATGAACACGGATCTTATGCCCGGCATTGTACGTTTGGGTGAAAAAGAGTTACAAGAGTTGACCCGGGAAGTGAAAGAAACCATTGCATTTGTCACCCCGGTGAGTGCAAAACCAATCAAGAAAAAATTTACAGCAGCTCAGATGTGGAGCCTGAAACGCAACATGCGTTCTGCAAGTTTGCAGGTTCCTGTCATCAGGGTTATTGACTAAATATTTCTGATTACAGTATTTCATCCAAACGTCGGCGAGGCTTCCCTGAAGGGGAAGCTTTTTTTCTTTATAGTTCATTATTAAGCTTGGAAGCAAGCTGCTGGTTCCGTAGCACATCCAAATACCAGTTCATCCCCGCAGACGCTATCGTGTAGACGCCACCTCGAATTGGGGCATAAACTCCACTTTATCCATTCACATTTTCCATTGGAGCCTGGAAAACAACAGATGCCCCGCCTTTTCGAAAGGAGGAATATGGCAGGCATGACCTTAATACGTGTAGTGCCAAAAAGCATTATGGAAACATCCGCTCAAAAAACAAAAACACAAGCACCCGCTGGCTATAGCACCGTGTGCCCATACCTGGTAGTACCCAGTGTGGAAACAGCACTGGAGTTCCTGGAAAATGTTTTTCATGCCGATGTGAAAGATTCTTTCAAAGGAAAGGACGGCATGATCATGCATGGTGAAGCCAGGATTGGTGATACGGTAATCATGATCGGGCGCGCCAATGAAAAGTGGCCGGCGCAAACCAGTATGCTTTATGTGTATGTTGACCAGGTAGAAGAAACCTACCAGCGTGCACTGCAGTTTGGCGCCACTTCCATCATGGAACCGAAAGACCAGTTCTATGGCAACCGCGAAGCAGGCGTTAAAGATGCACAAGGCAACTCCTGGTGGATAGCACGCCAGATAGAAGAATTGTCTGCCGAAGAACTGCAACGCCGGTTACTGGAGTCAGGCATGTAACCGCCTGTACCGAAAGCAGCAATGGATTTTTGACATTGTCTTTTCGACAATGGAATTTATCGAAAATCCATTGCTGTTTTTCTTTTGATCCTGGTCAATCATTTTTGCCTGCTCCCGCCCGCATATTAGCTGCTGATTTTCAATGCGTCAACTTTTTTTACTACCCTTGCAGCATTTCCCAATTTATCTTGTCTTACCATTTGTGCGCCGCCCATGGCGGCAGTCCATCACTGGTTAAGCTGATAGTAGCGCAATCCCCCTAAACTGCGAACACTCCCCAACCCTTTACCGATTGACCTCCGGTCAGGCTGGTTTGCTATGCGTAACTAACAATAACATAAAATCGAAGTCCATGAGAAAGATTCTACCGCTACTAACGGTGTTGGTGGTGCATGCCCTCTTTGCACTCAGCCAAACCCGTACCATCAACGGACAGGTGCAGGACAGCCAGGGAAATCCCATTCCATTTGCCACCATCAAGGTCCAAAGGACCAACACAGGTGTGGCTGCCGATGCACACGGAAATTTCACCATACAGGCACAACAGGGCGACGTGCTCGTCGTGAGCGCGGCCGGCTTTCAAACCATTAATGTCACCGTAGGCACATCGGCCAGTGTGATTGTAAAAATGGAAGCAGGCGGCGCACTCAGTGAAGTAGTAGTAACTGCATTGGGTATACGAAGAGAAAGATCTGAGCTGCCCTATGCCGCACAACAGGTGCAGGGTGAACAAATCACACGTGTACGGCCCAACAATTTTGCCACTTCCCTGTCGGGAAAAGTGGCCGGCCTGCAGATTACCAACAGCAATAACCTCGGCGGTTCTTCCAACATTATCCTGAGAGGTTTCAAATCCATTACCGGCGACAACCAGGCATTGCTTGTTATCGACGGGGTGCCGGTAAACAACGCCAATGTGAACACCACCCGACAGCGCAACGGTTTTGAAGGCTTTGATTATGGTAACGCCGGCGCCGATATCAACCCGGACGATATCGAATCCGTGAACGTACTGAAAGGCGCCGCCGCCACAGCCCTGTACGGTTCACGTGCGGCCAACGGCGTAATACTGATCACTACCAAAAAAGGCCGTCGCGGCCTTGGGGTAACCGTAAACGTTGGCGGCTCTACCGGTTTTATGGACAAGAGTACCTGGCCCAAATTCCAGAAACTATATGGAGGTGGCTATTACGATCCTGACTACTACACCTATTCTGATGCACCACCATCGCCCAATCCCTATTTCCTGTATTTCGATGCCAATGGCGATGGCCAGCCCGACCTCGTAGTGCCTACTACAGAGGATGCTTCTTTCGGCGGCCGCTTCGATCCCAATTTGCTGGTGTATCACTGGAACGCCTTCGATCCCCGGCTGCCCACCTACATGCAACCCAGACCCTGGGTGGCTGCAGAACATGGGCCCGATGATTTCTTTGAAACACCATGGTCAACCAATTTCAGCGCTTTTGTAGATGGTGGCAGCGACCGCGGCGGATTCAAATTGGGTTATACCCGCACCGATGACAAAGGCATTCTGCCCAATAGTTATCTTACCAAAGACCTGATTAACCTGCAGGTATCATATGATATCACGCCGAAACTGACGGCAGGTGCTACCGTGAACTTCTCCAAAATACGCGGTCTTGGCCGCTATGGCACAGGGTATGGGGATGCACGGAGCCTCGCCAGCATGTTCCGTCAATGGTGGCAGATGAATGTGGATGTGAAAGAATTAAAAGACGCTTACTTCCTCACCCGCGACAATGTTACCTGGAATATGTCTGGCCCCCCGGATGACGTGGGCCCCATTTATTGGGACAATCCTTATTTCACGCGCTATGAAAGTTATGAGAACGATGCACGTTTTCGTACATTTGGTATCGTTAGTCTGAATTACAAGGTAAACGACTGGATCAATATACTGGGTCGTATCAGTCTGGATACATATGATCATTTGCAGGAAGAAAGAAATGGTTACGGTTCTGTAAACATCGCCAGTTATTCCCGCTACAACCTCACTTTCCGGGAATACAATTACGATCTCATCGCCAATATGGACCGTGACTTGTCTGACAATTTCAACCTGAAAGCACTTGTGGGCGCCAACCTGCGGCAAAACCGGTTGAACTCCGTGTTTGCTTCTACCAATGGCGGACTGGCCGTACCGGGATTGTATAGTCTGAGCAACTCACTCAACCCCATCACGCCTCCCACCGAAGAAGACCAGCAAGTGGAAGTAGGCGGTGTGTTTGCCGGCTTCACCCTGGCCTGGAAAAACATGCTGATACTGGATGTAACCGGAAGAAACGACAAGTCTTCCACACTGCCTGACGGCAATAATTCCTATTTCTATCCTTCTGTATCAGGCGGCTTTGTGTTTTCGGAATTATTACCCGATCTGCAATGGCTCAACTTCGGTAAACTGCGGCTCAACTATGCAGAAGTGGGCAGCCCGGCACCCTGGGATTTCGTAACCGATTCTTACGATAAACCCACGCCCTTTGGCAGCATTCCATTGTTCTCTGTTTCCAATACCAAACGCAACGAGAACCTGAAACCGGAACGCACCCGCAGTATTGAAGGCGGTATTGAACTAAACATGTTCAACAACCGGGTGGGACTGGACCTGACCTTGTACAAGACCAACACCATTGACCAGATCATACCGGTAAGTATTTCTGCAGCTACCGGTTATACCACGCAAATCATCAATGCCGGTAATGTAGAGAACAAAGGCGTTGAAGTGTCGCTGAACCTCACGCCCATAAAAACACAGGACATCACCTGGACAGTAAATGTGAACTGGGCAAAGAACAAAAACACGGTAAAAAGCCTGATCGGCGGTACACAGAATATTGTGCTGGGACAGTTCCAGGGCGGTGTTTCATTGAACGCTACTGTAGGGCAACCCTTTGGCGTTTTGCGTGGCAGCGATTTTGTGTATGATTCGGTTAGTGGTAAACGTATTGTAGATGAAGATGGTTATTACCTGGTATCCCAATCTACCAATAACATTATTGGCAATATCATTCCCGACTGGACCGGTGGGGTGAATACCAACTTCACCTGGAAACAGCTTTCTGTTGGATTGCTGGTGGATGTGCGCAAAGGCGGTTCCATCTTCTCCATCGACCAGTGGTATGGACAAGGTACAGGATTGTATGAATCCAGCGCCGGGCTGAATGAACTCGGCAAACCTATTCGCGATCCGATAGAAGACGGCGGCGGAGTAATATTTGAAGGCGTTACCGAAGATGGTAAGGAAAATACCACACGCGCGCTCATTACCGGTTTGCGCGGCTATGGTTACAATAACTTCCCCAATGCCGGTTATGTATACGATGCAAGCTATGTGAAGTTGCGCGAAGCTACCATCACGTACTCGCTTTCTCAAAAAGCGGTGTCAAAGCTTGGTCCCATCAAAGGCATAGACATTTCCCTGTACGGAAGAAACCTGTGGATCATTCACAAAAATCTGCCCGATGCAGACCCGGAAGACACTTCCAGTTCGGGCAATATACAGGGCTTCCAGGTGGGCTCTTACCCATTATACAGGACACTTGGCTTAAACCTCCGCTTTAAATTTTAAAACCTGCGGTATGAAAAAAACATTCACAATCATATTACTTTTTGCCATCGTGCTCGCTTCATGCCGGAAAAACATGAGCGATCTCAACAGGAATCCGAAGACCACCAGCAATATACCTGGTGAAACGCTCTTCACCAATGCGCAGAAAAACTTTGCCGATATCATGACCACGCCCAACGTGAACAATAACATTTTTGAGTTCATTGTACAGTACTGGGCGGCTACCACCTATCCACAGGAAAGCCGGTATGATCTCGGCAACCGGAATATTCCGCAAAACTGGTGGACGATCATCTACCGCGATGTTATACGCGACCTGACGGAAAGCATTGCGCTGATCAGGCAGGATGAAGCCATTACGGAAGCGCAGCAGGCAGAGCAACGCAACAAAATAGCCATTGCGCAAATCATGCGCGTGCATGCTTTTTATGTGCTGGTCAATACATTCGGCAATATTCCGTACACAGCAGCGATGAACGTAGAGAATCCCACGCCGGTGTACGACGATCAGCAGGATGTGTACTATGCCCTGCTGGATACACTCGATGCAGCGCTCGGCAATCTTGACGACAGCTATGAAAGTTTCGGCAACGCCGATCTCATTTATAACGGCAATGTGGCCAGTTGGATCAAATTCGGCAATTCACTGAAACTGCGTATGGCCATGGTGATTGCCGATGTGGACCCGTCTACGGCAAGAACACTGGCAGAAGAAGCAGCACCATACGTGTTTACCTCCAACGACGACAATGCGCTGTTTCCCTACATGGTTACGCCACCCAACACCAATCCCATCTGGACCAACCTGGTGCAAAGCAACCGCAACGACTTTGTGCCGGCCAATACATTGGTAAATACCATGAATGGGTTGAATGATCCAAGAAGAGATGATTATTTCACCACCGATCCCAACGGAGGCTATTCCGGTGGCGTGTACGGTTCGGGTAACACGTTTGCCAATTTTTCGCACGTTAGCGACAAAGCGCTGGAACCTGATTTTCCAGCGGTGTTGATGGATTATGCAGAGGTGGAATTCCTGTTGGCCGAAGCCGTTGAGCGTGGTTTCAACGTAGGCGGTACGGCAGCCGACCATTACAGCAATGCCATACGCGCTTCAATTCTTTACTGGGGCGGTACGGAAGCAGATGCCACTACTTACCTTTTGCTGCCTACGGTAGATTATCAAACTGCTCAAGGCCCCTGGCAACGCAAGATCGGCACCCAGCAATGGATAGCTCAATACCTGCGGGGATTTGATGCCTGGGTTACCTGGCGCCGGCTGGATTATCCTGAATTACAGGCGCCGCCTTCGGCTATAACGGCAATCCCCCTACGCTATACCTATCCTTCCAACGAACAGAACCTGAACGAAGAGAATTACCGCCAGGCTTCACAAGCCATAGGCGGCGATGCAGTGACTACAAAACTTTTCTGGGATATACATTAAGGACGAAAACTAAAAAGAACAAGGCATGTTGAAGTTAGTTTCAACATGCCTTGTTCTTTTTAATACTATCTACACCAGGTAACCAAACAAGGTATCGTCTTTATTCAGTTCGGTGTAGTTGATATTGTACTTGCGCATGTTCTTCAGCAACTGCTCGTAGTCTTCGCGATTTTTGAGTTCTATACCTACAAGCGCCGGACCCGTTTCCTTGTTGTGCTTCTGCATATACTCGAAGCGGGTGATATCATCATCGGGACCGAGTACATGGTTTACGAATTCTTTCAGGGCGCCGGGACGTTGTGCAAAGCGGACCAGGAAATAATGTTTCAATCCTTCGTATTGCAAACTTCTTTCCTTGATCTCCTGCATGCGGTCGATGTCGTTGTTGCTGCCGCTGACGATGCACACCACCGTTTTGCCTTTGATTTCGTTTTTGAAATCGTCCAGCGCGGCGATGGATAATGCGCCAGCCGGTTCTGCCACAATAGCATCCTGGTTGTACAGTTGCAGAATGGTTGAACATACTTTTCCTTCCGGCACCAGGCGCATGTCGTCCAGCACTTCACGACAGATGGAAAAAGTGATGTCGCCCACCCTTTTTACCGAAGCGCCATCCACAAAACGTTCAATGCTGTCGAGCGTAACCGGTTGACCGGCTTTCAGCGCTTCGTACATGGAAGGCGCACCCTCCGGTTCCACACCAATCACTTTCGTGCGCGGTGAATAGGTTTTGAAATACGAACCTACGCCGGCACTCAGTCCACCACCGCCCACCGGTACAAACACATAATCGATGTCTGACAGGTCTTCCAGTATCTCCACAGCCACTGTGGCTTGTCCTTCGATGATACGCAGGTCGTCGAAGGGTGGGATGAAGGTCATGTTGTTTTCTTCGGTAAATTGTTTGGCGGCAGCAGCACAATCGTCAAAGGTGTCGCCAATGAGAACAATTTCGATATTGTCTTCCCCAAACATGCGTGTCTGATTCACTTTTTGTTTGGGGGTAATGATAGGCATGAACACCACGCCTTTTACGTTCAGCTTTTTACAGCTGTAAGCAAAGCCCTGCGCATGGTTGCCGGCGCTGGCACACACTACGCCGCGCTGCAATTGTTCCATAGGCAGGCTGCTCATCATATTGTAAGCACCTCTCAGCTTGTACGAACGAACCACCTGCAGGTCTTCCCGCTTGAGGTATACATCGCATGCAAACCTGCGCGACAGGTTGTGATTGTACGTAAGCGGCGTGCGCGTGACCACTTTTTTCAACCGCAAGGCTGCCTTGTGAAATTCAAGACTGGTTCTCGTATTTGCTGATGTGTCCATGATGTTTATGTTTTAAAAAAAGCCACCGCCGTTTTAGTTATCAGAAAAACAAAACGCCCAATTAAAAATAATCAGGTGCGGTGGCCAGTGACGTTAGGCCGGAATTTCTTTTTGCTTTGCCGCTTCTTCAGCCGGTTTCTGATTTTCCGGGCGCAGACTGCGAACCGTTTTTCCTGCCTGCCACATTTCGCTTTCACGCAGTTCTTTCAACTCGGCTTCCAGTTTCTCGCGGTAATCGGGCTGGCTGTTGCTGTCGATAGAGCGTTGCGATTCTTTTCCGGAAGCAACACTTTCATACAGTTCATTGAATACAGGCAGCGTAGCATCGCGGAATTTCTTCCACCAGTCGAGCGCACCGCGCTGTGCAGTGGTAGAACAGTTGGCATACATCCAGTCCATACCATTTTCTGCTACCAGCGGCATCAGTGATTGCGTAAGTTCTTCTACTGTTTCGTTGAAAGCTTCGGAAGGAGAGTGACCTTTACTGCGCAGCACTTCATATTGCGCAGCAAAAATTCCCTGGATGGCTCCCATCAGCGTACCACGTTCGCCGGTAAGATCGCTGTATACTTCTTTTTTGAAATCGGTCTCGAACAGGTAGCCACTTCCAACGGCAATGCCCAGAGCCAGTACGCGTTCTTTGGCGCGGCCTGTAGCGTCCTGGTAAATGGCATAGCTGCTGTTCAGGCCACGTCCCTGCAGGAACATACGACGCAGTGAAGTACCGGAACCTTTGGGGGCTACGAGGAATACGTCCACATCTTTCGGGGGCACTATACCGGTTTGATCATTAAAAGTGATACCAAATCCGTGCGAAAAATATAATGCTTTACCGGGTGTAAGATATTTTTTTACTGTGGGCCACAATTGGATCTGTGCAGCATCGCTCAGCAGGTAACAGATGATGGTGCCGCGTTGCAGGGCTTCCTCAATTTCAAAAAGCGTTTCGCCAGGTACCCATCCGTCACGTACAGCCTTGTCCCAGGTTTTGGAGTTCTTTCTTTGTCCAACAATAACATTGATGCCATTGTCTTTCTGGTTTAGGGCCTGTCCCGGTCCCTGTACACCATAGCCGATCACGGCCACCACTTCATTTTTTAATACCTGTTGGGCTTTTGACAGGGGGAACTCATCACGAGTAACTACATTTTCTTCCACCCCGCCGAAATTTAGTTTTGCCATTGTGTTTCGATTTTTATTTTGTTATTACCCCGCATTACGGGATGTTGAACTTCTGTTATAGGTTTTTATTAGCAGTTCTTTCTACATGGTGAACACTTCATCCTGTTTTCCCAGGAATTCATTTTCCTTCACCTCTGCGCCGGGCGCCGTTCTTTCAAACTCCTTCAGTTTTTCGTGAAAGCCGCTGCTGGCTTTGATGATCGCCACCCGTGCGCTGCGGACGAACTCGATCAGCCCGTACGGTTCCAGCACCTGCACCAGTTTATCCGTTTCTTCGCGGTGACCAGTGGTTTCAAAAACGGTATAGTCTTTCCTGATCACTACGGCGCGGGCGCCAAATTCCCGGAGCAGGCGTTCCACCTTTACTTTTTCTGCAATTTCATCGGTGGGCACTTTGTACAATGCCAGTTCCTGCCAAACGATCTCATCAGTAGTATTGTAGTAAGCTTTCAATACTTCTACCTGCTTTTCGATCTGCCTTACCAGTTTGCGCACCACATCTTCCACTTCATTGATCACAATAGTAAAGCGGTGGATGCCTTCCACTTCAGAAGGAGAGGTATTCAGGCTTTCCACGTTGATCTTTCTCCGGGAGAATAGAATCGCAATCCGGTTCAGCAGGCCGATATGATTTTCCGTATATACGGTAATGGTGTATTCCTGCTTTCCCCCTCCCCCGGCTTCGGCGGGGGAATATTGTATGTTATTATTGGTGAAACTCATTGCACTTTATTTATGATTCGGTTCACACTTTTTTTTTGCGATTGCTACCATTTTCGCTACCTGGCTGTTGCACTGGCAACCGCGGATGGGAGTACTGACCGTTGATGGTCGCGTTTGGTCCGCTTATGACCCGGTCTGCGTTTGGTCCCTTCCGGTCTGCAACTGCCATTAACGTAACCTGATTTCCGACACGCTGCATCCCTGCGGCACCATGGGAAATACGTTGTTCTCTTTTCCTACCATTACTTCCAGCAGGTAAGCGCCCTTGTGCTGCAGCATGGTGCTGAGTGCCGAACGTAACTCTTCCCGCGCAGCAATGCTTTTTCCTGCAATGCCGTAACCTTTGGCTACCTGTACAAAATCAGGGCTGGTAATATTTACAAATGAATAGCGCTTGTCGTGGAATAACTGCTGCCATTGGCGCACCATACCCAGGAACTGGTTGTTCAGGATGAGCAGTTTCACATCTATTTCACTTTGCATGATGGTGCCTAATTCCTGGATGGTCATCTGGAAGCCGCCATCGCCAATGATGGCTATTACGGTACGATCGGGCGCGCCCAGTTTGGCGCCGATAGCTGCAGGCAAGGCAAAGCCCATGGTACCGAGACCACCTGAGGTGATATTGCTTTTCGATTGTTTGAATTTGGCGTAGCGACAGGCTACCATCTGGTGTTGTCCCACATCGGTAACAATAATGGCATTGCCGCCGGTAAGATCGTTCAGTTCCCGGATCACTTCGCCCATTGTCATCTGTTCGGTAGTGGGATTCAGTTCAGCGTTGATGCATGCCTTTTCCTCTTCCTGCATACAATCCTTGAAGCGTTGCAACCACTGCGGATATACTTTCTGGTCGATGAGGCTGGTGAGCAACGGCAGCGTTTCCTTGCAATCTCCCCATACCGGAACAGTGGTTTTTACATTCTTGTCGATTTCTGCAGGATCGATATCGAGGTGAATGACTTTGGCCTGTTTGGCATATTTGTCGAGCCTGCCGGTTACGCGGTCGTCGAAACGCATGCCCACAGCAATCAGCACATCGCATTCATTGGTGAGCAGGTTGGGACCATAGTTACCGTGCATACCGAGCATGCCTACGTGCAGCGGATGGTCGCTGGGTAAGGCGCTCAATCCCATGATGGTAGCAGCAGCCGGTATGCCACTTTTTTCAACAAACTCGCGGAATTCTTTTTCGGCCTTGCCGAGAATAACGCCCTGTCCAAAAAGTATAAAGGGCCGTTTGGCTTCATTGATCATGGCAGCAGCCTGGGCAATGTATTCCTGGCGCACAATCGGCTTCGGACGGTAACTGCGTACATACGCGCACCGCTTATACCCTGCAAAGTCGAATTGCTGCAACTGCGCATTCTTGGTAATGTCGATCAGCACCGGGCCGGGTCTGCCGCTGCGTGCTATGTAGAAGGCTTTGGCCAGCACTTCGGGAATTTCGGTGGCATCGGTTACCTGGTAATTCCATTTGGTAACCGGTGTAGTGATATTGATAACATCTGTTTCCTGGAACGCATCGGTACCCAGCAGGTGCGCAAATACCTGGCCGGTGATGCACACTACCGGCGTACTGTCAATCATCGCGTCTGCCAAACCGGTTACCAGGTTGGTGGCGCCTGGTCCGCTGGTAGCAAACACCACGCCTACCTTACCGGACGCACGCGCATACCCCTGTGCCGCATGAATCGCACCTTGCTCGTGACGCACCAGGATATGATTGAGTTTATGCTGATAATCGTACAACGCATCATAGATGGGCATAATGGCGCCGCCCGGGTACCCGAATATCGTATCGACCTCCTCTGCAATAAAAGCTTCGAGTACTGCTATAGAACCACTCACGCGCACGGTCTGTCCCTGGACTGCGGAAGACGTGTTGGGTGTTTTGGTTTCCTTTCCGGACTTTGCTATTGTTGCACTATCTTTCATATAAGGTGTTTTTCATTTACAATTTGATGTTATCCATATTACACTACCGGTGATGATGGACCGAATACCTATTCATCGGTCACGCAACCTTCCGATGCGTCTTTTACCTGTTTGGCATATTTGTACAGCACTCCTTTTTGCGCCCTGAGCGGCGGTTGTTTCCATGCTGCTTTGCGTTTTGCAATTTCTTCATCGCTCACCTTGAGTGTGATGCTATTTTTCACCGCATCGATTTCAATCAAATCGTCATCCTGCACCAGGGCAATGAGTCCGCCATCATATGCTTCAGGGGTAATGTGCCCTACCACAAAACCGTGCGTACCACCACTGAAGCGGCCGTCGGTAATCAATGCTACGCTCTTGCCCAGCCCTGCGCCGATAATGGCAGAAGTAGGCTTGAGCATTTCCGGCATACCAGGTGCGCCGCGCGGCCCTACATAACGGATCACCACCACATCGCCCGGCTTCACGCGACCAGTTTGAATGCCTTCGATCAGTTCAAATTCGCCGTCAAATACACGGGCCGGTCCTTCGAAGCGTTCGCCTTCTTTGCCGCTGATTTTGGCCACGCTGCCTTTTTCAGCAAGGTTACCATACAGTATCTGAAGGTGACCGGTTGCTTTCAGCGGACGATCGAGCGGTTGTATGATTTGCTGTTTGGTAAAATCAAGATCGGGTGCATCGGCCAGGTTTTCTGCGAGGGTTTTGCCTGTAACAGTGAGACAATCGCCATGCAGCAATCCATGCTGCAACAAATATTTCATCACAGCGGGTGTACCCCCATACTGGTGCAGGTCCTGCATCAGGTATTTGCCGCTCGGCTTGAAATCGGCCAGCACGGGCACCTTGTTGCTGATCTGCTGAAAATCGTCTTGTGTAAGCGTTATGCCCACACTGCGCGCTATGGCAATGAGGTGCAGTACTGCGTTGGTGCTTCCGCCCAATGCCATTACCACGGTGATGGCATTGTCGAATGCTTTACGCGTCATGATGTCGGAAGGGAGGATATTTTTCTCCAGCAGGTAACGGATAGCCTTACCTGCAGCCAGGCATTCCTGCCGTTTTTCTTCACTCAGCGCCGGGTTGGAGCTACTATAAGGCAAGCTCATGCCCAGTGCTTCAATGGCAGAAGCCATGGTATTGGCCGTGTACATACCACCGCAGGCGCCGGCGCCCGGGCAGCTATGTTGAACGATGCCTTTGAAATCAGCATCGCTCAATTGACCGGCAATTTTTTGTCCCAATGCTTCAAACGCCGAAACAATATTGAGGTCTTGTCCTTTATAATGCCCCGGCGCAATGGTGCCACCATATACCATGATGGATGGCCTGTTCAGCCTGCCCATGGCAATCACAGAGCCGGGCATGTTCTTGTCGCAGCCGGGCAATGCAATGAGCGCGTCATAGTATTGCGCGCCACACACTGTTTCAATGGAATCAGCAATCAGGTCGCGGCTCACGAGCGAATAACGCATGCCCTCCGTACCGTTGCTGATGCCATCGCTTACGCCGATGGTATGAAAGATGAGGCCCACCAGGTCATTGTTCCACACACCTTCTTTCACAATTTTTGCCAGGTCGTTGAGATGCATGTTGCAGGTGTTGCCTTCGTAGCCCATGCTTACGATGCCTACCTGCGCCTTCTTCATATCTTCTTCTGTAAGGCCAATGCCGTACAACATAGCCTGTGCAGCAGGTTGTGTTACATCCTGCGTAATTGTTTTGCTGTATCTGTTTAATTCTGCCATAACCGAGGAATAGAAGGAAGCTGGTTATTCCCTGTTCTTCTTTCAAATTGTTATAAAAAAAAGACCCGCCTCTCCGGAGGCGGGTCTCTGTATATCAGTTTTAGTTAGTTATACTTTATACACCACCTCCGTGCGTAGCAGGAATAATCACCACCACAACAATAATAATTGCAGCTATAATGGAAATGATGTTATGTACACTGCTTCTGAGCATAGAGGAGATGTGAACACAAATATACACCCGCCTTGTGTAAAAAGAGCTGTAGCAAGCAACTATTTTTTTTCCTGCCTGAAGCGGGGGCTAAAAAGCCCTGCCAGGCAACAGGATGGGAATGTTATATGATCGTTGATTTTCTCAATTCAATATTGGCCTTGTTCACGTCGCCGGGTATCCGGTTAGTCACATAGTCGCACAGCAATTCACCAATAGTTGACGTGAAATAGAAATTCACCGGATCGATATCTTTTGTTACAAAACCATTCTGCAGGGTCCACTCCACTGCTTCGCGCACCACACCAGCTTCCTTGTTCAGGCCGAGGTGATCGAGCAGCATGGCAGCAGACAGCACCGATCCCAGCGGGTTGGCAATGTCTTTGCCGGCAGCCTGCGGATACGATCCGTGAATCGGTTCAAACAAGGCAGCGCCTTTCCCTACTGATGCAGAAGGCAACAGGCCGAGGGAACCACTGATCACACTTGCTTCGTCGCTGATGATGTCGCCAAACATGTTTTCGGTAAGGACCACATCAAACTGCTTTGGATTGAGTATGATCTGCATGGCGGCATTGTCAACAAACAAAAAGTCAACCGTTACATCGCTGTACTGCGGCGCAATTTCCTGCACCACTTTGCGCCAGAGACGCGAAGTTTCCAGCACATTGGCCTTATCTACCAGTGTAAGTTTTTTCCGGCGCTGTTGCGCATATTGAAAGGCAAGATGCGCTACACGCTCAATCTCCTCTTTCGTATATACGCAATCGTCAGATGCGCGGGTTTTATCTTCACTCAATTCTTTCTTTCCAAAATAAATACCACCGGTGAGTTCGCGGAAGATCACAAAGTCAACACCTTCGATATTCTTTGCTTTCAGCGGCGAGAGGTGCTGCAAGGCAGCATAGGTGGTTACCGGCCGTATGTTGGCAAACAATTGCAAGGATTTACGCAATTTCAGCAGCCCCTGTTCGGGACGTACTTTGGCCGTGGGGTCATTGTCGTATTTCGGATGACCGATGGCGCCAAACAAAATGGCATCGCTGTTGAGGCAGGCCTCTATGGTAACATCGGGCAGTGGATTGCCCGTTTTATCAATGGCATCAGCTCCCATCAGGTGATAGGAGAAATGAAATTTATGGCCGAACTGCTCCCCGATGGCCGACAGCACTTTCACTGCCTGCCGGGTAACTTCCGGTCCTATACCGTCTCCTTCAATTACTACAATATGCTTTTCCATAACTATCGTTTTCGGGCTCCGGACTAAAAACCAATCCTTTCAATCTTCTTATGCATGCACTGCGTTGCGCTGTGCTTCGAATGCTTCTATTTCGTTTTTGATGCTTAACAAATAATCGATGTCGTCGTAGCCGTTGAGCAGGCAGGTCTTTTTGTACGCATTAATCGAAAAATTTTGACTTGCTCCGGGCAGACTGATCATTTCTTCCTGCAGGTTTATTTCAATAGGCGTATTGGGGTCCTGCTCTATGGCTTTGAAAATTTCTTTCAGAAAATCTTCGGTTACCTGTACGGGTAAGAGAAAGTTATTAAGGGCATTGTTCTTAAAAATATCGGCAAAGAAGCTGCTCACCACTACATCAAACCCGTAATCCTTAATGGCCCAGGCAGCGTGCTCGCGACTGGAACCGCAGCCGAAGTTGCGGCCGGTCACCAATATTCTGCCTTTGTAAGTAGGGTTGTTAAGAACAAAATCTTTTTTGGGTTTTGTTTCATCATCGTTTTCATAGCGCCAGTCGCGGAAGAGATTCTTGCCAAAACCTTCGCGGCTGGTAGCTTTCAGAAAACGGGCGGGAATGATCTGGTCTGTATCGATATTTTCGATATTCAATGGCACAGCCGAGCTCACCAACTTACCGGAACCGATAAACGGTGATTTGGCTGATTGTTTATTTTCCTTTGCGTTGCTCATGTACAATTCAGATACTTTAATTCTTCAAATCAGAAAAACTCTCTCACGTCGCCTACTTCGCCGGTAATAGCTGCCACTGCTGCGGTGAGCGGGCTGGCCAGGAAGGTACGGGCATTGGGCCCCTGGCGTCCTTCGAAATTGCGGTTGGAAGTAGAGATGCAATATTTTCCTGCCGGTATTTTGTCTTCGTTCATACCCAGGCAGGCTGAACATCCGGGCTGGCGCAACTGGAAGCCGGCTTCTTCAAAAATTTTATCAATGCCTTCTTCACGCGCCTGTTTTTCCACCTGGCGGCTGCCGGGCACTACCCATACTTCCACATCTTTTGCTTTCTTTTTGCCTTTAACAAAAGAAGCTACCAGGCGCAAATCTTCAATGCGACTGTTGGTGCAGCTGCCTATGAATACATAATCCACTTTCTTTCCTTTGATGCGACTGCCGGGCTCCAGTCCCATATAGTTGAGCGATTTAAGGAAAGAAGGTTTTTCTTTTTCGTCAATATCTTTTTCAGATGGAATGGTGCCGGTGATGCTGATGCCCATGCCGGGATTGGTACCGTAGGTGATCATCGGCTCTATATCGGCCGCATTGATATGAATTTCCTTGTCGAATACAGCATCGGCATCGGAGTACAGTTGTTTCCATTCCTCCAGTTTCTTTTCCCATTGTCCGTTGCCCGGAGCGAACAGGCGCCCTTTCATGTATTCGAAAGTGATTTCATCGGGAGCGATCATTCCCCCGCGTGCGCCCATTTCAATGCTCATATTGCAGATGGTCATGCGGGCTTCCATGGAGAGGCTGCGGATAGCAGAACCTGCATATTCCACAAAATACCCGGTAGCGCCGCTGGCCGATATTTTCGATATGATGTAGAGAATGATGTCTTTCGATACCACGCCTTTGTTCAACTGTCCTTCCACGTTAATACGCATCAGTTTCGGACGCGTCTGCATCAGGCATTGGGTAGCGAGCACCATTTCCACTTCGCTGGTGCCGATGCCAAAGGCAATGGCACCAAAAGCACCATGCGTGGAAGTGTGACTGTCGCCGCACACAATGGTCATACCCGGCTGGGTTATGCCCAACTCAGGACCTATAACATGCACAATGCCCTGGAACGGGTGTCCAAGGCCGTATAATTCAATATTGTGGTTTTTGCAGTTTTCGATCAGTTGCTGTACCTGCAGCCGCGACAATTCATCTTTGATGGGGAGGTGTTGATGTACGGTGGGAACATTGTGATCGGCAGTGGCCACTACCTGTTGCGGACGCAATACTTTCAGTCCGCGTTGTTCCAGTCCCTTGAACGCCTGCGGACTGGTTACTTCATGAATAAAATGCTTATCGATATATAAAACAGCCGGTCCGCCTTCAATTTGTTTTACAATATGCTTCTCCCAGATTTTATCGAAGAGGGTTTTGCCACCCTTTGCAGGGGCATTTTTGAAGGTTTCATTATTGCTTGTTGAATCACTCATTGTTTTATGTTACCAATATTATTTGAAAACTTCTTCGTTTGGGTTGGTCAGGGTGGTTAAAAAGCGTGGTGCAGACGCACCACGCGTAAACAAAAACTACATGATTATGAGAAAATACTGCTCACTAAGTCAGGGCAACCCTGGCGTCGTTGTAGCGACTGGCAAGTTCGCGCAGGTCCTCATCTTCCACTTCTTTCTTGCGGTCGGCTATGTGCAGGAAACGTTCATACAGTACATCGATGTCGTTGCGGTTGTACTGGAATCCCAATTTCTGCAAACGATGGGCCAGGGCGCTGCGGCCGCTGCGGGCCGTTAAAACAATTTTGCTTCCGTCAGCACCCACTTCTTCGGGGTTGATAATTTCATAGGTCAGCGCATCTTTCAAAAATCCGTCCTGGTGAATGCCACTGGAGTGGGAAAATGCATTGCTGCCTACAATGGCTTTATTGGGTTGTACCGGCATGCGCATGGTTTCGGAAACCAGCCTGCTCAGCGGGTTCAGCTTTTTGGTATTGATATTGGTATAGAAGCCGAGTGAATGATGCTGTTTGATAATCATCACCACTTCTTCAAGCGAAGTATTGCCGGCACGTTCGCCAAGACCATTGATGGTGCATTCAATCTGTCGTGCGCCATTCATCACACCGGCAATGGAGTTGGCAGTGGCCAGCCCGAGGTCGTTGTGACAATGACAACTGATCACTGCTTTATCGATATTCGGCACATTGTTTACCAGGTAAGCGATTTTTTCGCCATACTGGTGCGGCAAACAATAGCCGGTAGTGTCTGGAATATTCACGGTGGTGGCGCCCGCACTGATGACGGCTTCGATTACACGGGCCAGGTAATCATTATCTGCACGCCCTGCGTCTTCTGCAAAGAACTCCACATCATCCGTATAATTTCTGGCCCATTTTACGGCCTGTACAGCCCTTTCCAGTATTTCTTCGCGGGTGGCGTTGAACTTGGCGCGAATGTGATAGTCGGAAGTGCCGATACCGGTATGAATCCTGCCGCGTTTGGCAGGCTTTAAGGCCTCGGCCGCCACTTCAATATCTTTCTGTACCGCCCGCGTGAGGCCACAAACGGTGGCATTCTTGATCACCTTCGCAATTTCCTGCACACTTTCAAAATCACCCGGGGAGGAGATCGGAAAACCGGCTTCTATGATGTCTACTCCCAAATCCTCCAGCGCCAATGCTATTTCAATCTTTTCCTTTGTATTCAGCTTGCATCCGGGAACCTGTTCCCCGTCGCGAAGGGTAGTGTCGAAGATGTAGACTTTGTTTTCCTGCATAACCGATCTAAACTTGGATTAGTAAGGATTTTAAAAAAAGGCCCGGATATACAGCCGGTTCGTTTAAATTTTTTATTGGAACAAAAAGCAGGTTGTTTAAACTTGTGTTGCTTGCTAATAAACCCTTAAACAACCTGCTGCTCCGAAATTAATCCTGACTACTATGCAGGTGAAATCAAAATTGTACTTAATTTACATTGTTTAAAAGCGATTTATTAAACATAAAGCATTCATAAACAATTAAATACAACGCATCAGGAATACGATGCCCAACCGATCCACCGACGCACTGTTTCAACTGATAAAGTCCCTGGAAAAGTCAGAGAAACGCAATTTCAAGCTCTACGCCAGGCGCAATTCGTCCAGTGAAGACCTGAAAATTATCCGCCTTTTTGATGCATTGGACAAGATGGACGTGTACGACGAAGCGTTGTTGCTGAAGAAAGACAAGAGCATCAAAAAGCAGCAGCTTTCGAACATGAAAGCGCACCTGTACCGGCAAATCCTCAGCAGCCTGCGGCTGATAAAAGACGAGTCGAATATCGACATCCAGTTGCATGAGCAAATGGACCATGCACGCATTTTATACAACAAGGGACTGTACCTGCAAAGTCTCCGCATTCTCGACCGGTTAAAAGAACTGGCGCGCGCACACAACCAGCTTACTTACCTGTTGCAGGTATTGTTTTTTGAAAAGAAGATCGAAGCGTTGCATATCACCCGCAGTATGCAGGACCGTGCAGACCGCCTGGAGCGCGAAGTGAATGAAGTGAACCAACACCTCACGCTCGTAGGAAAACTGAGCAACCTCTCGCTGCAGTTGTACAGCTGGTATATCCGCAATGGTCATGCCCGCAATGAAAAAGATGAAAAGGCGGTGCGTGATTACTTCGAACAGCACCTGCCCCCGGAAGCCAACGACGCCAAACATTTTTACGAACGCCTGTACCTGTACCAGAGTTATTGCTGGTATGCCTTTATCCGCCAGGATTTTCTGATGTATTACCGCTATACGCAGAAATGGGTGGAGCTGTTCGAGAAGGAAAAATTTATGATCGAAGTGGAATCATCTCACTACATCAAAGGCATGCACAACCTGATGAATGCGCACTTCGATCTGCGGAATTATTCCAAACTGGTGGAATCGCTCGAAACTTTTGAAAAGTTTTCGCAGACAAGACTGGTGCAGAACAACGACAACAACCGCATACAGGTTTTTATCTACCTCAACCTTACCCGCATCAACAAGCATTTCATGGAAGGCACCTTTACGGAAGGATTAAAACTGGTGCCCTACATTATTGAAAAACTGAAAGAATACGAACTGTATATTGACCGGCACCGGGTGCTGGTGTTCTATTACAAGATTGCCTCTTTGTATTTCGGCAGTGGCGATTATGAAAAATCGGTGCTCTACCTCAACAAGATTATCAACTTCAAAGTAGGTCTCCGCAACGACCTGCAATGTTATGCGCGGCTGTTGCACCTGATAGCGCATTATGAAATGAAGAACTATGAATTGCTGGAATACCTGGCCAAATCGGTATACCGCTTCATGGCTAAAATGGAGAACCTGAGTGTGGTGGAAGAAGAGATCTTCCGCTTTTTGCGCCATTCGCTCCGGCTTACACCTAAAGAAATCAAACCTGGTTTTGAAAAGTTGCTGGAAAAGCTGAAGCAACATGAAGGCAACCGGTTTGAAACACGCGCTTTTGCTTACCTGGACATTATCAGCTGGCTGGAAAGCAAGATGAACAATGTTCCGGTGCAGGATGTGATCAGGAAGAAATTTTTGGAGCGCGAAGCGGGGAAAAGGGAAAATAATGATCAGGGGAAGAAGCTGGAAGAGGGAGTGTGAGGAAGGGGTGTGACTGCGATAGCCAGGTTTCTAATCTCTCATGTAATGCAACCATCTATTCCACCGGCAAGATTGTAAAGGTTTTTGAATGCAAATTGTTGCTGGAGTAGCCGAATAGCTTTGGTGCTGCGCTGGCCGGACTGGCAGTGGATAACAACGTTGATGTCTTTTCTTATTTTGTCGATATTGTCTGTAAGCGTGGAAAGGGGTATCAATTCCCCGCCGATGTTGCGCATGGCGTATTCATGGGGTTCGCGAACATCTATCAGTTGAAATGGTATGCCGCTGTTTTTCCATTGCAGGAATGTGGTTGGTGATATTTCTTTTACATCGTCCACTGCTGCTTTTACACCGCAAAAAAGCTCATAGTCAATCAGCGTGGTAATGGATGGATTTTTCCCGGTGAGCGGGTTGTCTTCGCGTTTGGCGATTTGGAAGGTGTGACCTTCAAATCGTAAAGCATCAAACACGTAATACTTTCCGGAAAGCGGTTGTCCTATACCGGTAATTACCTTAATGACTTCGAGGGCCTGCAGGTTGCCGATAATGCCGGGCAGTACGCCCAATACCCCGCCGGTAGCACAGTCGGGTATCATACCGGGCGGAGGTGGTGTGGGATAGAGGTCGCGGTAGTTGGGGCCGTTGTTGTGATTGAATACCGATACCTGGCCTTCGAAACGAAACACAGAGGCATATACATTGGGCTTGCCGCTTAGCACGCAGGCATCGTTAAGGAGGTAACGGGTAGGGAAATTGTCGGTGCCGTCGGCGATGACGTCATAATCAGACAGGATGTCCATTGCATTTGCTGCAGAAAGACGCACGCAGTGTGGAATGATGTTGATGTAAGGGTTCAGCATTTGCAACCGGTGTTGCGCGGCTTTGGCCTTAGGCTTGCCCACATCTTCCAGGGTAAACAAAATTTGTCGTTGGAGATTGCTTTCGTCCACCGTATCAAAATCCACAATACCAATGGTGCCCACCCCGGCGGCAGCAAGGTAGAGCAGCAAGGGACTTCCCAATCCGCCTGCCCCTACTACCAGCACACGCGCGGCTTTCAGTTTTTGCTGTGCCGTTTCCCCGAAACCGGGAATTACGAGGTGGCGGTGGTAGCGGGCAAGTTCTTCTTTTGATAACGATATATGATCGGCGGGCGGCATGGCTGCAAGTTAGGCAACGGGCATGAATATGGAGCTGAATGGCACTCCATGCTACATCCATTAACCCATCCATCCCCCGCTGGCGGGGGCACCAGCAGCCCCTAACTGCGTCAATGTGTTTCATGGATGGGGTTGGTTAAAAAGACCACCCCCATCCATGCAGTATTGTTGCTGATGTAATATCGTGCTGCGCCCTGCCAGCGGGGGTGGACAGTCAGATGGATGTGCCAACGTACCGGCAGCAAATTTGTGCCCACACGATAGCGCCAGCGGGGACGAACGGGTTCATGGATGTGGCAAAGAAAAGCAGCAGTGTTTCTCACAAGTTGTTGAGGGTTATGTTGCAGCAACTTCTCTTTGTTCTTAACTTGTGGCATGGTATACAAAAAATGTTACAAGGCGGAGCCTATTGGGCAAAACAGGAGGCCCTTCCCTCCTTTCCTGTTGTACCAACAGCTTGTTTGTTTACTGCTTATCGGTTGTTTGCTGACCGGTTGCTCTTCAGAAGCGTATAAATATCCCCGCATAGTGATAGAAACCGCGCAAGGTGATATAGAGGTTAAATTGTATCACGAACAGGCGCCCCAAACAGTAGCCGCTTTTTTGCAGTACGTGGAAAGAGGGTATTACAAGAATGCTTCTTTCTATCGCGTGCTGAACGATGAAAACCAACCTTCCAATGCTGCCAAGGCCGAGCTGATACAAGGCGGCACCTATCGCAGCAAGCCCAAACTAAACGATACGTTGCCGGGCATTCCCCACGAAACAACGCAGCAAACCGGGTTGAAGCATACAAACGGTACCATATCGCTTGCCAGAACAGAACCCGGCACGGCCACCACGGAATTTTTCATTTGCATCGGCGACCAGCCCGGATTTGATTACGGAGGCGAGAACAATGCAGATGGACAAGGGTATGCTGCTTTTGGCAAAGTGATCAAAGGCATGGATGTGGTGCACAAAATTTATCGCATGCCGGAGTATGATCAGTATTTCGATCCGCCTGTGCCGATATACAATATCAAAAAGAAGTAAACATAAAATTCAAATTGTCTCCGCTGGCATCATTATTTTATACACTGCGTGTATCAACTCTTGCATCATGTACACGCTGGGCATCAATGCCGCTTTTCACGATTCTGCCGCCTGCCTGGTGCAGAACGGTGTATTGATTGCGGCCGCAGAAGAAGAACGTTTTACCCATATCAAACATGGCAAAAGACCTGTTCCGTTCTCCGCGTGGGAATTGCCTTACCATGCCATTGATTATGCGTTGAAAACCGCCGGCATTCGCCTGGCTGATGTAGACCATATTGCCTATTCATTCGATCCGGATATCAATACCATTGAAGTTTATCCGGGACACAATGAGTTATACCGCTCCTATATCCACCATGCGCCACAACAACTCGCAGATGGTTTTCCCCATCACCTGCAACAACGATTGGCCGGCGCCTGCGCCAATGATTTCACCTGGCATTTTACCGATCATCACCTGGCCCATGCTGCCAGCGCTTTTTTCGTATCACCGTACACAGAAGCTGCCGTAATGACCATCGATGGTCGAGGTGAAAATGTAAGCACTACCTATTACCACGGCGTCGGCAATGAGCTGAAAAAAATACAGGAAGTATTGATCCCGCACTCATTGGGATTGTTGTATGAAGCCGTGACCAGTTATCTCGGTTTTTTACATTCTTCCGACGAGTACAAAGTGATGGCGCTCGCCTCCTATGGGAAGCCGGTATATGCAGATGTATTCAGAAAAATGATTCAACTACAGGGAAATGGTTTATATACCATAGCGCCCTACGCACTGGAAGAACGATTTGGTCCGGCGCGCCTGCGCAATGCACCTTTTACTGAAAAGCATTTTGACATTGCGCATTCACTGCAAAAAGTACTGGAAGAAACAGTATTGGAACTGATCACCTGGTTGCACCAGGTAACCGGCTCGGAAAATCTTTGTCTTGCCGGTGGTGTTGCATTGAATTGCGTAATGAATACAGTGCTCCGCGATAAAGGCCCATTTAAGAACATCTGGGTACAACCGGCCGCCGGCGATGCAGGCACAGCACTGGGCGCCGCCCTGCTTACCGACATTGCAGCACGCAAAGCCACTACCAGGAATTTCCAGATGCATCATGCCTACTGGGGACCTGCCTATACCAACGAAGAAGTAGAAGCTTTTCTGCAATGGGCAAAATTGCCTTACCGGAAACTCAACAATATTGCCGGGGAAACTGCTGCCCTGCTGGCCGATAATAAAGTGATCGGCTGGTACCAGGGACGTATGGAATTTGGTCCACGGGCATTGGGCGCCCGGTCTATACTGGCATCGCCCCTGCATGCAAGTATGCAGGCGCGACTAAACGATATCAAAGACCGCGAAGATTTCAGGCCGGTGGCGCCCGTGGTATTGCAGGAAGATGCAGGAGAATGGTTTGAAAATGCCAGCTACTCGCCCTTCATGTTGTTTGTGTACAATGTAAAACCCGATAAAGCAGATAAGATACCGGCTGTACGGCATGTAGATGGTACAGCGCGCATTCAAACGATTAACCGCGAGCAGCATCCTTGTTATTATGCATTGATACATGAGTTCAAAAAACTTACCGGTGTGCCTGTGCTGGTAAATACTTCTTTCAATACTCGGGGTAAGCCAATAGTATGCACACCGCGTGATGCAGTGGAGTGTTTCTTTACTTCGCCTTTTGATGCATTGGTGATGAATTCGTTTTTGTTGGAGAAGGAACAACGAACGAACTAACCCTGGTTATTTAATCAATACATGTTTGGGTGCTCCCTGCACCTGTGATTGAAATTTATCTTTCATAATCATGGCCACGAAGTTTCATGCATCGGCAACACCATCATTTCCGGTATAACTGTACCTTCCGGCTGGCATAACACATACTTCACCGCTTCCGCCACGTTCTTCGGGTCTTGCAGCAGCTTGATGTCTATGTCGGGAAAACGTTCCAGCAAAAAAGGTGTTTGCATGCCACCGGCAATTACGGCGGTGACCTTGATATTGTCTTTCCGGCTTTCTGCATGCAGCGCCTGGCTGAACCCCAGCAATCCCCATTTACTGGCGTGGTAAGCAGAAGCATTGGGCCATGCCCTGCGGGAAGCGGTGGAGGCAATGTTTACGATATGGCCGCCGCCGTGCTGCTTCATATAGGGATATACAGCTTTTGATACCACAAATGGCCCGTACAGGTTGACATCGATCACCTGCTTCCATTCTTCGTATTCAAATTCTTCAATGGATTTCGTGTAGTCGATACCGGCATTATTGATCACAGCATCTATTTTTTCATAGCTGCTGATGATTTTTTTCACCACGTTTTCTACGGAGCGCTTGTCTGCAACGTTCATTTCAAAACCTTCTGCTTTACCGCCGGAAGCTTTGATGGTGTCTACTACTTCGTGCAAATTTTCTGCATTTACATCTACAGGGATGGCTACGGCGCCGTCTTTGGCGAGGGTGTGGGAGATAGCGGCGCCTAAACCTCTGGCCCCGCCGGTGATCAGGACTATTTTGTTGGAGAGTGTAATCATGAGTTTTTGTTTTGGGATGGAAGGAAAATTTCGTGCCTGACTAGCCTTGTGTGTGGAACATCCAGGGCCTACCCCATCCGTGCGGCATTGTTGAAGAGGTAAGTTACTGCTGGCGCCCCCCAGCAGTAACGCACACCAGGAGCAACACTACATGGATGGAGGTGGTCACAATAGGATGGGAGTGGTCACAAGATGTTCTACACACAACAGGCATAATTTTTTAGAACAATTCTTTTGCATTGCGGTTATTCGCAAGACCTTATTAAATCATCAGCAAGCTCATTACTTCATCCGCAACCGCCGAATTGTTTGCATTCACCCGTAACATACATGAACGTCTCTTATGGAAATAAAAAGTCCCGCTTTTGAACATGGCCAGGCCATTCCTCAACAGTATACCTGTCTTGGCTCCAATATAAATCCGCCTTTAGATTTTGTACAGGTACCACCAGGCACCAAAACGCTTGTATTGATTGTAGAAGATATTGACGCCACGCCAAACCCATGGACGCATTGGCTGCTGTTTAACATTCCCGCCTCTGAAACGGTCATTAAAGAAAATGCCATTCCCCCCGGCGCTGCCGAAGGACTGGCCAATAACCACAGTTTAGGTTACGAAGGTCCCTGCCCGAAATACTTCAGCGGCACGCACCATTACTGGTTCAGGGCCTATGCCCTGAGCGACGTTCTGGATTTACCGGCCGCTACAGAAAGAGAAGCAGTGGAAAAAGCCATGCAGCCATTCATTCTTGATCAGGCAGCACTAATGGGATTATGCACAGCAAAATAATTGTAGATTAATATCTACGAATTGCGCGGGAAAGCGCAAGTCGAATTCATGGAAAGGCCGGGTGGATAAGCATTAAGCCGATGATCAAAAGCAGAACGGTAAAAATACATACAGAGGAAGATGTTGGGTACCAGATTGGAAACACGCAGCAACGGAGATGCAGCAAAAGGAAATGCAAAGACAATGACACTAAAATACAGCGAAGCTAATGCACAGAGCTTCCAAAGCATCGACGGACGATAACACGTACTGCCGAGAAATTCAGCATGCATGTAAAAGCTATTTTACTACTTCAACGCTCCCACATTATAACGCACAACCATAAACGATCATACAAAAAATTGATTTTTCCCTGCCCCAAAAACTGCCTTCCTATCCGGCGTTTCCCGAGGGGAAAAACCATGTTTACAGGGGCGTCACCAGGGGAACCCGGTGCTCTCTACAAGAGGAAATAGGCATTTTTCCGGGGAAAACAGCAAGATTTTTTTCACCTGTTTTAGGGATATCCACCATGGTTTTCCCTTTGGGAAAATGCGGTTTTCTATAGGGGAAAAGCGTTTTTCCCTATGGGAACGGGGCTAAAAAAGCAGACTCCCTGTACAAGTCAAAATTAGCCCAAACCCGCGCCAGCACTGCATTGTACCCGATAAATTGACAATAACGCCCTCCACGGAAACACTTACCGGCAACCCTTACGGTAATGCAGGCGGCAGCCTTATGGAATTGCCTGAAAGGGGTTTCTCCTATGAACTTATCCACACAGCACGTGAATAGCGCAGAGCGCATGTGAGCAGCGATACAATAATTTGTATACTTTTAGCTCCTATAAAATTTGTAAAACCATGGCAAAAAAAGCAAGTAAAAAGAAAGCAGCTAAAAAAGCCGCTCCTAAAAAGGCAGCCAAGAAAAAAGCAGCCCCAAAGAAAAAAGCAGCCCCCAAGAAAAAATCAGCCAGGAAACCCAACGCAGCCTTCATGGCCCCTCTCACTCCCAGCGGTGCACTTGCTGATGTAATCGGCTCCAAGGCTTTGCCAAGAACTGAAATCATTAAGAAAATCTGGGACTATATCAAGAAGAACGATCTGCAGGATAAAAAGAACAAGAGAATGATCAATGCAGACGAAAAAACAAGACCGCTGTTCGGCAAAGCTCAGATCAGCATGTTCGATCTGGCCAAGATCGTAAACAAGAACGTGAAATAAGTGAGATAAACCAAAGTAAAAGTCTATTGGCACTGCTGCTCAGTACCGGTAGACTTTTCTTTTTTATATAACCAATAGCCCCAACCGCTCAGGCATTGATCGCTGCATTCAATACAGTTCATCGCTCCTTTCAATCATTTCATACCAAATGCTGCATCTTTTCAAACAGGAACAAGTATCTTTGCGCCCTCTTTAACCAACCAAAAGCATGAAAAAAGAAGTTGCATTGACAACCAGGCGTAAAGAAGTGGTTGTACTGTTCATTGTCATTTTCCTTTGTACCATCGTACACGTGTTTGGCTGATGCCTTCAGCCGATAAGCCCCTTTAATCTGCTCCCTGCTACCTTACCTTCGATTGCGCTGCTGCCCCCTGTTTAGCATCTCCTCTCTTGTGCCTGAAGCCTGTTGTTAAGTCAGCACCAGGAGACCGGCCATTTATTGCACCTAAGCCCAACTGTTGCTGTCCCTCCCTGCTCTATTGTTAACAAATTGTGAATCCGGAGGCTGATGTAATGCCATGGTAATTGGGAATTTTCTACTTCCAAAATGGAGGGTATGCGCGCACGCCATACAGAAATGACAAAAAAATGGCAAAAAACTTCACGGGAAATTAGTCTTTTTGGCAACGAATAAGGTCTATATATATGCACAGCCAGACCATATACCTTCTCCACGTAATCCCGTTGCGGGATTAATAAAATAGTGTATTTTCTTATTAGAATAATGTTTCTCATGTGACACAGCGGTAAAACCGCTCAAGGGGGTATTTCCATATCCCCTTTATTTTTTGAAAAAATTCTTCCCTTTTTTGTCTGCCCGCAGCAAGCTCCAACGTCAGGAATACAACAAAACAGCAACATCATGAAAGAATTTGTTTTGATTTTCCGGATGAACAATCAGTCTTCATCAGCCCCCACAGCGGAACAGTTACAGGAAAGAATGCAATGGCTGTCGGCACTGGTGGCACAGGATAAGGTGGCCGACAAAGGGTATACCCTGCCGCCGCAACCAGCCAGGTCAATAAAACCCGATAACACAGTAACCGAAGGGCCTCATATTTCCGCAAAAGAGTTTGTAAGCGGCTTCCTGGTGATCAGGGCAGCAGATATAGAAGAAGCAGTGGCCATTGCCAAAACAAACCCTGTGTTCAAGGCAGGAGGAAATGTAGAAGTTCGGGAAGGGATCAAACGATAAGGCTAATTAAAACGGCCGGAAACATCGTCCGGCCGTTTTGTATGATAAACTGCAGGCAGTATTACCTTCTGATCGTTTGCCCGCTATACGTACTTTCAAAAATCTTGTCGGCATTGCCTGCTTCAAAACCTTCACGACGATGTTCGCGGCGAATGGCTGCTTTCGGCAAATGACGAAAGTCAGGCAATACTTTTCTTTCTGCAAACTCCACATACGATCCGGCAATTTTGCGTTTGGCGCGGCCGGCAAATTCCGCTTCAATCATACGCGCCACGGTAGCACTTTGCAACAAGTTGCCGTCCGGACTTTGTTTAATTACACCACCGGCATTGTTCAGCACAAAGCCATGCTTCAACAGGAAAGCATTGAAATCAGCAATGGTGTTGTACCCTTTCTTCAGGTTGTGCACACTCACCGTAAAATGATTCAGGTAGTAGCGGTTATATATTACCCAGGCAGCATATTCACTTTCCGCGGCCAGCTTTTCATAATCTTCCACAGTGGGCGTGCGCCATAAGCCACTGTGCAGGAATTCATCCACTGCCTTGCCATCATCAAGCGGTAAGGCATCTACAGGGTCGGTGGTTACCTCACTGGTATAACTGGTGATAATCCGCTGTACTTCGGGCGATAAATCCTGTACACGTAACTGGCTGATGAAAATGCGCGGATATACCGGTGCCGGCGGCGCATACCAGTAAGCGTCCAGTTTCTTTTCGGGGAAATAGTAATAGTCTTTTTTGCGATAGCCATAGTGCAAAAAGATCTTTTCCAGCGATTGAATGCCGAGTTGCGGCACCCCCATGGTGCGGAAAGCGATGTGATCATTTTCAATATCGTCTGCCGCATCAATAATCCCTTCTGCAATCATGGCATCGATAATCGCCTGCACATCGGGTACCCGTTCCCGGTAGCGACGCATCAGGCCGTTTAATACATAGTCAAGTGTAGTAGTCATATGAAAGCCGTATTATGATCAGGAAAAACTTTACTCATCACCCTGCAATTATAAAGCCGCCCGGGCTGAAGCCGTGTACGGGTAAAATGCATGGGTAGCAGCAGGCAGTAACCAATAGCTGTTATGGAATATTTGCGCAGGCGCTGCGCAGAAAGGCCATGTAGGAGGAAAATATGTTGAACACCCTGTTCAAAACAGTAAAAAATTATGTGCAATTATACAACGAAATGGTGGATTTAGCTTTGCTGCTACCCGCACGTCAGGAGCTTTCAGGTAGCAGTTGCCCCCGAAGCCAATCCTTATTTTTTCACATAAAAAGGAATGTTTGCGGTAGCAACATTGTTATTGCCATCTGTTACATACACAAACAGGCGGTAAGCGCCTTCTTTGGCAGGGGCTTTTAGCGTGGCCGTACCGGCTGGTCCCGGAGTGATCAATCCCTGGATAGCTTTCGGTCTTGGTTCATAATCGCCGCCCTCTCCTACTTCCGTAGCTTCGGGCAATAACTCCCAGCGATACGATAACTGGTCGTTATCGGGATCAATAGCCATGGCTTTGGCCGTATAGGAGCCTTTGGCGGTGATGGTTACACTGGCATTGGCTTTTTTGTTGTCCAACTGCAGTGAAAAAATATGCGGCGCGCGGTTGGCAGGCCAGTTGCCCGTCCACAGGTATTGCATCACATCCACCACTTCCGATTCTTCGCCATTTTCCGTAAAGATGCCATACCAGGTGGGCGTACGTTCCTGCTTTTGTCCCCACAGGAAAACATAACTGCCTACACATTTTTCTTTGTCTCTTTCCATAGAATATTCATACCGGCTTTTGTACACGCTTGCCTTTTCGCTGCTGGTTTCTTCTATGGGCGCTTTCCACGACGTCTCCAGGCATTCCCAATGACCGGTAGGGCCCCATTCAGTAACCATATAGGCACCTTCCCATCCGGCATTGCGCACAGCAGCGGGTAAACCCGCAAGTCCGCCATAGGTATTCACCGATAACAGGTCCAGTTCCGGTGCTCTTTTTCTGATCTGATCAATCACCGGCTTGCTAATGCCTGCCAGCGCTGTAGTAGTAGGATGGTTGGGGTCCAGTTCGTGGATCATTTTGGCAATATCATTCACGGCATCCCATACCTTTTCATTTTTATAATGCAGGTTCAGTTCATTGCCGATGCCCCAGGCCAGCAAGGCAGGATGATCCTTATACTTCAGTACTTCAGCTTTTAATTTTTCCAACTGTTGCTGCACGGCAGCTTTATCATCATAATTGAACCCATGACGTTCTCTTGCCACATCCAGTCCCATCAACACAGTAAGACCATATTTATGCGCCGAATCCAGCACCGCCTGTGCATTGCGCGTGCTCCAGGTGCGAATGGAGTTACCACCATACGCTGCTAACCGGTCCAGGTAGGCGATGCCACCCGCCCCTTTCACGTAATAGGGCTCACCATTCCGGATAAGCTGGTATCCCTCGGCTGTTTTTCTGAGTTCTACTTTTGCCGGTACCGGTGCGGAAACCTCCTTACTGGTTTGCGCCGCGAGATCGGTAACGCCGATCAACAAGGCGGCTACCAGTACCACTTTCATTTGTTTCATAGTGTATTTTTATATTGACCGTTGGTTGGTTGTGCAGGATTGCTTATTTCTGGTATATGCGGATATAGTCCACAATGAGCCATTGCGGAAATGTAGTGTTTGCATCGGGCGCACCGGGCCAGTTACCTCCTACCGCCAGGTTGATCAGGAAATAAAAACTTTCATTGAACGGATACGTGTTGCTGCCCAGGTCAGCTTTGGTTACGGTGGAGTACAGGATATCGTCTACATAAAACCGCAAGGTATCTTCTTCCCATTCCATGGAAAATACATGAAAGGCATCGTTGTAGGTAGCCCCGCCGCTCAGCGTGTGCGTCCTGCTGATATTGATGCTGCCCGGGCCCGGACCAAAATGTACCGTGGCATGCGCTTTCGAAGGTTCACTTCCGATCAGTTCCATGATGTCTATTTCACCACTGCCCGGCCAGCCGCCAAACACATTGTCCTGCGGCAACATCCAGAAGGCTGGCCAGATGCCTTTGCCTTTTGGCAGAATAGCCCTGATGTCTACCCTTCCGAATTTGAAAAATCTTTTACCCTGCGTTTTTATACGGGTAGAAGTGTAATTTTTTCCTCCATAAGTTTCCGCACGTGCTTCAATGATCATTTTTCCATCCTGGAAAAACACATTGTTAGGCGGCGGCATATAGTACTGCAATTCATTGTTCCCCCAGCCACACAGGTTGGGACAACCATCACCGGTCTCCGCTGTCCAGTTGCTGTTGTCCAGCTCTGTACCGTTAAATTCATCGCTCCACACCAGCGTATAACCGGGATAGTTAGTTTGCGCCTCATAGCCGGTATTGCTGAAGGGAACTTTGGTATCATCATTTTTTATGGTAACGGTAGCCGTACCTTTCAACAGGAATACATTGGAAGGATTGTCGAATTTCACCTGGAATGTTTCATCGGCTTCCCTGAATTCATCTGCTATGATTTGTATATGGACTGTTTTTTCTTTTTCGTTGGGCTGAAAAGTAACCAGCTGCCCCTGCACGGCCGTAAAATCCTCTCCGGCCTTTGCAGTGCCTTCAATAGTGCTATACCGTACAGAAATCTCTTTGGAAGAAGTGCGGTTCAACACCAGTTTGATAGCCACCTGGCTGGTTCCACTATTCCCTTCATTTACCTGTACATCGTCGAAGGTCATTTGCGGGATATCATTATTGCCTCCGTTGCCCTTTCCACAGCCTGTGGCAAGCGCCAGTAACCAGATTAAAATATACATAACGTTTGATTTGCTCATGGGCAGGATGGTTGGTTTATTGTGATGGTATAGTGGGTTTCAGTACCTGAACGCCACTACTGTTTTTGGAAACGATGATCACACCGTTGTTCAATTCAACCATATCGCGCACATCGCCGGGAACGTAAATGCCCGTACGACTACGGTCTACTACGCTGAAATTGCCTTTGCCATCGCCTTTCAGTAATGTGCCTATGCTGGCATCGCATCGTCCCTGCTGCACACGGAACGGGTAAAAGTTACCGGTGAGCAATATGTCTTTGTGACCATCGCCATCGTAATCCTTATACAAAATGCCTTTCACGGCGCTGAACTGCGCTTCGGCCGGCAGTGCTTTCAGGGTAAATCGACCGCCGTTGTTGATCAGCAACGCAGACTCCGTGTGGTATACATAGTATTTGCGGGCTTTGCTGAGTTGTTCCTCTGTAAACAATTGATCAATGGTAGCTTTTGCATAGTTTTCGTAGCGGAGGAATTTGTTGTTCAACACCGGTAACTGTCCGGTTATCTCATCGCGCGTGTTGAACGGATAGCTGACATGCTGCACATACCAGGTCATGATGGGATCTATTTTGCCGTTGTTGTCGAAATCGGCGGCATAGGTGATCAGCGGTTCCTGCTCATTGGTCTTGAACTGTGTATTGAGCCCAAGATTGCCTGCTATGAAATCAATGTCGCCATCATTATCAATATCGGCCGGCAGCAGCGAACACCACCAGCCATGCGATTTATCGAGACCGGATTGCGCGGTGATGTCTGTAAGCTTTTTGCCCTGTTCATTGCTGAAGATCATGGTGGGCATCCATTCGCCGGTAATCACGAGGTCCAGCCAGCCGTCGTTGTCCAAATCCAGCCAGGCTGCGTCGGTTACCATGCCGGCGCGCGACAGTGTATCGCCTGCAATGGTTTTGGTGATATCGGTAAAAGCCAGTTTGCCCGTTGCCTTATCCCAATCATTACGCAAAATCATATTGCCGGCGCTCAAAGGATAATAACCCGGAATGGCAGAGGCGCCTACAAACAGGTCGAGGTCGCCGTCTTTATCAAAGTCGGCCGCCTGCACACAGGTGCCACTGTACACTTCAGCAGGTAATACATTTTGTGCTTTGAAAAAATTACCCTTACCATCGTTGAGGTATAACCGGTCCTGAAGTTCTTCCCCCGGTATCAGCCATTCACTGCCGCCGCTTACCACATACAAATCGGCATCGCCGTCATTATCGGCATCGAAGAACAGCGCATTGATGTCTTCACAAACAGCATCTGCCCGCCAGGGCTGCACAGGCGCTTCGCGGAATTGGCCATCGTTTGTCTGCAGGTACAACACCCCGCTTTGTCCAGCCGGACCGCCGATATAAAAATCCTCCAGTCCGTCGTTGTTCACATCTGCAGCGGCCATCTTTGGTCCCTGCCGGCAGAGTTCGTACGGAATCAAAAATTCGCGTTTGAAATCGGTAAACTTGTTTTCCTTTTGCACGAATTGAATGCCCGAGGAGGCGGTAATATCTTTAAAGAGTGCCGGATGTCTTGCTGTTGTTGTACCAATCTTTACAGCATCTTTTTTGGCAATTGTGATGGTGCTGTTGATAGCAGGATTTTCTACCACTGTTATAGAATCAGCCGACCAATAAACCCTGATCTGTTGAACGGCCGTTTGTTTTCCTAAACCAAAATTGAGTATATAATCTACCGACGACTGGTATCCGCGCACCGGGAACATTTCCTGCATCTGCTCCCCTGCTGCTGTTGTGATCACCACTTTTGCTCCAATACCAAAAACATTCCTGCCATCACCTATGAGTTTTACCTTGATGAAGTTGTTGCCGTTGCGTTCTATGGAATGATTGCGATAAGTCCAAACAGGATCGTTGTTATTGCAAACGATCAGGTCCAGGTCGCCATCGTTATCAAGGTCGGCATAGGTGGCGCCGCTGCTGACGCCCGGTTCATCCAATCCCCAGTTTTTTGTCTGGTTGGTAAAAGTAAGATCGCCGTTATTGGAGTACATGTAGTTACTGATCTTCGTAGAAGGCATCTTTTTTACCAGGTCAAATAATGGCATGTTGTTCATGTACCCCTGTGTAGTAGAAACGTCCAGTCCTTTGGCACGGGCTTCTTCCAGCGCAACGGCCACTTCATAACGCATGAAGTCGAGGTTGGTGGATTCGCGCAGGTAACCATTGGTTACAAACAAATCTTTATAGCCGTCGTTATCAAAATCAGCAAACAGCGAAGCCCAGCTCCAGTCGGTATTGGAAACACCGGAAAATTGCCCTATTTCAGAAAAAATGGGAAGGCCATCTTCTGTAAAACCGCGATGCAAGTGAAGCATGTTGCGGTTGTTCTGGTGCCCATACCCACTGTCAACCATCAGCGTGTATTTATCATATTCATCCGGGCCTTGTAATATCTTCTGGCGGTAATTGTCTTCGGGCAACATGTCCAGCGTGTACACATCGGGCAGCAGGTCATTGTTGAAATCGGCTATATCCAGGCCCATGGTGTTGCGGCTCATGTGCGGAAATACCAGCTGACATATTTCCCTGAATGTTCCGTCGTGGTTGTTGAGGTAGAGATAATCCTGTTCGTGAAAGTCGTTGCTAACGAGTACATCGGGCCAACCATCATTATTGATATCACTGATGGCAATGCCCAGACCGAAATTGTTGCCGCCGCCGAAAATGCCGGCGCTTTCGCTTACATCTGTGAAATGTCCATTGTCGTTGCGGTACAAGCGGTTGCCGTACTGCGGATGACGCAAGGTTCTTAACCGTTTGGTATTAAAAAAAGGAGAGTAAAATTCATTGGCATGGTTTAGTTGAAAGAGGTCCAGGTCTCCATCGCGGTCATAATCAAAAAATGCTGCCTGGCTGGTATAGGTGCCCGGCGCATCCAGTCCATATTCTTTTGCTTTTTCTGTAAAAACGGGAATGCCTTCAGCATTGTTCCCCATGTTGATGAAGAGTTGTTCAGCCCTGTCTTCGTCCGTACCGAAGCCCGAATAGCAGACATAAATGTCGAGCAATCCGTCTCCATTTACATCTGCTATGGCCGCTCCGGTTTTCCAGGCGTCTTTACCGGCCACGCCTGAAATGCCGGTGACATCTTTGAAACGAAAATCACCTTTGTTGATGAACAGCTTTGAGGGCGTCTGATTGCCGGTAATAAAAACATCTGTAAGTCCGTCGTTATTGAGATCACCTACTGCAACTCCGTTTCCGTTATAATAATACTGGTACGTAAAAACATTATGCTCTTTGGTTTCGGTAATGTTATTGACAAAATCAATACCGGTTTCCGAAGCCGGCAACCGCTCAAACAATTTCTTTTCCTGTTTGCAGGCAATTGCCGCGAAGCATAGTATGATGGAGAGTTTACGCATACCTGTCATTTCGGTGAGAAGTACTGTTGAAGTTTACAGGTTACAAGTTACAACATGCAGCGGCTGTGCTGCACTTGTAACCTGTAACCTGCTACCCGGTACTTCAAACCTTTCGCTTAATTATAATCTTTGTTTTGAATCAGCAGCGGGTTCCTGTCTATTTCATTTTGCGGAATAGGCAGGAAGTTCTGGAACTCTTTAAAATCGCGGGTTTCCCAAACAGGATAACTGTAAATCAGGTCGCCGTTATCGTCTTTATGAATCTGCACCTTGCGTATCGGTTCCGTGAAATAAACAGAGCCCATCTTCCACCTGCGCACGTCAAAGAAGCGATGTTCTTCAAAGCACAACTCTACCCTTCGTTCGTTCCAGATGCGCTGGCGCATTTCTGTCTGCGATAATCCGCCCGGCAAATCGGGCTGACCAGCCCTGGCCCTTACCTGGTTGATAGCATCATATACGGAAGCATCGGGCCCTACGGCTTCGTTTTGTGCTTCTGCGTAGTTCAGCAATACTTCGGCATAGCGGATAAAGATCCAGTCGTTATCTGCATCGCCGTTGGCGCCATACTTGGAAGTGTCCACCATTTTCAACAGGCCATAACCTGTTTTCGGACTGTCGAGACGGTTGGTATTGTTGGTATTGCCGCCACGGAAAGTTTCTATGATGATTCCATTCTTGTACAACGATCCCTGGTGCAGGACCGATTTGCTGAGGCGGCTGTCACGGTTCGTATAAGGGTCCTGCGGATCGTACCCGGAAGTGGGGTCGGTAATGGGTTTACCGTTTTTCATTTCATATGCATCCACCAGGTTTTGGGTAGGACAGAATCCGCCCCAGGCGCCATCGTTCACACCGGGCACACTCATATACCATTTGTTGCGGGCGCCATCGCTGGGATTGATGCTGGGATTCTGGAATTTGCGTGCAAAAATCACTTCATTGTTGCCTGCCTTGTCGATAAACAAGCGATAGTAATCGGGATACAAACCATAATCGCCGGAGCCGGGTGGCGGCCCATAGGCCATCACAGCTTTGGCGGCATTGGCGGCATCCGTCCAGCGGCTTTGCACATTGTTGGGATTGTGCAGGGGACTTGCATAGTACAACAGTATACGCGCTTTCAATGCCAGTGCGGCCACTTTGGTAGCGCGGCCCAGTTCACTTGCCGGCATTACCACGGGCAACAGATCGGCGGCAGCATCACAATCTGCTACAATCTGCTGCACGCATTTATCGATCGTATCGCGGGGAATGATCGCTTCTTCCGGAGTACCTGCTTTCAAAATCAGGGGAACGCCACCAAAACATTTTACCAGCTCCTGGTAAGCAAAAGCGCGCAGGAACAATGCTTCACCTTTCATGCGGTTTTTCAGGTTCTGATCGCCGGGCACCGCATCTATTTTTTCGATAAAAGAATTGGCCTTGCGAATGATGGCATAGTTCTGCGTCCATATATCGTCGGCATACGCCCAGGTTGTGGGTATTACGCCGTTGTTGATGCCATGTGTGGAAGAGGCGAGGTTATTCGCTTCGGCATCATCGGTGGCCATGGCCAGGGCGCTCATCCCTCTTGACCAGCCGGCGTCACCGGGGTTCTGGTCGCGGCGGGCAAATCCATTGGGCAATGTGCCATAAATATTGGTCAAAAACCGGTTGGCCACATTGAGATCAGAAAACACGGTGGCATCCGACAACGCATCGCTCGGGAAAACATCCAGCAGTCCTCTTTTACATGAACCGGCAATAGTACCAATCGCCAGTACCACTACCATCCATGTCAGTTTTCTTGTAAGCATATATAGTTATTTAATGAAAGTTTTGAGTAAAACGACTGTTTAGAACTGAATATTCACACCGAAATTGAACACTGCCTGTGCCGGATAATACCAGCCGGTAGCATTGGTGTTTTCCGGGTCAACATTGTGCAATTTGGTCCAGGTGATCAGGTTCTGTCCGGTTGCGTATATGCGCAACTGTGAGGCACCTATCTTGTTGATAATCTTCGGTGCAAAACGGTAAGCTACTTCCAGGTTTTTCAAACGCAGGTAAGAGGCGTCCTTGATCCAGAAGCTGTTGCCACCGATACCATAGGCCGGACCTGCCGGGATCTGGTAGTTGTTGGTAGTGGCAGTGGCGTTGGTGCTCAGTCGCGGATAGCTGGCATTCGGATTGTCCGGTGTCCAGCGATCGAGCCATTCTGCCGTTACCCGGCCACCGTTGAAGAAAGCGAAACCCGCATTCTGTGTCAGCTGCTGGTTCACACGGGTGGCGCCCTGGAACAGGAAGTTCAATTCAAAACCTTTATAGGTGATGCCGCCCGAAATACCGTATACCACTTCGGGTATGGCGCCGATGGCCAGCCATTGACGGTCCGCATCATTGATGATGCCATCGTTGTTCACATCTTCATACATAATGTCCCCCAGTCCGATCGGGAAAGCTGTTTCTTTACCGTATGCCTTGTACGTAGCGCTGTCCCTGATAATACCTATGGCTTTATACCCATAATACGACCCGATGCTACGGCCGATCACACTGAATGCCGGCGGCACATTGGCGCCCTGCGGCGCAGCAATGATCCTGTTGCGTGCATAGGTAAGGTTGCCGCTCACCACATACGACAATTCGTTGGAAATTCTTTTGCGATGCGACAAGGTTAATTCAATACCCTTGTTTTCCACTTCGCCTACATTTTCTGCAGGCAGGGGTCCGCCATAGGCGGCAGGAATTTGTGCAGAACGAATGGCAAGAATGTCTTTACGTCTTTCGGTAAACACATCCAGTTCTACATTGATCAGACCGTTTTTAAACCCGGCTTCCAAACCGATATCTGCTTTGGTGGATGTTTCCCAGGTAACTACCGGATTGGAGGCAGTGGGTTCCAGGCCGGGCACCACTGTACCACCAAATGCATAGTTGTTGGCTACGGTAGAATACCTTGACAAATACAGGAAGCGGGCATTGATGGCATCGCTACCCAGCCGGCCCCAGCTACCTTTTATTTTCAGGAAGTCAATGGTATTGCGCAAGCCGTCCATGAAATCTTCGTTGGAAATCACCCAACCCACCGAAAATGCGGGGAAATAACCACGCCGGTAATCGGGCGCAAAATTTTCCGACTCGTCGGCACGCAGGCTTGCCTGGAACATGTATTTGTTGTCGAAGTCGTAGTTAATACGAGCAGCGGCGCTGCGCAAGGCAAAACGGTCTTTGGTGCCGTATATATATTCCGTGATATCGCCGGAGCTGTTGGTGGCAGGTCCCTGGCTCAGGATGTCGAAGAAAGAAAATTCATATCCTGAACGGCCGGCGCCAAATGTGTTTTGCGGTCTTTCCTGCTGGAGGAACAATACCAGGGCCGATATACCATGTTTACCGAACCGGTTATTGTAGTTGATATGCGCCTGCAATTCCGTTTGCTGTTGCTGGAAATACGATTCGTCGAGACTGGGATTGATGTAGGGCGATTGTTCAAAATCGCCGGTAACAGGATTTTTCGTGTACACATACACATTATCACGCCATGTTTTGGCATAGTTCATACGTTTGTCGAAGGCAAATACACCTTTTACAGACAAACCTTTTACCCACGGTATCTGCTGTTCTACCTGCAGGGTGGTAAGCACGGTATTATCTTCATTGAGACTATAGCCCGAAGCCGGGTCAATAGCACGCAGCGTATTTACATAAGAACCCACCTGCGCATAGCCTACACCGGGATAATAAGCCGGTATGGTGGGCGGGTTTCTGAGCGTATGCTCAAAGATGCCGGAGATACCCATGGTGGGTGCCCTTCTTTTTTCCAGCCTGCCGCCCAGGTCAATAGAAACTTTGGTAGTATTGGTTACCTGCAGGTCGAGGTTGAGCCGCAGGTTATAGCGCTTGTAGTTCAGCGAGCTGTACAGGCCGTCCTGGTCAAGATAACCGAGTGAAGCAAAGTAGCGCACCTTCTCGGAACCGCCATTGAAATTGAGGTTGTGCTGCATCATCGGGGCCGTACCGCCCAGCACCAGTTTCTGCCAGTTTGTATTGGGGTAGAGTATGGGATCGGCGCCGGTGCGGAAATTCTCGATGTCTTCGTTGGTAAATGCAATAGGCAATCCATCATTCATCAATGCCTCATTCAGCAGGATTGCATATTCATAGGAAGGCAGGTTGTTGTTGAATTTGGTTACCCGCTGAAAGCCGTAGTTAAAGGCATAGCTGGTGGTGAGTTTACCGGATTTACCCCGTTTGGTTGTTACCATTACCACGCCATTGGCCCCGCGCACGCCGAAGATGGCGGCAGAGGAAGCATCCTTCAACACATTCACCGATTCAATTTCGTTGGCATCCAGTTGAGAAAAATCCCTGAAGCTGCGCACCACCCCATCGATCACAAACAAAGGCTCCATGGTAGCGCCGTAAGTGGAGTTACCTCTTATATATATATTGGCATTGTCGCGGCCCGGTTCCCCTGAGCTTTGCTTTGTAATAATGCCCGGCACACGTCCCTGCAAGGCATTGCTGAGGTCTGCTACCGGCGACTGTACCAGTTCTTTTGTTTTAACGGTTGAAATAGCGCCGGTCACGTTCGCTCTCCGCTGCTGACCATACCCTACTACCACTACATCTTCCAAAATCCTGTTGGGGTCTTCATCAAGGCTCACCTGGATAGGGCCGTCATTATTTACGGTTATTTGTTGCGGCTTCATACCCGTATAGGAAATCACCAGCACCGATCCGGCTCCGGGCACGGTAATGGTAAAATTGCCTTCCGGGTCGGTAACGGCGGAGGCGTTAGACCCCTGCACAGTGACGGTGGCCCCTGACAGCGGTTCCCCGGTTGGCTTGCTGGTGACTTTACCGGTCACCTGCAGACTCTGGGCAGTAAGCAGGACAGGTAAACACAGCATGCAGACTATAATTAATAAGAATCTGATCCTGATATACATAATGCAGTTTTTAGGTTAATACAGGCTGTTACTCTGCCACGAATTTGAACTGGTGTACTGTTTCTGCCGGCGTGCCGGAACGCAGCACCATTTCATTGGCCGAGATAGACATGATGCGATAGTTATTGGAGGAAACATCGGTTACGCCGATGAATTGGTTGGGCACTGCGCCCGGTAGCGTAATGGTGGCTACAGCGCCGGAAGCGCCACCGAGCGTAAACGTATAGGGAACAGCTGCATAGCTCCTGTCGTCCCCGCAGGTATAATTGGGCGCCAGGTTGCCACCATTGAAAGTGGCGCCATTGGCATTATAGGTCAGCTTCAGGTCGGTGGAAAAATAGTACACATCATCTTTCTGGCAATCGTCCAGCGCCCCGCCGGGGAAATACTCGGAGGGATTGCCATCAGTACCCACGATAATGGCATTGGCCCCGTCGGCCGGGTCCAGTTTCCAGCCATGGGCGGTGAGCAGTTGGAAGATGGGGTTGTTGATGATATCATCTACCGTAATGGTCACCTGCTGCGAAGCGGTGGCATAGCCGCCCCTGCCAAAAGCACGTAGGGTTACCGTATAGTCGCCTTTCAGGGCAAAATAGGCGGTGTCGATCTGTTTACCGTTTTTGAAACCGGCCCCATCGCCCTTGTCCCATTGCCAGGCAAAGGCATTGTCTGCCGAAGCTTCCAGCAGGTAGGTGTTGGCCCGGTTGGGAATGGGCGTCATGGTAAACGATACATTGGTTGGTTTCGGGCCGAGATCACCCGCCGAATCGGGACTACATCCGGCGAGCAGCAGGAGGCCAGGTAACAGCACAAGGAGGGAATGGCGTTGCCAGGCAAGCGTGATTTTTTTCATAAGCAATCAACATTTTTAAGTCAATGGCGGGCTGTGAGCAGGGGTGTTCGGTTACCGGTCCACTTACACTCACTTTCACTGCTCACACCTCACCATTCGCGATACATCAAAAATAACTGTGAAAGCAGCAAATCTGTGTATTCGGGGGTACATCCCTACTACATCAGGCCGCACATCCCCGCTACTTCTTTAAGAAATGGATTAATTTTAAGCGGGTTTCACTACATCTGGACTACATCTGGCGAAAAATACCGCCTCACAACCTGCTGCTCCGGATGTAATACCCGTTAATTTGCCAACATGTTGTCCCGATTTCTTGCCAGGTCCTTTCGGAAAGGTGTATTTGCAGCGTTTTATGCCTGCTTTTGCCTGTTCTCAGCGGCCGGTCAGACCTACATCGGCCTGCGTGAAATAAGAAATTATGAGAAACAGGACTACAACGCCGGCGCCCAGAACTGGGATATCCGGCAGGATGCCCAGGGCAGGATCTATTTTGCCAATAATGAGGGCCTGCTCACTTTCGATGGTACTTACTGGAAACTATACCCCTTGCCCAACAAGACCATTGTACGGTCCATTGAATTTGGTAAAGACAACCGCATTTATATCGGCGGGCAGGACGAGATCGGCTATTTTTCGCCCGACGCCAACGGCAAACTGGTATATACTTCCCTGATCAGCCTGGTGCCGGAGGCGGACCGCAGTTTTGCCGATATCTGGGACCTGGTTAGCTATGGCGACGATATCTTTTTCCGATCAAATAATAAATTATTTAGATATACGGGCGAAAAAATCATTGTATACCGCCCGGCCATCGCCTGGCATTTTATCGGGCTTACCCATAATCAACTGATTATACAGGAAGAAAAAGAAGGGTTGCTGGCCTTCCAAAACGATACCCTGGTGCCGCTTATACCCAAAGCAGCCCTGCCGCCGGGGTTCTATATTGTGGACGCCACCCCCTTCGATAAAGATTCCACCCTGCTCACCACCAATAAAACAGGCATGTATGTATTGGGCAAAGACCTGCACCCCTTCCGGTTGTCGGGTATGCCCATTGACCCTTACCAGCATTTTTCCCAGTCGGTGCAAACAGATGGCGGAAATATTATTGTTGGCACCTATACCAACGGTTTTTACCTCATCAGCAAAAAAGGGGTTGTTATAGAAAACTTCTCCAAAAAAGAGGGACTGCAAAACAGCAATGTGAGAAGCCTTTTCAGCGACCGCAACCGGAATATCTGGCTGGGGCTTGACAATGGTATTGACTTCATAGCCTTTAACAATGCCGTGAAGCACATCAACCCCACCGTAATGAACGACGGGGCGGGTTATGCGGTGGTGATTTTCAACAATCATTTGTATTTCGGCGTGTCGAACGGTATTTACCAGGTGCCGCTGGCCGGTCAGGACGACCTGAGTTATACGCCCAACGAATGCAGGCTCATTCACGAAGGACAAACCTGGGGGCTGTACGTGGTGCTCGATCGCCTGCTGGCCGCTACCGATGAAGGCTTTTTTGAAATCAAAAACAATACAGCCATACCGGTAGTGCGGGGTACGGGCTTCTGGAATTTCCGCCCGATGCAAAACCTGCAACAGGCGCCGGTGCTGGTAGCCGGCAATTACCAGGGCGCCCGGTTGTTTACCATGAATAATAATGGTTTCGGGGAACAGGGCTCCGTCAATAATTTCACCGAGTCGTCGCGGTTCCTTGAAATAGACAACAACAATACTATCTGGATTTCGCACCCCTATCGGGGCATCTACAGAATTACAAGCACCGGCCAAGGGCAATACAATATTAAATTGTATACCGGCGCCAACGGATTGCCTTCCTCGCTCAACAACCATGTGTACAAAGTGAAGAACCGCGTGGTGATTGCTACGGAAAAAGGCGTATATGAATACAATTATCGCACGGATGCTTTTGAGCCTTCTCACTACTTCCGGGAAATATTCGGCGACAAAGGCGTGCGTTACCTGAAAGAAGACCCGGGGGGCAATATCTGGTTCATACAGGAGAAAAGCATCGGCGTGGTGGATTTTTCCAGCATTGCGCCTACCATTATTTATCTGCCCGAACTGAAGGGAAAAGTATTGAGCGGGTTTGAACATATCTATCCCATCAACGACAACAACATTTTTGTAGGCAGTGAAAAAGGATTTTATCATATCAATTTTGAGAAGTACAAACAGCATAACTATCCGCTCAATGTGCATATACAATCGGTAAAGGCCATTGCCAAAAACGACAGTGTGCTATTCGGTGGCTATTTTGGAAATGTGAATGAAGACAAACAGCAGGATAAAGATGCTATCCCTTCGCTGAACCACCGGTGGAATTCTTTTCATATCGAGTACTCCTCTCCTTTGTTTGAGCAGCAATCCACGATTGAATACAGTTATTACCTGGAAGGATTTGACAAAGGTTGGTCGGAGTGGTCGCGGAAAACAGAGAAAGACTATACCAATTTGCCAGCGGGAACCTACAAGTTCCAGGTAAAGGCGCGGAACAACCTGCATAATGAATCGGCAGTAGCCAGCTATTCCTTCGTGGTGCTGGCGCCGTGGTACAAGACCATCTGGGCTTACATAGTATATGTGCTGATGGGCATATACCTGGGTTATTTCATTTACGACCGTCAACGCAAAAAACTGCTGCGCGAACGCCAGAAACACCAGGAAGAGCAGAAACGGCTGGCGTATATGCACCAGCTGGAACTGGAGAAATCGGAGAAGGAAGTGATGAAACTGCGGAATGAAAAGCTCGAATCGGAAATAGCTTTTAAAAATTCAGAGCTGGCCGCCACTGCCATGCACCTGGTGCAAAAGGAAGAATTCCTGCATAAGATTAAAGAAGAACTGAACCATCTTAACAACAACGGCAAGGAGAAAGCGGATGGCGCCGAATTGAAAAAGATCCTGCGTATTTTATCGGAACAGGAAAAGCTGAATGAAGAATGGGAACAATTCTCGGTGCATTTCGACAAGGTGCATGGCGATTTCCTGGTACGGCTGAAAGAAAAATATCCCGCTTTGAAGCCGCATGAACTGAAGTTGTGTGCTTACCTGCGCATGAACTTAAGCAGTAAGGAAATTGCGCGGCTGATGAGTATTTCGGTAAGGGGTGTGGAGATCAGCAGGTATCGGCTGCGGAAAAAGCTGGGGATACCGACGGAGACGAATTTGTTTCAGTTTTTGTTTGATTTGCAGCGGAACGGGTTCAAGGAGCCGCAAAGCAACAAAGACACAAAGGAGCAGGAAGATTAATTGCATTCAATTTTATTGTTTAGTTCAATGCTTGTTGCAGCCGTTCTGCAAAACGGATAACAGCGTTTCTTTATACCCCTTTGTGTCTTTGCATCATTTCAGTTTATTCGCAGCTACTACAACACCTCCTCCAACTTCTTCATCAGCGCCTCCCCACGCAAATACACAGCTATAATTTTACCCTGCGGGTCAATGAGGAAATTCATCGGGATGCTTCGAATGGTGTACAGGTTCCGGATCATTTCACCTTCTTCTTTTGTTAGCGCGGCTACGTGGTTCCACGTCAGTTGGTCTTTTATAATAGCATTCACCCAGGCCTGGCGGTCGCCGGGGCGCTCCAGCGATACGCTGAGTACGGTAAAGTTTTTATCCTTAAACTTTTCATATGCCTTCACAATATGCGGGTTTTCAGCGCGGCAGGGAACGCACCACGAGGCCCAGAAATCCAGCAATACATATTTACCACGGAACGAAGATAACCTCACGGGATTCCCAAGGGTATCATTCAGCACAAAATCGGGTGTAAGGCTACCGGGGCCTAACCGATAGGCAGCTTCAATACGGGTGTACATTTTCTTCGCTGTGTTGGTTGCTTTCAACGGCGCTGCAAGGGCATCGTACCATGCAGACAATTTTTCCTTCTCTTGTGCCAGCATTTTTGCATTCACACGGTTGTTCAGTAAATCCAGCGTTACATACGAAGCAGGATGTGCTTCCATAAACGCGATTTCAATACTGTCTATGCAACGCCTGCTTGCATCAAGCGCCAGCTGCATTTCCTGTTTTCGTACTGAATCACGGGCTACGGTTGCCTTCAGCATTTCTGCAAAGGATTTCTTTTCTGCATCGGACGCGTCTTTCAATTGCTTTTGCAATAACTGAAATTCCACTTGCGATTTGCCCGGCGCCTTCACTACGGCTTTAGCCAGCGACACCCCCTCAATGGTTATTTCTCCCCCTTCAATAAAGAATTCACGCTGTTCATGAAATATAAAAGGGTTGGCAGCCCGCATGGCCGCTGTGGTGCTGATGCTGATCTGCGCCCGTGCAGGCTCCATCACGGTACCTTCAAAACTGAAGAGGCCATCTTTTAATACAGCGGACCGGATTATTTTCTTTTCACCATTATAATAGGAGAACGAAATTTTACCGCCGTTCCAGGCGGTATCTTTTATTCTGCCTTCTACACGAAAGGTTGTTTGAGCGGAAATTGACAAGGAAGTGCATAGCACTACAACAACTATCAGAATTCTAGTCATACATTTCATTTAATGGTAAAAAAAATTGAACCACAGTGGAACGGATGAGGGGAGCACAACGGCAGGTAGAGTGTGTTACTGTGGTTCAATTGGATTGCAATCTTTTTAGTTATAAGCCCTCCAGCTCATACTTACTATTTTCACCAATTCGTCCCAGTCGGCATTGGCTACTGGCGTAATCTCCACCACATCAGGATTAGTGCCTACCATAAAGCGGCGCAGCCTACCTTTCGTTTTACCATTGTAGGTGGCGATGTACAGCGAATTGGTGGCTGGATCTATTTCCGTATCAAACTTCAGCATAGTGATTTCATCTGTTGCCAATTCAGGGAATTCATAGATCTTTTCAAATCCCTTATTGTAGTCGTAGGCATAAAGCCTGTTGCCTACCGAGTAAAAAACTACAGACCTGTTGGATGAAAAAGCATAGTGATCAGCTTTATCAAAATCAACAGCGATCGGACTTACGGTATAAAAGTCGCGCTTCTGAGGGGTAGCGCCCCTGGCAAAAAATTTATAGATGTAGTACTGATTGCTGGCATCTTTCATAATGGCGAATGAATTTCCCTCTGTAGAGCCACCATCTGTGTTGCGTGTGTTTTCGCCATATACCATCGTGCGTCCCACGGTTGACTGGTCCCATGGAAAAATATCACCGGCATTGTCTGTAGGTATTGTGGAAGCAGCGCCCACTCCAAAGTTGGCATAGTTCAAAAAACGCTCATTCTCCGTGTCGTACCACATGATGGAATTCATATTGCTGATGGAGTACCAGAAATATGGCGCCGCCTTCAGCCTGTGATTGAAATCAGCCTCCACCCGGTTGATCGGATTGGCATAATAATCACCGCCCGCTAAAAAGGTGTGCGTAGGGAAAATATCGCCATCGGTGGTAAGCATGGCCCTGGCGCTGGAATTTCCGGTTGTACCGCTGCGGGCAGTGATTTGCGGCGCATACAGTATGGGAATAATGCTTTCCTTATTGGGAAACTCCGTAGTGACTGTAATCTTTGCGAATGTATTGTCTGTACTACCGGTCATCGTCAATCGGTCAAGGAAATAAGAGCCACTCCTGGTCATCACCCACAACCGCACATAATTGGGTGTGGTAGTATTGCCGCCCACATGTTGCGCGCATACAGGGTCTAGCAAAGCAGGCAATCCGCTTCTACCCAAAATGCCTTTTACTACCAGCGTATCACTTACCATGGTGATCATATCCATTTCTGCATAACCGTTTTCATTAGTCCCCATCAGCATGATGCCTTTCGTATATAGTGTTCCCACAGTGAGCGTGGTGCTGGCTTTCCAGGCTACGCCGGTTTCATTATCTACCACACGCAAAAAAAGTGTGTAGGTATCGGGGGCTACCTCCACCTTGTATTCCAGCCTGGCAGACCTGCCGATGGTATCTATTACGGTGGTTCCTTTGTAGAGTATCCAGTAATACGAAACACTTTCGGCACTGGCGCCGGGTTTACTGAAATGAATGGTTGGTTCAATGCGCAGCGTATCTACCGTGTAAATAGCCGCATAGTTGTCTGCCAGACCAGCTATGGCCACTTCGTTGATGTCTACGTAATCATAGTTGCCTTTGTCTTTCACGCAGGCCGAAAGCAACAATATCAGTATCAGAGCGATTATATTGAAGAATCTCATAACAGTGGTTTAGTGTTAGATATAGGGTACACCAATGATCGAAGTCCAGGGAACACTGCCGCACCACATCAGCCGGCCATCCTCTTCCAATACGGGTGTGCCGTTATTGAACTGCTCTATCAGGTAACGCGACAACTCTGTAGAGATAAGCGTTGAGAGCACCAACGGCATAGTGGTTTCGGAACTAAAATCTTCGTAGGTGAGATTGAACAGTTCGCACATCAGTTCCATTTTCTTTCGTGTAAAAGCGCCCCACAGGCCTGTTTCCTGCTGAGTGGCGGTCACCGAACCATACCACACTTCAGGTTCTACCATCATATCATTAACGTTGATGGTATGCATGGAGGCGTCAAAAGCTGTGTCGGCGCCGAGGTTATTCGAAGCCAGGTCAGGCACCGCCTTCCATTTGGTAAAAGCAAGCTCAAAATGTTCATTGGGCAGTAAACGCAACCCGATCTTCTTATTCTCATTCAGCATATCCGGCGTACGTTTAACCGTAACCGGTATTACACTTTGAATGGCGTTGGCAGGAATGACAAAGCTTGTCCCGATCGGTTCATAGTGAACGCCTTCCTCTGCCGTAGTGGAATCCGGATTGATCTCCACGCGAAAGGGCCGGTCGTAATTCTTTACAGGACCGGTAATGGCCACCGTGATATAGACCTGCATCTCCTGTACATGGGCAGGTTGCCGCACAAACTCTACATTGGTTGAAGACCGGTAAGGAGCTGAGGTTTCGCTCACCAGGCCTCCGTAGCGAACGGCAAAATAAATTCCTTCCATGCCCTCATAGCCCATCATCTCCTTTTTGCACGATGTAAAAGGCAGTACAACCGCCAACAGTATGTATATAATCCTTTTCATTGTTTGCAATTTTTTAGATTAATTACCTCTCACAGATATTTCACTGATTGGCAAAGGCACTGTGTAGTTGCTCAACTGCATTTGCTTGGTGCCGCTCACGCTGGCATGATTGGGCACGGTGGTAAAGGCATTGCGTTTATAGTAAAAAAACATTTGTCCTTCACCGATCACGGCTTTCCTGAATTCAAGGGTGATATAGTCTTTCAGTTGGGTGCTGTTGGCGGGCGCCACGCTTACACAATTCATACCCGTTCGCAGCAGATTCAGATAAGCTGTTCCTTCTGCCAGTGTCGGGCTGCATTCTGCAGCGATCAATATCACCTCACTCAGTCTTATCAGCGGTATCATGTTGGGCGCAGGCGTGTTGGCGCCCACATTGTATTTGATGTGGGTAAGAAATGAACCGCTGGCAGTGTTCTGGGTTATCCAGGCTTTCAGCCGGAAGTCGTTCTGGTCATCGTACAAAGCATTCTTGCGCGACTGGTTATCATCATTGTTGTTGAAACTCAACCGGCGTGTTGCTACCTGATCGGGTGAAAAGAAATCATCGAAGATATTTTGCCTGTTCACGGTATACAGCGCAAACAGCACTTCCTGCATCATCATATGGTCATAGTCAGCAGGTATGGCAGCAGGATTCAATACACCCAGTTTGAATACCGGACGGGCGGGATCCATTACTGCCGTAAGAATTTCCTGTGCTTCCCGCAGGGCGTTTCCGGTATCCTGTTTCCAGAGGTATGCCCGGGCCAGCAATGCTTTGGCTGCATAGTAATTCAGGCGGTATTGACGATAATAAAAGTCGTTGACGCCGGTAGAACTGGTTTCATGCCGCACGCCCTCTGTGATAATGGGATCAGCTTCTTTCAATAAAGCCACTGCCGCGGTAAGATCATCAATAACATGCTGCATGATGGTTGCAGAACCCAGCAGGGGCGTCACTTCCGGACGCGGCGCTTTATTGTAGGGAATGCAGGGCACATCTTTGTTTGCTTCAGACCAGATGGGTCCGAACAAACGCAGCATATCAAAATGCAGCATAGCCCGCAAAGCCAACGCTTCGCCCTTTACAATACCGAAATAAGGTGCGGGCAGCAGCGGATTACTGCTTTCGCCGCATTGATCAATAATGATGTTGCAATTCACTATCAGTTCATAACTCTTCTTCCACATATTGTCAAAGACGGTCCTGGTAGTGGCGCCCGTATAATTGAAACTGGCAAACTGATAAAACTGGTGCGTAGAGGCGCTCATATAATAATACTGTCCCAGCACATCCAGCGCCGTCATGGTCATGTTCGCACCGTAAATCTCAGGTTTGGTCAATTCCACATACACACCATTCAACGCACTGAGGTACCCCTCCCTGGTAGAGAAGAGCTGCTCATCTGCCAGCCGGTCGCTGGGCTTTACGTCAATCCATTTCTTGCAGGACCCCAGCGAAGCGATCAGCAACAGGCAAATGGAAGTAATCTTTATAGTAGTCATCTGATTCTTTTTGGACTGTTAGCAATTAAAACCGTACACCTACGGAGAAAGAAACCGAGCGTGCAAACGGATAGTCGATGCCCCGTTCGTTCAGCACCGTAGACACACGGAATATATCATTCATATACACACGAAAAGTAACAGAAGATGCACCTAATGCCTTTATCCACCTGGCCGATGTGTTTTCATAGCCTATCGAAATGGATTCGCCCGCCAGCACATTGTTGTCTTCTACAAACCGCGACGACATCGGGTTGCTTGTTATTTCCTTAATCGATTTGAATTTGGCATTGTCGCCGGGTTTTTGCCAGCGGTCGGTAAGTGCTCGTTTGTCCTGGTTCATGCCCAGCATCTGGAAAGGAATGTTCTCTACTTTGTTGTACAGTGTTTGCATAAATATCTGTCCACCCACGCGGTAGCGCAGCGCAATGTTCGCCGTAAAACCTTTATAGAAAACGGCAGTACCGATAATGCCTTCGAGGTCGGGATCGCTGTTGCCCACCACCACTTCATCCTGGTAGTTGTGTACAAACGTGTGGTGACCATCTTTTGTCAAAAACACTTCCCTGCCGGTTGCAGGGTCAATGCCCAGGGATGGTACGGCCCACAGGTCGGACGGACTGGCGCCATCATAATAGCGCGTCATGTTTACGCCCTTATTCTTTTCGTTGAAGTTTGAGAGTGCATTGCCGAAATTCTTATACCGGCTTTTCAGATGGCGCGCATTCAGGTTGATCATCCACGTAAACTCCCTGCGCTGCAGTAAGGCATAATTGGCAGTAACAGTAAAACCTTTTTGTTCCTGGCCACCGAGGTTGTCTGTAACGCTCACCGTACCCGCAGAAGAAGGTACAGTTACAAACACCAGCAACGGATCGGTCGTTTTTACAAAATAGTCGAAGAAGAGGCGAACGCGGTTGTTGGCAGTTTGCAGGTCGAAACCGATGTTGCGATCAAGTGTTTTCTGCCATTTCAACTCAGGGTTACCGTAATTGGAAATGATTACGCTCGGTCCGAAGGGATTGCGGTTCTCATTGTTGTACCGGTATACTCTTGCAGAAATATAATCGCTGAAATTCTGATTACCGGGATTTCCCACAGACGCACGTATACGCAGGCTGCTCAGCCAGTCGTAGGCGGAATTATTTTTGAAGAACGATTCGTTGTGAATATTCCAGGCCAACCCCATTGACCAGATGGTAGTAAATTGCCTGCTGGAGCCAAAAACGGAAGCGCCGTCTATACGCAGCGTGGCATCTAACAGAAAGCGGTCATCAAACGAATAACCTGTATTCAGAAAATAGCTGGCGCTGCGTTTTTTTGATTCGAGGTAAACGGCCCTCTTTACATCAGAATAGTCGTAGGCAAATGAAGCGTTGGGAAAATCGTCGCCCACAAACCCTCTTACTTCATAAGAACCTGCCACAGAAGAAACCTGGTTCAACCGCATACCAACCACGGCATTTACCCGATGCTTTCCTGCCAGCAATTTGCCGTAGGTAAGAGAGAAATCGCCATCATAATTAATGCGACGTTCATTTTGTTCGCTGTATACGCCGCGTTTCAGCGGATCGGTACCATAGAATTCAGCGTTGAAGGGCGACCGGAAAATTTCATCACGTACCGCAATGCGATTGATGCCTGCACGCACACGCGCCCGCAGTGCGTTGGATACTCTCCATTCCAGTTCGAAGTTGTTGGTAAAGCCCTGTGACTCCTGCTTGTTTAAGTTGTTGTTATGGAAATCGTACAGTGGGTTAAAATAAATTTCATTGAAGATGCCTGAAGTTAAACTGCCATAGCTGAATTGTTCCAGTATCTGATCAATGCCACCTGTTGCATTGTATTTCCGGTGATAAGGATTGGCGCGTGAGAAAGCGGAAAAGGGAACCGTTTCCCGGGTTGCATTCACCACGTCTATACTCAGGTTGTTGCTTACTGCTATCCTTCCTTTTCTGTAAAGCAACCGGATATTACCATTCGTGAGCTTTCGCGCTGAGCCTTTCATCACGCCCTGGTTCTCTCCTACGCTCAGGGTGGCGCTGTAACGCAGTGTGGCGTCGCCGCCTTCGGCCGTTAAGGTGTGACGTTGTGTAAACGCATTGCGCACCGGTTCATTCAACCAGTAAGAATTTACGCCTCGCTTTACTTCTGCGAGCTTTGCATTGTATTTCGCATCGGCCGCATCCGTTACAAAATTGCCATCGGGCGTAAGCGAGCCAAGGAAAGTGGTTTGCTTTTCAAACTCCAGTTTCTGTTCCGCATTCATGAGATTGTAATCAGAAAAGTCCGGAAAGCTGAGCGTGGAATTCAGGTTATAGGTCAGACGCAGGCGCCCCGCGATGGGACGTTTGGTTTCCACCACCACTACGCCATTGGCTGCTTTTGAACCATAAATGGCGGTGGCGGCAGCATCTTTCAATATAGTGATGGACTCCACCCGGTCCATGCTCAGGTCACTGATCACCTGCAGCGTACTTTCAAAACCATCTAAAATGAATAATGGCTGGTTGGGATTGGTGCCATATTGTTCTGTTAACCCGATCACACTGGTTTTGCCCCTGATCTCAATATCGGGCAGGCGGTTGGGGTCTGACCCGAATTCGGTGTTTTCTATAATTGCGAAAGAGGGGTCCAGTGTTTTAATGGCCTGCAGCGGACTTTGGTTGCTCACCGTTTTCAGTTCTTTCACCGTAAAGGTGGCTGAAGAGCCGGTAAAACTTTCTTTCCTGCGTTGATAGATCCCCGTTACTACATGATCTTTCATTTCATCGGCGGCCAGCGGCATTTTTACGATGATATGGTCGAACGCTCGCACGCGCACTTCAGTCTGCTCATAACCTACCGCTGTAAAAACCAATATTTGTCCCATCACGGCCTGCAGCGTGAAGTTGCCTTTGTTATCGGTAGAAGTTCCTTTCTGTGTACCTTTTATCAGCACACTGGCGCCGGGTATCGGTTCCCCTTCTTCGGAAATAACGCGGCCAGTCACCGTGCGCAGGGTATCTGCCTGCACGATGGGTGGATGCGTCTCTTCCGGCTTTACCATGGACTTTCGCGACAGGGTAATGGTCTTACCCTCTATGCGAAAATTGAGCGGCTGGTTTTTAAATGCGAGTTGTAAAAAAGTCCCCAGCGGCATGTTTTCTACTGAAAGGGTTACCGGCTTCGTATTTTCCAGCAATTGTTTGTTGTAAAAGAACACGTAGCCGGTTTCCTTTTCCACCATTGAAAACAAACTCTTTAATGGAAGATTGTTTGCAGTGAGGGTAACGTTTTGCGAATAAGCATTTGCCGATACGGTCAGTGATGCGGCAAAAAGAAAGATGCCTAACAGTCTCATAACTTTGCTCATTAATGGTGTGAGCAGCGTTGCAGCGTTGTAACGTTCCGCCTTCGAAGGGCCCCGGATTATGGATACAGCTGTTGTATCCTTTCGGGTGAACAAAAAAAACGCCTCACCCCGCGCACAAGAAGCAGTTTTGGTCATACTTTTGGTGCAGTTTGGGTTTATAAAAATGCTTACTGGTATTTATTACAACCCAACTAATGGCCGAAGGTGTTGCAAGCGCCTTCGGTTTCGTTTTTGCGGGCTGCAATATTTTTTATGGCAATACAATCAATTTGCGTCCTTCCATGCGGAAGTGCAGTTCCGACTCCTGCAGCGATTTCAGCAATCCCGACAAACTCACATCGTTGCTCAGTTTGCCGCCCAGGCTGATAGCAGGCACGCCTTGTTCGTACACTACTTCAATATCGTACCAGCGTTCAATCTGCCGCATTACTTCCTGCAGACCGGCGTCTTCAAAATTGAACACACCAGTTTTCCAGGCAAGTACTTTGTCCATATTCACCTCATTGAGCCTGGTAAGTTTTGTACTGTTATTATCCAATACCGCCTGCTGACCCGGATGCAGCAGCAGGGAGTCGCCGCTGATAATTTTCAGGCTTCCTTCCACCAATGTTGTTTTAATGGCGTTTTCATCGGGGTAAGCGTTCACATTGAACCGGGTTCCCAGCACGCGGACCTGCATGCGGTTGCGTACGTTTACAATAAATGGCTGATGTGTTTGCGGGGCCACTTCAAAAAATACTTCACCCTCCACTTCCACGCGGCGTTCGCCTCCGGTAAATATTGTAGGATAGCGCAGGGAACTGGCTGCATTCATCCACACTTTTGTACCGTCTGGCAACAGCAATTGAAATTGTCTGCCTTTGGGTGTGGTAAGATGGTTGTACAGCGGAGAAGCGCCTGCGGTGGAAGCATAAGAAAGTTCGCCATTATTTAATACTACCTGTGTTCCGTTCTGCACGGCAATCACGCCGTTGCCGAGGCTGTCCAGTACCACCTGCCTGCCATCGGCGAGCGTGAGAATAGCGCCTTCTCTGCCGGGAGGAATATCTGCGATTTCAGCAACAGGATCGCCGGCAGATATTCCGGATTCCTGCTTGTTAACAAGGAACCAATACAAGCCCATGCCCAATAAAACAATGATGGCCGCTGCATAACGCACCCATGTTCTTTTCAGGAAATGAACGGTGAGATATTCATTGGCAGGAACAGCTTCTGTGGCGGCTTCTTTTGCCAGTATATAGTCGAGCAGTATTTCGCGGTCGGTTTCCTGGAAAACCTGTTGGGGTTGCAGCTGTTCCCAGGCGGTCGCCATGCTTTGCAGGAATTGTTCCCGGTATGCGGGGTTGTTTGCGTAATCCAGCAGTTCGCGCCGCTCATCAAGTGTTGCGCGGTGATGAATGCATTGTTGAATGAGGTATGCTATGCGTTGTGCCGCCATGTATCAAAGCCTTTACCGGACAGAGGACGGCAGGTTTGTAAAAAAGTGCTACTCTGTGGAAAAAATTGGCAATAAATTTTTACCTAGGAATATGATGGTTCTGAAGGCCACGCTGCGGTGCTTTTTTTGCAGCTTTAAAAAAGGGCATTACCCTACAGCAAAAGTCGGCAATACATCTTTGTAAGCAGGCATTGATAATTGCAAAGCTCCGGTTACTGGATTTAGTTCAAGTTCCCCCAACGGGACGCCATCTTTTACCAGAAAAGGGAAGTAAATTGTTGCAGATACGATTTGATGTTTTTAATCGCCCGGCTCCTATGCTTTTTAATGGTATCAATGGAAAGCCCGGTCTGTTCGCGGATGGCCTTTGCATTCAATCGTTGCTCGCGGCTTAGTTGATAGATCAGTTTCTGCTGCGGGGGTAATTGAGCAACCGCTGCTTCAAGCATTTGCCGGTACCTGTTCAATGGACTGCCTTCAATGCCTTCTTCCGTTTCCTGCATGGTGGCCAGTACTTCCTGCTCCCACTGTTGCCGCCGGTCGCGTTCGCGGGCAAGTTGCGCCAGGCAGTCGTAGGTGCGGTTGCGGGCAACAACAAACAACCAGGCGTCAAAATGCACCACTTCTTCTAACTGCTGGCGATTTTGCCAAACCTTGAGCAATACGTCCTGCGTGATCTCTTCGGTGAGGGGTCTTGAACCAGTTAATCTCAGGATATAAGTGGTTAGCCGGTCGAAATAAACCCGCACCAATTGGCGGAAAGCCTCTTCCTCTCCTTTTGCAATACGCCGAAGCAGTACCTGCTCATCATATGGTACGCGGGAATCCAAGAATGCTACTATTAAAGTCGATAAACTTACACAAAAGTAAACACAGGAAGGGCAACGGCCAGTTCAATGGGCAGCAAACAAACAGGATAACCTGTGCTTCGCGATAGCGCCCGCCGCCTGCATGCAGGTTCAATGGCAGAAGGGAAAAATGACAAAAAAAATCGCATTGATTGATCAAAATCAATGCGATTCGCGGTGAGGGCGGGATTCGAACCCGCGGTACGCTTTTAGGGCGTACGACGGTTTAGCAAACCGCTCCTTTCGGCCTCTCAGGCACCTCACCGTCAGCACAAAAACACCTTCATCAAGGGTAAGGCGTTTCAGCGGACGGCAAAAATAAGAGTAAAATACCAATTACCAAACTGCAAATCATTTACCCCGACCCTATTTGCTGAACAGGCCATTTTTCCCCTACCTGCCAACTGAATTTGTGCCGTGATGCCCAAATCAGTATTTTTGCCGCCGCATTTATAAAAAGCTATGCCATTGCGCTGGTGCTGCGAAAACCCGGCCCCGGAAGCAAGTATAGCCCGCAATAGATGCTTCGGGAGGTAGTTCAGCCCGGTAGAATACGTGGTTTGGGACCACGGGGTCGCAGGTTCGAATCCTGTCCTCCCGACAAAGTGTAAACGGAGCGGCATTTTATTCTTAGTGAGTAAATCCGTGAGTACACAAAAGATATTAAGTCGAAATGCAGTGTAGACGTTCCTTTCAAAGCAAAGTGCGAATCCTGCCACCCCGACTAAATGTCTTTCAAAGGAGCCAGAAGCCTATAAATGTTGATAATTTATAGGCTTTTTTTGTTTCCCGCCTATCAAAAAATATCATCTTCCCCTCTTCTAATTTGTGCAATTGTTTAGGAGAAATATCCCCTGCTGCTGCTACTGCTTCGATATCAGGTTTGCGATTCTGCTGTAGCTGAAGTAGATTATTACCCGCTCTTTTTAGTTTAGTTCATCATTCACAGGATTATTTGCCATAAAACCGGAGGGATTTTTTACTGGAGTGTAATTGTGTAACTAAGGAAGAGGAATATCCACTTCGTGAAACGCAATCCCTATGAAGTCGTCGATCTCTTTGTAAACGTTTACTATAACTGCATAGATAACCGAAATTCTTCACCTTTCAGCTCAAATTAAAAATTGTAATGTTGAATGAGTCCCTACAAATATGTAAGGTTAATGCCTTTCTCTTTGGCACATTCATTAAAAACACTTAGGTCCATTTCTTACTAAGGGATTGGTCAATTAATTATTTAGGACGTCAAACAAATATTTATATGTTAGCTGTTATGATTTTAGGCATAAAATAATTCTATAATACAAATTTGATGTACATTTTCCATTCGGGTAAATATTGGCAATCGGGCAAAATTGAGCTGGCTTGTGCGAATACTATATTTCATTCCAGCCTTAAATTTGGCATGACAGAACATTGCTAACCGGTGTACTATATTATTATAATTCTCTTCCCCGAATCGTAGCGCAACCTATTAGCCAGGAAGTTTTTTCACTATCGAAGCATTGGATTCTTTTCACACTCTACCCTTTGAACCTCCAATGATTTATATGCAAATTCTATGGACCATCAAAACCTTTTCTATGCTTAATTCCTTGTTTTCCCGAAGCCATGTGCCAATTAAGTTTTCCTCCTCCATCCCATCCAGGTTAAAATCGTTGGTAATTGAGCAAGCCACGGTTCAATATGCGCAAGACGGCCCAAATGAATTCCTATGCCAGGAGATTGTTCGGAAAGATTTTACCTTATGCTTCATTAGTTTTTTTCTGCACCAACCTTACACTTATTTCATGGAAACACCTGGAGATCCGGTTCTTCAGATTTCGATGTATGGTGCCTTGCACTATGAGTTGTCTTACTTTCCTGGTGATATTACGGTTTACCATAGACATTTTAACCTATTTTTTTCTCCCTCTATGAGATTTAGATATAAGCCGGAACGGTTCGGAGGTTCTTTTCAATTGTGTGAGATTTGGCCTTCGCTCACCTATTTGCAACAGTTAGGGAAAAAACACGAACGGGCGGCTATTTTCCTTCAGGGCGTGGAGAAGGGCCAGCCCACTATGTTGTTCGAATGGAGTCAAATAGCCAATGTGGAAGTAATGGCCCTATTGGATTTGATAGGTATGCATAGTGGAGCACATGAATGGATTGATGTCTATGTGAACGAAATATTCGAAAAACTTTTTGAAAGCCAGGCAACCATTAAAAAGACCAGGATTAATCCAGCAATTATTCTAAAGGTCTATCAAGCTGCAGATTGGTTGATGGAAAAAGAAGAACGTAATGATCAGATTGGCCTGGTTGCAGGAAGCTTGGAGCTTAGTCCGGCTGCACTTTCCAAAGCCGCAAATGAATTCAAGTGGAAGATGCAATTTGATAGATGGACTGAGGAAGACCTGGCCGACTTTTTGGCAATCAGTCTATTTCAACTGAATAAAGGGTTTAAGAAGCTATACAACTGTACCCTCAAGGAATTCAGGCGTGAATTAAATTGGCAGATAGCCCTCAATATGATTATTAGTAAATCGGCTAACCTTAAACGTATATCTTCATTTTCTGGTTACGGCTCCCAGCGCAGCTTCTCTCGCGCTTTTAAACGAAGATTTTGCAAAACACCAGTTGAGTATGCACAAGATTTTGAGCAAAAATTTCAAAAGTTTAAAAATTCGGTGTATAGAAATAGGGGCGAAGATTTGGGAGGTCATTTGTAATTGGTTTAAATTTCCCATGACAAACGCCTTCCCCTGGCACCAAGTTCATTCTACCATTAAACCTTTCTTTATGCTCGCAAAATTTTATGAGGCAATTTATGCCCAGTCAGCAAAGAAACTACTTCTGGAAAATTTTAATCGGAGGATCACCATCACAGGCTTAGCAATAGAAATTGGTATAAGCGAACGAACGTTGAAACGTGCTTTTAACCATACGTTTCACATGGGCATCCATGAATACCTAGTTCAAATTCGTATGGAAAAAGCTGCAGAATACTTTGCAGACGGTACAAAATCGGTTAAGCAGGTGGCTAAGATGGTAGGTTATAGGCAGCAGAGCAGTTTTACCCGGCGCTTCATTGCCACCTTTGGTATAAGTCCATCTGAATATGTGGGTAAAAA